>Ga0157376_10002392_pt1 | contig 12677 bp, 10 predicted proteins | sample M45metaG_FD_121801 | JGI IMG/M metagenome (GOLD analysis project Ga0157376, IMG submission 121801) | Miscanthus rhizosphere microbial communities from Kellogg Biological Station, Michigan, USA - M4-5 metaG | ecosystem: Host-associated > Plants > Roots > Rhizosphere > Soil | place: USA: Michigan... | reverse complement strand
TCAGCGCCGTGCACGCGTCGATGACTTCTTGAGCGCGCCGCTGCATCTCGGCGTTGCCGCGCTGCACGGACGCGAAGTCGAGCTCGGCTTCGGCCGAGCCGCTGCCTTGCGACGACGCGGCGCCGCCGCCGAGCCCGATCAGCATCGCGGGGCCGCCCAGCACGACGAGCTTCGCGCCCGGGCCGGGCACGGCTTTCTCGACGTTCGCGGGCCGCACGTTGCCCAACCCGCCCGCGATCATGATCGGCTTGTGATAGCCGCGCCACGCGCCGCCGGCCGACAGCAACGCGGTGCGGAAGTAGCCCACGAGATTCGGGCGGCCGAACTCGTTGTTGAAGCTTGCAGCGCCGATCGGACCGTCGAGCATGATCGAGAGCGGCGACGCGATCCGGTCGGGCTTCCCCGGCAGCGCACGCTCCCATGGTTGGCGCCAGCCCGGGATCTCGAGGTGCGAGACCGTGAAGCCCGTGAGTCCCGCCTTCGGTTTTGCGCCGCGCCCGGTCGCACCCTCGTCGCGGATCTCCCCGCCCGAGCCCGTCGCGGCGCCGGGATACGGCGAGATCGCGGTCGGATGATTGTGCGTCTCGACCTTCATTACGAGGTGCGCGGGCTCGTCGGCGTAGCCATACACGCCGGTCTCAGGGTCCGGCCCGAACCAACGGCTCGGCTCGGCCGCGATCACGGCCGCGTTGTCCTTGTAGGCGGACAGCACGCCGTCGGGCGAGTGCTTGTAAGTGTTGCGGATCATCGCGAACAAGCTCTTCGGCGCCGGCGCGCCGTCGATCAGCCAGTCCGCGTTGAACACCTTGTGGCGACAGTGCTCGGAGTTCGCCTGCGCGAACATCATGAGCTCGACGTCGCTCGGGTTGCGCTCGAGCATCGTGAATTGCGCGGCGAGGTATTCGATCTCGTCCGGCGAGAGCGCGAGCCCGAGCTCGGCGTTCGCGCGCTCGAGAGCTTGCAAGCCGCCACGCAGCACGTCGACGACGCGTTTCGGCTTCGGCTCGTGCGCCGCGAAAAGCTGCTCTTCGCGCGGCGCGTCCTTGAGCAGCGTCTCCGTCATCCGGTCGTGCAGCAGCGGCGCTATTTTCGCGAGCTGCGCGGCGCCCAGGCTGCGCTCGACCGTGAGCTCGACGAGCCGACCGCGCTCGACGCGGTGGACTGGAAGCTCGCAGAGCCTCGCGATGTCGGTCGCCTTCGACGCCCACGGCGAGATCGTGCCGAGCCGCGGCACCACGTACAGGGATTGTCGGCCGCCAGCTCCCGACCTCTCGAGCTTCAGCACCCCGCCGCCGTAGTCCAGCAGGGCTTCGAGCACGCGCCGTTCGCTCGCGTCGAGCGGCTGCTCGAGATGCACGAAATGCTCGAACCGAACGGCGACATCGGTGATCGTCGCTTCGAGCGCGTGCAACTCGGTCCGTAACTTTAGGAGGCGGAACGCAGTCGCCGCCGGCGGACCGGCCAACTGCAACATCGTCATGGGTTCGATTGGGGACTCAAGTTCCCGTGAGGCGACGCATCATACCGCACTACGGTTGGCGTCTCACGGCCGCGCACGTCGCCGTGAGACTGATCAAGCGACCTCGAGCCACGCGGTCGGCGCATCCTGCGTCGCGAGGTGGAGGGGGCGGCGGTCGTCGGCGAGCGCGGGGCCGAGGGCGGCGCGCACGCGCTCGGGCGAGTTGTTGCGCTCGCTCAGGTGCAGCGCGGCGACCCACTGGAGTCGCCCGCGATCGAGGCGGCCGAGAAGCTCGGTCGTCTGCGAGTTGTTCAGGTGGCCGTAGCGAGAGGCGATCCGGACTTTGAGCGACTCGGGGTATGGGCCGCGCAGCAGCGAGTCGAGGTCGTGGTTGCACTCGACGGCGAGCGCGTCGCACGGCGCGAGCCGCTCGCACATGTGGGGCGTGACGTGGCCCGCATCGGTCAGGATCCCGATCCGCTTGCCGCCCGCGCCGAGCACGAACTGGCACGGCTCGCGCGCATCGTGCGGGACCGGATACGGCTGCACGTCGACGTCCCCGAGCTTGAGGTCGCGATGCGGGCTCAGCAGGTTCACGCTCACGAGCCCGCCGATCGCGCTCGCGGTGCCGGCCGTCATCCATAGCGGGGTGTTGTAGCGGCGCGCGAAGCTTGCGACGCCGTGCGCGTGATCGTTGTGCTCGTGGGTGACGAGCAGCGCGGTCACGTCGCGCGGCTCGCGGCCGACCTCGCGCAGGCGTGCCTCGACGACCTTGAGTGGCAGGCCGCAATCGATCATCAGCAGCGTGGAGCCGATCTCGACCAGGGACGCGTTGCCGCGGCTGCCGCTGCTGAGCGAGGCGAATCTCAGCGCCAAGCCGAAGCGCTCTTCGCCGGGCCCGGCGGCTCAGTGATCCTTCGGGCCACCCTTGCTGCCTTGCGGTGAGTACATCGGCATCGGGAATTGCGAGACGTTGCTGCCCTCGACGTTCGTGATCTTGCCGATTCCCTGCTTGTCGACCTCGTCGATCCGCAGCACGTAGTGCATCGGCAGGTACGTCTTCTTCACGCCCGCGAACTCGAGCTGAAGACGCTCCTCCGCGGGATCGACGACGACGCCTTTGCGCGCGCCGAACACGAGCTCTTCAACCTCGACGAAACCGAACAGAGCACCCGTCTGGCTCACGCGTCGCGCGTAGATTTCGTAGACCTTGCCTTGATTGAGAAAGATGATTTTGTAAATCGGCTTCGAAGGCATTTTGTAGTCCGCGTCTCGGGGCAGCGGGAGCTTAGCACAAGGCTTCTGAGAGGTTGGTCACAATAAAAGGGCGTCCAAGTTAGCTCGGCCGAAGCGTCGAGCTAGACTCGCGCGAGGAACGCCGCGCTCTCTCTCCCCGCCGAGTCGAAGGACGATCATGCCCCTGCGCCTGCAAATCATCAGTCGCCACCGCCAAGGACTCGGTGAGCGCAGCATGAGAGAATTCGGCCGCGAAGGCGGCACGATCGGGCGCTCGCTCGAGAGCGACTGGGTGCTGCCCGACGGGCAGCGCTATGTATCGAGCCGGCACGCGAGCATCGACTATCGATCGGGCAGCTACTACATCGTCGACACGTCGACGAACGGCGTTTACGTCAACGATTCCGACCAGCCGGTCGGCCGCGGCAATCCGCAACGGCTGTTCTCGGGCGACCGGATCCGCGTCGGCGAGTACGAGATCAACGTAGAGATCGACGAGGACGAGACCTCGCGAACGACCGGCAAGCACGTCGATCCGGTCGCGCGCGCGCAGCGCGTTCCGCCCCCCGATCCGACGCGGGCCGACCTCGTCCAGCCGCACGAGATCACCGCGGTCGGCATCGAGATGCTGCTCAAAGACGCGGCGCACACGGCAGAAGTTCAGGCAGCGGCTAACCTCGCGGCCGCGAGCTTGCAGCTCGAGGAGGAGCCGCATAGCGCAAAACGGGCTCCGCCGCCGCACGCCCCGGGCGCGCGAGTAGAGCCGCCGCCCGTGAGCGCGGCGGCGCGGCTCGCGGCGACCATATCGGGCAAGGAACCCGCCCCGAGTGCGCCGAGGCAAGCGGCATCGGCCGCGGCGCGCTCGGCGAGCGCGCCTCCGCCGCCTGCGCCGGCGACGCGCGCACCGGTGCCGCCACCCGCAACGCCCCAGGCGCGAACGACGGGCCCCACAGCTGCCCCGGCCGCGGGGCTCGAAGCGTTCTTCCGCGGCGCGGGGCTGCCCTTGCAGCCGCTCGACGACAAGCAGGCCGAGCAAACGCTGCACCGGCTCGGCCAGGTCATGCGCGAGCTGATCTTGGGGCTTAACGAGAACCTGCGGTTGCGGACCGAGCAGAGAACCGTGCTGCGTGTTCCGTCAACGAATCAGTCCCAGAACCCGCTCGGCGTTTCCGCGAGCGTCGACGATGGGATCGCAAACCTGCTGTTCGGGCCGACGTCCGAATTCTTGCAGGCGGTCGAGTCCGTTCGCGAGGCGTTCATCGACATCAAGCAGCACCAGCAGAACCTGCTGAACGCTCTGCGCACCGCGACTCAGGACTACATCGCGCGCCTCGATCCCGAGGAGCTCGAGAACAAAGTCTCGAACGGTAAGCGTGGCCCGCTGATCAACGCGGCCAACAAGCTCAAATACTGGGATCTATACAAAGATCTGTATCAGGTCGTCACGCAAGCGCAGCCGGGCCAGCTGCCGCAACAATTCTTGGAAGAGCTCTCCCGCGCCTACGAAACCGAAGGCGCGCGCGGCGGCGGCGCCCGTAAATCCCACACCAAGTCCGGCTAGCTCGCACGTCGCGAGCGCATCGCTACGTGTTCCGTTCGGGTAGCTCGCCGGCGGCGGCGCGGGATGCGCGCGCGTCGCGCACTTTGAGACCGAGGAGCACGGCGATCCCGATGGCGAGCCAGGCGCCGCCGACGAGCTTCGCGGCGGTGCTCATGTTGAGCAGCACGTAGCCTACGATCGCGAAGCCGATCGCGGGAACGATGAAGTGACGGAGCCAACCGCCCGGCGAGCGATCGCGTAGGAAATGAGCGATCACTGCGACGTGCAGCAGCAGGAATCCGGTGAGCGCACCGAAATTCACCATCGACGTCAGCAGCTCGAGGCGGTATCCGAGCGCAACGCCCACCACGATGTTGACTGCAGCGATCAAGAGAATCGCACGCTCCGGCGTTTTGCGCCGCGGATGGACGTGCGCGAGCGACCGCGGCAATCGTCCGTCGCGCGCCATGCCGAAGAGCAGTCGAGAGGTCGCCGCCTGGGCGGCGACGCAGCCCGCGATGGTCGCGATCCCCGCGGCGGGGATCGACACCAAGAATTGGAGCGAGGGGCCGCCGATCGTCGCTGCGATGCCGTAGAGCGCGCCGTCGGTCGCGTCGCCCGAAGCGAACTCTCGTTGGCCGAGCACGAACAAAGACGCGAAGTAGGTCTGCGTAACGAACAGCACGCCCGCCGCACACAGCGACAACAAGATAGCGTGACCTACGGTCTTCGAGGTTCCGGTCGCTTCCTCGGCGAGCGTCGAGATCGCATCGAAGCCGAGGAAGCTCAGGGCGGCGAGCGACAGCGCGCCGAACACGAGGCTCGGCTCGAGCACCGCCGGCTGAAACAGCGGGGCGATCGACCATCGCGCCCCGGCGGTGCCGTTCCCCACCCCGGCGTAAGCCGCCACGATGAATCCCGCCAGGATCGCGAGCTGCACCCCAAAAAGCACGCGGTTCGCGCGCGCGGTGGCTTCGATGCCGAGAAAGTTGACGAACGTGCTGAATGCGATGCCGAAGACGATCCACGCGGTTCGCGGGACGGCGGGAATGACCGAGTGGAATGCGACAGCGACCGCGACATAGCCGACGGCCGGCAGCAACAGATAGTCGAGAAGCATGACCCATCCCGCCACGAAACCGGCGCCCGCGCCGATCGCGCGGCCCGCGTACGAATAGACCGAGCCGGCGAGCGGGTACAGGCGCGACATCGTGATGTAGCTCGATGCCGTGAACAGCATTGCGAGCGTGCCCACGACGTAGACGAGCGGGACCATGCCGTGGCTCGCGTTGTACACGAACCCGAACACACCGAACGGAGCGATCGGCCCGATGAAGATCAGCCCATAGACGACGAGGTCGACGAGCGGGAGCGAGCGCTTGAGCTCTTGCCGATAGCCGAATCGCTCGACGCCCGAAGCGTCATTCGCGCTCATTCATTGCTCGTCGCGACCCCACCTGAACGGCGCGGGCTCGGGTGGTTCTTGACCTCGCGGACTCCCAGTCGCGGCCGGAAAAGCACGACGGTGAGATCGTCCGGCTTGCACGGCTGATCGCGCGAACCGTTGCCGCTCATCCGCTTCGCGACGCGTTCGACGAGGCGATTGGCCGCGGCCGCGAGCGGCCCGACTCGAATGCTGTCGACGATCTCGTCGATGAACAGATTGTCGAACAGCCCGTCGCTCGCGAGCAGCACCGTGTCGCGCGCCGCGAGGTCGAGCGCGGGACCCACCTCGACGCGCATGTCGGGCGAGCCGATCACGTTGAAGAGCACGTGCCGCTGGTCGTGGCGCACGGCTTCGTCCTCGTCGAGCAAGCCCGCCTCGACCGCGAAGCCGGTCGGCGAGTGCGGCACGACGCGCTGCTTGATCCGGCCGCGCTGACCGACCGCGAGCAACTCCGAGTCGCCGACGTGATAGCAGCGAAGCTGCGCCGCGTTGAGCTGAGCGACGACGAGCGTGGTCGCGGCGCCGCGTGGCGCAAGGCCGAGCACGGCCTTGTTCGCCTGCTCGACTGCGTCGAGGATCGCGGGGCGCAAACGCGGCTCGTCGCGCGGCACGTCCTCGAGGATTCGCGACAGCGTCTGCACGGCGGCATTGGACGCCTCGCGCGCGGCGGCCGTGCTACCGACGCCGTCGGCGACGGCGAGCACGAGCGAGTCGACTCCGACTTGGATCACGGCGGCCGCGTCCTCGTTCGGTGTGGTCTTGTCGGGCGAGCGCACACTACGCACGCAGACTTCGCCCAGCGACAGCGTCGCGTCCGCCTGCTCGCTGTCGTGCTCGCCGAGGAAGAGTCTCACGTGCTTGCCCGCGGATCGCATTGCAGCTAATCCGCTTGCATGCTCAGGCGTCCAGCGCCTTCGTGCACCAGGGGCAGAAGTGCCAGAAGTGCGTGTCGACGCCCCACCGGCAATGCGGGCAGCGCGTCTCGCTGCCCTCGAGCTTCCACGGACGCCGAGTCTTGGCCCGGCACCACGGGCAATAGCGCATAAACGCCATCAGCGGCCCGCGACACTTCGCATTGCGGCACTTCGCAACGTAGAGCTTGTCGGGAAAGCTGCGCGTCGTCTCGGGCTCGAATCCGGGCCCGTAGCACGAGGCGCAGTAGTGCCAGTCGAGCTTCACGCCGCGCCGGCAGCGCGGACATTCGGCCGCGTGGCGGTGGGTCGCGTGGCGCGCGAGCGGGCGCTCGGTGCCGCACCACGGACACGATTGCATCATCTCGGACACGGGGCCGGTGCAATGCCGGCACTCGTAACGCGTGGCGAGCACCTTGCGGTACTTGCGCTGGAACTGACGGAACAGGACCTTCTGCCAAAGCTCGGGATCGTCGGCCGACGACACGCCGCCGTTCGCCGCGCGCTTCCTCTTGCCCGCGCCGTTGCGCAGGCGCTTGAACTCGCGATACATCGTGACGGCACTCTTGAAGCGCCCCTCGGGCCGCACCTGGATCGCGCGACGCAGCCACTCCACCAGCTTCGGGTTGAGCTTCTCGCGTACGCGCCTGATCTCGGGCGGCGGCCAGTCGAAGGGCCACTCAGGCAGATAGCCCGACAACAACTCGTAGATCACGAGGCCGAGCGAGAACACGTCGGATTGGAACTTCGGCCGGCCGAGCGCCTGCTCCGGTGCAATGTAGCCGACCGTGCCCGAGCCCGACGCCTTCAGTGTGAGCGTGTGCTGGGCCACCTTCGAGAAGCCGAAGTCCGTGAGCTTGAGCTGGTTGCCCGGGAACACGATGAAGTTGTCGGGCTTGATGTCGCAATGGATCACGCGTGCGGCGTGCGCGTGCGCGACGCCCGCGAGCGCCTGCTCGATGAACTGCATCGACGACTCGAGCGAGCGGCGCCGCTTGAGCCGGCTGCTGAGCGAGCTCTCGCCGAGTGGCATCGCGATCACGAAGCGCCCGTCGATGAACGAGGCGTCGCGGATCGGCAAGATGTTCGGATGCTCGAGCCGGTGCGCAAGCCGCGCCTCGCGCTTGAAGTCCGCGAGGAAGAAATCGGTCATCGCACTCTCGTGCGGAACCTTGAGCGCGACCTTCGTGCCGTGAATCGTGTCGACGGCGGCATAGACGGCCGCCATCGGTCCATCTGCAATCCGCCGCTCGATGCGGTACTTGCCGAGTTTTTGTCGCTTTTTGAGCAAAGACTGAACCGCCGGAGATTCTCATTGCCGGCACCGATCTGAGCGAGTGATCTGTTCCCCCCCGCGCCATGATCCGACGGCGCAACCTGACGGTCAATCCGAGCTTTCCTCACGGCATCGATGGAAAACACGCGTGCTAGAATTCCACGCGCGCTTCGGGTTAGCCATGCATCCACACTCGCACGCCCACGGGGCCGATCACGACCAAGAGCACGCGCATTCTCATGCGCACGGGCACGCGCACGTCGCGAACGAGCGCAGCGTCGCGCTCGCGGCCGCGCTCACGGGCGTGTTCATGGTCGCCGAGATCGTCGGCGGCGTCCTATCGGGCTCCCTCGCGCTGCTCGCCGACGCCGGCCACATGTTGACGGACTTCGCGGCGCTTTCGCTCGCCTGGCTCGGCTTCAGGCTCGCTCGCCGACCCGCCGACTGGCGGCGCACCTACGGCTTCGATCGGTTCTCGGTGCTCGTCGCGTTCGTGAACGGGATCGCGCTGTTCGTGATCGCGGGCTGGATCGTGCTCGAGGCCGTGCACCGGATCTCAGCGCCGCTGCAGGTGACCGGCGGGCTGATGCTGTCGGTTGCGGCCGCCGGGCTCATCGTCAATATCGTCTCGTTCTCGATTTTGAGGACCGGCGACGCGCACAACCTCAACATCCGCGCGGCGGTGCTGCACGTGATCGGCGACCTGCTCGGCTCGGTCGCGGCCGTCGTCGCTGCGCTCGTGATCATCGCGACCCGCTGGATGCCGATCGACCCGATTCTCTCGATCCTCGTCGCGCTGATCATCCTGCGCTCCGCCTGGCGCGTCGTGGCGGACAGCGGGCACATCCTGCTCGAAGGCTCGCCGCCCGGCTTCGACGCCCGCGCGGTGAAAGACGACATCCGCGCAGCTCTGCCCTACGTGCTCGACGTCCACCACGTGCACGCATGGTCGATCAGCGAAGAGCGGCCGATGGTCACGCTGCACGCGAACGTGTCGGAGAGCACGAAGTCAGCGGACGCCGTGCGCGACATCAAACGGATGCTCGCGGAGCACTTCAGGATCACGCACGCAACCGTCGAGATCGAATACGGCGCGTGCGGCGACGACCCGAACGCGCCGACTGCCTGCTGACAACTGTCAGTCCGCGCGGAGCACCTTGCCCGGATTCATGATGCAGTCGGGATCGAGTGCGCGCTTCAGCGTGCGCATCAGCGCGAGCGCCGTCGGCGGCTCGTAGCGCTCGAGCTCGCGGACCTTGAGCGCGCCGACGCCATGCTCGGCGCTGAAGCTGCCGCCCAGTGCCGCCGCGACGTCGTGCACGCACGCCGTGAGTCGCTCGCCCGCGCTCGCGCGCATGGCGTCGAGACTCTGGCCCACCGGCGGCAGGAGATTGAAATGCAGATTGCCGTCGCCGATGTGTCCGAACACGGACACGCGGTGCGGCATGATCGCGTGCAGCGCCGGCTCGGCACGCTCGAGAAAATCGGCGAGCCGTGCGATGCGCACCGCGACATCGTGCTTCAGCGCACCTCCCTCGCGGCGCTCGGCCTCGGGCACGCGCTCGCGCAAGCGCCAGAAGTCGGCGCGCTGTGAGCCGGACTCGGCGAGCGCACCGTCGACGATCTCGCCCGCCTCGAGGCCCGCGGCGAGGATCCGCTCGGCCAGGGCGCGCAACGCGGCGGTCTCGTCCGCGGACGCGAGCTCGAGCAGGAGATAGTGCGGGTGTGCGGCCGCGAGCGGATCCCGCGCGCCCTCGACCTGGCGCAGCACGAGCTCGAGCGACGGCCGCGACACGTATTCGGCCGCGACGATTCGATCGCCGCTTTCGCGCCGCGCACGGCCGAGCAATCGGCACGCGGCCGTAACGCTCGACACCGCGAGCCACGCCGTCTCTCTCGCGCGTGGCTCGGGGAACAGCTTCAGCACGGCGGCGGTGATCACGCCGAGCGTGCCCTCGGCGCCGAGGAACAGCGCCTTCAAGTCGTAGCCCGTGTTGTCCTTGCGCAGACCGCCGAGATCGGCCAACACCTCGCCGCTCGGCAGCACGACCTCGAGGCCGAGCACGAGCTCGCGTGCCGTGCCATAGCGCAGCACCGCGAGCCCGCCCGCGTTGGTCGAGAGCGCGCCGCCAATCTGCGCCGAGCCCTCGGAGCCCATGCTGAGCGGAAACAAGAGTCCGCGCTCGCTGGCAGCCGCCTGAGCGCTCGCGAGCACGACGCCGGCTTCGGCGGTCAGCGTGAAGCCGAGCTCGTCGACCTCGCGAATTCGGTTCAGACGCGAAAGCGACAGCAGGATTTCGCGCTGCGAGTCGAATGGCGTCGCGCCGCCGCAATAACCCGTGTTGCCGCCTTGCGGCACGACCGCGAGGCGCGCCTCGCGGCAGATGCGGATCACCGCCGCGACCTCTACGGTCGACGCGGGCCGCACGACGCCGAGCGCCGCGCCGCGATAGAGGCGCCGCTCGTCGACAAGCATGCCGGCCGCGTCATCCGGCACCACGACACCGGCCGGGCCAACGACCGCCGCGATCCGCTCGAGCGCGCGGGCGGCGACAGCCATCGTCAGCCGTTCGCGCGCTTGTAGGCGGGTCGCCGAGCGCAGCGATCGAGATACTTCTGGAACGCCGGCCGCGGCTCGAGGCTCTTCGTATAGAGCCCCCAACCGACCTGCGCGCCGACGTACACGTCCGCGGCGCTGAAGCGTTCGCCGAGAATCCACGGCCCGTGCGCGAGCGCTTTCTCGAGCGCGCCGAGCGCGCTCTCGTAGTTACCGTAGCTCAGCATGCCCTCGCGTTCGACTGGGGGCCGCTCGACCATGCGGTCGACGAGCGCGGGCTCTAGACAGCCCGCCGCGAAAAACAACCAGCGATAATACGTCCCGCGTGCGTGGTCGCCGACCGGCGGCGCGAGCTCTGCGCGCGGGAACGCGTCGGCGAGATACGCGCAGATCGCCGCGGTCTCGGTCACGACAGTGTCGCCGTGCACGATCGCGGGGACCTTGCCCATCGGATTCACAGCGAGGTACGCGGGGCTCTTGTGCTCACGCTTCTCGAGATCGACGACCTTCGTCGCGTACGGCGCGCCGACCTCCTCGAGCATCCAGTGCGCGATTCGGCCGCGCGACATCGGGTTGTGATAGAAAACGAGCTGGTCCGCCATCGCCTGTCTCCTTGCTCGTGGAGTAGCGAACTCTAGCGAGGCGCCGCGCCGAGGTGCAAACGTGACGACGCCATCCGATTCGCCGCCGCGAGCGTCCCTGAGCGCGATTCCGCGCGGCGTCTGGGCGCTCGGTTTCGTGAGCCTGCTGATGGACACCTCGTCCGAGATGATCCACGCGCTCTTGCCCGTGTTCCTCGTGAGCGTGCTCGGCGCGAGCGTCGCGGCGGTCGGCTTGCTCGAAGGGCTCGCCGAGGCGACCGCGTCGATCACGAAGGTGTTCTCGGGCGTGCTGAGCGACCGTCTCGGCAAGCGCAAGCAACTCGTCGTGCTCGGTTATGGTCTCGCGGCGCTCACGAAACCGCTGTTCGCGCTTGCACCGAGCGTGGGCTGGATCGTCGGCGCGCGGCTCGCGGATCGGATCGGCAAAGGAATACGCGGCGCGCCGCGCGACGCGCTGCTCGCGGACCTCACGCCGCGCGCGTTGCGAGGCGCGAGCTTCGGCTTGCGACAGATGCTCGACACCGTCGGCGCGTTCGCGGGACCGCTGCTCGCGATCGCCACGATGAGTCTCACGGGCGGTTCGTTCCGCACGGTGTTCTGGCTCGCCGTGATTCCTGCCGTTGCATGCGTCGCGGTGTTGGTGCTGTTCGTCTCCGAGCCGGCGACGCCGCATGCCGCTGCCGCGCGCGAGCCGCTGCGCGCCGCGGCCAAGCTCGGCGGCGCCTACTGGGCCCTCGTGGTCGTCGCAGCGCTGTTCACGCTCGCTCGCTTCAGCGAGGCGTTCTTGATCCTCAAGGTCTCCGCTGTCGGCCTGTCGCCCTCGTACGTGCCGCTCGTGCTCGTGCTGATGAATGTCGCCTACGCGGGCTGCGCCTATCCGGCCGGCTGGCTGTCGGACCGCGCGAACCGCTGGTCGGTGGTCGGCGTCGGCGCGGCGCTCTTGATTGGCGCGGATCTCGTGCTCGCCGGTAGCACGACGGTCCAGTCCGCGCTCGTCGGCATCGTTCTCTGGGGTTTGCACATGGGATTCACTCAGGGGTTGTTCGCCGCGCTGGTCGCGGATGCAGCCCGTCCCGAGCAGCGCGGCACCGCCTTCGGCGTGTTCAACCTCGTGTCGGGCGTCGCGCTGCTCGCGGCGAGCGTGCTCGCGGGCACCGTTTGGGACCGGGCAGGCGCGGCGGCCACCTTCTCGACCGGCGCCGGCCTGACTGCGCTCGCGGTGCTGGCCGCCGTCGTGCTCGGCGCCATGGGGCTGCTTCGCAGGAGCGCCGGCGCCTGAGCGGAAGCGCAGCCGGACAATACTCTTACCGGTGGAAGGAAGAGCGCCTAAACTGCGCGATAACTCTTCCAACAATCCATGGCGAACAGCGAGCCCAATGCGACCACGGTCTCGCCCCCGAGTGCGGCTGAGGTCAGGGCCGAGCTCGTGCGCGTGCTCGGCAGTACCGTGTTCGCACAGGCCGGGCGGTCGACGGAGTTCCTGAGGTTCGTCGTCGAGGAAACCCTCCAGGGCCGCGCCGACCGGCTCAAGGGCTATACCATCGCGATCGAGGTATTCGGCAAGCCGCCCGAGTTCGACGCGCAAACCGATCCGCTCGTGCGCGTCGAGGCGGGACGGCTGCGTCGCCGGCTGATCGAGTACTACCACG
>Ga0157376_10002390_pt1 | contig 12680 bp, 12 predicted proteins | sample M45metaG_FD_121801 | JGI IMG/M metagenome (GOLD analysis project Ga0157376, IMG submission 121801) | Miscanthus rhizosphere microbial communities from Kellogg Biological Station, Michigan, USA - M4-5 metaG | ecosystem: Host-associated > Plants > Roots > Rhizosphere > Soil | place: USA: Michigan... | reverse complement strand
GCTCGTCGCGCTCGCGGTCCGCGCGCATCAACCCGGCGCGCGGATCCTGATGATCGAGCGCGGCGAAGCCCCCGGCGGCAATCACACGTGGTGCTTTCACGACGAGGTGCCGGCGTGGGTCGAGCCGCTCGTGACCGTGCGATGGTCCGGCTACGACGTCGCGTTCCCGAGGTATCAGCGGGAGCTCGCCGCGGCATACGCGTGCGTGACCTCCGAGCGCTTCGCACGTGTCGTCGCGGGGGCCTGCGAGGTGAGGACGCGTGCGACGGCGATCTCGGTCGGTGCGGACCACGTGCTCGTCCGCGCGCACGACGGCGCCGTGACCGAGGTCCGCGCGAAGTGCGTGATCGATGCGCGCGGCCCCGATCGCGCGGAGTCCGGCGCGTGTGGCTGGCAGAAGTTTCTCGGGCAGGAGCTGCGGTTGACCGCGCCGCACGGGCTCGTCCGCCCGATGTTGATGGACGCGACGGTCGCGCAGCGCGACGGGTTTCGCTTCATGTACCTGTTGCCGCTCGCGGCGGAGCGCGTGCTCGTCGAGGACACGTACTTCTCCGACGGCACGCACCTCGACGCCACGGCGTCGCGTAGCGCGATCGGTGAGTACGTTGCAGCGCGGGGCTGGACGGTAGCGAACGTCGAGCGCGAGGAGACCGGGGTGTTGCCGTTGCCGTTGCGCGCCGACCCGGTCGCGGTCGCAGCGCCGCTCCAGGCGGGGTATGCCGGCGGCTGGTTTCACCCGGTCACCGGCTATTCGTTTCCGATCGCGGTCCGCCTCGCCGAGGCGATCGCGCGCGGCGGCGACCTCGCCGAGCTCGCGCGCACGCAGACGCGCCAGGCCAGCTTCGCGTATCGGCTGAACCGGATGTTGTTCCGCTGGTTCGCGCCGGAGCAGCGCTATCGCGTGCTCGAGCGGTTCTATCGCCTGCCCGAAGCGACCGTGCGCAGGTTCTACGCGCTCGAGCTCACCGCGTTCGATCGCGCGCGGATCCTGGTCGGTCGTCCGCCGCGCGGACTGTCGTGGTCCGCGATGCTCCAGGGGACCGCGTGACCCGCCGCGTCGGATCACCGCCGCTGCCGCCGGCGCTCGCGCTCGTCCAGCGCGCGTTCGAAGGGACGAGCTCGCTCGATCCGCACGTGCCGGCCGCGCTGTGGCGGGAGGCCCTCGTCGGCCCCGCGGGAGAATTCCTCGCGCGTCCCGGCAAGGCGCTGCGCGCGATGATCGTGCGCACCGGCTGGCAGCTCGCCGGTGGCGTGGGCGAGCCACCGGAGCGCCTCGCCGGCGTGCTCGAGCTGTTGCACGCGGGCTCGTTGATCGTCGACGACGTCGAAGACGAGGCCGACCAGCGTCGCGGCGGCCCCGCGCTGCATCAGCTCGTCGGCGTGCCGCTCGCGATCAACACCGGATCGTGGATGTACTTCGTCGCGCTCGCCGAGCTCGCGGAGGTCGAGCCGCGCGCGTTGCCGCTCGCCGTGCGTACGCTCGTGCGCTGCCACCAGGGCCAGGCGCTCGACCTCGCAGCGCGGGTGACCGATCACGATCCGGCCTGCGTGCCCGGTGTCGTCGCGACCGTGACGCGCCTGAAGACCGGCGCGCTGTGCCGGTTCGCGGCGGAGCTCGGTGCGATCGCCGCCGGTGCGGGAGACGAAATACGGTCGGCGATCGCCGAGTTCGCCGAAGGCGTCGGCGCCGCGCTCCAGATGCTCGACGATCTCGGGTCGCTGACCTCGCCTGCGCGCCGCGCGAAGGCGCACGAGGATCTGCGCGCGGCGCGGCCGACCTGGCCGTGGGCCTGGCTCGCCGAGACCGGGGCCTGGGCGAGCTGTGTCGCGATCACGGATCTCGACGAGCTCTCGGCGAGCCTCGCCACTGCCACCCGCGAGCTCGGCAGACAGCGAATTCGCGCGACGCTCGACGCCGCGATCGCGGTGTTGCGCCACCAGTTCGGCGACGGCCCGCTCGTCGACCGGATCGCGCACGAGCTCGCCAGGATGGAGGTCAGTTATGGCTGAAGGACTTCGCGCCGCCGTGATCGGCTCCGGCTTTGGTGGGCTCGCCGCGGCGATCCGGCTCGCGACCGCGGGCGTACGCGTCACCGTGTTCGAGGCGCGCGATCAATCCGGTGGCCGCGCTTACGTCTATCGCGACGACGGCTACACGTTCGACGCGGGCCCGACGGTGATCACCGCACCGCATTGCATCGAGGAGCTGTTCGCGAACGCCGGCCGGCGGATGACCGACTACGTCGAGATGATGCCGGTGGCGCCGTTCTACCGGCTGTTCTGGACCGCCGACGGCGACACGTTCGACTACGACGGCAACGCGGACCACATGCTCGCGCAGATCCGCGCGCGCGACCCGGGCGATGTCGACGGCTATCAGCGGTTCGCGAATTACGCGCGCGAGGTGTTCGAGACCGGCTACACGAAGCTCGCGCACACCCCGTTCCTGCGGTTCTCCGACATGGTCAAGGTCGCGCCGAAGCTCGTGAAGCTGCGCGCGGATCGCTCGGTCTACGCCACCGTCGCGAAGTACGTGAAGAACGAGCACGTCCGCGAGGCGCTGTCGTTTCACTCGCTCCTCGTCGGTGGAAATCCGTACGAGACGTCGTCGATCTATACGCTGATCCACCACCTCGAGCGCGAGTGGGGCGTGTTCTTCCCGCGCGGCGGCACCGGCGCGCTCGTCGCGGGGCTGGTGCGCTTGCTCGAAGAGCTCGGCGGCGAGCTCCGCCTGGCGAGCCCCGTGAAGCAGATCCGCGTCGCCGGCGGCGTGCATCGCGTCGAGACCGAGGCGGGGGAGGAGACCTTCGACTTCGTCGTCTCGAACGCGGACCTCCATCACACGTACAGCGCGCTCTACGCCGATCGCCGCACGACCGAGAAGCTCGAGCGGATGAACTGGTCGATGTCGCTGTTCGTGTTGTACTTCGGCACCGATCGCTCGTACTCGGATCGGATCGCGCATCACACCGTCGTGTTCGGCCCGCGCTATCGCGGCCTCCTCGCCGACATCTTTCACGGCGCCGCGCTGCCCGACGACTTCTCGCTCTATCTCCACGCGCCGCACGTCACCGATCCGGCGCTCGCACCTCCCGGCGGCGGTGCGTTCTACGTGCTCTCGCCCGTCCCGCACCTCGGTCACGCCGCGCTCGACTGGGATCGGATCGCGACCGACTACGGCGATCGGATCCTCGAGAGCCTCGAGCGGCTGTTGCCCGACGTGCGTCGTCACGTCGTCACCCGCCGCCACTTCACGCCGCAGGACTTCCGCACGACGCTCGGCAGTCACGTCGGCTCGGCGTTCAGCGTCGCGCCGACGCTGACCCAGAGCGCCTGGTTCCGGCCGCACAACAAGGATCCGCGGATCCCGGGCCTGTACCTCGTCGGTGCAGGCACGCATCCCGGTGCGGGCGTGCCCGGCGTGATCAACGGTGCGAAGGCGACGTTCGCGTGCATCGCGAAAGACTACGGGCTCGAGACCGAACCTTCAGCGGCGCTGGTTCCGCTCGAGGTGCCGGCATGACCGCGCTCGTCGCCGTCGCTCCGGCCGCGGTCGCGCGCGCGACGATCGCGCACCACTCGAAGAGCTTCGCGCTCGCGAGCGCGCTGCTCGGTCGCCGGCTGCGCGATCAGACCGCAGTGATCTACACGTGGTGCCGCCGCGCCGACGATGCCGTCGACGAGGCGCCGGCGGGAGCGGACACGATCGATCATCTCGACGCGGAGCTCGTCGCCGCCTACGCGGGGCGTGCGACCGATCCGGTCCTCGCCGCATTCGGCGAGGTCGCGCGCGATCGTGCGATTCCGATCGCATATCCCCGCCAGCTCCTCGCCGGGATGGCGATGGACGTCCGCGGTACGACCTACGTGACGAGCGAGGACGTGATCGTCTACGCGTGGAGAGTCGCGAGCGTCGTCGGCTTGATGATGACGCACGTGTTCGGCATCGCGGACGACGCCGCGCTCGTGCCGGCCGCGCATCTCGGCATCGCGATGCAGCTCACGAACATCTGCCGCGATATAGGCGAGGATGGCCGGCGCGGCCGCGTGTATCTGCCGCAGCAGTGGATTCAAGAGCGCGGCGTCCAGGGCGCGCGTCGCGAACTACTCGCGCTTGCCGCTCGCTACTATCGCTCCGCCGATACCGGCATGGTCGCGCTGCCGTGGCGTGCAGCGCTCGCGGTCCGGGCGGCGCGCAACGTCTACGCTGCGATCGGCGCGCGGATCACCGAGTCGCTCGATCGCGCCGTCGTCCCGGCCCCGGCGAAGCTCGCGCTCGTCGCTCGCGCGCTCGGCCGCACGCTGATCGCGACGCCGCGCCACTGGCTCCGCCGCTATCGCATCCCCACCCGCACGCTGGAGCTCGCCGATGTTCCGCGGCTCTGAGCTCGCGATCTACGTCGGTCGGATCCGCGAGTTCGATCGCACCGACTGGCTGGTCTACCTCGCGTGGATCGGCATGATGCTCGGCCTGGTCGGCGCGACCGGAGGCTTCGTGCTCGCGGGGCACGCGCACGGTGTCGCGTGGCCGCCCGAGGCATACCTCGTACCGATCGGCGCGGCGGTGTTCACGATCGCGATCGCGATCGACACGATCGGCCATCGCACGATCTACAAGCAGGTCCTGCGCGGCGGCGAGCAGCTCGTCCACCACATCACGATCGTGTGCGGCGTGACGAGCTGCGTGCTGCTCGTGCTCGCGTACACGTATCGCGCGTGCGCGATTCCGGCGCTCGTGTTCACCGTGATGTCGTTCGTGTACAGCCTCGTCGACGAGGTGTTCCACTGGCGCCGCTACATCAGCTCGAAGGCCGATCGCGTCGAGATGTGGAGCCACGTCGCGATCTTCATCGGCCACGGCACGATGATGCTCGGCTGGTGGCGGTGCTATCAGCTCGGCTATCCGGGCGTCAAAGCGACGCTCGCGGCGCTCGCGAGCTAAGCGGCGCAGAGGTCGAACGCCGAGCGGAGCTGTGCTCGCGCGCGATGGGCGCGGACCTTCACGTTCGCGATCGAGATGCCGAGCCGCTCCGCGGTCTGCGCTTCCGTGAGCTCGGTCCGGAGCACGACGACATCGCGGTACTTCGGGTCGAGCGTCTCGAGCACCTGCGCCGCCACGATCGCGGCTTCGCGATCCGCGACCTGAGTCTCCGGCGATGCGGCCGGATCGAGCGGCGCCGGCATCGTGTCGTCCACCGGGCGCTCGCGCGACCGCTTGCGCTTGCGGAGATAGCCGAGCGCCGCGGTCGCCGCGATCCGATAGAGCCACGTGCGATAGCGCGACTCGCCGCGGAACGCGTCGCGGTGAACGTAGGCGAGCAACATCGCGTCCTGTGCGATGTCGTCCGCGGCCTCGCTGCCGACGATCCGCCGCGCGATCGCGTAGACGTACTCGCGCTCCGCGGCACCGAAGACCGGCCGGCGACTGGACGATTTATCGACCAAATCGTTCATAACGGTCACCTTATCATTCAAATCGGTCATGCCCATGGCTGGGTGGTCCTTTCAGCTAAGGCTTCGAAAGTCCGACCGGTTTGGATGCAGTGAACGTGCAACCCCACGAAATCGTGTAACTCGCTGTCATCCCCAACCCTCAAAGTGGGTGCCCCGAATGCGCCTCCTGTCGCCCCGCGAGCTCGCCGACGCCCTCGGCGTCAGCGAGTCATCGCTGAAGCGCTGGGTCGACGCCGGCAAGATCACCGCGGCGCGCACCGATGGCGGTCATCGCCGGATCGCCTTGCCCGAAGCGGTGCGGTTCATCCGCGAGACCGGCGCACCGATCGCGCGGCCCGAGCTGCTCGACATGCCCGAGGTCGCGGCCGTGCAGGCGCGCTCGACCGCGCCGCGCGGGGACGACGGCTTTCGCCACTACCTGGTCGAAGGCGACGCGGCCGGTGCGCGCGGCTGGTTGCTCGCGCGTTACCTCGCGGGTCGTACGATCGCGGAGCTGTGCGATGGGCCGGTGCGCGCCGCGATGCACCGGATCGGCGAGCTGTGGGCGCACGATGCCGACGGCATCTTCATCGAGCACCGCGCGACCGATGCCTGCCTCCAGGCACTCGCGCATCTCCGCGCCACGCTCGACCCGCTGCCGCGCGCCGCGGTCGCGATCGGCGGCGCACCGGAGGACGATCCGTACATCGTGCCGTCGTTCATGGCCGCGCTCGTGCTCGGCGCCGCCGGCATGCGCGCCGTCAACCTCGGCCCCGACACGCCCGTCGCCGCGTTCGATCGCGCATTCGCGCATCACATCCCGGAGCTCGTGTGGGTCAGCGCGAGCGCGCGGATCTCGCCGGCGCGCGCGAAGACGCTCGAGCGCTGGCTCGCGAGCCTACCCGCCTCGACGACGATCGCGATCGGCGGCCGCAGCATCGAGGATCTCGCGCCCGGTCGCACGCGCGTCCATCGCCTCGACACGATGACCGAGCTCGCCGAGCTCGCGGCGGCGATCCAGCACCGCTAGTTCAGCTGCTCTTGCCCCCCGCTCCCTCGGCGATGTTGAAGGAAACCGAGCTGGCGGCGCGGCGAAGTTGATCGGCGAGATACGAACGGTCCGGCGGCAGACTCTCAGCGGTGGTGTCTGAGGCGTTCGTGCTCGAAGTCATTCATCCCGAACCTATCGGCGAAGCCAGACCGTGGTTTCTCACGATCGGGCTCGGGCTCGGGCTCGGGCTCGGATTCAACCCGTCAGAATCATCGCGCGACGGAGGCGCGCGCGGCTCACCGCGAACGCGTAGAGTCGGGCGGTGACGTGCCTCGATGACAACGCGGTCAACGCGTACCTCGAGCAACGCCTGTCGTCCGAGGACCAAGCGCGCGTCGTCGAGCATCTGTCGACCTGCGACGCGTGCCTCGAGGTCGTCTGTGCGGCGCGGCCATCGCCGACGGTGAGCCCGCACGACGCGACGACGCCGGCCGACGGCAACACCGCTCCGGAGGGCTCGTTGCCCCGCGGTGCGAAGGTCGGGCGCTACGAGATCGTCCGCATCGTCGGGCGAGGCGGCATGGGCGCCGTCTATGCGGCGTACGATCCGCAGCTCGATCGCCAGGTCGCGCTGAAAGTGCTCCATAGCGGCCGGCGCACCGCGTCGCTGATCGCCGAGGCGAAGGCGCTCGCTCGACTCGACGATCCACACGTCGTCCACGTGTTCGACGCTGGGGAGCACGAGGACGAGGTGTTCATCGCGATGCAGCTCGTCGTCGGCGACGATCTGCGCACCGTGCTCGCGAAGCGTGCGGCGACGCCGGCCGAGATCGTGCGGTGGTTCGTCGACGCGGGGCGCGGGCTCGTCGCGGCGCACGCCGCCGGCCTCGTCCACCGCGACTTCAAGCCCGGCAACGTGCTGGTCGATCGTCGCGGTCGCGTCGCGGTCACCGACTTCGGCCTCGCGATCGACACGCTCGATCCCGCCGAGCCGTCGCGCGCGTTTGCCGGGACGCCGCTGTACATGGCGCCGGAGCAGCACGCGCTCGAGTCCGCGACCGCCGCGAGCGATCAGTTCGCGTTCTGCGTCGCGATGTGGGAGGCGCTGTTCGGCCAGCATCCGTTCGTCACCTCGCTCGCGTCGCCCGCGCTGATCGGCTCGCAGATCATGGAAGCCGCGCTGATCGCACCGCCGCGAGTCGCCGGCGTGCCGCGCGGGATCGTCGACGCGCTCGAGCGCGGGCTCGCGAAGCGGCCGGCCGAGCGCTGGCCGAGCATGGCCGAGCTGATCGCGCAGCTCGCGCCGCACAAGCCTCGGCGGACCTGGCCGATCGTCGTCGCCGCGATCGGATCCGCGGTGCTCGCGGGCGGCGGCATCTGGCTACTCGCTCGCGGCCCCGTCGCGAGCTGCGACGCGAATGCCGAGCGTGCGCTCGCGCGCGCGTGGTCGCCGATGCGCGCGACGCTGCAACGCGCGGCGTTCTTGAAGTCGCAGCGCCCTTACGCGGCAGCGGCGGCGACGCGGACGAGCGACGCGCTCGACCACTACGCGACGCGCTGGCGCGAGCTGTCGGTCGCGACGTGCAGCGCGGAGACGACCGCGAGTGGCTCCGAGCTGCTCGTCAAGAAGCGCGCTTGCCTCGACGCGAGCCTCGACCGCTGGCGCGCGCTCGACGGTGTGCTCGAGACCGGTACCGCGGATGTCGTCGATCACGCGAGCGAGGCGCTCGCGACGCTCGTCGATCTCGGTGACTGCTCGGATCCCAAGACGATCATGGCGAGCCCGGATGCACCATCGCTCGCGTTCGCGCCGGCCGTGCTCGTCCTGCGCGCGGACCTCGATCGCGTAGCCGCGGAGCAAGCGACCGGCTCGCCCCACACGCTCGAGGCGACGCGAGGCCTCGTCGCACGCGCGGAAGGGCTCGCCTGGCCGCCCGGCATCGCGCGCGCTCACATCGAGCTCGGCAACGCGCTCTCGCTCGCGTATCTGCCGGCGCTCGACGAGCTCGCTCGCGGTGCGGAGCTCGCGATCGCGAGTCACCTCGACCGCGAAGCGATCCAGGCGTGGACGCGCGCGTTCGGCGAAGCGGCCTACGAGCAAAAGCCCGATCTCCTCGGGATGTTGATCTCCGAGGCGCGCAGCACCGCACAGCGGCTCGGCGACCCGGCTGCCGCACTCGACGTCGAGATCGCGTACCAGCGCGCGCAGGTCCAGCTCCAGCACGGCGACGAAGCGCTCGCGACCTGCAAGGCCGCGATCGCGACGGCGCAGAAGCTCGGAAGCCGCAGCGTCGAGAACAACGCGCGCGACTGCGTGTTCGAAGCGCTCGTCCCGACCGGCAAGCTCGACGAGCTCCATCAGGTCGCCGCGGAGCGCGTCGCGTTCGAGACCGAGCAGTTCGGTCCCGATGCGCCGCCGATCGCGACCTACGAGGAGATCCTCGCCGACACCGACGCCTCCGCCGGCAACCTCCCGGCCGCGCGCAAGGAGGTCGACCGCGCGTTCGCGGTGATCTCGAAGGCGTACCCGACCGGCAAGAACCCGAAGATCGCCGAGATCCTCCAGACCCGCGCGATGGTCGAAGCAGGCGAGGGCAAGCCGGCGGCGGCGCTCGCGAGCCTGCGCGCTGCCCGCGACATCGCGCTCGGCTTTCCGCGCGCGGCCATCATGCTCGCTACGATCGACACGAACCTCGCGCAGCTCGTCGGTCAGCCGAACGACATGTCCGCCGCGCGGCGCTACCTCGAAGAAGGGATCGCGGCGGTTCGCGCCCAGGCGCCGCACAGCGTCGCGCTCGCGATCCTGTTGTTGAACTACGGCCAGGCGCTCGCGCCGGCGGACCTCGCGGGTGCGCTGCGCACGTTCCAGGAGGCGCGCGACATGCTCGACGCGCTCCACGATCCACGCGCGAGCTATGCCGCCGCGGCGATGGCGGCGATCGAGGTCGAGGCACATCGCTGGGCCGACGCGCGCAAGCACGCCGAAGAAGCAGTCGCGTTCGCAGCGACCGATCCTGCCGCGATCCCGGCGAACACCGCCGAGATGCAGTTCGATCTCGCGCAGGCGCTCGTCGAGACTCACGGCGACAAGAAGCGCGCGATCGAGCTCGCGAAGACGGCCCGCGCGACGCTCGCCGGCCTCGGCGCGAATGCGGCGCCGCTACGGGCGCACGTCGAGCGCTGGCTCGCGACGCATCGCTAGGTCGATGCGACGAGGAATTCTTCTGCGCCGAACGGCGGGCGAAGGCCGTCGGCGCGGTTCGCGAAGTAGCGTGCGGTGATGTCTGCCGCCGAGACGTGCTGTGCCGTGCGAAACCCGGCCTCGCGCGCGAGCTCGACGATCTGCGCGGGCGCGTAGAAGCTGATGAACGGCGTGCCGCTCGCCCGTGCACCTTGCCGCGCCTGATCGACGCCGGCGCGCGCGGACGCTTCGTTCATCTCGGGCGGCAGCAGGAACGTCATCACGAACGTCGTCCCCGGCGCAAACCGTGCGACGTCGCGCAGCGTCGCGATGTTCGCTTCGGCGGTCAGGTACATGCTGACGCCGGCGGAGGCGACGACCGCGGGCTTCGTCGCGTCGAACCCGGCGGCGGCGAGCTGCGCGGGCCACGATGCACCGGCTTCGAAATCGACGGGAACGAACAACGGGCTCGCGAGCCCGAGCGCCTGCAAGCGCGCTCGCTTCCACGCCTGGGGCTCGGGCCGATCGATCTCGAACACGCGCAAACCCGGGATGTGCGCGCGCTGCGCGAACGTGTCGAGGCCCGCGCCGAGCAAGACGTACTGAGCGACGCCGCTGTCGCGCACCAGATCTTCGATGAACCGAGCGCGGCCGACGATCGATGCGCGAAACGCGCGCGTGCCTTCGGGGTGCATGTCGCCGCGTTCGCGCCAACCATCCGGCGGCGCCGCGAGCCGGAGCGCGAGGTCATCTTCGACGACGTGCGGCGGCGGATCGATCAGCAGGTGCAGCGCGCGCCACAGCGCGGTGCGCACGGCCGTGGAGTCGGGCTCGCTCATCACTTGCTCCGCTTCTTCGCGCGCGGCTTGCGCTTCACGGGCGCTTCGATGCCGAGCACGCGGCCATCGGGGTCGGCGAGCAGCATCTGGAGCGTGCCCCAGTGCTGCTTCGTGAACTTGCGGGTGACCTTGCCGCTCGCCGGTGGTTTGAACTTCGTCGCGTCGTCGACGCGAAGGCCGAGGACGACCTGGAGTTGCTGCTCCGGTGGTCGCTCGGCGATGAAGATGTACGGTCCGCCCGCGGGATGGCGGAGCTGGCCCGAGTGGTGATCGGTCTCGAACTCGAGCTCGTAGCCGAGGCTCTTCCAGAAGGCGACGGACTTGCCCCAGTTGTGGGTCTCGACGAGGACTCCATCGATGCCGTGCGTGGTCATGGTTTCTTGCGTCCCTTCGCTCGTGCGGCCAGGTAGTCGTGAAGTGCGGCGGCGACGATCGACGACAGGGATTGCTCCGCCTCGATCGCGTGGTGCTTGACCTGCCGGATCAGCTCCGGCGGCAAGTAGACGTTGAACTGCCGCATCTCGGCCATCTGCTAGGATGCTAGCATTCTAGTGTGCTAGTGACAAGCTCTCCCAGAGCAGCGAGATCGCTTCGCTACTGGAGCGAGCCGGTGAGGCTCAGCGTGTTCTGGACGCGCATCGTGCCGGTCGTCGCGGTCGCCGCGAACCCGTAGATCCGGACCTCGAGTGCGCTCGTGCCGCTCGCGGTCAACGCCGGCATGCTCGGCGCGCTCGTCGAGATCTGGACGGCGTGGGCGAACGAATCGGCGCTCGTGCCAACCGACGCGTTCGCCGGGCCGGTGCTGCTCGACAACACGTCGATCGCCATCATCGTCAGCGCGACCGAGCAGCCCGACGGCGGCGTGATCGTCAGTGTGTAGTACTTCGTCGGATCGACGCCACCGGTCGCCCAGCCCGTCGAGTTGATCGAGCCCGTTCCCGAGGTCGGCGTGAGCACCGACGCTCGCGAGATCGCGGTCGCCGTCAGCCCGGGGCGATTGCTCGCCGCCGATGTCGACGTCTGCGTTCCCGGCTGGCCGCTCATATCCCACGTCGCGAGCACGCCGCTAAACAAACTAGAACACGAGCCCGAGCCCGAGCCCGAGCCCGAGCCCGATCCGGAACCCTCCGAACCGTTCGTGCACAGCCCCGCGACGCACGCGTAGCCATCCGGGCACTTCGGATCCGCCGATCCACACGCGAACGGCGTGCCCGGCAGATCCGGCGAATACGACGCGCAACCGGCGAGCGCGAGTGCGAGCAGCGCCTTCATCGCAGACTCGCCAGGTACGAGAGCAGCCGCGGCTTGATCGCCCGCATCGCTCGCGCGCGATGGGACAGGTCGCTCTTCGGTCCGACACCTGCCTCGGCGAACGTCATGCCGAGCTCCGGCGCGAAGAACAGCGGGTCGTAGCCGAACCCGCCGGTGCCGCGCGGCGCGGTCAGGATCGTGCCCTCGCACGTTCCGTCCGCGGTGATGATCTCAGGGCCGAGCGGGCCGCTGACGTCGGCGAGCGCGAGCACCGCACGGAACCGCGCGGTGCGGTTCGCAACGCCGGTGAGCGCCTCGAGCAGCTTCGCGTTGTTCGCGCTATCGCTGTGCGGCTCGCCGGCGTAGCGCGCGCTGTACACGCCCGGTGCGCCGCCGAGCGCATCGACCTCGAGCCCGCTGTCGTCGGCGAGCGCCGGCAGCCCGGTCGCGGCCGAGACCTCGCGCGCCTTCTTCGCGGCGTTGCCGGCGAACGTGTCGGCGTCCTCGACGACCTCCGGAATGTCCTTGCCGACTTCGTCGATCGCCAAGACCTGAATGCCCGCGAGCAGCTCGCGTAGCTCGACGAGCTTGCCCTTGTTGCGCGTCGCGAACACCAGCGGTCGGGTCATGCCACCGCCGCGCGTTGCGCCGTCACGAGCTGCTGGATCCCCGCGAGCGCGAGGTCGAGCATCGCGTCGAGCTGCTTGCGATCGAACACGTCGTGCTCCGCCGTGCCCTGGACCTCGATCAGCTTTCCGCTCGCATCGCCGACGACGTTCATGTCGACATCGGCCTTGGAATCCTCGATGTACGGCAGGTCGAGCACGACCTCGCCACCGACGATGCCGACCGACACCGCCGCAACCGGCGGCTGGAGCGCGCGCATGTCGGGGAGCGTCCCCGCCTTCACGAGTTTGCCGATCGCGAGCGCGAGCGCGATCCACGCGCCGGTGATCGACGCGACGCGCGTGCCGCCGTCGGCCTG
>Ga0157376_10002389_pt1 | contig 12680 bp, 10 predicted proteins | sample M45metaG_FD_121801 | JGI IMG/M metagenome (GOLD analysis project Ga0157376, IMG submission 121801) | Miscanthus rhizosphere microbial communities from Kellogg Biological Station, Michigan, USA - M4-5 metaG | ecosystem: Host-associated > Plants > Roots > Rhizosphere > Soil | place: USA: Michigan... | reverse complement strand
GGCTGTATTCTCGATCTTGGCTGTCATTGTGTTGAGATCACGCGTAGCTATATTGGAAAAGATATAATACCGGTAGAAGTGATGTGCTGGGCCGATACACAAGTGAAACCCATCGATGCAGAGGACCATGCCATTGCACTGATAAAATATGAAAATGGATCCATTGCTCAATTTGAAGTAAGCTGGACCTTCCGTGGTGGCCTTGATCTTCGTGATGAAGTAATGGGAACAGAGGGTACCATTTGGATCAATAGTTTTTTGCGCACCGGTTTTGAAATGTTCACTACTGGTAAAGCAGCGAATTATGTAGCGGAGAAGGCCGAGAGCAATAGCGGCTGGTTATTCCCTATTGGCGACGAGCTAAATGAATTGGGTTATAATCACATGTTCATGGATATGTTTACGGCTATGGAACAAAACAGAGAACCAAAGGAAAATTTTTATGATGGTTATATAGTGAATTGCATTCTCGATGCAGCATATCGTTCCGCAAAAACCAAACAGTGGGAGCCGGTAAAACTCGATATATGGCGCGGGAGAACCGGCGTAACAAAGGACAGTCATTTAACAGAATATGACAAGGACAATTACCTGGTGAAAGAAGAAGTAACACACTACGGCGCCAGGAAGCTGATCTTAAAAAATAAGCATACCAATAAGATCATTGAAAAGGTGCTGGAATAAGATATTGGGATATTGGATATTGAGATATCGGGATATTCAATCTTCAAATCTAATATCAAATATCTTAATATCGAATCCCTCTTATTCAACTACTGTTTCCGGAGCACCTTACTGAAATCATTTGGAATGTCAGCTTTCATAATGCCGGTTGTATCCAGCTTCACTGCATTGGCTTTTACATTTACATGGAACTCGCAATTGTATAATTTTTTCTCTTTGTCTGCATAAAAAGTAACATCTTCAACCTTATAAACCGCGCCCGGTTTACCGGTTTCATCCAGGTAATCCTGCATGGTTTTTATAAGTTTATTCTCCAACGCGGGACCCGATATAACTTTTTGCTTACATGCGGTGGCAACAGTCAATAAAAGAATAAAAGTGAAAGAATATCTCATGGCAGTGATTTTGTATAAAAATAAACAGGAATGCCAGAAATAAATAATATTCTCAATCGAGGGTCGCTCATTTCTTATTTTCCATACTCATAAATAGCCCCATCACTGAATTGCTTCACCAGCTTCATTTTTTTTATGCGGGTGATAAAGTTAAGATCGACAAGATCGGAGTTTGCGCCATCATTGAACCAAACCATATAGCAATGAGGATCGTTCAGAAATTCTTTCACTGCAGGTTTATATTCCCGGGCCGGGAGAAATTTTCCGGGTCTCCCGGTAAACCAATAAACAGCATCATAGGCATCGGAATAAATCGTATAACTTTCTTTAAAGGGCAATTCATTCTTTTCAATGAAACGAACAGTTTCCGATTTCGTCCATTGGTCTTCCGTATAACCGGGAATGCCTGCATCCTTTACTCCATCCCAGGTTTCGGCGTCGGCAGCAAGCTGGTTATACTGGAAGCTGCTTAATATAAAAATGCCCAGCCCTGCCAGCGAGAGCTTCTTTACAAATGTTTTGCTCTGTTTTGATAGGGGAACCAGCCAATAACTGCCACTCCACAGCAAAGGAATAAATGCTGGTGTCATAAAGCGACTAATTAGCCCTTCGAACCGCGAAATAGTAGCAGTAACGATGATGAATAAAATATAGAATAGCGCATAAGCTGCAGCAATACTTTCATAGCGGGATATGCGGTGATCTTTTAAAAATTGGGTAATACAAAGAATAATAAGGCCTGCAATGATGGCAATGACAACAATGATTGCGGAAGTATTATTCCCATGCACAAAGGGAAGCCAGTCTGAAAATATAATTCCAGCATCGTGCATGTTTGTGATCAGTGGAGTAATAGATTGCTCACGATGACCTGTCAGTGTACCGCTTACCATGTAATTGCGCCAGAAATTAATGATCAATAGCAACGGGCTGATGGCTCCGAATATTAGCCCATCTGTAAATCTTTTCGGCAGTGACAATTTATTATTGAGTAAAATGATGATCCCGCCCGTAGCAATAATAGTTATGCCTGCATACCGGGTGATACATGCAAAAGCAGTAATAATGGCTGCTGTTATCAATGCTTTTTTAGATCCGTATTGCAAGTACCGGTACATGGCCATCATGAACAGCAGGAGAAATAAAATGAAAAGGGTTTCCGACCACATCATCGAATAATCTTCGAGCAAACCGGGGCTCAATACGATACAGCTTAATATAGCAGCTTTGTACCATTTTGACCTGTATTCAAATTGCTCCATGATAATCCCCGCGAGATAAATGATCATTGCAAACAGGAAAGCGTTTAAAAAGGGAGCAAAGGTCAATGGTTTTAATCCTGTAAGCCACATTATTCCGCTGAGAAAAATTGAATAAAATGCAGGGAAATCAATGACTGGTCCGTGAGTAAAATCAATATACTTTCCGGTTGCTCTCAGGTTCTCAGCAGCGGTTGTATATACTACGCCATCGGGGCATACCCCAATACCGCTATGCCGGGTAAATAAAAAAATAATCAAGAAACCAGCAGCGGCTGCAATTAAGCTATCAATATTTTTTTTAAAGAATGAGAGGCGGATCATCGAACGGGTATTACAAAAAGACATCCAAGTTAAAAAAAATTGATTCATTATATTGTTAAACTATTTCACCAAAAAAAAAGGAATTTCTAAGAAATTCCTTTTATCAAGCCCACCGAAATAAATCGTTATTGAGGAGTTGCCGTCAACTGTCCGCGGACTTCACCATTAGGATTAGCGGCAGTAGCTAATGAATAATACAAGTTGCCGCTCTTTAATGCTGTTGCCTGTTCTGAAGTAAGGGTCGTTGTGTCTGAAAATGTGCCTGTAGCTGTTAACCCCGTTCCAAGCGACCAAAGATCTCCTATGAGAGCTCCGTTTACTCCTGCAGCACCCATATAAAAGCCGCCTGTTATCGGTGCGCCGCTGAGATTGGTCCAGTTGGTAGTAGTGATCATTTGCCCGTTGCCGGAATTGTAAGTTCCCGCAATTGTGGCGGTACCGCTGCCTGTTACGGACGGAACAACCTGGCTACTACTTGCATTTCCACTAATGGTAAACATAGCGTTACTGTTGTTCTTGTCTTCATTCTTTTTATCGCATGCTGTGAAGGCCAATGCGCCCAGAAAAACGAAAGAGGAGACAAATAATACTTTGCTTACCAGGTTTGTTCTTGTTTTCATAAGTCCTAATTTTTTGTTTTACATAAAGGTTACATAATTCATTCATCTGAATGAGTGTCGGGACAATTAAACAAACTGTATGCCTTTATAAAGTAAAAGGGAGAATTTATTCTTTTATTGCAATCAATTCCTTGATCTGAGGAAAGAAAGTTCGTTGAAATTAAAAATCCGCGTAATAAATTGATGGCAAAAATTAAGTATTTACTGTATATAGAAATAAAAAAATCGTCACTCACCTTATCCCAGTGTGCATTAACCGACGCTTTTTACAAACATGCCTATTTTTTATTGTGAACAGATAAATTTATTTTCATCTTTGAAACGATCAAACATTGGCAATGGATACAAACAATCATATTCTGCAGGTACAGGGATTAAATATTTATTACGGAAATTTTCAGGCTGTTCGGGATGTTTCTTTCGATGTTCTTCCGGGCGAGATATTTGGGTTATTAGGCCCAAATGGCGCGGGCAAAACAAGTACACTGAGTGCTATTGAAGGGCTTTTGAAACCACAGTCGGGATCTATAATAGTGGCAGGAAACGATATCCATAAAAAACCATTGCATGCGAAAGCAGCAATAGGAGTTCAACTACAGGCAACAAGTTTTCAACCTGAACTTACGGTGATCGAGATCCTGCAATTATATGCTGGCATCTATGGTGTGGCAAGGGGTAGAGAGAAATTATTTTATATTTTAAAAAATATAAGACTGGACGAAGCAGCAGGAAAAAAATTCGGGCAGCTATCAGGAGGACAGCAACAACGACTTTCGCTAGCCATTGCCGTTCTGCATGAACCCAGGCTCGTATTGCTTGATGAACCAACTTCCGGTCTTGACCCGCAAAGTCGGAGGCAGCTGTGGGAGCGAATGGAAAGCATGCGTGAAAAAGGTCATTCTGTACTTCTTACTACGCATTCTATGGAAGAGGCAGAAGCCGTTTGTGACAGGATCGCCATTATCGATCATGGAAGATTGATCGCGATCGACGTCCCGCAATCATTGGTGGACAGCAATAAAACAAATCCAGAAGTGATAGCTGCTTCAAGAAGAGGTAAGATAACATTAGAAGATGTATTCATTGGGCTCACCGGGAAAGCAATACGTTCTTAAAAAATTTTGTTCTAAATTTTTGAAACCATACTATGCAACCAATTCCGAAAACATCCACTGCTTTAAGTTCCCTGCTCCGCGCAGATCTTGTTACGCAGTGGCGCAACAGGCGTTCATTCATATTGCTGTTGCTGGTTCCTGTTATCATTCTTATTTCATGGAAAGGCATTGTAGAAAAGTTCGGCGGTCCATTCGCACTTTCTTCCTGCATCACCATTGGCCTTGTAGCAATTGGTCTAATGGGATATTCCAATAGTGTTGCCCGCGATCGCGATAAAGGAATATTTCAAAGATTACGCGTGGCGCCTATGCCGGGCTGGTGTATTATGGTAAGCCGGTTGCTGATCCAGCTGATCATGATCGTTCTGCTAACCACTATTATATTTATCGCAGGAAATAATATCGATCATATCACGCTTTCACCGTTGGGATACATCATTAGCTTTTTGACCGCGATTGTCGGCGGTGCAGTTTACCTTGGTCTTGGCCAATTGATCGTCGGTCTTATCCAAAACCCCGAAACGGTTAATTCCACCAGCAGGCTTACTTACTTTTTGTTCATCATGGTTGGCATGTTTGGAGAGTTGGGTGTATTAGGTGATCAAATGAAGGAAATAGTTTTGTGGTCACCTTATGGAACGGTAAAAAGAATAATTGCCGCAGGTATGCAACCGGGAACATGGAATAGTGAAATGACGATGGCCTTGTTCGTCACTATTGGCTATGCAGCCTTGTTTTCAATAGTCGGCATAAAGAGATTTAAATGGAATAACAAGTGAATATCATATGAAAAAGGAATCCCAAGGATTCCTTTTTACATCTATTCAAATCGAAACCTAAAGAGCTTTGAGTGCCTCCATCCTTTCCCAATGTTGCTGAATCCCTTCGTTCGCCATTACCAAAAACTCCTCAGCCTTTTCAGGGGAATTATTTTTGATCGTTGCAAACCTGTTTTCATGATAGAGGAATTCATTCAATTGCACGGAAGGCGGTTTGCAATCAATGGTGAAGCGTTGTCCTTTCTCTTTTACAGGATTATAGCGGAACAACGGCCAGTAACCAGTGTTCACAGCCAGTTTTTGTTGTTCAAGACCGTGACACATGTCATAGCCATGGGCAATACAATGGCTGTAGGCAATAATGAGTGAAGGCCCTGGATAAGCTTCAGCTTCCAAAATTGTTTTGAGCGCATGCACATCATTTGAGCCCATTGCTATTTGTGCGACATAAGCGCTGCCATGGGCTATAGCCTGCATTGCCAGGTCTTTTTTACCTGTTGTTTTTCCTTTGATAGAAAATTTCGCGCTTGCCCCGATGGGCGACGCCTTTGATTTTTGTCCGCCCGTATTACTATACACTTCTGTATCAAGGACCAGAATATTTACATTTTCACCGGTGCTTAGTACATGATCCAAACCTCCATACCCAATATCATAAGCCCATCCATCTCCACCAATAATCCAGAGAGATTTTCTTTCCAAAAATTCAGCAAGGCGATAAAGTCTTCTTGATTCCTCGGTATCTATTTCTTTCAGTCTCCTTCGCAAGTCATTTACATATTTGCGTTGTTGTGTCACCTCAGTTTCTGTATTTTCTGTATTCTGTAGAATGACATCAGTAAGGGCATCTCCAACCTGTTCTCTCATTTCTTTCAACATCCGCAATGCCATATCTCTTTTTTTATCTGTTGCCAGTTTTAGACCAAGACCAAATTCTGCGTTGTCTTCAAACAATGAGTTAGCCCAGGCCGGTCCGCAGCCTTCATTGTTGCTTGCCCATGGGGTTGTTGGAAGATTTCCTCCATAAATCGAAGAACAACCTGTGGCGTTTGCAACGATCATTCTGTCACCAAATAATTGCGTGAGTAACTTAACATACGGGGTTTCTCCGCAACCACTGCAGGCTCCGGAGAATTCAAATAAAGGCTGTAATAGTTGGGAACCCTTTACCGTTCCTTTGTTGACCCTTGTGCGATCAATATCGGGCAAAGACAAAAAATAATCCCAATTTACTTTTTCAGTTTCCTTTAATGGTAACATGTCCTCCATGTCGATTGCCTTGTGTCCTTGTTGTGTTTTACTTTCAATAGGACAAACTTCTGTGCAGAGCTTACAGCCGGTACAATCTTCTACTGACACCTGTAGGGTATATGCTTCCCTTTCTCTGAAAAATTCTTTGCCTACCGGGTCAGTGTGTTTAAAAAATGAGGGAGCATTGTTGAGTTTTTCCCGATCATACACTTTTACGCGGATAGCAGCATGGGGACAAACAAAATAGCATTTGCCGCATTGGGAACAGAGCTCAGGATCCCAAACCGGCACTTGCTCAGCAATATTTCTTTTTTCCCATTTTGTTGTACCTGTTGGATATGTTCCATCAACAGGAAAAGCGCTTACGGGAAGTTCATCACCTTCACCCGCGATGATCTTTCCTAATACATTCTGTACAAAATCAGGAGCATTTCCACTGATGGATGATTCGATCGTTTTTTTCCCAATCTTATATACCGAATAATCGATAGGAAATAAATTTTCAATCGTCTTATCAACTGCCCTGAAATTTTTCTCAACTACATCTTCGCCCTTGCGACCATAGGTTTTCTTAATTGCATTCTTGATGTATTGAATCGCTTCTTCCCTCGGCATTACATTGGAAATAGCAAAGAAGCAGGTTTGTAAAACAGAATTGATGCGTGAACCCATGCCAGTTTCTTTCGCCACTTTGGAGGCATTGATCACATAAAATTTCAATTTTTTCTGAATGATCTCTTCCTGTATTTTTTCTGGCAATTGATCCCAAACTTCCCCGGCAGAATATGGGGCATTTAACAAGAATGTGGCTTCTTGCTCGGCATCTTTGAGAACATCATATTTTTTCAGGTAATTAAAATGATGGCAGGCAATAAAGTTCGCAGAATTAATAAGGTAGGTAGAATAAATAGGATTCGCACTAAAGCGCAGATGAGACACTGTGAGAGATCCCGATTTCTTAGAGTCATACACAAAATAACCCTGGATATATTCATCAGTAACTTCGCCAATTATCTTAATCGTGTTTTTATTGGCACTCACAGTTCCATCAGCGCCAAGCCCAAAAAACAGTCCACGAAAAAGATGCTGTTTTTCTAAAGAGAATTTTTTTTCCCAGGGAAGACTGGTGAACGTAACATCGTCTTCAATACCGATAGTAAAATTATTTTTTGGCTCTGCTCTTTTCAATTCTTCAAACACAGCCTTAGCCATGCCGGCATTAAATTCTTTAGAAGCCAATCCATAACGGCCTCCAATGACAACAGGCATTTGATGTTTCCATCCGCTATGAAGTGCATTGATAACATCCATATATAGTGGCTCGCCAATAGCTCCGGGCTCTTTACACCGGTCAAGAACGGCAATACTTTTTACCGTGGATGGTATAGCCTGGATAAAATGTTTTAAAGAGAAGGGACGATAAAGATGAACATGGAGATATCCAACCTTTTGGCCCGCATGATTGAGGTAATCAGTTATCTCATGTACAGGGCCGGAGCCCGATCCCATAATAATGATGATTTGTTCTGCACAAGGGTCACCGTAGTATTCAAACAGTTTATACGAACGACCGGTGAGATGCTCAAATTTCTGCATCATTCCCTCAACAATTTCCGGGGTATTGGTATAAAATTGGTTAGCCGCCTCACGGCTTTGAAAAAAAACATCTGGATTTTGTGCAGTACCACGAACCATAGGATGTTCTGGATTGAGTGAGCGTTGACGATGTTTGTTGACATCTTCCTCATCGATCATTTGCCTGATGATGTCATCGGGAATTACCCGCACCTGGTTCAGTTCATGTGAAGTGCGAAAGCCATCAAAAATATTTAAGAATGGAACTCGTGCTTTCAGCGATGAAGCAGTAGCGATCATGGCCATATCCATCGCCTGTTGAGGGCTGCTTCCGAATAATTGTGCAAAACCTGTTGAGCGGGTCGCCATTACATCGCTATGATCACCAAAGATGGACAGTGCATGAGTAGCTATTGCCCGCGCTGCAATATGAAAAACAGCCGCCGTTAGCTCGCCTGCTATTTTATACATGTTGGGTATCATAAGAAGCAGACCCTGGGAACAGGTGAAGGTAGATGCCAAAGCACCGCCTTGTAAAGCGCCATGGATAGCGCCGGCAGCGCCTGCCTCACTTTGCATTTCGATGATCTTTGGCACCTCGCCATAAATATTTTTTATTTCGTTGCTGCTCCATTCGTCGGCCCACTCACCCATTGCAGATGAGGGAGTAATTGGATAAATAGCACAAACCTCGCTTGTTCTATACGCGATGTATGAAGCAGCCTCGTTTCCATCCATGATGGCGTTGACAGGCAGCCCGGTTTTCATTTTTTGTGAGGAGATTTTTGCTCTAGTGATTGTTTCCATAAATAATCATATTATGGTGAAGGATGCTCTAAAAGTACTCTGATCCAAAAACTCATGAAATGAGGAAAGTCAGGCAAGGACATGACTTATTGGGATGAAACAGCTGCGGTTGCACCCGGGCCTTAGAGCGAGATTAAATGATTTGCCTAATAATTCCTTTCTTGTATGGAGTCAAGGATATTTACATAACTTACATACCGGTCTTCATTTATTTCTCCATTAACCACAGCTTCCTTTATTGCACAACCAGGCTCATTAATATGCTGGCAATTATTAAACTGGCAATTCACCAACCGCTCTCTCATTTCAGGGAAATAATGAGACAGCTCCTGTTTGGTCACATCAATCAAACCAAATTCCCGCATGCCCGGCGTATCGATAATGCCGCCGCCGGAAGGAAGATCGAACATCTCGGCAAAAGTAGTTGTGTGCAATCCCTTTCCGCTCCATCCGCTTACGTCCTGTGTTTTTAATTTCAGTTCCGGGAAAATTAAATTCAATAATGATGATTTTCCAACACCACTATGACCACTGATGAGTGTGATCTTGTTTTTTATTTCCTTTTTCAACTCATCAATCCCCATATTGCTATTTACACTGATCAAAAAAACTTTGTACCCGATCTGCTCATACATTGCTTTTAATTGTTGGAATTTCTCATCTTCCTTTCTTTTGTGGAGGTCTGCTTTATTAAAGACAATAATAGAAGGAACATGATACATTTCTGAAGCTACAAGGAAACGATCAATAAAACCCTGAGACGTCCTGGGTTCTTTCAATGTGGCTAAGAGCAGGGAGAGATCAATATTAGCTGCAATAATATGCTGCTGATACTTTGCCCCGGGCGATTGCCTGTTGATATAATTTATACGGTCGTAAATTTTTATAATGAGAGCGGTATTCTCCGTTTCATTCTCTTTCTCTATTTCTACCTTATCCCCAACGGACACCGGGTTAGTAGACGTGATCTCATCGATTTTAAAAACACCTTTCATACGTGCATTCCAAAACCTGCCCGTTTCATCTTTTACTGTGTACCAACTTCCGGTTGATTTATAGACATTTCCTTTCATGATTGCACGAATTTCATTATTTTCTATTTATGCAGTGCCGTCCATCTTTCTCCATGAAAAACTCTTATCTGTTCCTTACTTTTACTCCATTGCGCTTTATTCTGCCAGGCTCAAACTTACTGTCTCAATACAAAAACTTTTGGTGAGCCTGAAAATTTTAATGCCTCTGATATGGCCTCCTTGCCGGAGGATAAGAAAGGTTTTGGATCTGACTCTGATGTAACAAGCGGTAGTGAAAGCGTTAAAGAACAGGATCGGGTAGTTAATCTTTCTTTGGAACTAGAAAAATGGCAATTGCATAGAAAGCTGTCGCCAGCAATATCACCATCTTAAAGCCGAGCATCATCCCGAGTATCACAGCCCCGACAGACCCAATTACCGTAAAGAATCCATTTACACCCCATGCCCAGGGAATAAATGCCTCCGAAATCCTGCTTACGGTTTTAATGCCAGTAGGAAATGGAATACCCAATAAAACACCCATTGGCGCCACCAACAACAATGTCAGTGTGATCCGCACTGGTAAACGCCATTGAATGGTTGATCTAAAAAGCATGGGTGTTACAAAAGAAGTCAACAACAATACTACCAATAACGCAGGAAGATATTTTTTAACTAATCCATTACTGTCAATATTTATGGTACCACTGAAGTAAGATCCAATTCCTGTAAATAATAATAACCCTGCAATAATAACGGCGAGTGTATAGACAGGTTGTCCAAGATATAATGTGAACCGCTGAATGAAAGAAATCTCGATCATGATAAAGCCAAGTCCCAAACAGGCAAAATAACCCAACCATCTCCATTTATTTCTGAATTGTAATCCTTGTTTTGAATATCTGAATAAAGGAATTAAAATTAAAACTGCTGCAAGGACGATTGATTGTGCCAGGATAAGAAGCAGGGTAACCTCGGCGATTGGTTTATTTTCCAGCGCCATTCTTGCGGCCATAGGATTATCCTGCGAAAAAACATCTTTGATCGTTTTCCAACCTACCGAAGACCAGCGCACATGCTGGTTAAAGAATGGTTTGTTGTCAGTAGCAGGCTCCAGCTGAGAAGTTTTTTGTTTATAAAATTCGTTCAGGTTTGCTACACTAAGAATATCGCCATAAATGTTCTTAATTTCAGTAAAGGGGCTGTACAGCTTTTCCAACGGCTTCCAAACACCATTATCAATTTCAGAATGCATATTGAGGATGAGGGAATCGATATTACTTATTTCCTTCTCTGTAAATGCAGACTTTTTCATGATAAAACCACCCAGAAAAGATTTGCCTTGCAAGCCTGCATCCGGCGGGAACCGAAAAGCATAAAAATGTTTTGCAAAATCCTTTGAACCATTTTCGGAAAGCACCTCTCTCCCGGTCGTAAATAGCCGTGGCAACTGCGACTCGGGCCGGGTAAAATAAATTACGCCATCGGGACTAAGATGATCATAATACTCCTGAAACGCTTCTTTCGTTAATACAAAATTTTCAGAAAGGCTTAGCGCCCCGCTCGCTACAGCAGCATTGCTAATTGTATGTGAAGAGACAATTGCATCGTATTGTTCATTGCTGCGGTTAATAAAACTCCTGCCTTCTTCAGTCACGAGCTGAACACCGGGACGATTAAATAAACCACCCCAATATTCATTCATAGTATTTTTTACAATGTCAGTAATGATAGGATTGATCTCCACGCAAGTCACTTTTCTTGCTTTTTTATGCAGAGCATCCAATACTTCCTGCCCCCCGCCGCTACCGATATCCAGCACTGAAGGGTTTTTAATATGCAAATAAGAAATGGCTGATAAATAATTTGAATCAGCTCCGGAGATATGTTTCTCCACTCCATCTCTCAAATTATCCATCCCCGTAGCTGCAGTTCCTCCGTCAATGACGAACGTTCTCGAACCGCCCAGGCCCGTTGCAGAATCGGGTCTTCTCTCATAGAGATCTATCAATGAAAAAGTATTCCACTTTGAATAAATGGGCTGAAAAGTCCTCCATCTCTTTGGAGACTTTCCTTCCGAAATATTTACCGGTATGTAAGTACTGGCAAAAAAAGAAAATGTACAAATAGCAATTGACAACAGCACAGCAAATAATTTCAACGATCGTTTTTCTGAAAATGCAATTGCAGCGATAGTTCCAAAAGCTGCGGCCATTACAACAGAGCCGCTACCTCCCAATTTTGGCATTGTCCAAACGATGAATAAACAACCCAGTGCCGCACCCGCCAGGTCAAAAGCGTAAAGCCGAGCCATCTTTGTTGAAATGCGGGTAAACAACAAAGAGATCACGAGCCCTGAAATAAAAAATGGCGCAGTCACTGTGAGATAATAGAGTGGCATCATGTACAATTGCCGTTTTTCAATAGCAACAGCAAATGGATTGAAGGGAATTTTTTGCAACAACCAGAATGAAAGGATCGTTATAAGACCAAACAACAAAGAAAGTATGCTCAATGTTTTACCAAGATCATATTCCTCTCTCAATCTTTTCCAGCTTGCCAAGACAACCCCTGCTGTACCAAAACCAAGCAACGCTGTCGATATAACAAGAAACCCGAAATGATACCAAAGCGAAACGCTCATCACTCTCGTAAGTGACAATTCCAATAATAGTGTGGCTAAAGAAATCAAAAAGATGCCGATGAAATAATTTGACTTTCTCATAATGGTGGTTTTTTACCTGCTAACAACCGCATTAAAGTTTGAAATCTTTTACTCCAAAGGCCTATTGTTACTCACGTAAACTTAAATCGGAACACACATAGTTCTTCAGTGGTGCGACGACATTACCGTTTGT
>Ga0157376_10002385_pt1 | contig 12690 bp, 19 predicted proteins | sample M45metaG_FD_121801 | JGI IMG/M metagenome (GOLD analysis project Ga0157376, IMG submission 121801) | Miscanthus rhizosphere microbial communities from Kellogg Biological Station, Michigan, USA - M4-5 metaG | ecosystem: Host-associated > Plants > Roots > Rhizosphere > Soil | place: USA: Michigan... | reverse complement strand
GTATAGGCAGGCATCAGGAATACCGGCTCGGCTTGCGCCCGCCGGAACGCACTTGCGCCAACGCCGCCGCCCGATGCAACTGGTCGACCACGGTGGCCGAAGCGCGCAGACCGCCGATTGCCGGCAGACCAGGGAATTGAATGGTGACGTTGCTGCCGCCAGCGAGGCCGCCCGTGGCGAATGACGGCATTCGCGGAACCAGGCCCCCGAGCGCGAACCGGCCCATGCCGTCGAGCACCCGGCTCAGGTTGCCGCCCGAGCGCCGCAGTGCCTCGAGGAAGCCGAGCACGCCCGGCTGCGCCACTGCTCGCGCCGGTGTGATGTATTCCCCGCGCGACACCCACGCGAGATTACTGTCGGACGTGCCGGTGCCGTGGCCACCAAGCAGACCGCCCTGCGCCATGCCTTGAGCGTTAAAGTATCTCAACGCCCCTGCAGTTTGCTGGGCGCCCGCTACGTTATAGCCGGGTGAAAAGAACAGAGCCGCAAGCCGCGCGGCTTCTGCTGCCGCGAGTCTTGAGGCTTCCGCAGCTTCCTCCATTCCCCTTTTTATCTTTTGCCCTGCGGTTTCTCCCGCTTGTCCTGTCTGATCCAAGGCCGCGGTTGCTGTGTTCGCAGCATTCGCTGTGTCCTGAATGGGGGCCACCGCTTGGCCGAACCCCTGGTTTGCCTCCTTCGCTGCCTCCGTCGCTTTCTTGTATTCTTCGGCGGCTTTTCTCGCCGCTACACCAATATCCTTACCGCTCATTGCAGCCGCAAATACGTCCCAGATCGCTTTAAGAAACCGAATCTGGTTAATAAGATTCTCGATATCTTTTTGGAAATTCTTTATTTCCGTCGTCAAAAAACTAAACACTGACGTTGTTATCGGGGCGAAGGTCCGCTTGAGTTCGGTCCATGCCGCGCTTAATAGATTGAGCGTCTGATTATACTGATTTGCGTCTTTGATCTGCTGTTGTGTTGCCGGCGAGACCTGACCAAGAGCCGTCGCAAAATTTTGCGCACTGATAGTGCCCGTTTGCAATCCCGCGATCACCGCGCCGCCAAGCTCATTACCCAGTGTTTGCATTGCCAGTTGAGTGCGTTGGACACTGTCCGGCATGGCTTCGAGTTGAGCGATAAACTGCTTTATTCCATCGGTGGCATCAGGAGGAACAATATCGCCAAGCCTTAACAAGCCGCCACCGCCGAGTAGATTTTTCAACTTATCCAAGCCAGCTGTGAACGCCTCGGGCGCAACGCCAAGCTTTGCGAAAGTCTGTCCCAGTTGGTCGAACTGCTGCGCAGTCAAACCTAGTTTTGCCCCCTCGGTCGTGAGTTTACCGAGTGCCTCGGCCGAATCATTTCCGAACTTTACGATCAATCCTCCCAGAACGCCCACCGCAATACCTACAGGACCCAGCGATCGGGCAAGAACACCAAACACCCCGAGCGACCTTGTCATCCGGGTTGCCATCTTGGTAGCGGCCGTGCCCAATGCCTCGAACGATCCCTCAACTTTCTTGACGCCTTGAATAACCTGTTCGAATGCCACCGCACCGGACGCGGCCGTCTGAATCTTCTGGAATGCCGCCTGCCCGGTATTGCCGAGGTCGTCGAATTGCCCCGCCGCTGAATTAAGGTTGATCTGATCAGCGGCGCCCTGAATGTCGCTGAATGCCTTCTCGCCAGACTTGCCGATCTGCTCGAGCTGCTGGCTGACTTGCTCGCCGCCCTCAAGACCAATTTCTACTGATATCTTGTCGACCACGATTGGCTATCCTTTGAAGTATTTGACGAACAGTTCGCCGAGCCGCGCCGCGTTTTCCTTGACGATCTCGGTAATGCGGAATTTCTTTGGGATGCGAACCGATGGCACGCCGATGTAGAGCGGCTTGCGCTGGCGGTCCTTGTCGTTGGCATCGAACAGCATCGGTTGCCCGCGCACGGTGGCCGACACCAGTTTTTTGCCCGACCGGCTGGGCGCCGGGCCACCTTCCAGTGTCGGTATCCACAGCAACGGCTTGCCCTGAATGACGGCGCCGTGTTCGAACACACCGGCATATCCGAACTTATGGAAGATGATGGCCTTGGCCTGCAGCGACGGTTCGCCATCTTCCCTTGCACCAACAATCCGCCGTTTCAATCCTTGCTGCCAGCTCGGCCCGAACCGGCCCGCACCGGCGATATCGCTGCGTCCATCCTCGACCGCGTCGTCGGCCGCCTCGCGCAACGCTGCAACCGAGGCCGTGGCAACCGCCCGCTGCTTGTCGCGCAGAAGCTCATACAGGCCAAACGGATCGGTCTTAACCGTGAGCTTAAAAGCCATTCAATTCCTTGATTGTCTTTTCGATCGCCTTGCCGTCGCCCTGCGCGCCGATGGCGGCAATCATCAGATTGTTTGCACGCTCTATGCGATCGAGCTTGTCACTAAATTCGAGATAGGCCGCGATCTGCCGCGGCGACAACGTCATTGCATATTCGGGCGGGAAGCCTCGGCGGATGAGGGTGGTGATGGCGATTGCGAGGGATTCCAGCGGAGCTTGTATTTCTTCTTGGCTTCTTCGTCCGCTGTGCCGGCGAGCCGATTCGCCATTTGCTCGAACCGCTTCACCAGACCTTCGAAGAAGCCAAGACCATTTGGGAATGTGATCCCGATAATTGTAATCACCAGCTTCAACTGGTCTTCCAGAAGAAATGCCGTGCCGGCGTGGTGTTCCGCCTTTTCATCCGCGAGGTGGCCACAGCCTGCGGCAATGATGGGGCCAACCGCAGAGCCAAACTGCTGAATGAGTTTAGACTTGTCGTCCGCGTTGAATCCCCCCAGTAAAACATCGATTACATTTGGAAATCGTACTGCAAGCGATGCAATTGCATCAGCACCCAGGCTGCGCACCGTCAGCCGCTGGCCGTTGATCTTGACGACTTCGGCTGCCGTCGATGGCGCAATGTCCAGAAGGTCTGCCATGATTGTTCCTACGGCGTGACTGTGTCGTGAATCGTCCACACCCCAAAGAACCCATCGGTGTCCTTCTGGACCTCGGCCTCGATCTCGATGGTGGAGAAGTCATCCGAGTCGGTGATGAAACTGAAATCGCCGGACGGGACGAACGAGACGGTGGCGATAAAGTCCACCTTCTGGCCGATGTCGTTGGTACCCTCGACTTTGATATCGCCGGTGAACTCGGCCTTGGAAAGACCGTTGATGGTGATGGCGCCGGGTACGGTTGTATCCACATCACCGAGTGCGAAGAACGCAAGATTGGTGGCAGTGATCTCGTCGAGCGTGAACTTGACGGTGGCACCTACCTGCGTGATGGCGGTGAAGTCCTTAGTCTTGATGCCCTCTCTGGAACTGAAATGCTCTTTCTTCTCGACCGCCGGCGAGTACACAAAACTCGGGCAGTTGCCGAGGTCGGTAAAGGCAGACCCGCCGGCTTCCTGAAAGCTGACGATCCCTTTCCCAATATGATAGTTCTGGACATCCGGTGACGCAGGCATTGCTGTTCTCCTTCTAGAGTTGTTCCGGCCGCAGCGTGTACTTGAACATAAACTGCGCTTTCAGTCCCCCGTGCAGGGTGCGCAACCATGCGCAGTTGCCGACCTGGCATCCGAGATAGCGGATGGCGCCGTTGCCGCGCGGGCTAGACTTGGCGACGATGTTATTTAGCTCGGTATCGGCCAGCACCAGTTTGATCAGATCGCGCCGAAACGCATCAAGCTCTGCCCCCACATTCGGGTCTTGATGGATGATGATGACATCGGGCGTCATCTGCGCGATCATCGGCACATTCGACGGACGGTTCTGCGCGTCGTTGGTTTCCTCGTCGCCATCCAGCACGACCGCGGATGGCAGTTGGGTCTCGTCGACGTTCACGTTGTTACGATAGACCGAGCGAATGTTTGGAATGGTGGCAAGCACCTCAACCAACCTCGCCAGGATATCCTCGCGAACATCAGCCAACGGCCGCCTCCTGCAACAGGAACAGAACCTCGCCTAAATCCTCGCCGTTGGGATTGCCCTGTACCGGCGCCTCGCGCACGATCCAAGTTCGCCCGTTGAAGGCCAGCGTCGAACCGATCCAATCGCTGCGCGCGATCCCCTTCTCGGTCAGCTCTGGAATGCGGACAAAGGCACCAGGGCCGACGCTGCTCACCTCGACGCCGCCTTGTGTGTTGGTCTTTGACCGCGTCTCGTCGATCACGAGCAGCATTGCTTCGGCTGTCGCCGTGGTCATCGTGGCGGGCACGCCGAACTCGGCGTAGAGCGGATCATAAAGGTCCGTGCTGTAGTCGATCATGCCAGCAGCGGCCCCGCCGCGCCGATGATGCGAACCGAGGGGATGCCGAGCAACAGCGCCACGATCATGTAAAGCGCGATCAGCGCCACGATCACCATGAAGATTTTCTGCACCGGCGCCGGGATTGGGAACCCGAGCAGACCGAGCAACCACATCGCGACATAGCCGATGAGGATAAGGATCGCGACCACGATGCAGATATTGATCAGTCCCAGCAGAACCCCGGCTAGTGACATAATGGCCTCCCTAGGCGACGTGCAGGCGCCGGTACGGCTTGATGAGTTCGGCCGCAGCCGCCGACAGGAAATCCGATGACCCGGTCGTGGACGACACCGATGGCGTGAAGTAGCTCACCCGGCGGTCGCCGTGCTGTAGTTCGCGGATGGTGGGATCGCGGTAGCTGGATGTGCGACCGGCGTTGACCGCGTCGATCACCGCGCGCTGCAATCGGGCGGGGCATTCCTCGGGCAGATCGTAGCCGCCGCTATAGCTGACGGTGACGGTATCCACCCAGCAATAGCCGGTGCTCATCCACAGCCGGCCGCTGGCCGGATCGAAACTGTAGTCGGTCGCCCCGGTGCCGGCAGACAGAACCTCGGTCACCTCAACCACCGGATAAAGCGACAGCGTCAGCGCCTGCCGTTGCAGCATGTCCTCGTAACGATTGAAGGTGAATGTCTCGACCGCCTGCGCCAGGCCGAAACGGCGCTCGCAATACTCTGCAATGATGCGTGATTGAAACGTGATGGCAGCGGCCAAGGTGGCATCCTCGGTCGTGCCCTCAATGCCAAGCGCGAGCTTGAGGTCGTCGAGGCTGACCAGGTCCGGGCCGGCGCTGTCGGGGTCTTCGCTGATGATCTCGAGGATGGAGTGCATTACTTGAACCTGACCGGCTCGAGCGCGCGTTCGATCTTGGCGTCGCGGCCGTCGCTGCCGCGCTTGACGGCGAGGCGCCATTCATCCGACTTGCCTGGCTTGGCTGACGTGTCGGCCTGCGCGATGAAGAATGATCCGCCCATGGTGACGCCGTCGCCGGCGACATAGGCGGTACCCTCGCGCCAGACGCCGGCGTCGAGCACAATGGCGGTCTTGATTTCGTGGACGGTCTCGCCAATGGCCCAGCGCAAGGTGCGGCCACCGTCTGCCGTCGTGACCGACGCGGTCTTGATGGCGCGGCCAACCTGCTCGACGACGTAGTCCTGCAGGAATGTCAGGTCGCTGGCGTTGCGGCCGGTCTCGCCCTTGACCCCGCGGTCGCCGGGCGGCCCTTGCTTGCCTTGTTCTCCGCGCTCGCCCCGTGGTCCCGGTACGGGCGCCAATGCCCGAACCTCGGAGAGCGCCCGCTGGCACATGGCAAGACAGACGCCGATCGCCTCATGCAATGTATATTGTGGAGCAGGGATCATCGCTGCCTCTTATGCCGCCAGCAGGAATGCGATCACGGCCGCTTCATCTTCGTCGAGTTGCCCGGTCGCGCTGCCGCTGAATTTCATGATCACGCCCGAACCAACGCCGCGGGCGCCAACGGCCCCCTTGCCCCCGACCGTCATGCCCTTGAGAGTGACCGCTGCGTGGCCGGCCTGGCCGCACGCGCCGATGGCATTAGCCCGAACGAGAAGCTGTGCCGCGCCTTTGGCAACAGCGCCGACGACACCGTGCGCCTCGCCCTCGAGCCGCGGCAGGATGCCGTAGCCGCGGCCGACGACCGGAAATGGCCGCTGCAGCGGCGGGTAGTAGGCACCGCCGCCATCGACAGGAACCTCGACCGCCTCGACCGTCGCATCGAGCGCATCGAGCGCACCCGCCGCCTCGGCCACATCCGCCAGGAGGACGCCGGCAGGGACAGCAACCGCATCGAGTTGATCGAGTGCATCAGCAGCCTCGGCCACTGCTGTTGCAAAAACGATAACCGCATCGACGTTATCGACAGTAGTGTCGGCAATAACAGCCGCGTCGAATGTATCGAGCGCGGCGGCCGCCTCGATCGCATCCGCCGCGATAACGGCGCCGCCGGCAACGGCAACCGCATCCAGGCTGTCGCTTGCGCCACCGACAACCCCGCCTGCGGCGGTCGGCCAGGTCGTGTTATCTGCCGTGTAGAGAGTGGTGCTGGCAGTGACCGGGATACCGATCGGCTCGGCCACTTCCGCCGAGATGCAGATGATGCGACCGTCAGCGGTCCAACAACCGCTATCGGCGGTAAGACTGCTATCGGCGGTGACAGGCATTTAACTAAAGATTTCGTCCGCGCGGGCCTGCGTCAGGATGCCCGCTGCAACGAGGTCTTCTTTTATCTTCTGCGATTTCTGCTTGTTGAGATCGACACTATCCTCGGTCATGGTAATGGCGAGGTTTTTGCTGTAGCCGACCTTGCTGGCCGCGATGTCCGCTGCCTTCTGTTTTTCCAGCGCCAGCCATTCCTGATTGGTGAACCGCGCAACCCAGTCGGTGGTCGGAATGACGTTCTTGTGCTTCTTGGTCGGATCATGCGCAGCCACAACACCGTCTAGCGTCGTGTTCTGCTCCGTGGTCAGGTTCTCTCGCCCGCTGATGGTGTCGTCGGTCGCGCCCCAAGTGAACGGCAAGCCGCCAAGGCCGGCGGCAATGGTTTCATCACCGAAGGTGGGGCCAAGTTGCTTGGCCATCTTAGCCTCTCAGCATTCCATTAGCATACATATAGAACTGACTGGAAACACCGCTTGTTTTTCCAATAGGTGTTATAAAATGAAACCCTTCTGTAGCACTAATGACAGGGGCAGCTGACGCCACTAGTCCCCACCAACCACCAGTACCAACCGTCAAGTTACCAACATTCTGTACAATGTTTGTTGTGCCATCGAGCCCCAAGTTGCCATCGCAGGTTCCGGGTGTTCCGATAACAAATCCACCCATGACTGCAACAAATGGAAGTTCTTCGCCCCACATGCAAAAGGAAACCCTGCATGCCGAACTCAATTCCACATAAGTCCCGGATGACGTGGCCACGCCGGAGGTGCCACCGCCGCTTAATGTCAGATTGCGGCGATTGAACCAGTTAATGATACCCCTGAAAGTGCTGTCATCCTGAAACTGCGACGAGGCATTGGTGCGCACCATGCCGATAACGGTGCGGGTGTTATCTCCGCTCTTGATCTCTGTTCCGACATTGCCCGCAGTTGTGCTCGTCGCATGAGTGGTGGTCGAAAATTCAGCTGTGATCGTGCCGCTACTGTTGAAAGCGTAGACATAATAATTCGTGTTTGCGCTAAGACCACCATTGGTCAATCCGGCAATTCCGCCGGATGGGATGGCGTAGACGGTCCCCGCTATCCTGATCCTATCGCCATTATACGGCTTGAAGCTCAACGCGGTCGCGCTCACGTATGCAAGCCGGCCGCATTGCGGAATGACACCCGTCACACCGGCATAAAGTTCGGTGAAATTGAGATTGCACTTGTCGAACGATGAGCGCAGTTGATCGCCGGTGTTGTCGTTGGGCGCCGTGCCGATGTTGATGATCTGCTGCGTCATGGCATCATGGCATTTAGCTGAAGATTTCGTCCGCGCGGGCCTGCGTCAGGATGCCCGCAGCCACCAGATCATCCTTGATCTTCTGCGATTTCTGCTTGTTGAGATCAACGTTATCCTCGGACAGCGTGATGGCCAAATTCTTGCTGTAGCCGACCTTGCTGGCCGCGATGTCCGCTGCCTTCTGTTTTTCCAGCGCCAGCCATTCCTGATTGGTGAACCGCGCAACCCAGTCGGTGGTCGGAATGATGTTCTTGTATCGCTTGGTCGGGTCGTGCGCCGTGATCACGCCGTCGAGCGTGGTGTTCTGCTCGGTCGTCAGGTTCTCGCGGCCGAAGATGTCGTCGCTGGTTGCGCCCCAGGTGAACGGCAACCCGCCGAGGCCGCCCGCAACCGTTTCGTCACCGAAGGTCGGCCCCAGTTGCTTTGCCATCAGCCATTCACCACGGCAGTGCAGGCCATATCGAACAAGCCGGTGCCGGTGCTGACCGAGCCGGTGGGCGTGAAGTAATGATAGCCTTCCGTCATATCGGTGGCACTCTGGCCGCCGACCGGTGCCCAGGCCCCGGCGTTGATGCAGTCGTACAAGATGGGCGTGCTAAACACGGTCATTGATGCGCCATCAATGCCGACGTTTGCAGCCACCGTGGCAACGTTGTTGTTGCGCATATATCCCCACAGGCCGCAGGCCACCGTTTCCTCGGCCCAGGTGACGAATTCCGCCCGGAACGAACTGCCGATTTCCACGCTGCTGGTCGAGGTCGTGCTTGCCAAATTCGTTCGCACGCCGACCGAACTGATGGCGCGGCGATTGAACCAGCTGATGGTGTATTTCTGCTGCCCGGTGCTGATGAAGGTAGCACCAGCGGCAACCCGAACCATCCCGATCACGGTGCGGGTATCGAGGCCGGTTGGCACCTCGACCCCAACATTGCCGGCCGTTGCCGACGGTGCGTGCGTCAGGGTCGAGCGAAAATCCGCCGTGATGGTGCCGCTGTTATTGAACGCACAGATCAGATAGGTGGTGCTAGCGGCAAGATTCTGCCCCGCGGTGCCGTTGACGAACACGCTGGTGTTTGCCAGCCCGGCGATGCCCGCCGATGGTATCTGATAGATCGCGCCATTGATCTTGATGACATCGCCGTTGAATGGCTTGAAACTCAGTGCCGTGGCGCTGACATATCCCAGCCGGCCGCACTGTGGCGCACGCTGATATAGCTCGGTGAAATTGTCATTACATTTGGTGAACGCCGTCCTGGCGGGATCGCCGGTGCCATCAGTGATGGCAGCGCCGACATTGATGATCTGCTGCGTCACGGCATTACTAGCCGGAACGATTTCAACCGCACCGGACTGCCGCGGTAAATCCTGGTGGTGTTGAGCTGGATCACCGCGTCGGAATTCTCGTCGCCGACATCGCAGGAAAAGATTTCGCTGCCGTCCGCGGCGACGATGCGCGCGTCGGTGGCGGTGCCTTGCGCCAGCGCGGCGTCTTCCTCGACGATCTCATTGAACTCAAGTTCGCCGTCGACCGCCGGGTCTGCCACCGGCGTCGACAGCCGCAACACGGCAAGCACGCGATCGTCCGAGCGCAACTCGATGCTGCCGCCGTCCATCAATTGGGACAGCGCGTCGAGCATGGCATTGCTCGCGGTTTCAGACAGGTTGATCATAGACCGGGACGAAGTTGCCGTCCTCATCGCGCTCGATGCGGGTGACCTTTGGCGGCCGCGGTGCCTCGCGCTCGAGCGTTGGCGACTCGTGCAGCATCCGCACCGCGCTTGCGATCTGCTCGGCCAGCTCGGGCGGCACTGCAGTAGCCTCGGCCACGCATTCGCGCACGAACGGCACCATGCCCTTGGCCAGTTCGGTGATGTCGTTGTCGTCCATCATGCGGCCTCGCTATATGCGGCCTGCAATGCCCTGGTGAATTGCGCTGCGATGTCCTTGGCAGGAGCGGGTATGGGCGGCACCTCTGCGGCAGGCTGTGGCGGCGGTGCCGGCGGCTTGGCCGGCGCAAACGGATCGTCCTGCGCGTCGCGCTTGGCGAGTGCGGCCAGGCTGTAGTTTTGCTGCTGCAGATACGGCGACTCGCCGCCGTCGACCGGCTTGAGGTCGAGCTTGCCGCGGCCCTCGTTCGGGGACATGACCCCAGCGCCGACCGCATCGCGGATGGCAGTGACCTGGGTCACGCTGTCCATGCGCAGCAGGTTCTCGGTATCGAACTCGGTGCCCATGCCGCCGGCCCAGCCGCCGAGGCCGAGGCCGTGGTCGAGCAGCTCCTCAATCTCCTCGATGTGGGATTGCAGCGCCTGCGAATAGTATTCGACGTTGAGCGCCTGCACGTTGTTGTATGACGGCAGCGCGCCGACGCCGACCTTGTACGGCGGCACATGGTAAACACTACAGACAACCTCCGCCGACCATTTCAGCGACTCGACCATCTGCCCTTCCACATGCGTCATGGCGACCTTTTCGTATTTTGCGCCCGCGCTCAGGATTGCCACGCGGCCGAGGTTGGCGCGCGAAAACCGTTGTTCGAACTGTTCCTTGACCCGTTGTTCCTCGGTTTCATTGATCTCGCCGGGATAGATCAGCATACCGCCGGGCTGCGAGGCATTCTGGAACAGCAGCGCGGATGTCCGCTGCGCATTGAGGCCGAGCATCGAGGCGAGGCCAGAGGCAAACACCGGTGGTGTCCCGACCAACGGATGAAATAAACAGTTGAATCGATCGTGGATGATCTCGCGCGCGGGGACGGTGATTTCGCCAATGCCGACCAGATTGTCGCTGTTGAGCCGGTAGTACACGGCGCCGTCATCCGACACCAATGGTTGCACCCGCGTCGGGTCGAGCACATGCAGGCCGGTGACGACGTTGCGATCGTCGCGCTCTTTCAGAACGTAAGTGTTGCCGCGCGACAGCTTCGACAGTACCCAGGATTCATAGAATTGATTGCGGGTCTGGTAAGTGTTCGGCCGGCGCAGCACTGGCGAAAATGCCGGATTGGTCGTTTCCGACCAGATGTCGTCGCTGTCCTTCTCGGATAATTTGACGCGCAGCTTACTGATATCTCTCGCGATCAAGGTCTTGCACGCGAAGTCGGCGTGAAACGACGACGCCGAATCGGTGCTGATCGAGACGTTTTGCTGCCACGCTCCAGGGTACGGTTCATGGATGATCGGATATTGATACGGCCTGCCAACCCCATATGGTAAGGAGCTAAGTGCCTTTTGCTTCTCGCCGGTGAACGGGATCGGCAGGCCGAGGATACGCATCAGGCCACCGTTCCTGTGCTCGCAGTGTCAGCCGTTATCGCGTCATAGCCATTGGTGCCGGTGACGCGGCATTTCACGGTGGGGGTTTGATCGGCCGCCACCAGCGTGTAGGTAGCCGAGGTGGCGGCGGCTATTACCGTCGAAGCATCACGTATCCATTGATAAGTGATGGTTGCTCCATTCTGCCAGGCACCTGGATTACAGGTCAGCACCTGGCCGAGAGTAGCCGTTCCCGAAATAGACGGCGACGTTGACGCAAATGGCCGCGGCGTCCCGCGCACGCGCGAGGCCATTATTCTTTAGCCCTGCTAGAACGCGTGTCGTAGCCGTGTGCCCCCAGGGGTTCGTTGGCCGTGACGTTCTTGGTGATGACGGTCGGGCCGGTGCCGTCGGCCTGTTTTTCCTCTACTGCAACACCGAGTTTAGCGAGGTCGTTTTCCTCTTGCGTCGGCGTCGGCTGCGATGATTCCATTCGCTTCATTGCTTCTTCGTTGGCCTTTTTGCGCTCGTCGCGCTGTGACTCCATTGCCTTCACGCTGGGATGGTCTTTGGTTTTGGCTGGTTGCTGTGCCATGTCATGGCCTCCTGTTTTGAAAAACGAAAAGAAACGAGCCGCATTGGCGCGGCTCGCCGGTCCTGCAAGTTATCAATTCCAGGTCATGGTTTGCGTCCAGGCAATGACGCCTGTTCGCCGCATACCCCAGTTGATGTCGAGCAGCATACGAATGCCGATTGTGTCGGTCTGCCACAACGATCGCGTCGGCGTGGCGAGCACGCCGGAGCCTTGCGCACCCGTTGCAATCTGCAAGGGGGTGGTGTCCTCCATGTGCAGCGTGGCCTGGTCGGAAACGTCGAACCTCGGCGAATCGCCGGTGACAGAAACGAAGTCCGCAGCATCAACCAGCAGCATTGAATCGGCAGTCACGTTGCTGCTCACAATCACCGGATAACCTTGCAGTGTGCCGCCGGTAATTCCACCGAACGGGAATTCGCCGCCGCCCGCAGTGGCGGGAATCAGCGAAACCGCCAGCACGTCAGCGGGGTTCATGATCCACACCGGCGATCTGATATTGCCGTTGGTGCCAGTGATCAGCGCGCCGGTCAGGCCACGGATGTCACCAATCAACGCCGCAATGCCGCCGCCCGCCGTTGCCGAGGTGGCAGAGACACCCGCTTTGAGGCCCGCTGGCCGCGTGGTTGTCGCCGCGACCGCATCGAGCAACACCGAGTCGATCGATACGCTCGTATCCTCGATGATGGTTTGTCGAATAAGAGCGTCTATCGAGGGCGTGCTGTGTTCGGCGATCTCACGGGTGAATGTGCTGATCACGCCCATCTTCTTCGGCGTGAAGGTGATGGCCGTGAACGCAGCTTGCCGAACTGGAATCGGTGCGCCTTGGGCGACGAAACTTCCAGCAATGGTCGGCGTGCTCGCCCGCGATGGCATGCTGACAATGCCGGCACGACCGAACGAGAATTTTCCGCCTTTTGCCGCCAATGCCGGATAAACCGAATTCGGCATCAGTGCGCCGAAGTAATCTTGAATCGAAGTGTCGACGAGCTGGCTGGCCCAGCCCGATGTCACGGTATCGGCAGGCACCGCCGCCGCCTTGGTGATGACACTG
>Ga0157376_10002381_pt1 | contig 12699 bp, 11 predicted proteins | sample M45metaG_FD_121801 | JGI IMG/M metagenome (GOLD analysis project Ga0157376, IMG submission 121801) | Miscanthus rhizosphere microbial communities from Kellogg Biological Station, Michigan, USA - M4-5 metaG | ecosystem: Host-associated > Plants > Roots > Rhizosphere > Soil | place: USA: Michigan... | reverse complement strand
GGTGATTTTCAGAGGCAGGCGTGAAGCGGGAGAACGATAGCTTAGCGATTCCAAAAGTAATGATGCAAGCCGGAAAAAGGGCTGGTGCCGTTGGCAATCGGTCGCCTCATTTTTCGGGATACCAGTCCCTCCACGGGGCTCCGTCCGGCTTCCCACCGCGACGCCTGCTCAGGGCACGTCTCCCTCACCCGCTTGGAGCCGAAGGTCTTGAACCTTAGAAACTTAGCTCGTCACACGAAAAATATATAAACGGTATCCGATGTTCATTGTCATGGCTCGATTGTCAACCGATGATCAACCACGTTCGACAGGGCGCCGTTGTATTGCCCAACACTCACAAATCGAAAGGAATCACATGTCGCGAAATGCAAAAATTTCAGCAGCTATCCTGCTGAGCCTCATAACAGTGCTGGCCGGCACGGCAGTAGCACTCACGAGCATCTCATTCACCACAGGAACCGTTGCCAGCTATGACTTTGGCGGCTTCGGTCCGGGCCATCCGGTACCAGGCACCGTCCAGATTCAGGCCTTTACGATGAAACCCGGCGACAGCATTCCGTGGCATTTCCACAAGGGTGTGAGCTATGTCATCCTCGAGCGCGGAACGCTGACCGAGCAGCACCTCGTCGGACCCGATCAGTGCTCGTCGGAGGAATTAACAGCCGGTAGCGCCTTCGTCGAACCTCCCGGTTTGGTGCACACCGTGAGCAACACTGGTAGTGATGCCGCCGTGGTTTGGTGGGCGACGGTATTCCCGAAGAGCGACGGAATTGCCCAGTTTAGCCCGGCGTTCAAGTCTGGTGGCGTTTATCCTGCGGACGTGCCGAACTGCAACTGAGGGTTGGTCCGTCCGCAAAGTGCCATTGAGCGCGAGTCTCCACATACGAATGCAATTGGGAGGCGCGGTCAGACAGGCACTAGAGTTGGAGGGGGCACGAGCGGCTCTAACATCGGTTCAGAGACGGTCCCCATCGGCCCCCAATTCCGAAAGATCCCATCATGGCTCGCACTACCGACGACGTAGCCTACGGGAACCAAACTGACCTCTATGATGGAACTCGATCAGACCTACCCGCCAGAGATAGCCGAAGTGCTCGCCAACATAGACCCATAATCAGGAATGGGCTCCGAATAGACCATACAGGTTGTAAGTTCCTCCATAAAAGTTCTAAGATCGTCCCTCCGGGCGCACCATTTTCCCACTTAAAGCGGGGGTTTTCTTTACGGTTCGTCCGGCGTGGGCGTCAGCTGATTTACCGGCGGTTTACTCGTGGGGACTAAACGTGACGCTTTTCTATATACGGGCAATCGCTTTCGTATACGACCGTTAACGGCAGCAGGCGGGATTCCACTAGTACGAGTAGTGCGTTTACCAGGCGCTGGTGCGGCGACGACTTGCCCGGGGAAAATAGTGCTTTGGAGACAATGAGAACAAGACTCAGCGGTCCACATTATCCAGCAGCCAGATGCCGCCGGAAGATTCCGACATAGTCAGCAACAACTTGTTCTGACTGATGGAAAGCGCAACGGGGGGAATCCAGCGCGGAATCATCAACGACGGGCGGTCAAAGGTAGTCACGCGGAACGGCTTTCCTAATTGCTCACTCCGTTCGGGATCAAAGCGAATGCCCCATACGTCGAAGAAAAACCCTTTCCCGGAGACGAAGTAGATGGTTTTTCCGTCCGCGGACCAGCGTGGCTTGTCATCCCAGCCACTACCATCCGTGATCTGTTTCCAAGGCCCACCAATTGCTGACACCGCATAGAGCGACGAACGCGCAGCGGTGGGAGAGTTGGATACCGCTTCGAAGACCACCCATCGCCCGTTCGGTGAGTAGTGTGGCTGATAAAGCAGATAGGCCGGGTCCGCGGCAACCTTCCTGGCCGCACGCTCCGCATGGGGAGCTGCCGCCAGCGGAATTTCCCAAATTTCTCGGAGCTGATTCGTACCTTCTTTCGACACCAGAAGCGACCTGCCGTCCGGAGACCAGTCGTGGATGAGCGTGTCGGTTTTCCCTAACGTCGTGAGCGGCTCTTCGCTGTGGTTTGTAAAGGACCAGACCATTAGCTGTTGCTCGCCGCTCGAAATGCTCCGGCGGGTGTAAGCCAGCCGAGTAGCGTCTGGCGACCACTGCGCATAGCGACGGTCGTAATCGTCCGCAACCAAAGGGGCTTCGCGCCCGTCGATGAGCGATTTTTCCCACAGCTCAAATCTGCCAGCCAGGTCAATAGAGAAAGCGACCTTTTTTCCATCTCGGGACATGGAGGGCACGAGCGCGGTCCTTCCGGGCGCGGTCAGAGGTTGCCCGGGGCCGGTGATGCGACCCGCACGCGGATCGAAGGGAAAGAGCCAGTTGCGGATGCGCTCGGCCTTGGCGGTGAAGGCCAGCCGCCCTCCGTCGGATGAAATCGCCAAGGTAGAATCCGGTCCCGGACCCGTAGTAAGGCGATGAACCGCAGTTGCACGCATCGTTTTCGGGTCAACCGCAAGCTTCCAGAGGTTGATCGCGCCTTGATAGCCCGATTCAAAGTAAACAGCATCAGCCTTGGGAGACCAAGCAAAGGACATCTCTCCGTGATGCTCCACAACGGTCCCGGACTTGGCAACCTCGGCAAATTGCTGCTGAATGGATGGAGGTATTTCGACCTGGATAGGAGTGCTGTCACCTTCTAAGGACACCGTCCATATGCGGGGAGACGGCTTGGGGTCCCATACCCACAGCGAGATCCGTCCGTCAGGGCACCATGCGGCTCGTCCCGGCCGCAGCTTGTGCTCTCGAATGAAATCAGCCAACACTTCGCGTGGCGGACCGCCGTCAAGACTCACTACATAGAATCGATTTGTAGCGTCAATGCCCACGAAGTGAGTCTGAAAGAGGAGTTGTGAACTGTCCGGAGACCAGCGGGGATAATAGCCAAACGAAGCAAGTTTTCGTTCTAGGCCGTCACCCCCAAGGGCCGGGGCAACGAACAGGCCGCTCTCTGCGTCGTCGGCCCGGTAGGCAAGGAAGCGTCCGTCGGGGGACCAGTCCGCCTGCGAGTGTTGCCCAGGCCCTCTGGTTATTTGCACCGGATTGCCACCGCTCACCTGTTGCACCCAGAGATCGAATTTTCCGCCTCGGTCGGAACTGTAGGCGATGTATCGACCGTCGGGCGACCAGGTGGGCTGGTTTTGCAGACCTTCGTCGAAGGTGATGCGTGTGAGCATTCGCTGGGATGGTGCTGCGGCGGTCTCTCGCCACTTGTAGATCCAAAAGCCTCCAGCTACTAGCAGCACAACCGTGCCAAGCAGCGCTACACCGAGCAGTCTTCTCGTTCTCGCCGCGGATTCCGGCCGACCGGTTGAGCGACTTTCCGCAGCTTGCACCACTTCGGCGGCAGCTGTTCCACTAGCCGTGATGGGGCCGATGAATCGATAACCCCGCCGCGGCAGCGTTTCGACAAAGCGTGGATTTTCCGACGAATCGCCCAGCGCCTCGCGGATCTTATTGATTGCAGTGTTCAGGTTGTGATCGACGTCAACGAAGGTGTCCGGCCATAACCGCTTTTGCAGCTCCTCGCGCGTGATAACCGTGCCGGGTTGCTCCAGCAGAATCGCCAGCACCTGGAACGGCTGGCCGGTCAGCTTCAGTCGCAGCCTTGCCTTGCGCACTTCTTGCGCCTGAAGGTCAACTTCAAACGTGGCAAAGCGAATCACCTGGCTGGTGCCGACCTGGTTTGGCATCGCTGGGTTCCCTCAATTGGCAAGAGTCTAACACTGACCCACGTATGCGCAATACGCGTAGAAGCAACATTGCACCGATCCAGACGCGCCCTGGGCCGCGCTTTTGGTCTCTTTGGTTGCTGCCTTCCTGGGCTGGTCGGCTCCCACTCGCAGGATGCCGATTGATTATGACGCTATAGTTTGGTGGAGTATTCCAATCGCGGTTGGCTGGGCGATGATCCTTGCGTTTTGTCTGGGGCGCCACAAGAAGCGCGGATTGTGGTTAGTTGTGGGAGCGCCGATGGCGCTCCATTGGCCAGTCTGGCTGCTCTTCAATCATTTCGCTACTATTTGCACAACTGCACATTATCTTTACAGGTATTCCGTCCCCTTTCGTCGACTTTTCTGGAGGTAAGCGCAGGCTAAAACTCGTGTCTGATCGGTTAGCATAGTATACGAAAAACACCACAAATTCGTATTGTCCTGCTCAGGAAGCACGAGTAATCTCTTCTAATATGCAATCTCCCCGTACACCGTGAATTCTCGTCGTCGATGATAGCGCCGCGGTACGCGACGCCATTTGCAACTTCATCGGTAGGGCCACGTCATTCAAAGCCTGCTGCCAGGCCGGCGATGGTGTCTCTGCCATCGAGAAATCCAAAGAGCGCTCACCCGATTTGGTGATACTGGACCTGAGCATGCCGAGGATGAATGGAGTGGAGGCAGCATCGGTTCTGCGGGGCATGCTACCTAGCACGAGGATCATCGGCTTCACGAGCTTCAACGAAGAACTCCGAACGTCTCTTCTCGCAACTACGGCATTCGATATGATCCTGTCCAAGCATGAGGGCCTAGCGAAATTGGCGGAGGCAATCTGCGAGATGCTGCCTACTTCCAAAGTTATTGATATTCACAGGACATAACGTCATTCCACGAGGGAACATGTCGCTTTGTCAGCCGATTTGGGTATGTCAGGTACTCTGAATTTGCGAGCAAAGCGCCCTGGGCCTTTTAGCAACGTACCCGAGTCAAGTACGCTCTCACAGCTAGGCATCGATTTAATTCATCCAAGCGTTCTGGCGATCCCGCCCCGACATGATCAAATAGCGCGTCGCCTCCATGAGGTGATCGTTTTGCTTCAAAATGCGGCCCTCTTAGTGACGCTGATACAGGCGAAACTCGCTTAGCCAATTTCCTAACGAACGAGAAACCTTCTGCGTTCCGCTGCTCATCAGCTGCGATACCGCACGAATCCCGGCTTCCACCGCGTTAATCACCGGCTCGAGACTCAGTCCGCATGGCCGGTAAATTTCGATGAGTTGCGTTCCATCAATTTGGCTGCGGCCCCGCGCTTCCGGGTGAATCAAACCGCCAGCTTCCACGACTCTTGATTGCTTGGGCGTGAAGGGCGGCCTCTTGCTGTCCCATGTAGTGCTCGCGGTAGAGTAGATCACGCCTGTTTCGTTGTCGCGTGCGCCCCAAATCGCGGCAGTCCTGTTTCAGCCCGTATCGAGACCGTATGCTTGCTGGTAGTGCTCCGGAATTTCGAAGTCCGGCACCACAATATTATTGGCCTCGGGAACCTGATAGATTGCGCCGCTGCCGAGTTGTGGAACTTCGAACGCGCTTCGCGTTGATAGGGCGGAATCGAGCAAACACGTCATCCCAAGTCGCTTGCACCACGAATTTCCTATCTGCTAATCCCCTGCCTTGACGCGAGAAATTTCTTGACATGACGTGAAACACTGACTTATACCTTTCGTCAGATTCTAATTATGGGGTGATCCATGATTCCACGGCCCCCGGTAACCAACTCCATTTCTGACTTACAGCGCTACTTCGTCCGACGTACTGCTTCGGGTGGCCACAGCCATTTCTGGCGACGCGCAGCAGCGGTTTCGCGTCGCAATTTCTTGCAGGCAGGTGCGACGCTGGCGGCCGGCCTCGCCGTCCCACATGGACTCCGTGCCTCGCCGGAAGTCGCACTGCCGAACCCTATTCCCGGCGGGCTAGACCTTCTCGGCAATGGACAAATCTTCCATGTGTTCTTGCCCGGAACCTCGCCCGAACTGGCCACGATCACTGATTTTAACGGAACAGTGGGCGCCACCGATGTCCTTGGCAGTTGGACCGGGGAAGGGGTTACACCGCCTCCCGACACACCGCTCGTCTTTGATGCCGATATACGCTTCATGTCGGGCGAATACATCGGGAGGGATGCGAGGCACCATCAAGGTACATTCGCTTTTGTTTGAATCGATCTTTACGTGGGGCCGGAGGCTCCCGATTTCAGCAATCAGGTTCATGACTTCGATCCGGGTTTGGACAACGGGCTCTTCTGGACGGTTCCTGTCGACGCGCGGGATTTGTTTGTGAATCCTGGTTCTGGACGCGCGTCCCTTGCAGTCAAGAATCTTGAGATGGAAGACTATTTCAACATCGTGAACGCGCTGCAAGATGGAGCAAGCAATTCGGTCACAGTTTCGTTCGAGGTGAATTGGGCCCCGGGAGTCAAGCATTTCAAGGTGCGCGATAGAGACATTGGAATGGCTGGCGAATTCATCACGAACACGGCAACCATGGTTTGGTCCGCTGAGAGCAACGGGGTTGCGTACCAGTCCGGTCCGATAGAAACCTCGGCGAGCATTTCCGGTCAAATCGGACACGAACGTAACGGGATTTTCTTCCGATAACAATTGAAGTAGATCGATATACCGGCATATTTTCGACCGAGTGATTTGCGCAACCTAGTTCACTAAGTTTGCTCTAGATCGCGTGCGGTAGCGTTCGACACAAAATTCCCCGAGAAGGGCTCTAAGATCCTCGCTCCGGGCGCGCCATTTCCATGAATCCCAGGTTTGGTTAATCGGCAGCGCGAACTTTTCGCGCTGCTTCGTTTTGTAGATTTCCAATCTCCGCTTCGCTCCGTTGTTCGCTCGAAAACGTTACGGGCTGCTTGGCCCGCTGGTCCACGATAAGCTGAAAAATGTCCGGTCTCGCGTAGTGGCCAACAACATCCAGATCGTACTTACCGCGCATGATTTGCGCCGGATCGATCTCCGCCACCAGAATCGCTTCGCTCTCGAGATTCGGGCCAGCCAGGAAATTTCCGAACGGATCGGCGATGCAACTCCCACCTCGGCATACGATGGTCTCGGGATCGTCACCAAAGATCGACCGGTAGTCGGCCGGAAAATCTTTCCTTCGATTGAATTGATTGCTAGACAGTACGAAGCAGCGGCCTTCGACCGCGATATGGCGCACCGTGGCCAGCCACGAATCGCGCGTATCCGCGGTCGGCGCACAATAAATTTCGATACCCTTGGAGTACATTGCTGCTCGTAATAGCGGTAGATAATTTTCCCAGCAAATGACCGCGCCAAGTTTTCCTAGTTCAGTTTGAAATACCGGCAGTGTTGACCCATCTCCGAATCCCCACACCAGTCGCTCCGACCCGGTGGGCATAACTTTGCGATGTTTTCCCAGGAATTTGCCGTCCGGCCCGAAAAACAAGACCGAACAATACAACGTGCCACCGTCGCGCTCGATCACTCCAACCACCAGATGGACCGCATGGGCTCGCGCCGCTCGTGAAAGTTGATCCACCGCAGGCCCGGGCACGTCCACGCTGCTCTCCCAGTAGCGCCGAAAATCCTCGCGGCCTTCGTCCGTGCGTGAGCCCACCAGCGCTCCAAAATCCAGGCCTCTCGGATATCCCGAAACAAACGCCTCCGGGAACACCACCAATCGCGCGCCATGGTTCGCTGCGTCGCTCGTCAGGTCCGAAAGTTTTTCCAACGTCTTCTCCCGGTCAAATACCACCGAAGACGCCTGCACCACTGCTGCTTTGAATGGCATCTAGATTGCGATTCCTTTCGAGGCGCGCACCACAGGCTGAAACTCAATCGCTTCTGCTGCAAGTGCCTGCCCTTAATATACTCCAGGCGGGGAGCTCGGCGATTTCATTCATGGCTACCGCATTTTACTGTCATCACTGGTAGAATCGCCTGTCCACAGGAGTGAGCATAGAATGAAACTGATTCGATTTGGGAAATCGGGAGCGGAAACGCCCGGAGTTCTTTTGAACGACGGAACGCGCCTGGACACTTCCGGCTTCGCTGCCGACTACGACGAACACTTTTTTGCCGATGCCGGTCTGGACGGATTGCGCGAATGGCTCAAATCCAATTCTACCTCGGCGCCACGGGTTTCGAATTCCGTTCGGCTTGGCCCGCCAGTGAGCCGCCCCAGCAAAATCGTTTGCATCGGCTTGAACTTCCGCGATCACGCTGCCGAAAGCAAAATGGACCCGCCTAAGGAACCGGTAATCTTCTTCAAGTCCACAACCTCGCTGGTCGGCCCGAACGACGATCTGAAGATTCCTCGCAACGCCGAAAAAGTGGACTGGGAAGTGGAATTGGCTATAGTGATAGAGAAGAAAGCCACTTACATTTCTGAATACGAAGCGCTCGATCATGTGGCAGGCTTCGCTCTGCACAACGATTATTCCGAACGCAGCTTTCAGCTGGAGCGAGGCGGCCAGTGGGTAAAAGGCAAGAGCGCCGATACTTTCGCGCCGCTTGGTCCGTTCCTAGCTACTCGCGATGAACTTCCGAATTTCGATAGTCTGGCCATGTGGTTGAAAGTGAATGGAGAATTCCGCCAGCGCAGCTCCACCTCCGAGATGATTTTTGGCGTGCCGTTCCTGGTGTCCTACGTCAGTCAGTTCATGACCCTGTTGCCGGGCGACGTAATCAGCACTGGCACTCCTGCGGGTGTTGGTCTCGGCATGAAGCCTCCGCAATACTTGAAAGCTGGCGATGTCGTTGAACTGGGCGCCGAAGGCCTCGGCGAATCCAAACAATCTGTGATCGCTTAAGAAGAGACCAAATCGCTCCATGGGTGTCCGTGCACTACAACTTGACCACCGCGACAACGTGTTGATCGCGTTGCAAACTCTGACCGCTGGCGAGCGTGTTGATTTTTCAGGGAATTCCTACCTGCTCGTTTCTGACGTTTCGGCCAAACACAAATTTGCAATTCGCGATCTCGAAATCGGCGATCCAATTTACATGTACGGCGTTACCGTCGCCAGAGCGATCGAGCCAATTCGCGCAGGCCAATTGCTCTCCACTCGAAATGTTCGCCACGAAGCGGCCTCGTTCCACGAAAAATCTGCGAATCCACAGTGGTTGCCACCAGACATTTCCAAGTGGAAGGGCAAGACGTTCCTCGGCTATCGCCGCTCGGACGGCCAAATCGGCACTCGCAATTATTGGCTGGTTGTTCCTCTTGTTTTTTGCGAGAACCGCAATATCGGCGTGCTCAAACAAGCCTTTGAAGAAGAACTCGGCTTCGCTACGCCGCAAATCTATCGTCGCCATGTTGCCGAGCTGGCGCGGCTATACAAAGAAGGGAAATCCTCGGAAATTCCCTTGGTCGCACTGTCTGCCGACGCCACGGCGCCAGCGCGCTCCAAGCTTTTCGAAAACGTCGACGGCATCCGCTTCTTGATGCACGAAGGCGGCTGCGGTGGCACCCGCGAGGACGCCAACAACCTCTGTGGACTCATCGCCGGCTACATTCATCATCCCAACGTTGCCGGTGCCACAATTCTCAGCTTGGGTTGCCAGCATGCGCAGATCGCTATTCTCCGTGACGAAATTCACAAACGAAATCCCAGTTTTGACAAGCCGCTGGTAGTCTTCGAGCAGCAGCAGACTGGCTCCGAACAGACCATGCTCTCCGAAGCAATCCGCCAAACATTTCTCGGTTTGATGAGAGCCAATGAATTTCGGCGCACCGACGCTCCACTCTCCAATCTTTGCGTGGGATTGAAGTGCGGCGGCTCGGACGGCTTTTCAGGGTTGTCCGCGAATCCCGCTATCGGCCACACCGCGGACTTGCTGGCAGCTCTCGGTGGTCGTACATTGCTCTCCGAATTCCCGGAACTTTGCGGCGTCGAGCAAGAACTGATCGATCGGTGCGCTAACAATGAAGTCGCCGACCGCTTCATCCGGCTGATGCGCAGTTACGGCGCCCGCGCAAAAGCGGTCGGCTCCGGGTTCGAAATGAATCCCAGCCCGGGCAATATTAAAGACGGTTTGCTCACCGACGCCATGAAGTCCGCCGGCGCGGCGAAAAAAGGTGGCACGTCTCCAGTCACCGGCGTCCTTGACTATCCCGAATACTCCAGCGGCGAAGGATTGAAACTCCAGTGTACGCCCGGCAATGATGTTGAATGCGTTACAGCCCAAGTCGGCGCCGGTGCGAACGTTGTGCTGTTTACCACCGGACTCGGCACTCCAACCGGAAACCCCATAGCTCCGGTCGTCAAACTCTCCACCAACTCCGAACTTGCAAAGAAAATGGCCGATAGCATAGATATTGATACCGGCTCGATTATTTCCGGCGAATCGTCCATCGAAAATATGGGCGAAGATATTCTCGATCTGGTCATTCGCGTCGCCAGTGGCGAAGTACATACCCGTGCTGAAACAAAGGGCCAGTCGGATTTTATTCCTTGGAAACGAGGAGTCTCGCTTTGAGCGCTGACAAAACCACAACTTCGCAGTTCCGTCTCGATGGAAAAGTCGCTGTGGTGACTGGCGGCGGCAGTGGAATCGGACGCGCCATCTCTTTGCGTTTCGCGTCCGCCGGAGCGCGCGTGCATATTTTGGATCTCAACGTCTCTGAAGCCGCGGAGACCGTCGCGCTAATCGAACAGAATGGTGGGCAGTCCTTCGCACACTTAGCCGATGTCTCCAGCCAATCCAGCGCGAAGCAAGTTCACGATGCGATCACCGCCAAAGAGCGCGTCCACGTTCTGGTCAACAACGCCGGTGTCTCGCACATCGGCAACGCCGAAAACACCCAAGAAGCCGACTTCGACCGCATTGTCCTCGTCAATGTGAAGGGCTACTACAATTGTATCCACGCATTCATCCCACACATGAAAACCAACGGAGGCGGAGTCATCCTCAATATTGCTTCGGTCGCAGGCTCTGCCGGGCTGGCCGACCGCTTCGCCTACTCCACCAGCAAAGGCGCGGTCATCGCCATGACTTACTCGGTCGCCAAAGACTATGTGCAACATAATATTCGTTGTAACTGTATTTCCCCTGGCCGCGTTCATACACCCTTCGTGGACGGCTATCTGAAGAAAAATTATCCCGGCCGCGAAACGGAAATGTACAACAAGCTCGCTAAGACTCAGCCCATCGGTCGCATGGGAGAGCCGCACGAAATCGCTGCGATGGCCCACTATCTTTGCTCCGACGAGGCCTGCTTCATCACCGGCACCGACTATCCTATCGATGGCGGCTTCCTCAGGCTGCACGGCTGACGTATGGATCTCTTTCTTAAAGACAAAATCATTCTGGTAACGGGCGGCGCGAAGGGAATTGGTGCAGCCATTGTTCGCGCCTGCGCCGAAGAAAACGCACTCCCCGTTATCGTGGATAAAGACGGCGCCTCCGCCGAGAAGCTGCAAAATTCTTTACGTGAGTCTGGATTCGAATCTGCGCTGTATGAAACCGAGCTAACAAATCCGGATGCCAGCAAGTCCGCCGTCGAATTCACGCTGCAGAAATTCGGCCGCATCGATGCCCTGGTAAACAACGCTGGCGTCAACGACGGCATCGGCCTGGCCAACGGCACTCCGGAAAAATTTCTAACTTCTCTCGAACGCAATCTTCACCACTACTACTACATGGCTCACTTCGCCCTGGCCGCTCTAAAACAATCCAAAGGCGCGATCGTCAACGTCAGTTCCAAAACTGCCTTAACCGGTCAAGGAAATACTTCCGGTTACGTCGCGGCCAAAGCCGCGATTCTCGGCTTGACCCGAGAGTGGGCCGCCGAACTTCTCGATGCAGGCGTCCGCGTCAACGCCGTCATTCCCGCGGAAGTCCTGACGCCGCTTTACGAGGATTGGCTGGCCAAATTTCCGTCACCGCAAGAAGCTCGCTCCAGAATCGAAGCAAAGATTCCTCTCGGCAAGCGTATGACTACCGCCGAAGAGATCGCCTCTACCGTTTTGTTTTTGCTTTCTGAAAAATCGAGCCACACTACTGGCCAGCACATTTTTGTCGACGGCGGTTACACCCATCTCGATCGTGCATTAACCTAAGGAGCTAAGAAATGAGCGCCTCGCGACGCTATTGCCTGACCCTCGATCTGAAGGACGACCCTGCGCTCATCGCCGAATACAAGCGCTACCACGCCGACGTCTGGCCGGAAGTGAAAAAAAGTCTTCACGACACTGGTGTCGATGACATGGAAATTTACCTCCTCGGCAATCGCATGTTCATGATCATTCAGGTCGACGAAACTTTTTCATTCCTACGAAAAGCGGAAATGGACAACAATAATCCCAAAGTCCAGGAGTGGGAAAGCATCATGTGGAAGCTGCAAAAGCCGCTGAAAGAGGCGAGGCCTGGCGAAAAATGGCTGCTTATGGAGCTTGTTTTTAAGCTGCAGTCCTAAATGGTTTTATTCGGGTTAAGTCTTATTTCGGTGCTTCCGCTTGTACTGCAGCCAGAAACGGGAATCCCGAATCGGCGTTCTTCCACAACGTCAAAAAATTGTTGTACGAAGTCCGCGCGTCTGCCGTCTCATTATTCATTGCACGCGCGCGGGCCAGCCCCAGGTGAGCCAACGCTCCGATGGGTTCATCTGAAACCACTCCCGGCCAGTTCAATATTTTCTGAAATTCCGCCGCCGCAGCGGCCCCGTCGCGCGCCGCAAGAAATGCCTGCCCACGGATATACACAGGATAAAGATACGTCGAATATGTGCTGCTGCCGGCCAATCCGAGTTCATACGGAACTGCATTCTTCAAGAATTCCAGGGCTTGCGCCGGGTTGCGGTCGTCCAGCGCTATCTGCGCGTAAATCGTCGGCAGATAATTGAATTGAACGATGGTGTCGTCCGGATAGTGGCTCTTCAGCGCGTCGGCCATCTCGACCGCTTTCTCTCGGTCTCCTACCATCGCC
>Ga0157376_10002380_pt1 | contig 12699 bp, 10 predicted proteins | sample M45metaG_FD_121801 | JGI IMG/M metagenome (GOLD analysis project Ga0157376, IMG submission 121801) | Miscanthus rhizosphere microbial communities from Kellogg Biological Station, Michigan, USA - M4-5 metaG | ecosystem: Host-associated > Plants > Roots > Rhizosphere > Soil | place: USA: Michigan... | reverse complement strand
ATTGGTTATTTATCAGCAAAAATATGTGCAGAAAATTAAAGGCATCCATTTATTATGGAGGAGTAATCGGCTTCCCTTTGACCTGGAGTAATGGTATGCCGGTTAAAAAGGCTTCTGCAATATCAATGATTGCTTCTATATTAAAAGATTTGGCAGGCATTTTTTATTATTTAACTTTAGAAAGGAAATGGCTGACAAACCATTTTGCTAAATAAATATTGCGTAAATACCCGCCTCCAACGATTTTCAAATCTGATGCAACAACTAACGCGAAGGCCCGTGAAATGAAAATCGTTTAAAACAGGTTGATAAATACCTGAAAATCCTAACCCAGTCACCGGTTTAACAGTACAATTGCTTTTAACATAGTTATCTGCTGAATACCCGGTATCACAATGAATGCAGCGGTAATCAGCGCGGAAGTATACTACAAAACCTATCGCATGAAAATACCACTAAGCCAAAAGATCCTCCTTGGATTTATCTCCTGTACTATAATACTTGCTGCCGAAGCATTCTTTTCTTTTCGTAACAAACCACAAACGGCAGATTAATAACAGGCAAAGGATAAGATATCCGCCCGGTGTATTTTGCGGCAATCATGGAAATTTACAAATATTTAGCGCTATATTGAATCATAATACTTTATGAAATTTCCCCTGCCGCCGGGGACAATGAAGCTATGGCTAAAAACAGCATCAATAGAATGATATGTTGGATGAAAGCAATAACACAAACCAAAAAACGATGACAGACACATTTAAGGTAACGATACATATGGTTTCAAGTCTCGACGGAATTATTGCTAAAAAAGACAATAGCGTTTCCTGGTTTGAGACATCCGATTACTATGAGAAAGGAATTAAACTGACTGAAGAAGCTACGCAGCAGTTTCTTAAATCAATAGATTGCTATGTAATGGGGTCGCGGACGTACGAACATGCCCTGGAACTTTCAAAATCTTACGGGTGGGCTTATGGAGATGTGCCGACAATTGTAGTATCTCAGAGAAACCTGCCAGTTGAAAGACAAAACGTTGAAATTTATTCGGACAACCTGGACAAACTTGTGAACGAACGCCTGCGACCAAACTACAAAAATGTCTGGCTTGTAGGCGGGGCAATGCTTGCCAAAGAATTCATCCGTTTAAAATTGGCGGACGAAATAAGGTTATCAGTTTTGCCCATTATGTTGGGTGAGGGTACACTATTTTTTAATCAACCAGGACCAGAGCAGGCACTACACCTGAAAGAGGTGACAGCTTATAAAAGCGGAATGGTGGAACTTTGGTACGAAGTAAAAAAATAACACAAGGTTAGCCCCGCGTCTGCCACCAATGTTTTCTGCCATTTTACTGGCCAGCATAGTCTGGCAAATCCACTTAATAGCAAATATTTTAATGGGCGCTCCCCTGCCGTTTCTTTCAACGGCCTAACCAGTTTTTAAAACCATTTACCCTTTCCCTGCTTACAATTGTTTCCGCCCTGGTGGCCAACAGCAGTTCCAGTTTTAATCTTCCGCCCAACCAGCTATGCACTTTTGCAATGGCATCAATATTTACCAGCAGGTGACGGTTGATACGGTAAAACTTTCCGGGATGCAATTGTTCTTCGAGTTGAGAGAGATTGGTTTCAAGCAGGTATTTATTATTATCAAAATCGACAGCATAACAAAGTTTTCCATCGGCATGACAGTAAGCCGTAGTGGCCGTTTTAAGATAACTTAACTGCTGGCCACGTTTTATAAGCAGGCGTTCTGTATAAATGCTTGCATTCATGTCTCGCACCATCTTCAGTATTTTTTCAGAAAAATCGTCCTCTTTTTTATGATAAAGTTCGCGGTATTTTTCTACTGCTTTGCGCAGATCGTCCTGGTCAATGGGCTTTAGCAGGTAATCTATGCTGTTTACCTTAAACGCTTTCAAGGTATATTGATCAAAGGCTGTTGTAAAAATGACGGGTGTTTTTATGGTTGTCTGCTGAAAAATATCAAAGCACAAACCATCTGCCAGCTGAATATCCATAAAAATAAGATCAATGGCCGGGCCCTGCTGTAAAAACTTCACAGCCGATTCAACACTGTCCAGCCGGTCTGCTATATTTATTTCATAACTGATCTGCTGAAGCAATACAGTAAGCCGGTTTGCCGCGGGTGTTTCATCTTCAATAATCAGTACCTGCATAGCTAATTTTCTATTAAAGGAATTGATACAGTAAAACTAGTGCTGGTTTCGGTTACCTCTACTATTTTATCGCTCAGCAATTTGTACCTGTTGCGGATATTATCAAGGCCGATACCTGTAGACTCAAACACCTGGTTTTTCTTCTGCAGGTTATTGCTCACCACCAGTGTTCCGTTTACAGCATATACGTCAATGGTAAGTGGTTTTTCAGACGAAACAATATTGTGTTTGATAGCATTTTCCATCAGCAACTGCAGCGACAGCGGAACAATTTTTTTCCTCATTTTTTCATCCGCCACATCAATGTTAATATCGAGACTATTAGCAAAACGTGTTTTTAATAAAAAAGCATATGCCTTCAATACATCCAGCTCATCTTTTAATGGAATGGATTTTTCGTCTTTTACTTCCAGTATATGCCGGTATACTTTTGACAATTGCTGTACAAAATCAATCGCCTGCTGTGGATTTTCAGGAATTACGGAACTAAGCGTGTTCAGGTTATTAAAAAGAAAATGCGGGTTCACCTGTGTTTTCAATGCATTCAACTGCGCCTGCAGGCTTTCTCTTTTCAGCATTTCTTTTTCCGTAATTGATTCCCGCAGTTCGTTCATAAAATAAATACTTTCATAAATGGCCACTACTGTAAGTGTGCTGAATATGGCAGCATTATTTGAATTGATCACAAAATCAAGAACAGACACACCTGTAAGATTGTCTGTCTGCGGACGGCAGTAATCACGCAGAAAATAGCCCAGCACGTTGGTAGCAAATAATGTGTAACCCAGCATTACGCCAGATTGAATCAGTAGTCGCTTTTTTACATCTGCAAACTGCGGGTATTTGGTGCGGGCCCATATCATGATATAGCGGTTACCCGTCCAGATGGCCGTAGTGCAAATCAATGTACTTATAAATACCCTCTCGGTATAATAGGGAGGATGCTGAAAACGCAGGCCAGAAAAAATAAAAGGAATGATAAAAGAGGTTACCGGTATCATCAATACCACCAGCAGTCTGTCATCAAACCCAATTTTATTATTTGTGCGCCACATAGCGTAAAGTTAAAAACTTTAAAAGGTAACCATATAATTAAAATTAGGAAAGAACCCGATCTGGTTGATTTCGCTGACAGTACCGGTTTTGGGATTAAGCGTTCTTACATAAATATTCTTGCGGTTGGTAAGGTTCTGAAAGTCAACAAACCACTTCTGCGTTGTCTTCCTGCCATTGCGGGCATAAGAAAGTTTAAAATCCCAGCGCCAGTAAGCATTGTTGCGCAGGCTGTAAGCCTCGTCCTGTTTAAAAATAACATAGCCGGCGGCCTCTGATGCGGTAATATTAAACGGCGTATACCGCTGGCCGCCTGTAACCACAATTTTTGTATCCAGGAAAAAAGAGGCTTTTTTTGTAAGTACAAATTCCTTACCCGCCAGAATATTGTTTACATAGCTGCTGTTGAAACCGGTGTTGCGCCAGACATCATCACTGCCTTTGTATTGCGAATTGAATAAAGAAACTGTAATGAGGTAATAAAACCGGTTGTGCAAAAATCTTTCCAGCGTCATTTCCACACCATAATTATACCCTTTGCCATTGTTTACGAGGTTGGTTTTATCGGGAAAATAAAAATCAGCACCGGCATTCAGCATACTGAATGAAGAAGGCATTTTTTCAACAGCGGCATTGTAAATATACTGGGCATATACTTCTGTTTTGAAACGCAGGTATTTTGAAAAATTAATATCGTAGCCCAGCACAGTGTGTATGCTTTTTACAAAATCAAGCTGCTGGTTGGTTAGCTCCGTCTGCCCGGCCGAATTGGTGCTCCTGTAGAAATAAACTTCCAGCGGCTGCGACTGGCTATGAAGGCCAGCCCCAAAAGACAGTGACTGATTCTGTTTAAGCTGGTACTTTACATTCCAGCGTGGCTCTATACTGCGGGTGTTATTAAAAGTAAACTGCTGAAAGTAAAGGCCAAGGTTTGAAGAAAGTTTATCATTGAACCTGTGATTGAAATTGACAAATGCTTTTAGCAATACCGCTTTTTCCCTGCTGTTGGTTAATGTGCTTAAAACCGAATCGCCGTTTTTTATATAATCCTGCCGCAGGTTGAGTGTATTAAAATCGGCAACAATGCCGGTAGTCAATTGATTTTCGGCGCTGAATTTTTTATTAAATGTATACCCTGCGGAGAATTTAGTTTGCTGATTATTTTTATTATACGCGGTTTTATCATTTTTATCCTGCTCAACAATGTCTTCTTTGTACTTAGACTGAAAACCTGACAAAGCCAGTACCATTTTTCCGGAAGCGGTTGAATTAAAAAAGTAAGTGTGCGTAAGACCGGTTACACCTGTAAGCGAACGGAAATTTCTTTTGCGCAAACTACCATCATTGGTAGCGTACAGGTTGTCTTCTGCATCTGCAGGAAAATTGACATGACTTTCTCCACCCAGACCAAACCAATCGAATGCACCTGCTTTTTTGGTAGGGATGTGTACTTTAAAATTTACATCCTGGTAGTAGGGCGTAGTAGAACCGGTACCTACCGATAGCCCCAATGCCTGGATGGCAGCAATCATCGAGTAACGGTAATTTATCAGAAACGAAGATTGCTGCTTTTTGTTCAACGGACCTTCAGCACCCAGTTCAAAACCATTAAAACCCATTTGTGCCAGGTACTCATATTTTTCATTGTTGCCATTGCGCATCCGTAAATCAAATACACCTGCAATGGCATTGCCATATGGCGAAGGAAAAGCGCTGGTAAGAAAATCAGCATTTTTCAGCGTGTTGGTATTCAGGATGCTTACCGGACCGCCCGTTGCACCCAATGTACTAAAATGATTAGGATTGGGTATATCAATACCGTCCATACGCCAGAGTACGCCGCTGGGGGAATTGCCACGGATAACAATATCGTTTCTTGCATCATTGGTGCCACTTACTCCCGCAAAATTCTGCGCCATACGGCTGGGATCGTTTCTTGTACCAGCATAACGCACCGCTTCATCCACGCTGAACTGTCTTGCACTTACAATAGCCGCTTCGTTTAATGCTGCGCTTTTTTGCTTACCTGCAGTAACCACTACTTCGTCCAGTTTTTTTATTCTCTCCTTCAAATGTATTTCCAGTACTACTTCTTTGGTTGAAGTAACTTCAATATTCTGTACAAAAATCTCTTCATATCCCGCAAAACTTATCCTGATAGTTTGCCTGCCGATGGGAACATGCTGTAATTTAAAATTCCCAAGACTATCGGATATACATGCAATAACCGGTTTAACGACTTCCAGCATAATGGTTACATTGTTTAACACATTTCCGGACTGTTCGTCTGTAACCGTTCCTTTTATTGTTTGGGTAAGAAAATTATTCTGTGCACCCACCAGCAAAGAGACCAGCACCATTGCAACAGATAATAGTATTTTTTTCATGATAAGGTCTGTATAATAATTGCCGTCAATATTACTCAGGCTTGCATAAAACGGAATTTGTACAGCAAACGATTTATTTTTCGCGGTTATTATAAATGTCTACTGCCTGCCTTATTCCGGCCATATCTGCCCCGCTTTCCTTTGCTTTTGCAATGGCAGCTGTGCAATTATTAAAAGTACCGGCAATCAGTTCATTCATGTTCTTTTTGGTAAGCAGTTTCAATTGCTGTTGTGCCCGATCATAAAAAAAATAATCATTTATTTTTCCATCTGTTCCGTTAATGAATATTGCCTCGGTTCCATTATACACAGCTTTCCCCGCTGCATTACTTGATTTCTGCAGGAAATCAATTTCACCTTCGCAAACAACCCTGAAAAAATCGCCTTTAATGCAAACAAACCTGCTGCTGTCAATATTTGCCGATATCAGTTCATTGCCATTATAATTTTTCTTCTTTCCGTCTGCTGTTATAATTGTAAGAGTGGCATTACCCCGGATGTTTTCTTTAATATACCCGGTTTCAGTTTTACCGCCGGCTAAAGTGATTGCGCCGTTGCTGTATCCTTTTGGAGCAATGGTTTGTGCCCGGAGCTGTAGCAAACTGCCAAGAAAGATGATGGAAACTAAATAAAATACTTTTTTCATACTGATGGTTTTTTGATGATGGGTGATTATACCTGCTTTGTAACACAATACTACTGCAGGTAAAATTCCCTGTCAATCAAAAAGGAATGAGTTGCAGAAAAAGCGGAGTGAGCTGGGGCGAACAAGCGTTTGTAGAAATAAGCAACGCAGTTCAGAACAAAGGCTGGTAGATTTCTAATTTTACAGGCTCATCTTTCTGCCTTCGCATTTCCTGCTTCGCAGGAATGACAGGCAACAAAATAAATTGCTCCTTATTTTTTCTTTACAAGCGATCTCATGGAACTGTTTTTTATAATATAATCATCTGCCGGGCCCGCTTCATCATTGTATTCATGGCCTAAATAAAAGAGGTTATTTTATTTGAGGAAGCTGGATCTTTCAAATGCAAAACAACTGGTTTGCAACCATTGCAACATTAAGACCGTCTGGCGGAATATGCGCTGAATTTCATCCTATTTCACACACATTAAATTTGTCATTATTATTTTTTATTCTAGTTCAAAAATAAAAGGGTAATCATTATTGTTGTCCCGGCTGACTCGTATATTTTCTTTATACCTGCCATGCCTGGTTGCTATTCAACCTCATTGCATTAGTTAAAAAATTTTTAGCCACAATTAAACGTAACAAAGAATGGAATTGGCCTGGTTTCTCGTAATTGGTGCGGTATCCGGCTGGCTTGCCAGTCAAATATGGAAAGGCGCGGGATTTGGTGTTATTGGTAATATTATTGCCGGTCTTGTTGGCGGTTTTGAAGGCGGATGGTTAGCCGGCAAGGTTGGCATCGGCGGCGGGGGATGTGTTTGGCAATTTCTTATGGCGACCGGTGCCGCCTGGTTTGTACTTTTTGCGATTATTCTTATTGGGAAAGCCTGACAGACGGGTAATCCATTTTTGCTCAGACATTGATCACGGGGTATTATTATAAGAAACGCGATTAAAACACAAAATTATATTTCACCTCGTAATTGCGGTTTCTACCGAAATTTTGTATCCCTTTTATTGCCTCCTGTATCAGCGAAATTTGATCTTTCAGGTATAGAAACTCCTGATCAGTTTTGGAACTATCAGTTAGCATTTGGGTATATGACACAGTGTATTTGGCGAGAATTTCTACCAATACGGGTAAATCAAACATCTGGTATGGTGTCATGAGGTATTTTTGGCAGCATACACCACAAACCCTATGCAAATTTATTTAAACCCTGCATCTGTTTTTGTCTGTTTCCATCTGTGGATTTGATTACACAATTAAAAAAAACTACTCATAGATTGTTGCAAAACGCCCCCATGCAAAAATATTGGAGTCTTATTTGTCGCTTATAAATTGGTTTTCATAGAATATACAGATAAAAGGCCTGAATCTTTATTCGGGCTTTTTCCTGTCCATAGCCCAGGAACGCCTGCAGATTCATGCCGGCAGCAGTTTTTGTTAGCTTTGGTCTGTGTGTAACCAAACAACCGTTTGTTTTGACTGATGCTGCTGGCCAATGATATCTCTGTATAATTCGGGTCGTCTTGCTTTGATATACCTGTTACCACCTGCGTGAACCAGTTTTTCTGGTGTAATGACAGTTATTGCAAAACTATCGTCAAACGAACGGCATTCGGCAAGGATGTCTCCAAATGGGTCGATAATCATTGAGCACCCATTTTTTAACTGGTCGTCATCCATGCCGATTGGATTAGAGAAAACCACATATACGGCATTGTCATATGCTCTTGCCGGTAACCATTTCATTAACCAGGCCCGGCCTTTCATTCCGTCAAACTCCAATCTTAATGAGGCAGGATCTGATTCACGATTTTTCCAAAGCCCCGGATCTACAAAACCAGCACCGGGTCTGGGCGATGGTGTGCACATAGTAGCATGAGGCATAAAAATTATATCTGCTCCTAAGAGTTTAGTAGCTCTTACATTCTCTATTATATTATTATCATAACAAATAAGGATACCGCATTTCCATCCATGAATTTCAAAAATACAATATTCCTGCCCTGCTGTTAAGTGTGGATTAATAAAAGGATGCAGCTTTCTAAACTTTGCCACCAGTCCATTTTTATCTGCACAAACGTATGCTTTAAATAAATTGTCTTCCGTATCCTTTTCAAATAGTCCTGCCAATACAACTATGTTATATTTTTTTGCTATCTCTGTAAGCTTTAATATGCTGGGTCCATCGGGAATGTATTCTGCCAGGTTTAGCATTTGTCCTTTTGAAAGATGTCTTGCAAAAGTGTAACCAGTGATGGAACATTCATGAAACGCAATTACATCAGCGCCTTCTTTTGATGCTTTTTCGGCAAGATTTTCAATTACAGACAGGTTATAGGTTTTGTCGTTGTTTCTATGCTCAAATTGAGCCGTGGCTATTTTTAATTTGTCCATAATCAATTACGGTTAGATTTTGGACAAAAATAGCTCAGTAGTATTTGGGCAAATTGTATAAATCCGACTTTACTACAGAAGGTAGAAATGCCACAAGATTTACAGCCAGTTTAGCCGCTTTGTCTCTATATAATTTTGGCGTCATCCCTGTATGTTTTTTAAACTCTTTTATCAGGTGCGACTGGTCGGTGTAACCTGCTTCGTATGCAATTTGAGTAAGGTTTGCATCACCGGTGTTATTATTTAAGTGCTTTAAAAAGCTATGAAGTTTTACGATATTGATAAACCTTTTTGGAGCTATCCCAATAGATTCCAGAAATTTTCTTTCAATATGCCTTTCTGTATAACCTGTAAATTTTACCAGTTGAGGCAGCGTAGTCAACCCCCTGTTCTTAAAAATAAAGTCCAGCGATGCTGGTACTAACGATCCGTTTCTATAGTCCTTTCTTGAAAGCAGGCTGGAAAAAAAACTGTTTAAAAAAAATAGCTTTTCCTGAATCGTGCATTTCTCTGCCATTTTTTTCTCCATCATCAATCCTTTCTTTCCAAAAATATCTTCTGCACTCACAATACTATCCCGCAAATCACTTGCAGGTAAACTTAAAAGTTTGTTTATACCGGCTGGTTGAAAAACCACAATAACCAGCATTGTTTCATTAGAAAGAAAAATATCTTTAAACTCAGTAATCTGCCCGTATAAAAATGAATTGGGTAAGCGCTCCAAAACATTATTATTTTGGTTAAGCGCCAACTTGTTCTGCTGAGAAAATACGAGACCAGTAGTACCATCAGAGAACAAACGCAATCTCTTGATACCCGCATCCACACTTTCTAAAAAAAGATAGTGCCTGATAAAGGGCAGTAATTCTTTGAAAGGTAATATTTGCATGGTCTTTTAAAATTGTCACCAACGTCTGACTATTGCCAGTTGTTTGAAACTTTAAATCCGTCTGCCGGAAAAGTTATCAGGATTTTTGCAAAGATAAATATTAAGCGCTTATCCCGATAGCTATTACCCTGCTGATGCTTTGTTTGCCGGGCACGGCTATTGCCAATACCAGGTTTCATTCTCTTCCGTTGGATCAATGCCGGCTACTCCATCACTTTCGATTTGCTGGTTTCACTAACTGTGCCAAACCACCCATAAATAGTTACGCCACTTCCGGCTTGCGTATTCTTTACATTGGTGGGCACGTTCTGCAATATGGTAGCAAAGAGGCCACCGTTTTGCAGCTGGTTATTAAGCTGGTTTCCGAAATCATAGGAAGGTTTGCTCAATGAGCGGATCAATACTTTTACGGTATCACCTTTTTGATAAGGATGGTCATCTGATGTGATGCCTTCCCGGAAAGGCGGTATGAATTCAAAGCCGTCGGAAATACTGGCATTGAAAGAACCGTCGATACTAAACATTTCACCTGCGTAATAATTCAATCCGCCATTTTTATACGTGCGTATCCAGTAATAATCCGTGGCGCCAGCCAGGTCGTTGGCATAAAAGGTTGCATAATAGCCTTCTTTGTGGTTGCTGTCTTTATCTTTATGCTCAGATATAACGGAGTCAATAACCGTATTGCGTTTTAAAGTGTCCAGCGCCGTAAACAGTACTCCCTGGTATACAATATCCAACCGGTAACGGTGGTTTATAAACCCAATCCTATCAGTGCCCGCATCATAGCTGTATACGCCATTGGCATAAGTAAATGAATAGTCAAGATTGCTGGTCAGGTCGGTGATTTTAATTTGCGCTCCTGCAATGGGTGCCGGTGTTTTTGTATCCAGGTAGTTAACGGCCTGTAAAAACTTTATGGTTTGTACCCCCGGCTGATCTGTTATCCATGCATCAATATAAGGCAGTGGTGCGCCATCACTTACTTTTAGTGACACTACTTTTTCGCATGCACTGAATGTAAACAGGGCAATGATGATATATATGCTGATAAATACTTTTTTCATGTGTATTAAAATTTAAAATTCCAGGTAATAGAAGGAATGAGCGAACCAATGATGGACAGACGGACTGCTTCTTTTTTCTGCGGATCATCCTGGTTCTGACGGAAATAGATAGTGTAGGCATTCTGACGGCCATAGATATTGTAAATACCAAATACCCATTCTTGCTTCATCTTCTTTCCCTGCCTGCCTCTCATAGTAGCTGAAACATCCATGCGGTGATAGGCGGGCAAACGGTAATTATTACGCAACCCGGTACTGTTATAGGGTACAGCCAGTCCCTGTATATCAAAACGCACATCCGGAAAAGTGGAGGGTGCACCAGACCCGTAATTAAAAGCACCTGAGAACTCCCATTTTTTATTAAGGGTGTATACAACAGTGGCGTTGATGATATTGGTTCTGTCATAACGGCTCAGCCACCATTCATTGTTACTGATGCCGGGTGTTTTTCTCCAGGAGCGTGACCATGTGTAGTTGACTGAACCCTGCCATTTACCCACTTCTTTGCGCACCTCCAGTTCCAATCCATAAGATTTTCCTTTACCGGTCAGCAGGTCTGCTTCTACCAGTTCATTCAGGTACAGGTTGGCATTGTCCACGTAATCAAGCAGGTTGTCCATTTTTTTGTAAAACACCTCTGCAGAAAATTCAAGCGGTAAAAAAGAAGATACCGCAACAAAGCCAAGTGAATACTGGTCTGTTACTGATGGTTTAATATTATTGGTGCTGGGAAAGTACAGATCAACAGGTGTGGGTGATGCTGTATTGGACAGCAGGTGCAAAAATTGTGTACTGCGTGAATAACCTGCTTTCAGAAAGGTATTCTTTTTTAACTCATACCGCAATGAAATACGTGGTTCGAGATAATTATAGGTAGCCAGCGGTTTTGCAGTTGTCAATACTGTGGTATGATCAAGCGGTTTGCTAACATTCTGTGTGGTATCGCGAAAATAATAGGCCGTTGTATTGCCCAGGTAATTGTATTGCGTAAAACGAAGACCTGCCTGTATGGTAAAAGCCGGGTTCAGTTTCCATGTGTCTTCTGCATAGAGCGCAGCTTCTGATCCGTAGCGGCGTATAAGGGTGATATCGTTATTATTGTTGTTGCTGGTAAGCACCCCTTTGCCCGGATAAAAATTATAGTAGGCAAGGTTGATACCCGCTTTAAACTGGTGTTCGCGGTTTACAAACCAGGTTAGTGAAGACTTCAGACCCGAGGTTTGTATATTGGAAGCCCAGTCGTATTGCTGATTGCTGCCGGCATCGTTTGAATTAAATTTAAGCCTGTAATCATATTTTGAATAATACAGACTGGTATTAAGAAAGAGCTTACGGGTAAAAAGATGGTTCCAGCGCAATGTGCCGGTGCTGTTACCCCATTTAAAATTTGCCTGGTTGTTAAATCCAAGTACATCACGCCCCAGGTAACCGCTCAGATAAAGGGTATTGTTTTCATTGAGCTGAACATTGCCTTTGGCGGTTATATCATAAAAGTACATGCTGTTGTCGCCTTTTAAAAATGGTTTGGCAAGTACATCAATATAAGAACGGCGTGCAGCCACAATAAAGGAAGACTTGTTTTTTTGCAGGGGACCTTCAATGGCAACACGGCTGAATATATTACCAATACCACCGTTTACAGCCAGCTTCTGGTTATTCCCTTCCTTCATCCGTATATCCAGTACAGAAGATGTTCGTCCGCCATACTCTGCAGGAAAAGCGCTTTTATACAGGGTTACGTTTTTTACCGCATCCGGATTGAACACAGAAAAGAAACCCAGCAGGTGCGATGAATTGTATACAGGCGCTTCATCCAGCAGAATAAGATTTTCATCAACATTACCGCCGCGTACATTAAAACCGCTGGCACCCTCGCCTGCATTGGTGATTCCGGGCAGCGTCAGCAATGCCTTTACAATGTCTGGTTCGCCCATGAATGCGGGTATTTTTTTTATCTGTGCTGCGCTCAGTTGCTGTATACCCAGCGCTACGGTATTGCTTTTTTTCAAACGGCGTTCGCCTGTAACCGTTACTTCTTCCAGGATTGCCTGGCCGGTTTTTAACAGTATGTGCAGGGTTTGGCTTT
>Ga0157376_10002379_pt1 | contig 12701 bp, 13 predicted proteins | sample M45metaG_FD_121801 | JGI IMG/M metagenome (GOLD analysis project Ga0157376, IMG submission 121801) | Miscanthus rhizosphere microbial communities from Kellogg Biological Station, Michigan, USA - M4-5 metaG | ecosystem: Host-associated > Plants > Roots > Rhizosphere > Soil | place: USA: Michigan... | reverse complement strand
GGTGAGGTAGGAGGCAAAGTCTCTGATTCCATCGAACAAGGCAAGGTCGCTGGAGGAATGGCATTACGAATACTCAACGGTGAGAAACCTCAGAACATCCCGATCATGAAGGATGTAACCACCTACATGTTCGACTGGCGGGCGTTAAAGCGCTGGGGATTCAAGGAGAGCAATCTTCCGCCGGGCAGCATTGTACTGAACCGAGAACCAACTCTTTGGGAACGTGGACGGAAATACTTTGTCGTCGGCATTGCAGTGATTTTCCTTCAGGCCATTTCCATTCTTGCCTTGTTTTGGCAAAGAGCCCGCAAGCGAAAGGCCGAAGCGGAACTTGCTACGTCAGAGGAAAAATTCTCCAAGACCTTTCGTCAGAGCCCTCTTGTACTTGCCATTAGCAGAACGAGCGATTCTTGCTTCATTGAGGTCAACGAGTCCTTCGAACAGCAATTGGGTTGGAAACGCGATGAGGTCATTGGCCGGACACCGCCCGACTTACACCTTTGGGCGAATGCCGATCAAAGCGCCGAATTCAAGAGTCAGATTCAGATCAACGGCAGTGTGCGTGATCTGGAAGCATTCATTCGTAGAAAAGACGGTGAGATTCGAACCTTACTGGTTTCGGGCGGGGTGCTTGAAGTGGGCGGTCAGAACTACACTCTTTCCGTGGCCGCCGACATCACGGAACGCAAGCAGGCAGAGGAGATGCTCTCCACCATGAGCCGAAGACTAATTGAGGCTCATGAAGAGGAGCGTACCTGGATCGCGAGGGAGCTCCACGACGACATCAATCAGCGAATAGCGTTGTTGTCAGTCCAGTTGGAACTATGGGCCGAACATTCGCCTAGCTCCTGCGTTGAATTCAGCGATCACATGGGTGTTGTCCGTCAGAGCCTCGCCGATTTAGGGACGGACATTCAGGCTCTATCTCACCGTCTGCACTCCTCAAAACTGGACTTCCTGGGGCTCGCGGTGGCAGCCGGTGGTTTCTGCAGAGAATTGTCCGAGCAAAAACACGTAGAGATCAACTTCAGCCAGGCGGGGATACCGGAGAAACTTCCCAAGGAAATATCCCTTTGTCTGTTCCGAGTTCTACAGGAAGCTCTTCAGAATGCAGTTAAGCACAGCGGTGAGCGGCAGTTCAGAGTCGAACTGCGCGCAACATCGGGAGAGATACAACTGACCGTGAATGACCAGGGAGTTGGGTTTGACCAGCAAGACGCTGGCAATCGGCACGGCCTGGGGCTCGTCAGCATGCGAGAAAGAACGCACTTGGTGGGCGGCGAGTTGTCCATCAAGTCCGAGCCGAACCGTGGGACCACGATCTCCGCTTGGGTGCCTCTCGAAAAAAAAACAAAAAAAAGCGTTGCCAGCGCAGCTGGATGAGGAATGATTCGCCTTTCTGCATTTGCCCGGAGCGGCACCGGCGCATCGGAGATATGAATCAGTCCAGTGATTGGCGCGCAATGCTGGGGTTTGATCGAGTATAGAAGGCAAGTAAAATAGGGAACCTGCGCGAAGCAATGGGTCATCGGGCCGATCGGCGCAAGGGCCGTCCTAAAACACGCTTCGCGCGTGCTGGATCAAATCGAGACCTTTTGTTTCGGATACCGTATGGAACTCAACCACCGGCGGCTCCTCCCGACGAGAAGCACAACGCTCAGGAGTTCAACAAACTTGTGTCGCCCAGTCCCCGGCCGGCGTTCCTGTAATCGCGATTATCAAGGAAGACAGCTCGGTTAAGTTTTTTGTGAAGGCGTCGGTGGAGCTGGAGGGTACTTTCGAACAATGGGACTCCACCCTAACCTTCATCTCTCCTGACCCTGCGACAGGTGCTTTACAGATTGAGATTCAGGCTGCCAGTGTGAATACCGGAAGCGGCATGAAGGACGGCAAGTTGAAAAGTGAAAAGTTCTTCGACGTGAAAAAGAATCCATTGATTACGTTTGCGTCGAAGAAGTTTGTACAGACCGGTCCCGACACCATTTGAGATTCAGGGTGACTTCACCATACGAGGAGTGACCAAACCCGAGACACTGGTGTTCACGATTACCGGCGCGAGGACTGGCTCAGGCGGAATTAAAGGGACCATGGCCTTCGACCGTAAGGAGTTCGGGACGAACAGCGGCATTCCCTTCATCAAGATCGCAGATCGCGTCGAAGTGACGGTCGATCTTAAGGGAAAGCGCGTGAGCGGGCCTCCGGTGGAGCTTAAAAAAATAGTCAGCCTGGGCTACGGATTCGATGTGCCGCCTCGCGCTTCTCGATCACCAGTGAGTGACGCTCACTCTCGACTCGTTGTAGGAGCTTGCCAAAATTGGTGCGTGCCCGCAAGGCAGACACAACGATGCTATCGTATTTGTATTTTTGCGTCTTTGCCATTGGAACTAACTCATCAGTTGGATTGATTTCGCGAAGAAAAGTACGCGACTTCCAAGGGGTCATCTCAGCCAAAACTCGTTAGTGTCCGTTCAAGATGGGTAGAATTGTTAGTAAGACGGCGATCATTTCCCGCGCTTCCTAGTGTGCATTGCAGTTGTTGCGATCTGTCACAGATAGGTAAGGGGAAATCAAGAAGTGCCGTATTTCGCGCACCAGTTCGCGGCGTTTATCCTCTCGGTGAAGGAGTACCTGCGCATTGGGCCGTGTTGCCGTGCTACTTCGAGCCGCCGTTTTCCTTCAGCTTCGCAAAGACTTCATCCATGTTGAAGCTGGCCGCCTTCTGCCGCTGCGGATAGTCCTTGAAAGTCATCAGGAACTGGCCGACATACGCCTGTGCTGGGACGAGCTGAAAGGCGTGATCTATCAGCCAGTCGTAATAGGTGTTCGAGGTGATGTCCGCGCGTTCGTACGGATCAGTACGGAGATTGAATATTTTTGGCAACCGCAAATTGGTGAAAGGATTGGACCAGACAAGCAAAGTTCCGGGTGCTCGCTGCTCCATAAATACAAGCTTCCAGTTATCGTAGCGCAGACCGGTCAGTTGCTGATCATCATTGATATAGAAGAAAGAATCCCGCGGGCCCTTCGCAACTTGTCCGGTTAGGTAAGGGACGAGGTTGAAGCCGTCCAGATGGACCTTGTATGTCATCTCGCCAACCTTGTAACCCTGAAGCAACTTATCTGTAACCGTGGTGTCGCCGCCGATAGCCAACAGGGTCGGTAGCCAGTCGAGGTGAGAAATGATCTCGTTACACACGGTGCCCGGTTTGATGTGACCGGGCCAGCGGACCATGGCCGGAACCCGATAGGCACCTTCCCAGTTCGAGTTCTTCTCATTGCGGAAAGGCGTCATCGCTGCATCAGGCCAGGAATTCATGTGCGGGCCGTTGTCGGTGGAATACATGACGAATGAGTTGTCTGCGATGCCAAGGTCGTCGAGCACCTTGAGGACCTGGCCAACATTCTTGTCGTGATCAATCATGGTGTCGTGATAAGGATTCTGCCAACGACCTGATTGACCGAGGCTCTCAGGCTTGGTGTGGGTGCGGAAATGCATGTGGGTGAAGTTCACCCATACAAAGGCGGGCTTGCCAGCCTTGTTTTGTCGCTGGATGAAGTCCACCGCACGCGCGGCAATGTCGTCGTCAATGGTTTCCATCCGCTTCTTGGTCAGGGGGCCGGTGTCCTTGCAGAGCTGTTTGCCAACCTTGCCAAAGCGTGGGTCAACGGTGGTGTCGTCCTTATCAGAAGCCTTGCAATCCATCACGCCACGAGGGCCGAACTTAGCGAGGAAGGCTGGGTCTTTTGGGTAGTCCGGCAATTCCGGTTCTTCCTCGGCATTGAGGTGGTATAGGTTGCCGTAGAATTCGTCGAAGCCGTGCACCGTAGGCAGATACTCGTTGCGGTCGCCCAAATGATTTTTGCCGAACTGTCCAGTGGCATAGCCTTGCGTCTTCAACAATTCAGCTATTGTCGGATCTTCTTTTTGTAATCCGAGCGTAGCGCCAGGCAATCCCACCTTGGTCATGCCAGTGCGCAAGCCAGACTGGCCGGTGATAAACGACGCCCTGCCTGCAGTGCAGCTCTGCTCGGCATAGTAATCGGTGAAGATTATTCCTTCCTTTGCGACACGATCGATATTAGGTGTGCGAAAGCCCATCACTCCCATCGAATAGGCGCTGATATCTGACTGGCCGACATCGTCGCCCCAGATGATGACGATGTTTGGTTTCTTTTGCTGCGCCTGTGCACTTGCAGTTGATAGGAGTAAACCGGTGGCCAGAACGGAGCTAAAAACTGCCCGCGCGCCGGCGCGCCGGAGTCTTGCAATTGTGGTTTTCATGTACCCCTTCCTTTCCGTTTTCCTACTGGGCTGTGATTCAATCCCTTCTGAACCTCAAAAGTAACTTTGCCGACCGCTGCGTCTTCACCCTTGTCCGTGCCCTTCACACGGAATCTTCCCCGGTAAGTATTCGCCATCCACTTGCCGCCGGGACGAAATTGATCTCCCCAGACAAACGGCTTTCCGGACAACCCTCCACGCGCGGCGAATTCCCACTCGGACTCAGTCGGGAGGCGCTTGCCCGCGTTTTCATAAGCGACGTGAACAACCGGGTATTTTTCCTTGCCCTTGATGTCGCTCTTGGGGCCCAGCGGATGACGCCAATTTGCGCCTCGGACGTACGACCACCATTGAAAGTGATCCTTCAACGGAACGGCATGATCGCGAGAAGAAAACACAACCGAACCAGCGACAAGATTTTCAGGCGGAGCACCTGGAAAATCCTCCGCGCGGGGCGTGCGCTCCGCGACAGTGATGTAGCCCGTGGCCTTCACGAACTTTGCGAACTCATCGTTGGTGACGTCGGTTTTGTCCATCCGGAAGGCGTCGACATAAACGCGGTGAACCGGCCGGGAGTCAGTGATGGCTCGCATACCGACATCATTCATGTCTGGAGCAGACTGCGCGCCCATGGAGAACTCACCTCCAGGAATCCAAGCCATACCGTCTTGCGCACCGGCTGGCGCTGGAGTTGTATTGGGAATGGTGGGGATGAAGTTGTTTTCTGTCGGGGGTGGAAGCACCGGCGCGGACCCTGTCGCAATCGGGTTGGCATTCGGCGAATGCCGGGATGCCGTCTTCCAAATTGCAGCCCCAACCAGCAGTGCAAGAATTGCAGCCCCAAGGCGCCAGATGACGCGCGTCGTCGAGACTTCCTGCGAGGGCTTGCCGATACGCCTTCGCCCGCAGTGAACAATTTTGTGACCAACCAAGAAACTGATGGACATCATTCCTTCGAACCTTCGGCGTGCTTGTAGTTAGGCGCCCGATGTAATCTCAAAGAGCCAGCAGCATCTACGTAACGAACTACTAGCGTCACTCTCGCAGTTGGTCTTCAACTCCATGAATTTACAAGCTTGGGTCACCTACTTCAGCACTCGATAACCCGTTAACTTGGGTCCGAATTGTGAGGAGAGGGAGACTTCTTGCCGACTGTTAGAACATACAGGTGCCAGGTCAACCTTGGAAGCGATGTTCAGAGCGGAAAGGATGATTTCACTCCGACCTTTCGCGGCCACTGCGGGTTGCCGAGTGTAAGTTGTCGTCCGTCCGTTGAAGTCCGTCCTCGTGGCCACCTTTCCGTTGGCGTCGTAGGTGTAGTTCTCGCTCTGCCCAAGGGGCAGGGTACGCTGGGTGCGCCGCCCCCGCTGGTCATAGGCGCTGTTTTCATGGTGCCGACGCGACCGATCGCCCGACAGGAATGTGATCGTGATTCGAGAACAACGGGAGCCCTGACCCGCATGATGGTTTGCGCAAGATCATTGGTCGCATTTTGGCCAGGTTCGAAGCCGCCGTATGTGAACCGAGACACATGTCCACAACCCACGGAACTGGTCGGCAAGCACGCTACGCACTTCGGGAGTTGGAATCCTTATTGTTCCCAAGTGCTCCCGAATTTACTGGAGGCCATCGATCGCCTCAACGAGGCCTTCCGGACGAGGGATATTACGGACCGGTTCATCGGGCTGGCGGAATTTGGAAAGCGCGGGGAATTCGATTGTCCAGAGTTGCAAGAATTGCGCCCTTTGCTTTGGCCAATTGCGCGAGATGACCATCGGTCGTTTGTTTTGCGGTCTTGACCCAGGCTGGCAGGCGTGAGCTGTCATCATCGTCGGGAATAAACGTCAAGGCATTTGCCGCCTTCAATTGCAGCAACAGGTTACGGGCTTGAGAGACGGCAAATCCGTACTGCGGCGCCTGCACAAGGATTCGGACAAAACCAAGCTCGGTAATCGAGCAAGTCGCCAGTTCCACAGTCCCTTTTGCAAGTGAGGTATGCACCCAAGTGGCGACTCGCTGGTGGAATTCATGCTGGAGAAAACCGAGCGCAACGAGCGCGTTTACGTCGAGCAAGTATTTCATGGGAACTCGGCGAGAATCTCGCGTACTTGTCGACTGATCAAAAGAGGAGCTTGCGGTCCCGCGCTCAGAACTGGAAGACCGGTAATTGGGTCAATGAGGATTCTTGCCAATCGCGAGCGCTTTCATCACTCGTCCTGCTTGCACCCTTGCGTCGAGCGAGTCGCCCGGCTGTAGTCCCAGTTCGCGGCGAATTGGGCCAGGCAGCACAACTTGGCCCTTCGTTGAAAGCTTGGTTTCCATGGTAAGACAGTCTTACCACGTACTTGGGAAAACCGTTGAAGTTAAGTTGGTGGACGTGAGGGGGCTCGAACCCCTGACCCCCTGCTTGCAAAGCGTAAACAAGGTCGATTGGTACAGGTTGTGACGGTGAGCTACCAAGCGCGATTGAGCCAATGTTTCTGCGGGCTTCCGCGCCCTCGGCATGTCTGCTTGACCGCTACTGAACAATGCCGATAGTTACCGAGATGTGCACCAAATTGTGCACCAACTGCTTTCGCTGCTAAAAGCGGGTCTTTCCCCGATTCGGGGCATCAGTCAAGAGAGCCAAAATGCGTCTGTGATGCCCTTTTTCGCGCACGCGGGCACTTCTGGCGAAGATCTCGCTGCGCAAGCGTCCTGCTGTCCTGCTTCGAGAACGCTAGCAAACCTTCGGTTAACAGTTGCGGCGCTCGCTTTTGCGGCCAAGTGCGACGATTTACTATCGTGTTGATTTTCCGAGGCAGTACAGGCGATTTGCTCCCCTATCCCGATGCTACCAAGTGCAATGGTGTTTGATGTAGGGTGGGCACAAAATTGGGCACAGGGGTTTTGGGGTGCACGCACGACGAGATTCGCGGGTACGCGACTGCCGAGGGGTTAGAAATGGAGGTTGGCCATTGGAGCTTCGGCTAAAGGGCAAATGGGGCGGCTTTGCGAAGGGCGCATCCGCTGGGTAGTGACCGAGTTGAGTACGCTGGTTTGCAGTGCCTCTGCATCAAGATTTGCCTAGCTGGTTTTCGAAGGGGCGCGGGTGGAAAAAGATCAGCTCCAATTTACCCTCGCCAAGAACTCTTTGCAGTTCGCCGAATGCGACGAAAGGGATGAGCACAACGAACAGGAGCACTGTGAGAGTAAGAATTCCTTTCCAGGTGCCACCGCCGAGATCCGCAATACTCTGTTGGAAGGACTCCCGACGATAGAGGCCGATGCCGACTTCTTCCAGAATCTTGAAACAAGCCAACACAACGGTAAATAGGGCGGACTTCAGGAGAGTCGGGTAGATCAGCGGTGCTTCGTTAAATCGTTCGCCTAGGTGCAGGTCTTTGGCAACGAGCATGACTTTCGCGAGCGCCAGCGCATTGATCAGCGCTAAACCATGGTACTTAAAATCGATCTGATGCTCGCCCAGAACCAGCGACGTGTGCACTATTAACAGCTTGTTGAATAATCTGGTTTTTTAGTATTTCAGTATCGGAAATCTGAGTTCTTGCTGTGTCTTGGAGTGGAGCCTTGGTTGCTCGAGTTACCTTGCGAGACCGAAAGCAATGTCCCGCTTCATGTTCTGGCCATCAGGTTTCGCAGTCGACACAGGTTGTAAGCAGCTCCGGTGAAGGTAAACAGCCACCCGACCTTCTCGATTCCTCGCAACTTCACTTTCTTTAGCATCCCGATCATCTTCATCCACCCGAACGATTGCTCCACTCGTTTTCGCTTCCGCTGACTCACCTCGTACCCCGCATGTCGCACGGTTCGCTCCTCCACCGCGCTCCTGCGCTTGGTCGTGTTCTGCGCCACATGTGGGGTGATGTTCATCCCCCGCAGTTCTCGAACGAATTCCTGCGTGTCGTAGTTGTTGTCGCCTCCCAAGGTCACGCGCTTTCCGGCTGGGAGCGCTTCTGCCATGAGCAGCGCAGCATCCCGCTCTGCTCTTCCACTCGCCTCGGTCAGAAAGGTCTGCAGCAATAGCCCGTTTCGATTTTCCATCAATACATGCCCCATGTAGCTCAGCTTGGCCTGGCTTCCGCTGGACTTGGTGAATAATCGCGCATCCGGATCGGTCGTTGATTCATGGGTCTGGTTCTTGCGTTTCTCTCCGCGAAAGTCCACATCGCCTCCCGCGTCGGGTGGCTTTCCACCTCCGTCCTTGGGCCGGAAACTCTTATGACTGGCCCAAGCCTCGATCAACGTTCCATACACGGTGAAATGTTCATCCGACATGTACGGCTTGGCTCGTTCCAGCACCCGCTTGAAAAACGATTCCGCAATCTCTTCGTTCAACAAGCGCTCCCTATTCTTGCTATGCACCGCGTGGTTCCACACCGTCTCGTCCATCTCCATCCCTACGAACCACCGGAACAACAGGTTGTACTGCAGCTGTTCGATCAGCATGCGTTCGCTGCGTACCGAATAGAAGATCTGCAACAGCAGTGATCTCAACAGTCGCTCTGGCGCAATCGAGGGGCGCCCCACTTTGGAGTACAGCTTCTGAAACTTCGGCGACATCTCTTTCAGAGTCTCGTCCACTATCTTGCGCAGCGGTCGCAGCGGATGATCTGCTGGTACACGCTTCTCCGGGGAAATGTAGCTGAATATTCCTTCTTGCTGGTCATCGTCGCCGCGCATTCGCTCGCCTCCTCGGCCTTCCTTCTCTCAGACGAGTCTCTTTAAATCAAAGTTGCAGTCCGAGCTGTATTTTTCAACAAACTATTAAGACGCCAAAGACAACCCAAAGATAAAGCGCGATCACGAAAAATTCCTTCAGCTCGTGATACGCTCTCTGCTTCAGGGTTCGACTTGATATGCCCATACCATCTTCTCCCTTCCATCACAGCCTATCGCAACCAGGAGTCGGCCGCGTTCGCGGGCTTGCGAGCGATTTAGCAGGCTCCGTTTACTTGATTTTAAAAGTAGCACCGAACATTAGGCCGGGCATGTCGACGTCGTAGATGAATGGGACGTTGCCAGTTGGTCTGTAATTCACGCTGAGATAGCGGTAGCCACCGAGCAAAACCCATCTGCGGCTAATCTTGTAACCGAGAAACCCCGCAGCCTGATAATCGTATTGGGCGGAGCCGCCACCCGCATCACCCCCGATCGTGACAAACGCTTTAGGGCTAAGGGCTACTTGAATTCTTCCGCCAGCGACTGCGTCGACCCAATTCGCGGACTGGGAGAAGCCGTTGGCGACTTGAGGCTCCAAGGTGAAGTCGGTTGATAGATGCCAGTAGCGGATGCCGAACAGGGCGTCGACTTTGACTCTTTTGCCATCGGCGACGCGATAGCCGATTTTTGGCGTCAACATGGTCTCCGTCATTTTGACTTTGGTCGACTGCACGCCTAACTCATTTAGGGGAAGTCCCTTGTCATCCGAGAGTTTCATCCACATAAAATCGAAGGGCATGATGATGCGGTTGTAACGAGTTTCCACGACGCCCATAGCACCGATATTGGCGTATTTGAAGATGTCGCTAAAGCTGGCATCCACGGAGGCTTCACGGCCGAGAGCTCCGGTGGTGCCATGCACACCGGCGAACCATAGATAAGGCGTAACCTCCACATGCCATCCGTCATTCGGCTTGGCTTGCTTTACTTGCGGTGTGTCCGGGCTCGAAGTCGATTGCGCGAAGGCTTGGGACGAGAAAGACAAGGATTCGAGGATTAATAGTAGTGGAAGTGTTTTGACTATTTTGAGGCAGAGCAATTGATTCATCCTTTCAGTCATCAACAAGGTTGGCTGAGCAACACGTAAATGTGAGTGTGTCACTGGACGGAGGAGATGACTTGCGATGGCGACGCTCACTTGTCGGAAGCAAAAGCTTGAAGCTTGGAGCGAAATGGCAACGGATCACAGATGTTGGTAATTGGAATTGGTCGTGGTCACGACGAGCTGTTTGGCGGTCGCGTTAAGGACGGTCTGCTGCGCGTAATTGGTGCCATCGGGGAGGCTGGCCATCTGTACCTGCAGGGTGACAGCATCTTTGGCTTCGCCCAGGTAGCTGTTGACGCTCAAAGAGATGATCTTGTGCGCGGCGGTGTCGAACGTGAGGGTCATTTGATCACCAGGCTGGGCATAATCCTTGAAGATCAAATTCACCACGCCTCCCGCCGGATTTATTGAGACTTTCCCTGCCTGGTAGGCCTGCTGCATGTTCTGCGGGTCCGGTGGCACGTACTGGCTAAGGAGGACCTTTACGTCCCCCATGTAGTCCTTCATCTCTTCTTTTTTCTTGGCAATAATTTTTTGCTTCATCCTGCCGCCGCTGGGTGGTTCTGGGGGTGGACTGACCAGGTTCTTCTGAACCTGGCCGTCAGGACCGTAGCGGCACAAGTTAGTCGACGCTGGCTTGGGGTCTCCCTTTAGGGTGAGTTGCGTTGTTTCGGTCCATTCATACTGCTGCAGCCTCTGCTTATTTTCCGCAGCGGCTTGTTTCACAGCTGCAACTTTTTCCTGCAGCTCACTGTTTTGCGCAATCGCTGACCCCAATGTCAGAAATACGATCGCACCACCAATCATCAAGCGTTGACTAATCCCGGCGGCGGTGCCGGTGGCAGACTGTTTCAAGGACGCACTTGCGAAACTCCGACTCATTAAGATCTCCTTCTGCTTGCGTTTGAAGTCTTACGAACTCGAACTGTTTTGGCATGACTCTCGTACAAAAACGCTAACGGAGTCCTCTCGCCCAGCATCGGCTCGATCATCGTTAAGCGTAAAACTTATCTGCGTTTTTCTCTTCCACCCGAACCGCCCGCCACCGGATTGATAGGAAGCGCTGGCTTGCTTGCTTTGCTGTCTAGATTCAGGTTCATACTCGATGAATGGCCGGACTACTTCTTTTGCGGCGGCGGATAGTTCTTCAACAACTTCGCCATGGCCTTGTCCAGATTCTTCTGGTTCTTTTCCTGGTTGCTGCTGGGATCGAGTGTCTTCGTGGCCGTTCCCGTCCAAACCAGCTGTTTGCTCGTCGGGTCATACATATCGAGAACCAGGCTTCCATTACTGATTGTAGAACTGGTGGCGCTTCCCATTCCGCCAAAACGGACGCCGCCCATACCGTAGGCGTTCCACTGCTTTTCTTTATCAACGGCGACCTGGTAGCCAACTAGGAGATCGGCTTTGTCACCGTCCGTTCTTGTCAGTCCTTTGGCCGCCAATTGAGAATCCACGGAACTCTTGATCTCGGCGTCTGCAATCTGATTCGGATGTGCTCCGCCTTCAATCGGCACCCATTTGTAAGTGTGATATTTGGCAAAGTCCGTTCCGGGCATGAAATTGTATTTTACGTCCTGCGCCAGTACCGATCCGCACGCGAACGGACTTAATCCCACTAGTATCGCGAGTTGAACTACACCACTGCTGCGCTTCGAATTCATAGTTACTCCTTCTGGAAATTTTGTTGGTCTACGGAAAGTCGCTAAGAAATGTCTAGAGACTGCTACTCAAGACTTCAGGAAGCCAGGTGCTCCGCGCCGTAGGTTGCGGCCGAATTGAGCCGTCGCAACGGGCCCCGCAACACTCTGCAGTCTCACGTTTCGCTGCTTATTTTAAAACTGGCAGTTCTGCTAGTTGATTATGATTAATCAGTGGAGCAGAGTGCCACCTGGCTTGAGACGTGAGATATATGGAAGGGCGGAAGTTTTTGCAAATTCACTGACTTAAGGCAAACCTCATTCAAATGCATCTCACCATGACGTGCGCGGGCCCGGGACGTCTGTTTGGACAGCGCTAGTTCCTACCGCGGATTGCGTTTTCGGCCGACCAAAAGGCTTAGCACGTGAGAAAGAAGAAGACAGTCATCAAGGCTGCGCAGGCCGCCGCGGCAACGCGCTCCCCCCTACGCCTCATAGTCGACATCATTGTATTGCTCGCGGGCATGGCGGCTTGGAAGGCGGTGGCTACGCATTCGTCAAAAGCCAACTCAATTGTGGCAGCTTCATCGCCGGTTCCTCTGCTTCCGACAGCGAACTTCATTCTCACTATTCCAAATACAACTCCTGCGCCTGGCAGCACCCCGGACGGCATGGCGTTAATTCCCGGCGGGGAGTTCTCCATGGGGGTCCAGAATGCGCCGGATATGAATGAAGTCGGTATGCAAGCCACGACAGACTCTCGACCGATCCATTGCGTGTACGTGGACGGTCTCTGGATGGACAAGACCGACGTCACCAACGAGGAGTTTGCAAAATTCGAGGGTTCGGTTGTGTTTTCACCATTCGATTCAGGGAGGGTTTCATGCGATTAGCAGTTTGTTGAAAAATACCGCTCGGGCTGCAACTTTGCATTGAGGAAACTCGTCTGAGAGAAGGAAGGCCGAGGAGGCGAGCGAATGCGCGGCGACGATGACCAGCAAGAAGGAATATT
>Ga0157376_10002378_pt1 | contig 12704 bp, 8 predicted proteins | sample M45metaG_FD_121801 | JGI IMG/M metagenome (GOLD analysis project Ga0157376, IMG submission 121801) | Miscanthus rhizosphere microbial communities from Kellogg Biological Station, Michigan, USA - M4-5 metaG | ecosystem: Host-associated > Plants > Roots > Rhizosphere > Soil | place: USA: Michigan... | reverse complement strand
TTTTTTATCCCATCTGGCATAATTTAAAAAAATACGCGGCGGTATACCGTGCCCTGGAAGGTATAAACGCTGCCGTTGCTGGTATTATGCTGGCGGCAACATTGTATATGATGAAAGACGTCTCGGTAACCGGGCTAAATACAGTAAGTATTATCAACCTGCTGGTGATAGCCGGCACATTCGGGCTTTTATTTTTTACCAAACTTCCTTCGCCCGTTATTGTTGTGATTTGCTTATTGCTGGGTATGGTTATTTGATGCAGGGTTTTCAGCATAGTTACAACAATTATATCGGCCCGTCTTTCAGCAATTCACGATAGTAAAAATATTAATGGCAGAAAGAACAGCTACAAATACTAATTTTAAAAAGAAAAAAATCACTATGGACCTGCGTATAAAAAATCAGCTCTTTATCGTTGGAGGCGCTACCAGTGGTTTTGGTAAAGCCATAGCCAACTCATTAATCAATGAAGGCGCTTCCATTATTGCTGTAGCAAGAAACCCCGACAAACTGAATGAACTCAAGAGCAGCGCTCCATCGCAGATAGAAACCGTAGCGGGCGATATAACACAGGATGAAATTATTGAAAAAATAACGGCAACAGTTGGACAAAGACAATTACATGGTGTGCTGGTAAATGCAGGTGGTCCGCCAGCAAAAACATTCCTGGAAACAACGCTGGAGGACTGGGATAACGCGTATAAAAACATCCTTCGCTGGAAAATAAATATTACGCAGCAGGTAGTTCCAAAAATGAAGGAACACCAATACGGCCGTATTGTATATATAGAAAGCTCTTCTGTGAAACAGCCATTGGAAAACCTGGTGCTAAGCAATTCAATACGGTTGGCAGTTGTAGGATTTGTAAAAACGCTGAGCCAGGAAATAGCAAAAACAGGTATCACACTAAATGTAATGGGTCCGGGTTCTCATGATACACCAGCTATTGAAAGATTGTATACAAAAAAATCCGAACAAACGGGTATATCTGCCGCAGATGCGCGTCAGCAAGGCATTCAGCAAATACCGGTTGGCAGGCTGGGATCGCCGGACGATTTTGCATCTTTGGCTACCTGGCTGCTAAGTCCTGCCTCAGGCTATATTACAGGACAAACCATTACCGTAGACGGAGGCATGGTAAAAAGTATTTTTGGATAAGGGCTCAACCAGAGCGAACCGGCAAAAATGATTTTAACCCGGATTAATTAGCACTTAACCACCAACGTTATACATTATGGAATTTGGACGGCTAACCGAAAAAGAGCTTGATAAAATTGATTTTTCGCTGCCAAAAGAACCCGTGGCAAACAAGCTGGTACTGGAAAAAACAAAAAAGGAACCAATGGTTTATCTTGGTTGCGCCAAATGGGGAAGAAAAGAATGGGTTGGGAAAATTTATCCCAAAAGAACAAAGAGTGCGCAGTTTCTTGACCAATATGTAAAACATTATAATTCCATTGAATTAAATGCTACCCACTACGAGATACCCAAACCAGAGGATATTGCAAAGTGGGCTGCCAAAGCCGCGGGCCGTGATTTTAAATTTTGCCCAAAAGTAACCAACAGTATCAGCCATGACAGCGGATTTAATAACGTTGATGTTATCACCACAGCTTTTCTTGAAGGTGTCCTGGCTTTTGGGGACAACCTGGGCCCCATTTTTTTGCAGGTAAGCGAAAAGTACAGTCCTAAACAACGCGATAAATTGTTTGGCTACCTGAAAACCCTGCCCACCGATCTGCAGTTTTTTCTTGAAGTGCGGCACCCGGATTGGTTTTCTGACCCAACGGTTAATAAAGAATTATTTGATACACTACGCGCTTTAAAAATAGGTGCCGTCATTACAGATACAGCGGGCAGAAGGGATTGCGCGCATATGGAACTCACCATTCCAAAAACTTTTATCCGCTACGTAGGCAACAGCCTGCACAAAACGGATTATTCAAGAACAGATGAATGGGTAGAAAGAATCAGGTACTGGCTGGATAACGGATTACACGAACTATATTTTTTCATGCACATGCATGATGAAGCCTTTTCACCGGAGCTGACCGTTTACCTGGTGGATAAACTCAACGAACGGTGTGGTCTTCATTTACAAAGGCCACAATTTATACAGGGAGGATTATTTGATCAGTTTGCGAATGCGGGGAAGAAATCGTGAGGACGTGAATAGTAAGGCATGAAACGAAAGACCTGCACTTTCGGAAGACTAGCACAATGCAACAGTCAATTTCAAAAGAATTCAGTGTTTGTTACTTTATATAAATTGTTAACTTGCTATCAGTCGCCGGTCCCACTCACGACTGTCGTCTCACGCTAAAAACGATTGCAACATGAAAAAAAATACGACCACGGGGCACCGCAAATTTATTCGCAACGCAGCGCTTGCGACTGCTGGTTTTTATATTGTTCCCCGTCAGGTATTGGGCCGGGGTTTTACTGCACCCAGCGATAAATTAAATATTGCTGGTATTGGTGCTGGTGGAAAAGCAGAGGTCAATCTGCCATATGCCTATAACAATGGCAGCGACAATATTGTGGCGCTTTGCGATGTAGATGATCGCATGGCAGTAAACGCAAGAAAAAAATGGCCCAATGCACCTTACTATAAAGATTTTAGGGTGTTGCTTGAGAAAGAGAATAAAAATATTGATGCGGTAATTGTTACCACGCCCGATCATATGCATGCTACCATTGCTTTGGCGGCTATGCAACTGGGTAAGCATGTCTATTGCGAAAAACCGCTTACCCATGATATTTATGAGGCAAGAGTTTTAACCCAGGCAGCTGCGCATTATAAAGTAGTAACGCAGATGGGTAACCAGGGTAGCAGCGGGCCTGATACACGAAATGTTGAAACATGGATACAAGCCGGAGTAATAGGCGATGTACATGCGGTTCATGTATGGACCAACCGGCCAACCTGGCCACAAGGTATACCCACTCCCACAGGTAAGTTTGATATTCCAAAAGAATTGGATTGGGATCTATGGCTGGGCACGGCGCCGCTGCGTGACTTCAATCCTATTTACCTGCCCGCCATCTGGCGCGGATGGAGCGACTTTGGAACCGGCTCTTTAGGCGATATGGGCTGCCATTTTATTGACGTTCCCTATCGTGCGCTGCAATTAAAATATCCTGTATCAGTAGAGTGCAGCGTGGGTTCGGTATATTCCGGTTTTTTTAAAGAAGAAATATATACAGATAGCTATCCCCCGTCTTCCGTTACTACCATTCAGTTTCCAGCAAGAGATGCCATGGGCCCGGTAAAATTGATCTGGTACGATGGCGGCATTAAACCTCAACGGCCCGATGAACTGTTGCCAGATGAACCATTGGCAGAATGGGATGGCGGAATGATCTTTGAAGGCAGCAAAGGAAAGCTGATGGCTGGATTATTTGGACGAAATGCAACATTGCTCCCTACCTTAAAAATGAAAACAGCCAGTCTGCCGAAAAGTAAATTTCCTTTTGTGGACAATGGTTCTGAAGGACACCAGCAACAATGGGTAAAAGCCTGCAAACAAGGTTACGGCGCCTATACCAGTTCTTCATTCGACAAAAGCGGTCCACTGGCAGAAACTGTATTGATGGGTAACCTGGCGGTGCGCAGTTATAACTATCGTGAAAGCGATGGCAAGGGCGGATTTACTTACCCCGGCAGAAAAAAATTACTATGGGATGGTCCTAATATGCGCATTACCAATTTTGAACCGGCGAATGCATTTGTAAAAAGAATTTACAGAAGCGGTTGGGGAGAGTTGAAGATGTAAGAGGCGGCGCAATCCGAACAAAAAACGGCAAGAACACAACATATATGAAGTGTGCAGCAAATCCTTATCGCAGGTAAAAGCAACCGGAGTTTCGAAACTCCGGTTGTTTTATTTTAGCAAGAAACGACCATTGCATTTGTTATTCTATATTTTTAGTACCAGGCAGATGCTGCATAAAATGCCGTTCACTCCCGGGGAAATAAGAATATTCAGCAAAAGAATTATATTTATTAAGAGTAAAATAAAGAGGATGAATACGACCATCTGCAGGGTCGTAGCTGCTACTTGCAAGAAATCTTTTCTATAAATAAAAATCACGGGTATGAGAATTATCATAATCAGTGTATTGTTTTCCTTTGGATCGCTGGCATATCTAAGCATTTCAACAACCGGTGCACTCAACCAGGCGGTTGCAAAGGCAGACCTGCTGCGGTATAAGAAAAGGGTTGCTGTTTCCTGTGCAGTAAACCTGGCATCGCTCAATCTGGACGATACGGCGAGCGCCATCCCACTGCTCACCGGGTGGGGTCATTACCACATGCAGGTAACAACCCCAAGCGACAGTGCTGATATATATTTTCAACAGGGTATTAATTTGTATTATGGCTTTCATGTTATTGAGGCGCTGGCATCGTTTAGCAAAAGCATACTATTCGACAGCAGTTTTGCCATGGGCTATTGGGGCAAAGCGCTGGCCTATGGACCCAATATCAACGACTTTGGTTATACGGCGTCTCCGGATGCCTTGCTTGCCAAAGAAAAAGCAAAGGCTTTATCCGGTACATGCAAGCCTGTTGAGAAAGCATTGATTGACGCCATGCAGCCAAGATATTCGCCAGACAGCACACAGACCCGGGAGACACTTAATCAGAGATATGTTGATGCCATGAAAACAGTACATGAACAGTTTGCCGAAAATACAGATGTAACAGTATTATATGCAGACGCACTGATGCAGCAGCACCCCTGGGATTTGTATGACAGCCATGGTAAACCGAAAACCTGGACGCCACTCATTGTAACAACTATTGAAACAGCGCTGAAACAAAACCCGAACCACCCGGGTGCGGGCCATTATTATATTCACGCAATAGAAGCCTCTGATCATCCGGAAAAAGGACTGGCGGTAGCAAGAAAATTGCCGCAACTGATGCCCGGCGTGTCACATGTGGTACATATGCCAGCACATATTTTTATACGCAGTGGTTATTATAAAAAAGGTGTTGATGTTAATGAAGAAGCAGTAAAAGGATATTACAATTATTTGAGCAAATACCCGGCAGTTGCAAACAATGCCCCGCTGTACCTGTTGCACAACTTGCACATGCAGGCCACCTGTGCCAATATGGATGGCCGCTTCGACTATGCCATGAAGGTTTCTATGGATTGCAGGAGCAGCTTCGACAGCAGTTGGCTGAGCATACCCGATTACCCTGGTATATTCATTCAATATTTTTATATGACACCCTGGCTAACGGAGATCCGGTTTGGCAAATGGGATGAGATGTTAAAGGAGCCGCCGGTTTCTACCAGCTATGTGTATGCTAATTTATTATGGCATTATGGGCGCGGACTTGCTTTTGCGCGGAAACACCGGTTCGACGAAGCCATGCAGGAACTAGCAACGGTTCAGGCCGGTTTGAAGAGCGATCAGTTAAAAGCGCCGGCCCCGGCCTATGCTAACCCCGGTATTAACGGTGCCCGTGTGGCAGAGAAAATATTAATGGGTGTAATGGAAGAAGAAAAAAACAATTTTACCGCGGCTATACAACTACTTAAAGAGGCGGTTGAACTGGAAGACGCCATGATATACAACGAACCCAAAGACTGGGTGCATCCCGTGAGGCAATACCTTGGCAGTGTTTTATTGAAAAATAAGCAATATGTGCAAGCAGTAAAAGTCTTCAAAGAAGATCTTGCCATTAATCCAAATAATGGATGGTCTTTAAACGGCCTTGCAACCGCATATGAAAAAGCCGGCGATAAAAAAGCGGCAACAATTGCTAAAATCAAAGCAACCACAGCTTTTGCACGAAGTGATATGCACAACCCGCAACCCGTCTTTTAAATGCCGGAGCATATAAACTCATGAACACCGGTTTATTTCAATTCAAAATCCCAAATAGGTTTTACACCCAATAAGTTCTCTACAAAATAATTCCATTTCTTTTTGGTAAAGTAGTCGTTGTATTTAGGTGCATAACCATGGTGCTGGCTGGGCAGTATCAGCATATCAAATTCTTTATCTGCTTTTACCAGGGCCTCGGCTAATTTAAAAGTTGCCGAAGGGTTTACGTTTTCATCAATGCCGCCATGTACAATCAATAGTTTTCCTTTCAGGTTACCCGCCATGGTAATATTAGAGACCTGGTTATAGCTGGAATCAACCGGCCAGCCCATATACATTTCCGGCCACCAATCTTTCTCCATCCTGAAATCATGATCACCGGAGCTGGCTACGGCTACTTTATAAAAATCAGGAAACTCCAGTACCGCGTGGCCAGCGTCGTAACCGCCCGCGGAGTGACCAAAAATACCCACGCGGCTGGTATCTATCCACGAAAAACGCTTACCCAGTTCGAGTATGGCAATTACGTGGTCAAGCAAATTTTTACCCATGTTTTTATAGGAAACATTGTGAAACGCTTTTGACCGGTTGGCCGTTCCCAAACCATCAACAGTAATTACAATAAAACCCAGTTCCGCCAAGGCCTGGTTGGAGCGGGCAATAGCAGAAACAAAATTTTTGGGGTACATATAAGTATGCGGCCCTGTATAGGTTTGATCTATTACCGGATATTTTTTTGTTGAGTCAAAATTTGAGGGCTTCCAGATAGCGCCGAAGATGGTAGTAACACCGTCGCGGCCAACAGCAGTAAAAGCCTCGGGCATTTTAAAATGCATGGCCAGTAGTCCATCAATATTTGCCCTTGTAAGTTCCTGTACTATTTTGCCGGTCTTTGTTTCTCTTAGTACAGATACAGTTGGTTGATCAAGAGTAGAAATATTATCGGTAAAATATTTTCCGTCAGGAGATACGGCAATGTCATGATTGGTATTTTCTGGCGTAAGCAATTTTAATCCGCTGCCATCAAACTTAATCGTGTAGGCATGCTGGTAATAGGGGTTGCGGCCATTTTCTTTGCCTGATGCAGTAAAAAAGATCGTTTTTGTTTTTTTATCAACATACAAAATCTCATTAACATAATAAGCACCATTGGTAATTGGTTGAATAATGTTATTTTTTGTATTCAGCAAATACAATTGTTTCCAACCATCTTTTTCTGATGTAATGATTATTCTATTGCTATCTATCACCCGTGAATCATAGTTATCAATATTGGTAGTGCTCTTCTCTGCATACAACAAGTCCTGCGATTTGTTACTACAGTTGAATTTGTATAAATCTATTTCCTGGTAACCGCGTACCCTGTTTTCAATATAAGCCACTCCGGATTCTGTTGTCCACTCATACCCCGCTGCGTTTACATTTCTGAATTCATCTTTCCTTATTTCTTCACCAGTTTCCACATTAAAAAAAACAGGCGTCGTATATACCATATCAGTATCGCCAGGTGAGCCCCGGTAATAAGAAAGTAATTTTGCCCGGTACAGGCTGTCAATACCCCAATCAAGCAAGTACATTTTTTTTGCGTTGCGCAAATCGCATAAATGAGTGCCAATCCATTTTGAATCCGGCGACCAGGATACCGAAAAGTGTTGCGGCCTCTCACCATTTTCGCCTTCCATAATATCGCCCCAACCATAATAGCTGGCGTATTCATAATTTTTTATACCAGCCCTGCTTAATTGTTTTACTTCCCCCGTGGCGGTTGATTTAATAAAAAGATTATAGTCTTTGGTATAGGCCATCCACTTTCCATCGGGCGATTTTGTTTCCATTGGATTGACTGACTCTTTCTTTTTTGTGTTTATCGAATAATCAGCCAGATCAAGCAAATAGTCTTTACCATCTATATTAAATTCTACATGCGATTTGTCAATGCATTTCACTGCATAAAACGGCAGATCTGTGGATTTGATTTCTTTTTTTAGAGAATCGCTGAGCAGTTTCGCCAGCCGCTCATGATCAAATATTTTTTCTATTTTCATTGTCTTCCATTCCAGCTTTTTAAAGACTTTTCCATCTTTGCTGTAATCAAAAAAAGAAACACCGGAACTATCAGCAGACCATGTAAACTGTGTGTTGACATTAAACACCTTCTTATTAAACAGGTTGGCTGAAATAAAAGAAACAGCACGTGCATAATCCTTTTTTGTTAATTGCTGGGCGTTGATCCGGGACAGAACAACAGTAAAAATGAGAAAAAGCAGGCGGGGTTTGTTCATACAAATGATTTTGGCTGAATAAATATAATGCTTACATGTCAGCAGAATCAACCGCCCAACAATTTATACCATTAAAGAATCTGGCAAGCCCGCCCACCTGATGGAAGATAAATTCTGCCATCTGTCACCCGTTTTCGCCCAAATTTCCTAACTTTAAGACGATCGGCTTTACACAACCAAAACTATTACTTGAGAAAATTAACCAGAAGGCAGTTTCTGTCTCAATCCGGTATGCTGGCAGGTGGAACTTATCCGGCTATGCTAGCTCTGGGAATGTTGAAAGAAGCGCCAATAAAACCATTGCCGGCAGAAAAAAACGGAGCCGGCAAACACATTATTATTTTAGGAGCAGGCCTGGCCGGAATGGCAGCTGCTTACGAACTGGTAAAACTTGGTTACCGGTGCACGATACTGGAAGCAAGAAACAGATCTGGCGGACGTTGCTGGAGTGTTAGAAAAAATTCAACCAATACGGAGACAGGAAATGTAACACAGACGGCGGGTTTTGATGATGGACTTTATTATAATGCAGGCCCTTCGCGTATACCGCATCATCATCAACTGACATTGCATTATTGTAAGGAACTGAAAGTGCCCATACAGGTATATAATAATGTAAATGAATCCACGTATTATTTTAGTGAAGGCAAAGGCCCTTTGTCTAACAAAAAAATCCGCGTCCGCGAAATACACAACGATGTACGCGGCTATATGAATGAACTGCTTGCCAAGGCTATTGATAACAAACAATTAGACCTTGCTATGACCAAAGAAGATTCCGAAAAAATTATTGAATACCTGCGCGCTGAAGGCGGCCTGGATACGGATAAACTCTATCGCGCTTCCGCCCGCCGTGGCTATAGCTCTCCGCCTGGGGCGGGTGACAAACCCGGCACCATTGCGGATGCCTGGCCGCTGGCATCCATTCTTGGCTCTGGTCTTATGGATCCGGATTTCTATAATGTTGCAGAGTATACGTATGAATTACAGATGACAATGTTTCAGGCTATTGGCGGAATGGATATGATAGCAAAAGCCTTTGAAAAAGAAGTTGGCAAAATGATACGTTTTCAGTCGGAGGTAACAGCAATAAGAAATACGGCCGATGGTGTAAGTGTTGTGTATAAAACAAAGGAGGGCGAACAAAAAATACAGGGCGATCTTTGTATATGCACGGTTCCTTTGCCGGTTTTAAGCAATATCGATCACAATTTTTCATCCGATGCCAGCAGGGCCATAGATGATATCACCTATATTTCAACAGGCAAGATCGGCCTTCAGTTTAAACGCCGTTTTTGGGAAGAAGACGAAAGTATTTATGGAGGCATTACACACACCAATAACGAACTCACACAAATTTTCTATCCATCCTATGATTATCAGTCGGCCAAAGGAATCCTGGTGGGCTATTATAATTTTAATGACAAGGCCAAAAGGACCGGCGAATTATCAGTAAAAGAAAGGGAGCAACTGGCGCTGCAGAAAGGAAGTTTGATACATCCGCAATACAACAAAGAGTTCGAAACATCTTTCTCTATAAGCTGGCACAAAACACAATACAGTTTAGGTGGATGGGCGCTCTACTCTGCAGAGGAAAGACAGACGTACTACAAAGCATTGCTGCAGCCAGACAAACAAGTCTATTTTGCAGGAGAACATATGACCTATTTGAATGCATGGATGGCGGGCGCATTTGAGTCGGCCAGAACAGTGGTTGCAGCTATACATGCAAGAACAATGCAGCAATAAGATTTTTTACCCCATCCTTTGAAAGGGGTTGGGGGTTAAAACAACAGGCAGTCAACATTGATTTTTCTAAACAACCAAACTATATTTTATGTCAAACAAAATGGATCGCCGCAAATTGCTAAAGACGGGTATTTTGATGGCGGGCGGATTGTCTGTAGCCCCCGCATTGCTGAGCAAACTTTCGGCAAGACCGGTTAACACTTGTTACAATTACGATTTTATTTCGGATCGCGCCGCCATTTTGGGTGCACCGGCCGAATTAAAAGCAAGATTGTTTGCCAATGAAAATCCTTTTGGTCCTTCACCAAAAGCAAAACAGGCCATACAGGATGCGATGGCGCAGAGTTATCAGTATCCATTTATGTTTGCCAAAGAATTTATGGATAAGATTGCCGAAACAGAGGGTCTGAAATCCGAGAATCTTATCATGGGCGCAGGCTCCTCAGAAATACTACTGGCTGCTGCCATTTTATTTAGTCAGAAGTCCGGCGGCAATATTGTTACAGGAGATCCAACCTATGAAGATCTTCCGTCTAAAGCCGCAGGGTTTAACATGACCTGGAAAAAAATACCGCTCACGTCAGAATATAAACTGGATCTGGATGCCATGGAAAAAGCAGTTGATGGCAATACCGGCCTGGTGTATGTTTGTAATCCCAATAACCCAACTGCAACGGTACTTGATGCAGATAAACTAAAAGCGTTTGTTGATCGTGTGTCTGCAAAGGTTCCTGTTTTTGTAGACGAAGCTTATATTGATTACCTGGACGACCCAAAGGCAAACACGACAATCGGCGCTATTAAAAATGGTAAAAATATTATTGTTGCCCGCACTTTTTCCAAGCTGCACGGCTTTGCGGGTCTGCGTGTAGGTTACGCTTTTGCACAACCCGAAATGATTAAGAAGCTTTCATTGTACACAACAGGTTTTGCCGCAATGTCTGCAACTTCTTTGCACGCCGCCTTTGTCAGTTACCAGGACACCTCCTTTTTAAAAGACGCGCTGCAAAAAACCATTGCCTCAAAAAAATTTTTGTACGATACCCTGAAGAAAGAAGGGTATGATTATATTCCTTCCTACACCAATTTTGTTTTGTTTCCGCTTAAAATGGACAGCCTGCGGTTTGTAGAGGAAATGTACAAACGCGGTGTTGGAGTACGTTCATGGAAATTCAATAATAAAGAATGGTGCCGCATCAGTATTGGAAGGATGGATGAAATGGAAGCTTTTGCTGCGGCGTTTAAAGAGCTATCGTAAAAGGGTAAAAAGTGTAGGGTGTATGGTGAACGGGATACTGGTTATTACGCATAAAAAATAATAATTGAATAAAAACACTATGAGAAAATTTCTTACTGGTCTCTTACTATTGTCAATTCAATTTAATGGCAATGCCCAGGATTCTTCCAAAACACACGTTTTTTCCATGGAAGAATATGAAAAAGCAAAAACCTTTAAAGTAAAAGACCTGGACAATGACACGTATGTAAAGTTTGAAAACACATATGTGCTTGACCGTTATGAAAGCAGAAAGCCGTATTTTATTACCGGCGATGACGGGAAAAAGAAAAGGATAGATTTGTACCGGCTTTTACTAAGGGAAGGAAAGCAGGAACTGGGTACGTTAATTTATTATACAAATGAAAACGGGACCATTTACCAGGCCTGCCTGCCTAATTTCAGAGCTGCCGGAAAAGTATGGGAGAAATATTTTGAAGATATTCACGGAATCGACAAAGTGGAGCCCACCTTTGTATTGAAACTCTCTTATGTTTTATCAAAGGAGTTTGGTTACCAGTTGTACAAATCAGCCAGCGGAGGAAAAGATATTTCAAGAGAAGCCGGTACTTATGGAACTGATATTTGCTTCCCGGGCGATGTACAGGTGTCTATGTGGGATGGCAGTAAAAAGACGCTGAACCAAATAAAAAAAGGAGATCATATCCTGACAGTTGATCCGGAAACACATCAACCGGCTATCACGCAGGTAACGGCTTTGGTGGCACACGAAGAGAAAAACTATGCTATCACGCATTTATTATTGCTGGCAGCAAATGAGAAACGCACAAAAAGCGGAATAGCTATAAGGCTTTCTGCCAAAGAACTGAATGCGACACCCAATCACCCGGTTGTTACCGAAAAAGGCGAAACAAAAATAGGTGCGGTAAATGAAGGAGACGAAATACTTTGCCTTAATAAACAAACCGGCGTATATGAAAAATACATTGTTTGGAATAAGACAGAACAGGCGGGCGGAGTACAAAAAGTTTACAATATAGAAACCAATGGCGGTTCTACTTTTATTATGAATGAAGTAATGGTATTGCAGAAAGCGTTGAAAAAATAATGTCAAATGTTGGTGAAAACACCAACATTGGCGGGGAACACCGAAAAAATAAATGCGGCAACAACCGTAGTCTCCAAAGACTACGGTTGTTTGGCCGCCAATTCGATTAAAGCGTTTACCAGCACATCCAGATCCGGTGGCATAATGTAGAGGTTGGGAGTAATTCTGCAGCCATGCACATTGGCACCGTCAATAGCTACCGTATAAATATTGTATTTTTTTAATAATGTTTCTGCTAGCAAAGCAGGAGTCATTCCTTTTATACCAACATTGGCAATACCACAGGAGCGCACAGGATCAACGGGTGTATTCAGTATAACATTGGGTATATTGCGTACTTTGTCTGTCCAGTATTTTTGAAGAAACCGCAACCGCGCTTCTTTTTTATCTGCTCCCAGTTTTGTGTAATAATCTATCGCGTTGGCAATGGCCAAATCTGTATGTACCGGATGTGTTCCAATATGGTTTAAACGTGCAATATCAT
>Ga0157376_10002377_pt1 | contig 12705 bp, 11 predicted proteins | sample M45metaG_FD_121801 | JGI IMG/M metagenome (GOLD analysis project Ga0157376, IMG submission 121801) | Miscanthus rhizosphere microbial communities from Kellogg Biological Station, Michigan, USA - M4-5 metaG | ecosystem: Host-associated > Plants > Roots > Rhizosphere > Soil | place: USA: Michigan... | reverse complement strand
TGGGGCGGCCCGGCGGCGCGAATGATACCGAAGATCTCCGTCTCGGAGGAGCTCGCGGCGGCCTTCCTGTCGCCGCAGGTCCCGGTCGCCGTCACGGCGATGTGCGATCGGGTGCTGATGGATGTCTGCGGCCTGTGCGTCGCCGCGCGAAACCGCGATTACATGCTCGCCGCGTTGCGCGCAACCGCGGAGCCCGGCGCATGCACCGTGATCGGCCACGCCGGCGGCTTCAACGTCTCGACAGCGGCGCTGTGCAACGGAACCGGCGCCCACGGCGAGGATTACGACGATACGTTCGAGGGCGGGCCGGTGCATGCCGGCGCGGTCATCGTCCCCGCCGTGCTCGCCACCGCAGAGCAACACGATATGGCGGGCGGCGACCTCACTCGCGGCATCGCCGTCGGTTGCGAACTCATGTGCCGGCTTTGCCTCCCCGCACCCAAGCGCGTGCACGGCGCCGGGTTTCATCCTACGGCGGTGTTCGGCGCGCTCGGCGCCGCGGCCGGCGTTGCTTCGGCGCTCAATCTCGATCGAGCACAATGGGTCAACGCGCTGGGGATCGCCGGCAGCATGGCTTCCGGCATCATCGAATATCTCGCCGAAGGCGCGTGGACGAAGCGCCTGCATCCGGGTTGGGCCGCGCAGGCAGGCTATCGCGCCGCGCGGCTTGCGCAGGCGGGCTTCACCGGCCCGCGCACGCTCTTCGAGGGAAACCACGGTTTCTTTCATGCCTTCGCCAACAGCGGCGACTGCGATTTCACCGGCATGCTCGAAGGCGCGGGCGAGCAATGGCTCTGCGCCGATATCGCTTTCAAGCCCTACGCCTGCGGCACGATGGCTCATCCTTACATCGATTGCGCGCGCAAGCTCGTGGCCCAAGGGGTCGCGCCCGGGGACGTGACGGTCATCGAATGCAAGACCGCCGAGGGCATCGTGCATCGTCTGTGGGAGCCGCTCGCCGCGAAGCAGAATCCGCCCAACGGCTACGCCGCCAAGTTCAGCATTCCCTACGCCATCGCGGTCGCGATGCTGCGCGGCGACGCGGGCCTCGTCGATTACGAAGAAGCGGTGGTGCACGACCCCGAGGTGCGCGCGCTCGCGGGCAAGGTGCGCTACGTCATCGATCCCGCAAATCCTTACCCCCGCCGGTTCACCGGCCATGTTCGCGTCACGCTCGCGAACGGCGAAGTGCGCGAGGCAAGCCAGGGACATTTTCGCGGCGGGCGCGAGGAACCGATGTCATCCGCAGCGCTCGAGTCGAAGTTCATCGCCAACTGCGCTTACGGCGGTTGGGACGCGAGCCGCGCGCACGGCGTGCTTGCTGTTCTGCGCGCGCTTGCGACGGCGGCAAGCGTCAACCTGTCGACGTTGCGAGGCGAGACAGATCCGCTCGGCTGACGAGCAACCACCTGATTGCTCCAGGCTATATTACTATCGACATGTTTACTATCGCCGTATCGCGGAAGAATCAACCCGCCGCGCTGGCCAACGCCACACTTCGTCCCTGACTCATGAGCACCCGGTAGTCATGCCGCTCGTCAACCCTCACGGCGGGGGCGCACTGCGCCCGCTGCTGCTCGAAGGCGAAGCACGGTTGGCCGAACTCGCGCGCGCGGAGACGCTGCCGCGCCTTCGCGTCAGCTCGCGCGAAAAGGGTGACATCATCATGCTGGGCATCGGCGGGTTCACGCCGTTGGGTGGGTTCATGTCGCAAGCGGACTGGCAAAGTGTCTGCGATGTGATGCGCACGGCCGAGGGACTCTTCTGGCCGATGCCGATCACGCTGTCGGCCAATGCCCGATTCGCGGAGACGATTGCGCCCGGACAGGATATCGCGCTCCTCGATCCGGACAATGGCGAATGCCTGGCGACGATGACCGTCACCGAGCGCTATGCGATAGACAAGACGCACGAATGCACGATGGTGTTCCGCGCAAACGAGCCCGAGCATCCGGGCGCGAGGATGGTGCTGGAGCAGGGTGCGGTCAACCTCGCGGGCCCGCTCCGCGTGCTGTCGATGGGGGATTTCGCGCAGAAGTACGGTTCCCTCTTCATGACCCCCGCGGAGACGCGGGCGCTTTTCACCTCGTTAGGCTGGTCGAAGATCGCGGCCTTTCAGACCCGCAATCCCATGCACCGCTCGCACGAATACCTCGTCAAGATCGCCGTCGAGGTGTGCGACGGCGTGCTCGTTCACTCGCTGCTGGGTGCGCTCAAGCCCGGTGACATTCCGGCAGAGGTGCGCACGAGGGCGATCGCGGTGCTCGCCGAGAATTACTTCGTGCCAGGCACCGTCGTGCAGGCGGGATATCCACTCGACATGCGCTACGCCGGACCGCGCGAGGCGCTGCTCCACGCCCTCTTCCGGCAGAACTACGGCTGCTCGCATCTCCTGGTCGGCCGCGACCACGCGGGCGTGGGCAGCTACTATGGCCCGTTCGACGCGCATCACATCTTCGACGCGATTCCCAAGGGATCGCTCGAGATCGAAGCGCTCAAGATCGACTGGACTTTCTGGTGCTATCGCTGCGGCGGCATGGCCACCGGCCGCACGTGTCCGCATGCGGACGCCGACCGCTTGCTCGTGTCCGGGACCAAGCTCCGCAAATGGCTGTCCGAAGGCGCCGACGTGCCGCCTGAATTCAGCCGGCCGGAAGTGCTCGCCGTCCTGCGTGAATACTATGCGGGCCTCGACGCTGCCCAGAACGTCGAAGTGAAGCTTACCGGACACTCTGCGCGATAACGGACTCTTGGCGACTGTTGCCCGCACCGGCATCGGTGCGGGTAAAGTGACTCAATATTGACCTTGCACATGGGCAAGCCGCTGCGTTTGAGATAGGCTTGCCCCCCCGAATTGGCGAACTTGAAAATCTACGTCTGAGGAGATTCAAAATGAAAGCGATGTTGATCGTTGCTCTGTTGTTTTTTGCGGCAGGCGCATCCGCGGCAGATTGCGTCAAGAATGCCCGCGGTAAAACCATTTGCAGCAATGGCGAGAAGGCCGTCGCGGTCAACCCTAATACTGGAACCGTTACTACGGCCGAAAAGAATGCGGGTGGTGTAACTACCATGCAAAACAGCAATGGCACGAAAGCGGCCGTGAACTCCAAGACGGGAAACGCCGCGGTCGCGCAAACGAATCAGAACGGCGTGACTACCACCAAGACGTCGCGGGGCGGGCAAGCAAAGACCAAGAATGGCGTAGGTGTCGCCACGGGTCCCAATGGAACGACATGCGCCAAGGGCGTGAACAATGCGGGCTGCACGAAGCGCTAGGATTCAGCGCTCGTCGTGCCATCGCGCTCTCGCCGCGGGGATAGCCGGCCTAAATGCTCCTCCTGCTGGCACGCATGCTTGCTCCGTTTCAGTTGAGTCTCCACGCGTAGACCGGGCTGTCGACATGCCGAACCAGAATGGCGACGTCGACGCCTTCCATGGAGGCGATTCGAAATCGTCCGAAGACGTGAGACATGTTCACCCCGAACCGCGAGCGATGCGCGGCGTCGGCGATCGGCCGCAGGGTGCCCGCCGCAGGCTGGTGGGCGCGCCAACTCCACTCCTCGAAGGGTCCACCCGAAGCTCGGTCAAGCGATGGTGCGATGGTGTACACGATTCCGTCGTCCAGCGGCGAGAAATACACGAGACGATCGATATTCGGCGCATATTCGAGCGCCGCAAATGGCCGCAGCTGCGGTTTCGGCCCCACTGATCGCAAGCGGGCAATCTCCCGCGCGGGATCGGCCGGATCGAGCGCATGCAACTCGTCCCGAGCGTGCACCGCTACGACGATGATGTCGCGGCGCGGATCGATCTGCATGGCGTTGTGGCTGGCGATTCCCGGAAGCTTGTTCGGGAAATGATCGGTCCAGTACCCGCTGGTTGCGTCTGCATTGTCACCGTCGGGATGAAAGCCGATGAAGGTGTTGCCACCGCCGTCGTCGCCCGAGTGTCCCCAGAGCACGCGCCGTGAATCGTCCCACGTCGTCCACCCGCCCGAATTGAGAATTGCCGTGGGATGCTTCGGGCCACGCCGCCAACGCAGGGTGTCGAGGTTGAAGAGATGCGGGATCGCGACGGCACTGACAGATCTGCCCAGCTCCGTCTGACCCTTGAGCAGAAGATAGTCGTTGCCCACCGGGTCGTATTGAACGTAACCATACGTATGGGGTGGCAGCGGCGACCCGTCGGGATACGTGGAGTCGGGGTACCTCGCGCCGGCACCGTAATCGCGGTCGGTGCCGCTTATGTAGCCGTCGGAGATTCGCCGCCACCGCCTGGAGGCGAGGTCGAAGGCGTGGACATCGGAGCCGAAATAATCGTCGTGCCCGCCGCCGAACACGATCATCGACCCGCTGGCGCCGAATCGCGATGCATAAACCGCGCCGTTCCATGCCTCGGTGATCGCGCTGAATCCCGCGACGCCCTGCCACGGCGACTTGGGGTTGCGCCCCGCCACCCGCCGCAATCGCTCGCGAAGCGTACGCGCAGGATTGAGATGCTGATCGCGTGCCGGATCGCCGTCGGCCAGGTATCGTGTACCCGGTGGGGTAGGCGGAAGACCGAGGTCCGGGCGATCGCCGGACACCGCATACCAGCAATTCACGCTCATTCGTTCGAGCCACGAAGGGGTTGCGGGCGACATGGACGATCAGTTTGATGCATTTTGGGCGCGGGGGGGTTCCGCTTGAGCACGGTTCGAGTCATTCAGGTGAAGGTGAAGCCGAATGCGCGCGCCGGCGTCCTCGAGGAAACGAGTCCGGGGGTCTGGCATGCGGACCTCAAATCGCCGCCGGTCGACGGAAAGGCCAACCAGGAGCTCATTGCGTTGGTCGCGCGGCACTTCGGCTGTCGCCGCGCAGCCGTGACCATCAAAAGCGGAGCCTCTGGGCGCATGAAGCTCGTATGCATCGAAAAATAGCTGAGTGGGCACGGCGGAGCCGTTTTCCTCGCGTTTCATGTGCTGTAAGGTTGTGTCGGCGAAGGAATTAAAACCCGCGGGCAAGTGTTTTCCGCCGAAGCAGCACAGCCTGCGCACGTCGCGCTTGACCGGACGAGGAGGATGCAATGCAGAGCAACGCGATGCACAAGGGATTGCTTCTGTCTTTCGCCGCGCTATTTGCGGTGTCCGCGGTGAGCGCGGCAGACCCCGCACTGGACCGCGCCGCCGCGGCGATGGGCGCCGCCGGCCTCAAGTCGATCCGCTATTCGGGCGACGGCGTCGGCTATACGTTCGGACAGGCGTACGAGCCCGGACGGCCGTGGCCGAAGATCAACGTGCGCTCGTTCGTGCGCGCGGTGAATTATGAAACCGGGTCGATGCGCGACGAAATTCTGTTTGCGCGCGGCGAAGGGCTCGGCGGCGGCGGCTATCCGCATGTGGCCGCGCAACGCAACGAGCAATACGTGAGTGGCGATTTTGCGTGGAATCAGGTGGCGAATGCGCCCGCGCCCGGACCGCGCTTCGTCGCCGACCGCGTTCATCAATTGTGGATCACGCCGCAGGGCGTCATCAAGGCAGCAATCAAGAACAACGCGACCGTTCAGCAAGTAACCCGCGACGGCAAATCCTATGCCGCCGCTTCGTTTATGGACCCAGGGCGGTTCAAGGCGGTCGCGTTTATCAGGGCCGACGGCCTCGTCGAGCGTGTCGAGTCGCGCTTTCCCGATCCGGTCCTGGGCGATACCGCGGCGGTGACCACCTATTCCGACTACCGCGATTACGGCGGCGTCAAGTTTCCCACCCGGATCACGCAATCGCAGGGCGGGTTTCCGGTCCTCGACCTTACGGTGAGGGAGGTAGAGCCCAACGCTGCCGTCGACATTCAACTGCCCGACGCGGTGAAGGCCTCGACCGAGCGCATCACGGTGGACAAGGTGGCCGATGGCGTGTGGTTCATCGCCGGCGGCTCGCACAACAGCGTCGCGATCGAAATGAAGGATTACATGATCCTCGTCGAAACGCCGCTCAACGACGGCCGCAGCGTTCCCGTGATCGCGCAGGTGAAGCAACTGGTCCCGGGCAAGACGATTCGCTACGTGATCAATTCCCATGTCCATTTCGACCATTCCGGCGGCTTGCGCGCCGCCGTGGCGGAGGGCGCGACGATCATCACGCACGCCCGGAACAAGCCGTATTTCGAGCAGGCATTCGCGAATGCGAACACGATCAAACCCGACCAGCTCGCCAAGTCGGGAAAGAAGGCGCGGTTCAGGACCGTGGACGAAAAGCTCGTGCTCAGGGACAGCACGCGTACCGTCGAGCTTTACCATGTAGACGACAGCCACCATACGGACAACTTCCTCATGGTGTATCTCCCGAAAGAGCGGCTCCTCATCGAGGCCGACTCGTTCACCCCTCTCCCGCCAAACGCGCCGGCGCCCGCGCCGCCCAATCCGCTGCAAGTCAACCTCGTCGACAACCTGGCGCGCCTCAAGATGCCCGTGGACCGCATCCTGCCGCTGCACGGCCGGGTCGTCCCCGTCACGGACCTCTACGTGTCGGTCGGGCAAACGCCGCCGAAATAGCCCGGACCGGAAGCCGCCCGTCGCGGGTTCGGGGCATTTCCCGGGCGGGAACCCCGTACGGGCCGCTCCCCGGCCCCCCCCCGGCAGGCTGCTCGTCGCGCCGTCGCCACAGCCCCATCCTTCCGGCGCCTGCCATCGCAAATTTTCCCGTGACACCGCCGGGTAAACGGATTACGATGCTGCAGTGCAGCAATCGACATGGAAACCATATGGAAATCGCAGGCAAGGTAGCAGTGATCACGGGGGCCGCGAGCGGCATCGGACGGGCCGTCGCGGTGGAATTGGCGCAGCGCAACGTGCGCGCGCTCGCGCTGGTGGACGTGGGCGGCAACATCGAGCAAGTGGTTTCGGAGGTCAATGCCGAGGCCGGTCGCAAGGTCGCTCACTCCTACCAAGGCGACACTACCGACGAGAAATTCCGCGCCTCGGTATTCGATTCGATCAGCAGTGAATTCGATACCGTCACCATGTGCGTCCCGGCGGCCGGCATCACGCGCGATGACCTTGCGGTGCGCATCGACAAGGAAACCGGCAAGGCCCGCATTTATCCCGTGGAGCGGTTCAAACAGGTCATCGATGTGAACCTCGTGGCGCCGGTCTACTGGGCGCTCGAGATGATCGGGCGCATTGCCGAGAATCGCGCGGCCTGCGGCCTCAAGCGATGGCATCCGTCCGAGGGGATGCAGGGAGCCATCGTGTTCATCGGCTCCGTTTCCTCGCAGGGCAACCGCGGCCAGATCTCCTATGCCAGCACGAAGGCCGGGCTCGAAGGGGCGGCGGCGACCATCATGAAGGAAGCGGTTTACTATGGCGTGCGCTGCGGAGTGATCCACCCCGGGTTCACCGACACGCCAATGGTCCGAGCAATGGGCGATGAGTACATCAGCAAGAACATTCTGCCGTTTACGCAGTTGAGCCGGCTCATCCGCCCCGACGAAATCGCCGATGCGATCTGCTTCATGCTCACCAACTCGGCGGTAAGCGGCGAGCTCTGGGCCGACGCCGGCTGGCACGCACCCGCCTAGCGCCGATTTCGAAACGCGCCGGCGCGCACGCGACCGGCAGCGTCAAAAGGCTGGCGCATGCGCGGAAAGATTCCGATTTTCCACGCAGCAACAATCTTTCTCAGCGCGTTCCTGCTGTTCCTGCTCCAGCCGATCATCGCGAAGCAGATCCTTCCATGGTTCGGGGGGCAGCCGCCGTCTGGACAACGTGCCTCGTGTTCTTCCAGACGTCGCTCCTCGCGGGCTACGCGTATTCCGATTTCGTTGCGCGCAAGCTCGCGCTTCCGACGCTCCGAGGTGAGCGAGGTGGCGAAGCTGTCCAAACCCGCCGCGATTGGCCGTTGTCGACCGATGACTTCAATAATCCTGTTCAGGTGTTGAAGTAGATTGCGGCAGCCGCCGGCGCTGGACCTCACGTGGCGAAATTGCTCGGAGAAAGTCAGAGCATGCGTTTTCGCGCTTTGGTCGCCGGTGGTACCGGGCAAGTTGGGTCGGGATTGGTGCGGGCGTTGCTCGCTAGCTCGTGCACCCAAGTGATGATGGTCAATCGCCGGACGATTCATCTTGCCGCCGATGCGCGTCTACGGCAGGTGATCATGGGTACGAGTGCGGCAAATTTTGCTGGTGAGATCGCGGAAGTGGCCAGGAAGTGCAGCGCGCAGGGCGAACCCTTGCCGCATCATGTATTGGCATCGGCAAAGGGAGTTAGCAATGGAGCGAAGAGGACATCAGGAAGTTGGAAATGGGAGTGGTCGGCGCGTTTGCGCGTGGGTGCCCTCGCGGTGGGAATCGAGGTAAATTTTCTCCACGGTCAAGACGGGACGACGATCTTGGAAAATACCGCGACGAAGCAAAGATCGCGTGCGCATTAGAGGCACCATCCGATCTTGGCGCCAAAAGACATCAAGGCTACCTTTCACCGCGAGGTTCGACATGCAAAGGGCCGCGGGCCGGGTCAAGACCGGCAGACTCTCCACGCACACGGTGACCGGCGGATGCATTTGTGGAGACGTGAAGTTCGAGATCGACTATCCCGCTTTCTGGGCGTGGCACGACCATTCCGATGCCAGCCGTCGCGCCCAAGGTTGCGCCTACGCGACTTACGTGGGTACGTGGCGCAGCCGATTTCGCGTCTTGCAGGGATCCGAACGCATCACGCGCTTCGACGAACCGAAGACCCATGCAAAGAGAAGCTTCTGCGCCCGATGCGGGACGCCCCTGTTCTACGAGCGCGCGAGCGCGCCTAAGTGGGTGAACATTCCCCGCGCACTGTTTTCCGGACGCACGGGCCGGGAGCCGCGCTACCACTTATCCATCCAGGAGAAAGTGGATTGGGCTTATATGGGAGAGCCTCTGGCGCCGCTGAAGGGCTACCCCGGTGTGATGTGGGTCAGGCCAAAGCGGAAGAAAAGCGTAGAGCTGCCCGAGGGACTGTAACGAAGTACGTGATTGAACCTTTACTCAGCCCGCCCGCGATGTTGGTCGCTATGGGGTCACTGCTAAGCGCGCTGAGCACGTCCGTGTGACCTGAGATGATCCTTGCCACGGTTGTCTTAAGGACTACACTAAGTGACGCGGCGGGCGCGGTTCGGCCGGGGATGGGGTTCGGGTGCCCGTGAATTGCGTTGATTTCCAGCAGGCTCAGCCAGGAGTTCTGGTCCGCTCAGAAGGAGTCATTTCCATGCCTAAGTCCAACAAGAAGGTCTTGCACGTAGCGCTTGCCGTCGCACTTGCACTCCTCGCCCATGCCACTGTCAGGGCGGACGTTGTTACCGACTGGAACGTCGTTGCCACGGAGACCGTGTTTGCTGCCGGCCTGTCGCCGCCGGCGGCGAATCGAACGATGGCCATCGTGCAGACCGCCGTCTACGAATCCGTCAACGCAATTACAAAGCGATATCCGGTGGACCGCATGGCGCAGAACGCCACGCCGGACGCATCGATCGATGCTGCCGTCGCGGCGGCAAATCGGGCCGCCCTTATCGCACTCGTGCCTTCGCAGCGCGCAGCCATCGAAGCGGCCGCGCAGAAGGCGCTGAACCGCATTCCTGACAGTCCCGCGAAGGGCGCGGGAATCGCGCTTGGAGAACAGGCCGCCAAGGCGGTCGTCCAGATGTGTGCGGACGACGGCGCAGCCGCGCCGGAGCGCTACCGGCCGGTCACGACGGCTGGAGTCTACGTCCCGACCGTGGTCACGGCGGCCCCTCAGTGGCCCCAGCGCAGGCCCTGGGTAATGGCAACGCCCGACCAATTCCGTCCTGGGCCGCCGCCCGCCCTCAGAAGTGATTTGTGGGCGCGAGATTACAACGAGATCAAGGCCGTCGGTGCGAGAGACAGTGCGACCCGGACGCCCGCGCAAACCGAAATCGCGCGCTTCTGGGAAGCGACTGCACCGACAATTTATTACCCGGTGGTGCGGTCAGTGGCCAATGCGCCAGGCCGGGAAGTGACGCAGAACGCGCGGTTGCTGGCCGTGGCCGGCGAAGCGATGGACGACGCTCTGATCGCGGTGTTCGACGCGAAATATCACTATATGTTCTGGCGCCCTTTCACCGCGATCCGCAATGGCGACATCGACGGCAACGATGCCACCGAACGCGACGCAGGCTGGTTGCCGTTGATCGATACGCCGATGCACCCGGAATATCCATGTGCGCACTGCATCGTCTCCGGCGCGGTCGGTGCGGTGCTGATGGCCGAGATCGGCAATGGCCCGTCTCCGATTCTTCGTTCCAATAGCCCGACCGCGCCCGGCGTTGAGCGTACCTGGAACAGTGTCGATGATTTTGTAGCCGAAGTGGCCGTTGCGCGCATCTACGATGGGGTGCACTACCGGAACTCGACGGAAGTCGGAACTGCGATGGGAAAGAAGGTCGGCGCGCTGGCGGTGGCGAACGCCCTGACTCCGCCAAAGTAGCGACGAGCTTGAATGCGACTCGGGAGCGGATCGGCTAGTTTCTCGTTGCTCGCGGACTAGTCGGTGATCGAGACCGCGTAGCCGGACTATCCGCCTTTGGGCCGTTCGGCTAAGTCCGCGAACCCACGCTTCTCTAGCGCACGACAGGCAGCAACGGGTCGACTGCGGGCGAAGACAACTCGCGGCCAGCGGCGCGCGTCCGCGATCATTCTCACTCCGCGTCGCAGTAGACGCCAAGACAAATCGGCCCGCAGTCACGCGGGCCGGTTCGTGAACATATTGATAGCTAGCGCGCCTTGCGTCGGCGTGTAAGCGTGAGTCCGGCGAGACCGAGGGCCAGCAATGCAACGGTCGCTGGTTCCGGTATCGCACTCACCGAAATGCGCGCGCCCGATTCAGCCCTTTCAGCATTGCCACCAGCAAGGAGCAAATGCCCCAAACTTGGATCTTGCCCTCCTTGGTTGAGGAAATTGATATCGTAGCTACCGAATCCGGTAGTCACGCTGTCGGACAACAGCACGTTGTCGAAGAAGTAACCCGAGCCATTGCCACCGCCAAACAGTCCAAGGGCGAAGTCGATCGTCAGCGGGAGATTCGGCGCTCCCGGCTGCTCGCTCCAGGACATGGTCCAGGAACCGCTGTTACCTGTACCCGCGGTGATGACAAATCTAACTCCATCGATGCCGATCGGTGTTGTGGGGTCATCGGACTTATCCAGGTAGACAAAACCGGCGGTCCCTAACGCAGTGTCGAGCGCGCTCGTCTCGGCGGTGGGGCCACCTTGTTGGGCGATACCGTCAACGCAGTTGCTGGGATTGTATGTGATGCTGTTGATGGTCAGACTTACGTCCAATATCGAGCACGCGGCGGCGGTTGCACTAGGCGAGCCCGCCACGGCGGCGATGGCGATGATGGCGCAAAGCGGATGAAATGTACTGTCCAATTTACACTCCCAAGTTATGAGTACTGGAGAGCAGCAACAAACGGGCCAATACTCACAATTGGCAAGGTCAGTGTAAGAAATTTCGACAACCGAGCACGGCGCCCGGAGTCCTTGCAGCCTCCGCCGGTCATAACTGCCACGCTGCCGGTGCCGCCGCCCGCTAGGACGCTCTGGGTCGTGCCGTCCCACGCGAAGATCTCGCCGGAGCAGTAGTCGCCATAAAGATACCGGCCGCTCGGGATGGCTCCCTGCGCGCCACGGTAGACGTTACTGCCGGTGATCGAGCAACGGCCGTTCACGTGCATGTAGTCGAAGACCGGAAAGTTATAGTTCTGCGGGCTGCCGCACAGCGCCGCGTCGTTGTTGGTACAACTCGAGCCCTCGAAGACGCGCCAGTCATAATTGCCGCCGCGCACGATCGGCGCATCCACTTCCTTACGCGCACCCTGTCCGACATCGGCGACCCATTGCGCACCGGTGCTGCGATCGAAGCTGAATCGCCATGGGTTGCGCATCCCGTACGCAAAGATCTCGTCCCGACCGGGTGCGGCGCCGTAGAACGGATTCGCAGGCGGCGACGTGTAGGTGAGTGCCACGCTCACGTCGATCCGCATGATCTTTCCGAGCAAGAGATCAACAGCACGGCGTCGGGACGCGCGGGGTATTGTAGACACGGCCCGCGATGGCGCCATCCCCGCTCTGCGCAATTGGGACACGCCGCGTGGGCCTTCGAACGATTGTGGGCGACTTCACGCGGACGAATTGCTACACTGAGCTTTAATGCCAGCCTCTTCGGAGTAGCTGGCCGGCAGAAGCAGGAGGAGCCCCACATGCGCATTCTCTTCATCGGAGATGACACGGCCCCTGCGAACGGGCTTAAGCCGCGCCCGCCCCTATCCCATGCGAGATCACCGTGCGCCCCCGGACGCACTCTGAAGAGCCGCAGCACGCGGCGTGGTCACACCACTCAATGAGGTTAAAGGAGGACGGACATGTGCAGACTTTGCGATGAAGGAAACCCGCAGAACCATACCGGTCCACTGGCGGATTCACGGCGCAATTTCCTGAAGGTCTCGACGGCGACCGCAATCGCGGCGGCGGGAGTGAATTTCTTAAGCACGCCTGCCGCCGCGTCGCAGGCTAAAGACGACCCGCCTAGCGACAGCGGCAAGCCCGGTCGGCGCTACATCATTCGCAACGGTTCGGTCATGTCCATGGATCCGAGCGTAGGCGATTTTCCCAAGGGTGACGTGCTGGTAGAGGGCAAGAAGATCGTCGCCGTCGGGAGGAACCTGCCCGTCGCCGGCGCCACGCAG
>Ga0157376_10002376_pt1 | contig 12711 bp, 29 predicted proteins | sample M45metaG_FD_121801 | JGI IMG/M metagenome (GOLD analysis project Ga0157376, IMG submission 121801) | Miscanthus rhizosphere microbial communities from Kellogg Biological Station, Michigan, USA - M4-5 metaG | ecosystem: Host-associated > Plants > Roots > Rhizosphere > Soil | place: USA: Michigan... | reverse complement strand
CGCATCGACGAGCTGACCAAGATCATCGACGAATACACAGGATCTTGCCCGACCTGTAAGCGTCGCGGGTAAGAAAGGAAACAAGATGTCGGATGAAGATCGCGTAGAGAGCAACGGAACAGCCAACGGATTAGGGCACGCCGCGTACGTGCCCAAGAAACCTTCGCCGTCGATGATCTCCAACCAGCTCCGCGACGAGCTGATCCGGATCCTCAAGACAGGCGACGCCAAGAACGAAGGAGCATTCACCGTCGCGATCGCCGCCCAGGTCGAGAAGTTCGTGATCGCTGCGCGCGAGATCCTGATGACGGAGAGCCTCGCCCAGAACGACCTCGGGTCTCTCATGATGATGCGCAAGCACCATCAGGGCTGGAACAGCGTCATCGGCGGTGGTGGGTACTACAGCAGCGGCAGCCTCAGCCTCGGCAACGACAGCCCCATGCCCCTACCGATCGTCAACAACGAGAACTTCGGGGTCCAGGCCGTCCGCCAGATCGTCGAGGCAGTCCGTACGATGGGCGATTCACCGGCGAAGATCGTCGAGGCCCTCGCCGTCGCGCGGTCGAACAACCTCACCGACGTCGTCGCTGTCCTGGAGAAGAAGCTCGGTGTCGCGAAGGCCGACGAAGCGCCACCCCAAGGTGCGAGCGGGCCCGAGATCGGAGCACTCCAGTGAAATTCTACCTCCCGTCTTGGAACGGTGACTTCCGACTCGAGGACGACGGCAAGGGCGGGACGAAGCTCGTCGTCCACGATCCGACGCCCCACGAGCAGAAGATCATCGGAGAGTTCTTGGACAAGGCCGGCGCCAAGGGCTGGATGAGCGACCAAGATCGGGATGTCCATCTCGGTCACCCGTACCGCCAGAGCGGCAAAAGCGAGGTGACGATCGCCGCGCCCCTGGCGAAAGCGTCGAAGATCCTCCTCAAGCTCGCCAGGCCGAAGAAGCAAACGCTGACCGCGATCTCGTTCTCCGACGGCAAGCTGAGCGTCATCGAGGGCGCCGACGAGCCGGCTGTCGAGAAGATCTCCGAAGAGGTCGAGAAGGCTGCGGCGACCGAGACCCCCGAGCAGCCCGCGAAGGCTGCCAGCGTGAAGCGGCCCACCCCCTGTTGCCCGGATTGCGAGGCCGGATCCGTCGCACCTGCTAGTGAAGTCCTGCTCTCCTTCTTGAACGAAGACGAGCACGCGACCTGGGCCCGTGAGCGTGCGATCGTCGTGACGGGCGGCCTCACCGGGCATCGCTACGTCCTCGCCCACAGGCAGAGCGCCATCGCCGCCTGCAACACCCGGATGTGCTTCGATCTGGACGACGGGCAGATCTTGCACTTCCACGACAACAGCGTGCCTCCCGAAGAGGAGGTGCTCGCCGCGAAGCTGATCCTCGAGCATCGGGAGCCGTGGCTCCGCAACGAGGCCACGCTCCTCGGCGGCGAGAACCTGAAGTTCAAGAACCCCTTCGGCGGCCTCAGCGACGGCACCGAGAGCGCGGCACTCATGAGCGAGATCGGCCGCTGGTTCAGGGCCACGCACTAATGTTCAGCACGCTGCCACGCGATCCAGATCCACGCGGACCCTGCGGCAACCAGGACTGCGCGCGGTGCTATCCGCACCAACGCTGGTTCCGCGTCAGCACGGACTCGCTGGAGCGTCGCCGCCACGAGCGGAAGATCCGCGCGGCGAGTGCAGAGGCAGCGCGCGCGGAGTACGCCGAGGGCACCGCCTGGCCGTCGAGCTACGACAGTCGTACGACCGAGACGCTCGAGACGTCCGAAACGATCGTCGAGGAGATCGGCAATCCCAACCTCCACACTCGGGACAGCGGCATCACGATCGACTGCGCGATGTGCTGGTGGGACCTCCCCAGCAGCAACGTTGAAGGAGCAACATGACCGCCAGCGCAACGCGCGATCTGGTCCGCACGATGGTCCAGCACGGCCTGATCCGCGTCGATCCGTCTGTCACCGATCCGATCGAGCGAACCGCGATCTTTGCAGTCGGCATCGAGCGTTGGTGGAGCCTCGCGCGCCAGCTCCGCCAGGTCGTGCGCGGAGAGGAGCCGACCCCGTGAGCGATCCGGCCATCCAGCTGTACTGCACGAACGCGCACCCGATAGCGCGCGGCGCTGACTGGTGCGGCGAGTGCGGGGAGCCGCCGGCAAGACCGCGTGCGACTAGGCGCTGTCGCTGGTGCGGCGGTGATTGCACGTATTGGGGCAACGACGTGTGTCCGCTTGGGCCGCGCCAGATACCGCGCACCACCGCGGAGGAGAAGTAGCGATGGGTGTCTCGACCGACGCGATCCTGTTCTACGGCTACTGCTGGGACGACGAGGACATGCGTAACCCATGGCAGAACCCCGACAGCGACGACGAAGACGACGACAGCCGGGAGGAGTGCTACGCACGCGCGAAAGGCTGCCTGCCACCCGAGACACCGTACCCCGAGCGCACGGTCACGCCGACTCAAGCAAACGGCTGGGAATCGACGCCGAAGAACTACACCAAGGCTGAGCAGGCGATCATCAAGCAGCACGAGGCGTACTGGGCGGCGAAAGACAAGATCGCCAAGGCGTCCCACTGCCTCGTCGACAGGCATTGCTCGGCCTCGTGCCCGATGGCCTACGTCGCTGTGAAGAAGTCCGTGACGACCAGTAACCGCGGCGACCCGAGCGAGATCACCTCGCTGGCCGTGGATCCAGCCTGGAACAGGCAGCTCGCTGAGTTCTGCGAGACCCTCGGTATCAAGACCAAGGGCAAGAAGGCCGGTTGGTGGCTGGTCAGTGATTGGAGCGAATGATCATGACGAAGTCTTGTTCAAACAACTCGCCCTCGGGATTCGTCGGCCACTGGCGCGACTGGCATCGCGGCCACGGCTGCGATCGCGATGACGGCAAGCCACGGTCAGATGCTGCGATCACCGAGATCGCTCAGCTCGCGGCCAACGCGGCTACGGGCTATCTGACCGACGCCGAGCTGAGCTTTTTGCGGGCACGCACGACGTCGGGCGACACGATACTCGTGCGCGCGCTCGACGAGCTGAAGGCGCGACGCGCTGGGACAGCGGCTGACTACTTCCGGCAAGGTGCCAAGGAAGGGGCGGGTCGCGCTATAGAAGACGAGCGCGTCGTGACACGAACGTTTCGTGTGCTCCCCGCTGACGTCGAGAGGTTTCCGGCGCTGTCTGGCTTGTACGAGGTATCGATCCTCATGCCCGAGTCGGAGCACACCCAGAACTGCGGCCAATGTGGGTGGTCTGGTACCGACGCTGACTTCCACGCGTGTCCCGGACTCCCAGGGGAGAGCACGTTCTGATGCTGACAATGTGCGTCCTCGATATCCAGCCTCACCCAGACCAGGCCACGAACAACCCCAACGACTGGGCCGTTCAGTTCGAGGTCTCCTACGACGGGCGCAAGCGCACGTTCTGGCGCTGGCACACGGTGCGAGAGGGCGACAAGGGCTTGTCCGTCGACAGGCATGCGCCAAGGAAGTATCCCGCCCCCGACGAGATCGTCAGGCGATTCTGGGATGATACCTTCGCCGAGCTCCACGGCTTCGCGTTCAACAAGGACGACCTATACGAGATCGTCAGGCGCTTCTGGGATGACACCTTCGCCGAGCGCCATGGCTTCGCGTTCAACAAGGCCGACCTATGATCAAGCCGTCGAAGTGCCCCGACTGCGATCGCGACCTCGCAACCGAAGCTGACGACGCACACGCTTGTAATGGGGCCTGTCCTTCATGTGATGCGAAATGCTGGCGCATGTGGAACACGGACGTTTGTCAACTTCCTCCGATCGACTGGCATGCCCGAGCACTGGCAGCGGAGACGGAGCGTGATGTGCTCTTGGGTTCTTTGAATCGACACCAGCGAACGGTGCTTGCAGTCGATGCCGCGTGCGCCGAGCGCGATCGCCTCAAGGCGGCACTGAGTGAGGCGCTGGATATTGCGGACGCGTGGGTCGGAAATGACGGACCTGCCGTCAGGCCATATAAGCTAGACCGCGCCCGCATCGCCGAGTTGCGAAAGCTGGTGACAAAGTGAGCGAGCGAAGCTCAAGGATCATTGATGACGCGAGGCTTCGTGCACTTCGCGCACTCGCTGCCGCCGCAACGGACGGCCCGTGGTTTGGCCCACGCATCACCGACGCATGGCCGCCGGGCGAGTTGGGTGTCTACGCTGCGGATGATGACGACACGCCGATCCCACACGCGATCATCGCGCGAATGGCCCGACAAGGCGAAGACACGGAGGATGGCGCCCGCGTGCTTGACGACGAGGCGTACAACAATGCGGCCTTCATCGCGGCTGCGCACCCGCAAGTTGTCCTCGCGATCCTCGAGCAGATCGACGTGACCAACGCTGCGCTCGCCGAGGCCCTCGACCTCTTCGACGCAGTATGGTGCCCAGAGCACGGACACGCGCCACGGCCCGAGCAGCTCGCGCGCGCTGAAGCCCTCAGGAAGTTGGTGCGCCCATGCCGCTGATGACCTGTCCGACATGCGGCGTTCTGATCCCGCTTGGGCCTCTTGCGGCAAAGTGCAGCGTTTGCGGTTTCGATAGCTCCACGCTCACACTCGAAGACGTGACCGAGTTGCTGAAGAAAGGCGCCACCGAGCGGCAAGCAGCCGAGCGCACCCGTAAGCGGAGTCCACGTCGGTGAGTGCCAAGATGCCCATGACTTCGACCACCAAGCTCCGACGTGCCTGCGCCAACTGCCCCTGGCGCGTCGACGCCCCGCGCGGCTACTGGGACCCGCAGCACTTCGTCGACATCTGGCGAAACTGCCAGGATGATGGCCTCCACGTCATGCTCTGCCACAAAGCTGGAACGCTCCCAGCGGCAGAGCAGGGCAAGGTCCCGTGTCAGGGCTGGATCCGCGTGATGGGGCCCGACGCGATCGGTGTGCGCCTCTTGCTCATGAAAGGCCAGGTCACGGTCGAGGAAGTCGAGGATCGTCGAGGGCCAAAGCTGTTCCCGACGTTCACCGCGATGATGCGTGCGAACAAAATCCCGCTGCCCAAACGGTCGAGGAGGCATCGATGAGTCGCGAGATCCCTCTCGACGCGACCCGAGTGGCGACGATCCTGTACGCCTCGCTGATCGACGCTGGACACACCGACCATGAGATCTTGACGATGGCCGAAGAGATCCTCCGATTACTCCGCGACAAGCTGTCCGGTTCGGCGCTGACCGCGACGCAGCTCGCGATCGAGATCGCCAAGGAATGGAACACGAAGTCGTGATCCACGAAGCTACCAAGCACTACAAGCGCACCTGTGCGATCTACGTGATCGGCGACGTCGCGTTCGTGGCAAACCCTCAATCCCGCAGCTGTTGGTGGAAGACCCACGTCTCGGTCACGATCGGCGCGTGCCCCACGTGCAAGGCTCCCGTCGGCCAGCTCTGTAAGCCGTCATTTGGGTTTGACCGTGGTCGCACGCACGAGGCGCGCAGACGCCTCGCGCGAGGTCGCGAGCCGGTCGCGATGAAGATGACCGTCCAACCCTGCACCGGAGCTGCCCGCGGCGGCAAGGAGACAACGTGATCGCCGAAGTCGCCACGAATCTCCTCGGCGAAATCGTCGAGGTCTACCGCTGGGAGCAAGACTGTAGTCGCGACGATTGTCACTACCACTACAGCCTGCGCGGACGCGGGCACGTCCGCGCTGTCTACGTCGCGGACAAGGAACTCATGGTGCTCGTCGAGCACGACCTCGGCATCCAGTCCGTGGCGTACACCGACCAGGCGAAGGACGGCGGATTCGAGGCGTATGCGCTGCACAGCCGTTCCGGGGATTTTTCGATTCGTATGCGCGTGGTCCAGCGCTGCGTGCGCTGCTACAGCTGGGACCCGAAGGCGCTCATGTTCCACCAGGCCGGCGCGCCGCCGAACGACACGTGGGAGCACAAGGACCGTGAGAGCTGTAAGAAGGTCGGTCACGATGGATGACTCAAAGCGCGTCGTCGCCGTATTCGACCCGCCCACGAGCGGAACCTGCTGGCGCAACTACGACGAAGGAGCGCGCTGCGGACGGCCCAAGGGCCACGAGGGTGCGTGCTCTCAAGTATCTCGCTGGGTCCCGATCGACGAGGCATCTGCCATGCGCTCGAAGAAAGCTTTCTGGATCTTCCGCCTATCCACACAGGGAAAGGCTCACTCCGTCGTGGGTCCCGCATGCACCACAACGGTCGAAGCCGCGCTACGTCTCGCCAACTTGACGACGGAACTGTGCGGCGAAATCCGTGCTTCCGCCGTCGTGCGAAGGTTCGTCGAAGACAAGCTCGACGCCGATCGCATCTATCGACGCCACGGCTCAGGCAACGGACCGCCGTGGCCGTGGTACTTCACGATCGAAGTCGTGGACACGGTGCTGGGTGCATGGTGTCCAACATGCGAGGGACCGCACGACGATGAGCAGCACCGCACAGCTCGCGAGGGGAAGCCGTGACCGTGGTCGACGCGACCCTCGTCGAGTGTCCGACCTGCGGCGTGTGGATCGGCTGGGCCTGCGAGGGTGACGACTACGGCTACCACGCCGCGGGATACCATCTGGCTCGAGAGAAGCTCGCCTCGCAGCTGAGCGGCGCCTGCGGAATTCCCGCGCGCACACTGCCGCCGTGCGACCTGCCGTGGGGACACGACGGGCGCATGCACTGCAACATGGGCGACGGCTTCTACGCGCGGGACTACGATGAGGAGCACGCGGCGCGACAGGAAATACGGGGACGCGCCAAGAAAGGGGAGCGTCATGAGCGGAAGTGAAGTCACCAAGTTCGATCCGTCCAGCTACGTCGACAAGGTTCGCGACAAGATCAAGCAATCGCTGATCGATGTCATCCCGGATGACCAATGGAACGCGATGCTGCGCGCCGAGATCGAGGGCTTCTTCAAGTCGAAGACGACCTCCTCCCACTACGGCGAGCGAGAGCAGCCGAGCGAATTCCGCCGGATCGTCCTTTCGGTGCTCGAAGAGGACGTCAAAAGCCGCGTCAAGACGATGCTGAACAGCCCCGAGTGGTCGACCTACTGGGACGGCAACAACAAGCTCAAAGCAGGTGAGGAGATTGCGCGCCTGGCTCGCGAGAATGGGGCCGCGATCCTCGCCAAGTGGTTGGAGTCCGCGATCGCCCAGGTGCTCGCGCAAATCCGGTTCAGTCAATGACCCGCGAAGATTCCATCTTCACCAAGACGTGGGTGACCAACGATGGTCGTTGCCTGACGATCGCCGAGATCACCGACGATCACCTACGCGCGCTCCGCGTCTATCTCCGTGGCGAGCTGCCACATGCCTGTGACGAGACCGTCTTGGGCGACGCGCTCGCGTGCTGGATGACCGATCACGCGGCCGGAGCGCACACCTACGATGACGAAATGGGTCTCGACATCTTCCGCGTTGGCTGGCTCCAGATCGTCGACGCCGAAATCGCCAAGCGCTCCACGACGGCGGTGCGCTGATGCCCCCCGGCGATTGGTTCCAAGACGACGACGGCGCCTTGTTCACGCGGCGTCGCAACGGTCAATGGTGCGAGGTAGATCCACGTGAGATCGAGCTGATCCTCGGCAAGCCGTTCCGCAAGAACACGAACGAGTGGCGCCGCGCGAAGCGCAACGAAGAGCTTCGGAACCGCGAAGGTGTCGAGACGCCCTTGCGTCAGCTCGGCACGCTGGTCACGCGTCACCGCTTCCAGGACTTCATCCCGAGTATCGAGGAGCGCATGAATAACGTGTCGACGGATCTGCTCGTCGAGGCGCTCGTACACGTCGAGGCGCGCCTGATCCGCGCGGCGAGCACACCGCCGAACGCCAAGACGCGCAAACGCGAGGTCTGGCTCGGCCGCTGGGCGCAGCGTATCTCTGCCGCGCTCGCGCGCCGTCCGCCAATGACGTTCCACACGGAGGTCGCGTGAAGATCGATCACGTCTGGCATTTCGACGGCCCGCAGGCCATCCCCGCGCACATGAGCGAGACGCCGCTCGACCTATCGGAGATCGAGCTTGTCGGCTTGACGATGAACTACGCCGTCATGCTGTATCGATCACGCGACAACGAGCTCGTGCTCGCGCTCGACAAGCCCAACCAGAGGTTCCGGCAGCGATGACCCCAGACATGACGCACGCGATCACGATCCATCACGAGGGCCCTTCGCATCGGCCCGGATATGCATTCGGCGGAGGCCACCGTGCGAGCTGCTCGTGCGGTTGGGGAAGCGACTGCTACGCACAGCTCTCCGACACGCAGCGTGCGATCGAGGTCCACCTGCGACAGGCCAAGCGCGAGGACTTCAACGCACTGATCGCCCGATCGTCGATCGGTGCCGCGGTTGCCGACGTGAAAGCGCGTGGTATCGAGGCCCATCTCGAAGACCTGGAGCGCGAGATAGTCCCGGGTCGGGCGCGGAAGACCAAGCGCGCTGCAAAGGCGGTGAAGTAGTGATCTTCTCGGAAGCTGACCGCAATCTCGCCGAGCAGCTATTCGCTCAAGTCGCCGCCGCGACCGCTGCGCCTGGAGGCGGCGTATGTCGGCCCTCGTACGGTAACAACGAGACGATCGCCTGGCAAATCATCGCAGAAGCGGCAACTGACCTCGGCCTCTACGCGAGGGGCGATCTCGCTGACAACCTCGTGATCTCGAGGGATCCAGTCCCATTCAGGACCGACGCGAGATCGACCTGCGTCGGCTCTCATCTCGATTCAGTCCCGCACGGCGGCAACTATGACGGCCTGGCTGGGGTCGTCGCGGCCGTCCTGCTGATCGCCAAGAGCCGCGAGCTGAAGATCGACGTTCCGCTGGTCGGTCTTGGGCTGCGCGGTGAGGAGTCGGCCTGGTTCGGTGTCCCCTACCTAGGATCGAAGGCGATCCTCGGCAAGATCACGTGGCGAGATCTCGAACGCCGTCGTCGCATCACCGATGACGACACCGCCGGGCTCGCGCTCGGATCTTGCCTGGAGAGACTCGTCTTACATCCCGATCGCATCGTCCAGACGCCGATCACGCAACCCGACCAAATCCGCGAGTTCTGGGAGCTGCACATCGAGCAGGGCCCGGTCCTGGTCGCGCGTGGCAAACCAGTTGGCGTCGTGACCGGTATCTGCGGCAACGCCCGCGCACCGCGGGCGCAGATCACCGGCCGACCTGGACACTCCGGCACGACACCCCACGACCTGCGCGATGATGCGGTCGTGCGCTTCGCCGAGATCATGACAAAGCTCGAGGCCCGGCGCAGAACGCTCGCAGAGCGCGGCGACGACCTCGTGTTCACCTGCGGCATCGTCGGGACCAACCCGCAGAAGCATGCAATCACCACGATCGCAGACGAAGTCAACCTCGCGCTCGATGTTCGCAGCCTCGATGATCGTACCGCGCGCGAGTTCTTGACCTACGCGGAGTCGCTTGGCGTCAACCTCGGAGAGGTCGTCGAGACGCCGAGCGCGGTGATCGCCCCTGCGACGTGGCGGAGGGCCCAGCTCGCGTGCGTCAGCCTCGGTATCGATCACATGGTCATGCCGAGCGGTGCCGGCCATGACGCGGCCATGTTCCAACAGTCTGGCGTGCCGTCGGGCATGATCTTCGTGCGCAACGACAACGGCAGCCACAACCCAAACGAAGCCATGAGCACAGACGACTTCCTGCTCGGCTGCGAGGCCCTATGGCAAACAATCCTGGACGGTAATCGATGACCCCGCTCGGTCCCGTTGAAGGTAAGCCCCTGCTGTTCTGGGACGACAAGGTCGACGGCGATCTCGGGCAGTTTTGTCATGAGCACCGACGCTGCACGATCGTGGCGTGTGGATTTACGGAGGTCCTGTGAAAAAACACTGCACGTGGTGCGGCTTGCCAGGAACAACGGTGACCAACCGTGATGCGGCCGACGAGCTTCATCACTGGCACCGACGCTGCTGGCACGCGCAGTGTGCCTGGCTGCGTGGCCACAATCCACCGTCGCGCCTCGGCGCGGGCTGGGACGACCCGCGAGGTCCGATCAAATATCGGGGGCGCGCCGCATGAGCCCCGATCATCCCGTCGAGCAGGCGATTCGCCGATCACACTGCTCCCACAACGATCGCGACGACCCGCGTCATCAGTGCATCGGCACGTGTCTCATCACGCCCCAGGGCATGACGCTCACCTGCAAGGCATGCGGCAACGACGATCGCGTGATCGCGCCCGCGGACACCCTGCCCGAAACCAAGCTCGTACGCGCCGTCCTCGACGCGATCGGCATCGAGTTCGACGCGCTCGCGCCCGAGCGCAAGGCGCGGGCCGCAGAGGTCGCCAAGCGCTGGATGGGTACGAGGAGGTAAGGATGAGCAATCCGAACAATGAAAAACGGAAGCACGACCTATCCGCTGCCGGTGCGGGAGACGTCGGCGTCGTCGACGACGGTGATCTCCTCGGCCCGTGCCCGAGCTGCTCCGCCGATCTGCACGTCGGATATGCCCAAAATCCGCGCACCAAACGAGTCGCGCGCATGATCATGCACCCAGTGCCGTTCTGCACGTACTACGGCGAGACAGATCCAGCGACGATCGAAGCTGACGTTCACCACGGGCGGCGGCTGCCATGACCGCAAACGATACGACGATCCACGGGCTGCGCTTTCGGCGCGCCGTGATCTCCGGTGGCACGATAGCTGGGACCGCCCGAACCTCTCAGCTCTGCGACGTGCTGATCTGTCGACGGTGCACGGCTGTCCTGGCCGATAGCGGCGAGGCCACGCGACACGTCTGCGTGACGCGTTACTGGATAGCGGGCATGTCCTTTACAGACATCGAAAACGTCGAGACCCCAGATCGCATGCGCGAGCGGGTACGCGTGGCGAACAATGCCATGATGACCGACCTGTGGCCGCACGGAGCCAAGCTGCTCCCGTGGCGGAAGGCCGTTCCACTCAGCGAGCGCTACGAGCTGCTTTCGGTGCTGTTTGCGGAACTCGCGAAGATGGAACGTGCGGTAGAAGCCTCACCGCATCGCCACAGTCGCATACGCACAGAACGCACAGAAGCTCCCAAGGAGCCATGAAATGAACGAGATGAAGTTGTTTGTCGTGTACCTTGGAGGCAAGGTCGCCGAGGGGCGAATGGGCGAAGATCACGAAGTGGTTGTGGTTGTCGCTAGCGATATGCCAGCCGCGCGCAAGGCAGCGAAAGCGAAGTGGCGCGGTATCGGGGATCCGCATGTTGATGCCGTTCAGGAGTTGGACGTCGTAGACAAGCACAAGATCTGTCTCATTCACGTGATCGGCGAGGACCGCATGCCCGTCGACTCAACGTGGGTGCCGTGATTGGGCGAAACCGGATAAGCAAGGAAGGAAGCATGAACACGAAGCACGACAGACCACTCGTCGGCATCTCCGTTCTCGTCATCAAGGACGGCAAGATCCTCCTCGGGAAACGACGTGGATCTCACGGCGAAGGTGAATACGCGGCGCCTGGCGGTCATCTGGAGCACCTCGAGAGCTTCCACCAATGCGCGACGCGCGAGGTGCTCGAAGAAACGGGCATGCAGATCGGCCCCTTGCGCTTCTTGCGTGTTCTCAACTCGACGCAGTACGCGCCCAAGCACTACGTCGACCTCGCGTTCGTCGCCGCCTGGGAGGCTGGTGATCCCGAGGTGCGCGAGCCCGACAAGGTTGAGAGCTGGGGCTGGTACTCACCCGATGATCTGCCGTCCCCGCTGTTCGGAATGATCCCGAGTGCGATCGACGCCTTCCGCGGTCGTCCTGGACGAAAGGTGTACGACGTGCAGGTTGCCCACGCGAAACACCGCGACGGGTCCGACTGCACGTGCGATCCACGCTGCGTCTGTCATCCGGCCGAGCGCAGCGAGGATCTTACGGAGGTTCAGAAGCGCGGATCGTTCCATCTTCGGACGTGCCCTGCCTTTGTCCCCGGCCATGCCTCCAGCGCAACGGAGGATCTGCCGTGATCGAGATGCTCGGTCCCGTGATCGCAGCGGCACACGGCGGTTGTATGGAATGCGATCCGAACGATGACCGCGGCGACGACATCTACGTCTTTCAGATCGGCTGCTTCAAGATCAGGCTCTGTCGGCAGCACTGCGTGATGCTGCGCGAGGGCGTCGAGCGTGCGCTGTCTCGAACGCCTCGAACGACTGCCTAGGTCGCGCGCGCGGAGCTGTCAAGAAATCGACGATCTCCCTCGGGTTTCCTCGACGACGCGTGTGTCGGAGGTCCGTGCTAGGACCCGCAGATGCAGATCATGCTCGTGCTCGTTTTCCTCGCGATCGCTGCGCCGATCAGCGAGGCGTCCCCAGCTCCCCAACAGCCCCAGGAAGCCACATGGATCGCGAGCGCATCGACCGTGGTCTCGATGATCGATCCCGAGGCGTGGACCTCCGCAATCGGGCACTACGTCAGGGTCATCACGCGTGCAACGCGCCTGCACGCCGCCACGGCCGCGCTCCCCGATATCGACCCCTCGCGCGTGATCCCCATGGTGATCGCGGCAATCGCAGAAGAAACGCCGAGCGCTCATGCCGAGCTGATCATCGCACTTGCGTGGGGCGAGTCGCGCTTCGATCAGCGTGCGCAACCTCTGTGCGGGGTCCTCCAGGTCAGCCCCGTCGATATCGGCAGACCGATGGCCGACTGTGCGGTGTGGCGGCACGACCTGCGGCTCGCTGTTCGCGCCGGCGTGACCGAGATCGAGATGATGATGGCTGATCACCGCGTGGCCGGCGACCTTCG
>Ga0157376_10002375_pt1 | contig 12713 bp, 7 predicted proteins | sample M45metaG_FD_121801 | JGI IMG/M metagenome (GOLD analysis project Ga0157376, IMG submission 121801) | Miscanthus rhizosphere microbial communities from Kellogg Biological Station, Michigan, USA - M4-5 metaG | ecosystem: Host-associated > Plants > Roots > Rhizosphere > Soil | place: USA: Michigan... | reverse complement strand
CGGACTGTTTAAGGCCACCTTATTCCTTAACTCGGGGACGAATATCCATCGGGCTAGAACCGAGTTCAAGCTTCCGAGCCATCACGCCTTTAGAGAACCGGCCGGCTTTTCTTTCATGACATGGGCCACCGGGCTGATCATCACGCTCTTGCTGCCCCTTGTCATTGTGCTCATGGCTCACGGCGTGGTGAAGATCCCGCTCTTCGAGGCACAAGGCACGGTCATTTTTCTGTTCTTTGCATGGGTCACCTCGGCCCAAGCGATCTTTAGTCTCTATCGCCTTGAGGCCGTCGCGTCGTGGAAAGTGTCCGCCACCATGGTGGCGACGTTGAGCTTCATCGGGCTGACGTACTTGTGGGCCGGTGAGTCCTTCACTCATTTCCTCTATCCTGCGCCCGGTCAGGCCGCCGCGTACTTTCAGGCGGCGGCCTGGCACCAGGGCCTGTTCGATGCGTTCGTGGCGCTCTCAGCGCTCCTCATCATCGCAGTGTGGGTGATCTTGTATGGCAAAGCCCACGGCATACGACTGTTACTCCCCGCCTGGCTCGGTACGATTTACACCCGTGTCTACGTCGCGTTTCTGAGCGGCCTCTATGTGGAAGAGGTCCTTCATGCCCTCGCTCGTGCCCCGAAGCGCGTGCGCATCCGGCGGCATCGGACACGGGAATGAAGGCGTTCCGGCGCCTTCTTTCCCGACTCCGCAAAGGTTGACTAGATGATGACGATGCAGGAGCCTCAAAGGTTCACCGACGCGCAGCGGATGGAGCTGCGGTCTTATGTCGAGCTGGCCGGCGAAGTCATCTCGCAATATTGGCCGATGCGGACCTTCATCCATCACAACCCGCTTCACGGATTGGAATCACTTCCGTTCGATCAAGCCGTGCAGCGTGGCGCGCTCTTGTTCGGCGGAAAGGAGTATCTCGACAACGAGACCTTCCGCCGCTACGTCACGAGCGGGCGCATCCGTACGGAAGATCTGAAAGCCGCTCTCGAGCCGCTCGCAGTCGATAAAGCGGTCGACTTCGCCGGACGGGTCATGTCTCACCTCGACGTCCTCTGCGCCTCCATGATCCATGGCATCACGGAACCGTGCCCACACCGAGGCGATGCGGTTCAGGATGACGACGCACGTACATTCTCCCGCATCGCGGCCTGGCTCCAGACCACCGTGGGCATCCCGGACATGGTCTCATACACCCCCTTAACGTTGTGGCCTTCTCTCGAATTGCCGTCCCGCGACACCCTCGGCACCTGGTGCGACCAAACCGTCGGGACATCGATAATCGAGACCATCAATCGGGAGATGGTGAAGTGGTGCAGTGTGTTCTTAGATGAAGGTGAAACAAGCTGGTCCATGCCTCACCGAGATCAGACGTTCTACGGAGCATGGACCTTTCTCGCTCAACATGACGTCACGCTTCGTTTGGTCGGCATTCGGGACGCCCCGAAGAAGATTCGCGCGCTCCCGGAGCGCCCGGAAGATGCGGTCCTGGACAGTTTGACAAGACTACGGATTCCCAAGCGTGCCTGGGAAGAGTACCTATCCCTGCACCTGGCCGCCATGCCCGGATGGACCGGCTATATCAAATGGCGCGCTCATCAGAGCGGATATCCCTGGCAACAGCAGTTCCCGATCGACCTGGTAAAATACCTCGCGGTCCGTCTCTTCTATGAGCGAGAACTCGTGGAAGCAACGTGCCGCGATCGTCTCGGCATCGCCGGAAATTATGACGACATTCGAGCATACATGGACAACTACCCGCACGGGTATTGGCTGCGACGCGAGTGGATTGCCGGACGTCTCCCGAAGCCGGCCGCCAAGCAAGCCCAGCGACTTTCCCGCTCCGATCAAAAGCCGGATCATTTAGCATGGGAGGAGTTGGGCCGGCAGCAATACGGCGTCCGCGTTGATCAGGATGTCCGGGACTGGTTAGAACGGGCGGCTCAATATCTGCTTCACCTGGCGCGGGCCCTGTCGGTCGATCCCGCCGCCATTGAATCGACTTCTCCGTCTGACGTCCGAACGTTGCTCAATTGGCTCGCCGGATTTCCGGTCTCGCAGCACGGACCCCGCTGGCTCGAAGCCTTCGAGTCAAACCATCGGCGACAGGCGCTGAACGATCTCGCGGCAGGGGCCCGCGCGGTCGCAGCCCGCACTTCGTCAGGCGATGAAGCGCAGTCGAGGGCGCTCGCTCAGATCGTATTTTGCATCGACGTCCGCTCGGAAGTCTTTCGCCGGCATCTCGAGCATCGCGGCGGGTATGAAACGTTGGGACTCGCCGGGTTTTTCGGCGTGCCGTTGGACTATCAACCCTTCAGTGCGCACCATGCGGTCTCCCATTGCCCGGTCCTCTTGAAACCAAAGAACCAGGTTCGCGAGGTACCCCGTAGCTATCACGGTGTCCTCGCCCAACGACACAAGACAGCGGCCCAACTCAGCAAGGCCGCGCACACGCTCCTGCACGACCTGAAGGAAAACGTGATCACGCCCTATGTCATGGTCGAGGCCCTCGGTTGGTTCTTCGGTCTGCCCCTGTTGGGCAAGACGCTGCTGCCCCGTTGGTACCACACGACTAGCCGATGGCTGAAGCAGCTTTTGATGCCGTCCGTGGCGACGACCTTGACGGTCGACAAGATCACACCGGAAGAAGCCGAAGAAATGATTGCGGCCAAGCAGCATGCGCTCATTCGGGAGCTCGGACGAGAACGGTTTGGTCTCGCCGGCGCGGCTCTCTCTCCGGCGCTCTTGGAGAAGATCCGAAGGAAGGCGATCGGCCATGCGGACGGGATCAGCGGCGAGGCGACGAACACGTTGCCCTGCACTCCGGAGGCTGAAGAAGCATTTTATCAAGAACTGCGCGAGCGCCATCGGATCAGCCCGCGGGGGATTTCGGATCGGCTCGAACGTCTCACGCAAACGGGATTCTCCGTGACCGAACAAGCTTATTTCGTGGAGGCCGCGCTGCGATTGATGGGGTTGACCTCCAATTTCGCCCGCGTGATTCTGTTCTGCGCGCACGGCAGCACGTCCCAGAACAATCCGTACGAGTCGGCACTGGACTGCGGCGCCTGCGGCGGCAATCAGGGCCTGCCCAATGCCCGGATCATCGCCGCGATGGCCAATAAGTCCGCCGTCCGGGAACTGTTGCTGGCGCGCGGCATCAAGATCCCGAGCGATGCGCATTTCTTGGCGGCGCAGCACGATACCACCACCGACCGCGTCCGCATCATCGACATGGAAGATGTTCCGGCCACACATCGGAAAGACCTCACTCGCCTCATGACGGATTTGGAGGAAGCGGGCATCCCGACTGCCCTCGAGCGCGGCCTCGCTCTCGGCATGCCGACCGGCCCGATCGAGAAGACCGCCCGGCAACTCGCCAGCCGGCGAAGCGACGACTGGGCCGAGACCCGGCCGGAATGGGGGCTTTCAGGGAACAGCCTTATGGTGATCGGGCCACGCGCCTTGACTCAAACGGTGAATATGCGCGGCCGTGCTTTTCTCCATTCATACGACTCCCGGCAGGACGCGTCCGGAAAATTGCTCGAAACGATCATGACGGCGCCGCTCGTGGTCGCACAGTGGATCAACATGGAGCACTATTTCTCAACCGTCGATAACGAGGTCTACGGAAGCGGCAGCAAGATCTATCACAATGTGGTCGGCCGGATCGGCGTGATGACCGGCGCGTACAGCGACCTGCGCATCGGATTGCCCGCCCAGACGGTCTTAAACGGGCGCACGCCGTATCATGAGCCCATGCGGTTGCTGACCGTGATCGAGGCCCCGCGCGACCGCATCGGCGCGATCATCGACCGGCACTCGTTGCTTCAACAGTTGTTTCATCACGGGTGGGTTGGGCTCGTGGCGCTCGACCCTCGAGACCGCATGTTTTATCACTACGACCGCATCGCCGGATGGAGACGAGGAGGACAAGACGATGATCGGCTTAACGTTGCATCGGATGAAGGAAATCAAGATCATAGTTCAGGGCGAGCACCTGAAGTTTGCCACTGACCTGTTGGACCGGGTCGGGGCCACCGGGTACACCATCATCAATAACGTATCCGGCAAGGGCCATCATGGCTTTCACGAAGGCCATCTGTTGTTCAACGATACCAGTAGCCAGGTGATGATCTTCACGGTCGTGCCCGAGGAAAAGGTCGAGCCGATTCTGGCCGGCTTGGGGCCCCTCTTCAACAAGCACTCGGGGACCATGTTCGTCACCGACACGGCGGTCAGCCGCCGGGAGCACTTCATCGCCAAGTAACCTTCCGCCCGGGTCCTCGGCATATCGCACCGCTCGACGGTTTCGGTCTGTGGGCAGTCAGAATACGGGCTTGGTGGTCAGAAGCCCGTCGAACCCTCACCGTCCCTTTGGTAGGAGAGGAAAGAGCCAAGTGGTGTTTACGTATGGTTGAGATTGAAGAATGAAAAGCCGGTCTAAGAAAGGGTTACGGTTGAATCTTCAAGCCGATTTGATCGAACGGCTCGTGAGACGGCAAAATTGGTATGTGCAGAGGAACAGGCTTTCCGTTTGCCCAACGATCTGAAAATCACCAGTTAATGTGGCAAACGACTCTATCGAAGGTTGGTATGGAGGCCCCGGGCGGGTTCGAACCGCCGCATCGCAGTTTTAAGATGCACCAGTGAACGAGGGTTGAGAAAAAGCCAGCGCTGAATAGAGCATACTTAACGGCGATAGTGGCAATTGCGACGAAGGTAGGACAGACTTTGACTGTACGACTAATCGTAGCAGTGGAGTTGATTTTTTCTTTCGTTCTTTTTTCTCTCGGGCTGTAAAGGTTGATATGTCCATGTATGAAAAGCTGCAAATATCGAGAAGTTGCCGTGGCCATGTGGCGAAGTTTCCTAGGAAAATGAGAGAGTATGCTCTCCGTGACGCTGCTGAAATCAAGCTGTAAGGAGTGGCTTAAAAGTGGAAATACAATCCAATCCCGACCATCTCAATCTTCTGATTGAAAAACTGCCCATAGGGATTGAAGCCGTGATAGTACGACAGGAGAGCCCTGAGGCGGCGCGTGCTGCCCGGCCGATACCACTCCAGGCCGGCCACGACATTTGCATTCACATTCCACCCCTGTTCCTCCAACGTCTTGAAATCGGCCGCCATGATGGGCGCCATGTGCAGATCTTCGATGACGTCCTGCAAGAACGGCGAGGCGCGGTCCGGCGGACGTAGCTCAATGCCCCACTGGACTTTGCCCCGTTGGATCGCAGGCTCCCGATGCAGTAAATATCCGCCGCCGCCATAAAGCCGCAGCCACGCGAGATCGACCGACATCAATCCCTCCACTTCTTCGAACCTGAAATCGATTCGATTGATTCCGGGATTATCCAGCAGGAAATCATCACCCAAGTGGCTGCTCTGATGATAGAGTCGCACACGAGCCGAGAACGGTCCTTGCCGCCATGTCACCGGGAGACCGACGACATAGTCTGCATTTATCAAATCCTTGGACGGCGCGTCGAGATTGAACTGCGCAAACACGCCACCTTGAATGCCCACCTGAAGCCCATTACAGTTGCCGTCGCGGTGTCCATACAGACCGAATGTCTCTCCGAAGGCCACCACCCCGGCGTTGATCGATTGATTTACTTCACGGTACCGTATTCGCTGATAGCTCGTAACGAATTGAGGCTGCTTCGGATCTGCGGTGAGGGAGCGAAACACGTCATCCTGAGGAAACGCTATTCCCCTTGCCTGCTTGGCCGGCGCGGACGAGCGCGTTGTCTCCGTCGATGGGTAGCCGCAATCCGTAGGGGCAGGCGTGACGTTTTCCGCCGAGGCAAGAGGAACCACGGCGAAGGCAATCAGAACAGCTGCGCCACACGACATGACCCGCAACAACATGGACTGTGGTACTGAAAGTCTGCGTATTTCGCTATCGGTAAAGTTCCTACGTGTCAGTTTTATTTGTTAGTTCGCTTGCGTCGTTAATGCTAACGGACTCAACACCTCTCAAAATCGATTCTGCCCCTTCGCCTTCTGAGATCTGTTCGACGATGATTACCGATCAGCCTGGAGGAACCTTTGGGCACCGCCCTTACTTTTGGGAGGCGACCGCCGCACACCTTCACCACTTCTGAGGCTTTGCGGACCGCCGTTCATCAAACCGCGATCATGAGATAGCCAATGAAAGTCACTCTATGAAGGCTACGGACGTCCCAGCCACTGATCCCGGCGGCGCCGCTCCGACGTGCCCTGCCAGACGATCACCGCTCAGTTTCTGCGGTTCTCACTCCGTTAAAGTTTATCAGACCTGTCAGGTTTGACAGTATCTAACCCATCTGAGTCGTGGTACAAAGATACGCCTATTGCGATGGCGGGGCATCTCCGCTGTTTACAGAAAATGAACAAAGGCGCTGATCGAGATCCGGATCTTTTTTACTTCAAGAGGGAAAGACCCATGAATCGCTATCTCGCTGTTTCGTTAGTCGTATTTGGCATGACCGGTTGCACGAGCGTTCATTACAACGAGACCGACTGCGGCACGCTCCCTAGTGACACCTTCTGGTCTGGAAACGTCGCCCTTCAATGTCAGGAATATCGAAGGCTCCAGGCAGAAACGGCATATCGAACTGAAGTAAAACATTTCCTCGAGAGCTATCGGGAATGTGTGAACAAACAGGAAGGTTCTTTGGCCGATGTAAAGGAGCGCTGTTCAGTTTATGCTTTAGGTTTATACGATCCATCAATGGGGCCACATCCATCGAAATAACGGAGTCAGGCACTAGCCGAATGTAGGTTCTTGCCGAAGCGCTATTCGGTCATCAGAACCTCGTCAACTGATCAAAATCTTCGCCTCAGCTTCTCCAGGCGCAACAGCCTGCGCAGTCTTCTGATACGTCGTGCGTTCCGTGAAATTTGCAGGGAAGTTGAAAAGACTATATGCTGCGCTCTTCGAACCAGCCTTATGGCTCCAGGACAATCACGCTGGCCGCATGGTTGATGTTGGCCACCTGTACCACTGCCTGCTCGACGCTCTTCGAGCCCGGTCCGACGAGTGGGCCCCAGCAACTTCGTCAACACGAATCGTCTGCAAGCCAGGTTTTCGAGCCTTTGGATTGGACCGTCTCGCCACCTCTCACAGGTACTGCGGCGGACGATCCCATGGTCGTCAATCGGTACGGCACACCCGACTTGCAAGGCCAGCTGGAGCCGACCCGGCACGTCATGGAAGCACATTCTCCCATCCTGTTATGCGCTGGTTCGCCCGCTTCGAGAGAAACCGCCGACCAGGATCCATCGTGCAACCTATTGGCAAGCCAGGCCTTCGGACAGCCTCCTCCGAGGTGGAATGACCTAGGACTACGCCCGCCGCTTCGGCAGTCCTGGGTCCACCATCCCCGTCTGGTTCCACTTGGCAGCGATGTCGAGTTGAGGCTACCCGACAGCGAAATCCTTGCGCACCGGGACCGTGTCACATCAAGTCCCTTCCGAAATCCGTATGCAGGATTCCGCGATCAGCCGCTCTTCCATCGCGACAGCTCTCTCGCCCCCATGAATAATTCCACGCTCCCGGAGATCGGCCACCCTCCGCCACACCACACGGTCAAGACATTTGGCACGCTGACAGCCCTCAGCTTGGTCGGCATCGGCGTGTATGCATGGGCTCCCTCATCCTTCACGGGGACCAAAAAGGACGGCAACGACGTGGAGGACGCCTGGGGGCACTTCAAACAGGCATGGACCAAACCGCCTGTGATCGACAAAGACCCCGTGGACGTGAACTATTTCGGGCATCCCTATGTTGGAATGAATTTCTACCTCTCCCAGCGAAACTACGGTGAAAGTCCCCTGTATTCCTTTCTCTTTTCAGCATTCACATCGACTTGTTTTGAATATCTCATTGAGAGCTGGTCAGAACGACCGAGCATTCAAGACCTGATCATCACCCCAGTGGTGGGATCGATTCTCGGGGAACTGGTCTACCGTGCCACTCAAGAAATGCGGAAGGATGGCTTCACCAAGGCAGAAAAGATTATTTTAACCATTATCAACCCGCTCTATGTGCTGCAAAACGGATATCGGTAGCACTTAGTCTTCACGCAACCACGGCCTGAGGCTATGATCGGTCGTTGGCCCACCGTATCCGGGCGTTTTTCATAACCCGGTAATTCGGACACCCCCAAATGAAGGACTCGATGCTGCCGTTGACCCAGGTCCGATACCCCTGACAATGCCAAATTTTATCGGGTTTTCCCACTAATGCTCATCTGCCACTATCGAGTGCTACCTAGGGCAGGTTTCCATTGGCAATTTGCCTCCTCTTTTTGTGTTTTCCACAGCGCGCTGTATGCTGATCAAGCGCTCGCCACATGCCAATTTTATTCTTCCGCCTTGGATTATGGTGGGTACGACTTATGCCAGTGGTCGAGAAAAGTGGCGGTGTGACAATAAAAGCCAGGCAACGGCACTGTATGGACATCTCAAGGCGGAAATCCGAGAGACCATATACTTCCCTGCCAAAATTTAAAAAGTCCCCAATCTTGACACTGGGACAATGGATAAAGCTTTATCGAGAAGGCATCACTTCGCCCGGACTCCATAATATGCATCACTACTGTAAATCCTGGTCCAAACTTCTTGGTCAGAAGATTTTGAACGGAGTCACGGGCGCATGACTTACGTCATGTTCAAGCGAAGCTGTTGGCAGAAGGCAAGCGATCAACACCAACCATCAATCGCTACTTCTCAGCTCTCCGCAGAGTTTTTATCTAGCGATTGCGGAAGGACATTTGACCAACAACCCCGTAAAAGGAGTCAAATTTTTTTTCTGAGCCATTAGGACGTTTTCGTTTTCTTTCAGATGCGGAAATAGGGCGGCTTCGCGAGGTAATGCGTCAGATGATTGGACAATCGTCGCTTTTGCACTGGAAACGGGCCCACGTCTATCTGAACAATCTGAACAATTCAACGCCCGATGGGATTGTGTGGACACTGAAGTTGGGGTGTTGACCGTGCCCCTCAGCAAATCGGTAAAACAAGACAGGTTATTTGAGCTGGGCGTCCATCAGAACCGTACGAGACCTGTCATCGTGGCGACAAAGTCCGTTCCTTTTCTCAAGCCCACAAAATTCAGGCCGAGCGATGCAAGGGCGGAATCTTGTAGTAAAAGTTTATAATAATGGCCACGTGGCATACGTTGCGCCATACTTTTACTTCTAGGGCTGGCAGGGGTTGATATTCGAACAGTTCAGAAGTTAATGGGACATGGGACATAGCACAATCACTAGACAATGCGGTATGCGCATCTAACCTAGCCCATTTGAGATCAGCCGTACATAGGGGTAGCCTTGACGATAAACATGACAATGGACATACCGCAATCGGGACTAAACCGGGAGTCGAGAAGAAAAAACTATCACAAAAAAGTAGAACAAAAATGGAAGTGTCTAACCACCGAGAAGAATAGTGGAGGCGCCGGGCGGGTTCGAACCGCCGCATCGCAGTTTTGCAGAACGACTCAAGCGAATGTGACTAATTGTGAACAAGAGACACCGGTTGACGGTCAAACCCTTTAGGGAAGCGGCAATCGCTCAGGTCACCTGCCACCGTCCGCTAATTTGATGCATTGGTGATCGTAACCAAAACCATGCGCCCGAACCGTGACCAAAGCCGTGACCACCCAGGGGGGCTTTCACCGCAGGCCGGGGGGCGAATGAGGACTCCCAGCTCTAGCATAAGCGGAGGCCAGGCGCTTTAATTGATTACTTTTCATCCTTCAGGCAGAGCGGACTTTTTCTTCTTAGATTTGACCGGCCTCTTCAACCTTGCGGAACTCTTTAGGCTCCGCTCAACATACGAGGGGCAGTCGCATAGGAAGCAGGAGCCATGCGACGCGCCTTTGCGCGATTCATGCACGGCTCGCGGATGATTGCATGTGCAAAAATCACCACGCCCTTCGGTTTTGCCTGGCATTACGGTGGTCGCCTCCCGGCGGAATAATCAGTTTAACTGAACGGCTATGTATGATGCCGGCTTCGCGGAAGGGAAAACTATTAGCCCGATGGTGTAGGACGTTGGTCTAGTGTTACAACAGCCATACACCCTTGTTTGACCCTGGCGGTATCGAGGACGGCCATGGGTACAAGAGATATACGGTTTGTATATAAGCGGCTCGATGTTTTGGGAAACTATAAAAGGCTTCGCAGCTCTACTTCGTCCCTAACTACCCCGGGGGTTCAACCGCAGGCGGATGTGGCAATTGAGGTCTCCCAGGTCGGAAGTTCTGCCAGGTGGAAAGCGCCACTATCACGACGTGCTGCTCTCCAACGACGAAACGACTTAAGCCGCCTGAGACACGTCTCGAAAGATTATCCTTCTGACTAATAGACCGTGCAGCGATATCTGTACACGGTAAGCGGTATATCGGCGTTGGCAGTCTTGGCATTTGAGAAGCTGGGGGAAATACGCTAGTAGTTAACGTGAGGAATCGTACCTCCAAGCGGTGGCGGCGGAACCTCTTCAGGGCTATCTGCATCAGGCTCAGTAGCAGGGCAGTGGGCAAGGGGAAGTCGGATCGTAAACGTCGATCCCGCCCCTGTTTGACTGTCTATGGAGATCGACCCGCCCATGTCCTTTAGGATTTGGTAGGAGATCGACAGCCCTAATCCCGTCCCCTTACCAACATCCTTCGTCGTAAAGAAGGGGTCAAAAATGCGTGGCGCGGTAGCGGGCGCAATCCCTTCACCGGTATCTTTGACCGCAATGACGGCTTCTCCATCCTCCCGTGCCGTCCAGACGGAAATACTTTTCGCCTCCGTCTGTTGAACGGCGTCCCGCGCATTCGTCACGAGATTCACCACGACCTGTTCAAGCTGAAGTGCGTTTCCGAATACCACCAAGTCATCGACGGCATACGAGGATTCCAAGCGAATGTTGGCGACGGCCAGTTGTCGTTGCAGTAGCCGGACCGCCTGCTGAACGACCTCGTTCACGGCGACGCTCTCACGAACCGGCGTAGCCTTTCGTGCAAACGTCCGAAGGTGATTAATGATCGTCGCCGCTTTCGTAATTTCGTGCTCGACGAGCATCAAGGAGTGTTCAATGGCGGCGTCTAGGGATGCCTGGCGAAGCCGATGAATGACATTGCCAACGATTAAACCTATATTGTTGAGCGGATTATTGAGTTCATGCGCAATTCCGCTCGCCATTTCCCCCAGGCTTGCCATCTTTGCCGCTTGGACGAGTTGCTCCTGCTTCTCGCGCAATTCCTGCTCTCGACGTTGCGCCTGATCCAGCAAATGCCGAATCTCGTTCTCTGTCCGCTTGCGGTCGGTGATGTCACGCGACGTCCCGGCAATAAATTCGACATTGCCATCGGGGCCAAGCACGGGCGTGAAGATGTATTCGTAAATGCCAAAGACGCCAGTAAGCGGGGCCTTATACGAAACTTCGCCCTTGATCAGGCGCTTTGTCTCAATGACTTGGGTGATCTCGCGCATGTGCATATCGTGATGCCACTGCTCGCATCCCAGTTCACGGCATGTCTTGCCAATCACGTCCGGGAGTTGCATGCCCGAGACCTCCAGCAGCCGGCGGTTGGCGTAGAGTAACCCGCCCTGTACATCGAAGAGGTACACGAAGTCCGGTGTCGTGGACACGACACCCTCGAAGAGCCGCCCTTGCCGCTCGTAGCGCTCCACCGCTTGGCGCAGGGCCGTCTCTGCCAACTTCCGCTGACCCATCTCCAGCACGAGAGCCTCATTGGCTTTCTCTAGCTCCTCGGTGCGCTGATGGACTTTCAACTCCAACTCGTCGTGTGCCTGCTGTAAGTGTTGCTCGGCCATCGTGCGGCGTTCAACCTCTGGCTCCAACCGATTATTGGCCCTCTGAAGCTCCTGCACATCTTGTTCGCTTTTCCGCCACGCGACAATCGACCCCACACAAGCCGCTGCGATGTAAAGGGCATGAAGAGCGGCCCATTTCCACGGCGCAGCTAGAGCCGCTGGATGGTTATAGACGCTGTGTGGGTTCACGCCACCGATCAACCCATGCTCTACGGCGGCGAAACCGACCAGGGTGAGCAACGGCGCCCAATCGTGGTATAGGACCAAGAGGGTGGCCATGACAAAGTAATGGAAGTGAAACTCAATGTATCCACCTGAGAGATGGACTATGAAGCTCGATGCAGTGGCGAGACCAATGCTGACCAGCACGGACCGAACGCGACGGCTCCCGTTGGGCAGAGCGGCGGCACAAGCAAACGTTGCGACGAGTGACGCGGGGATCAATGCTTCGAGGGCTGTGCGCTCAAAGAACCATGCGAGCAAGGGAAAGGCGACTACATGGCCCCAAAGCACTAGAAGGAATCGCTGATGCCGTACCTTCCAAATAGGCTCGGACAAGCCCATGCCTTTTGGCAAGAGATTAAACAAACGGGTGCGAATGGCGAGTACTCCAAGAGACGCAGCAGGATCGGTAGGTTTTTGAACCAAAATATTGCAGTCCTCCGTTGTTCGCCGGCTGTAGCGAAGAGCAAAACTGACGTGCCTTCTGTCCCACACGTGGAAACAGCGCCAACTCAAAACATCCAGTCCACATCCCGAGCCTTCAACTCTGCCGGAAGTCCCGGCATCCATTCGTCACCGTCCAGTGGTATGGACCAATAGCCCTGGCCGATCTGCTCGATGATCCAATCCAGACGATCATAGTAAATCATCTTTGAGTTAATCTGATGGTTAT
>Ga0157376_10002374_pt1 | contig 12715 bp, 13 predicted proteins | sample M45metaG_FD_121801 | JGI IMG/M metagenome (GOLD analysis project Ga0157376, IMG submission 121801) | Miscanthus rhizosphere microbial communities from Kellogg Biological Station, Michigan, USA - M4-5 metaG | ecosystem: Host-associated > Plants > Roots > Rhizosphere > Soil | place: USA: Michigan... | reverse complement strand
AGACCGTGACCCAGCTGGCCGGACGCGGCGTCGGCATGGACGTCGTGCACAACGAGATCAAGCAGCTCGGCGGTTCGCTTGCGATCGACTCGCGCCACGGCGTTGGCACGACATTCGTCATCCGCCTGCCGTTCACGCTGGCCGTCACCCAGGCCATTCTCGTGCGTCTCGGCGAAGGCACCTACGCGGTGCCGATGTCGTCGGTGCAGGGCGTCGTGCGTATCGCGCGCTCCGACCTCGACCGCCGCCTCGCCGAAGCCGATCCGAGCTACGCCTATGCGGGCGAGGACTACCTGATCTACGAGCTGTCGAACCTGCTCAATGTCGCGCAGTCGCGCATGAGCGACGAAACCCAGATGCCGCTGCTGATGACGCGCACCGGCGACCAGCGCGCCGCGGTTCGCGTCGATGCGGTCATCGGTTCGCGCGAAATCGTCGTCAAGTCCGTAGGGCCGCAGATCAGCTCGGTGCCGGGCATCTTCGGTGCGACGATCATGGGCGACGGTTCGGTCGTCATGATTCTCGATCTCGCCCCGCTGGTCCGCCGTCACGCGGCGCTGCGCGAGCGCTTCGAGGAAGGCGAAGTTGCGACACCGGCACCGGTCATGCCGGCGCCGACACCGGCAGTCGTGGCGCGCCGCCAGCCGCTGATCATGGTGGTCGACGATTCGATCACGATGCGCAAGGTCACGACGCGCGTGCTCGAACGCAACGAAATGGATGTGGTCACCGCGAAGGACGGCCTCGATGCCGTCGAGAAATTGCAGGAGAAGGTGCCGGACGTGGTCCTGCTCGACGTCGAGATGCCGCGCATGGACGGTTACGAACTGGCGACCTACATGAAGAACGACGCGCGCCTGAAGCTCGTGCCGATCATCATGATCACCTCGCGCACCGGCGAAAAGCATCGCCAGCGCGCGCTGGAAATCGGCGTGGAGCGCTACCTCGGCAAGCCGTACCAGGAAGCCGACCTGCTGCGCAACCTGCAGGAAACGCTGAGGTTGAGTCGTGCCTGACAGCCAGGCCATATTCGCCACGGTGCCGGTTGCGCTGCTTTATCAGGGCGACAACCTCGGCGGTCATCTGAAGGATGCTCTGCGCGATCTCGGTGCGGACATCGTCTATGAGTCGCTCGCCAGCGACCTCGATCGCGATGCGCTCGAAGGCTGCGGCGCGCGCATCGTCGTGTTCAATCTCGACTCCGAATCCGACGCGCAGATCGACTACGTCTACGACGTGCTCGACGAAGGCGACTACGAAGTCGTGTTCAACGACGCCAATGCGTCGGCGCAACTGTCCGGTTCGGATCAGGCGCGCTGGGCGCGGCATCTGGCAGCCAAGATCCTGAATAAACCGGAGATCGCGGTGCCGGCCCGTCCGGTGTGGGCCGAGAGCGTGCCGACGCGCGCGAAAAAATCACCGGCGGCCGTCGCCGCGGCAACGGTCACGCCGATCGCGCGGCAAGCTGCACCTGTAGCGCCAGAACCGGTGCCCCAGGCCGAACCGACGATGGCGTTCGAAGAACCCGCACCCGCTGACGCTGCGCCGCCGCCACCGGCTGGCGAGGTGCCGACGCTCGAATTGCCGGTGCTGGACACATTCAGCGTTGTCGAACTCGAACCGCAGGTTGAGGCGAATAGCGCCGACCAGGCCAATGCTGAAGCCGATGCCGAGCAGGATTTCTCGGCAGCGCTGGAAGACTTTGCGCGGCAGGTGCCGACGCATACTTACGCCGCGCCCGCCGCGGATGATTTCGCCAGCCAGATCGACGCACTGTTCGCCGATACACGCACGGCGGATTCTGCAGCGCGCAAGGCCCAGGAAGCGACCGCACCCGAAACGTTCGCCGGTGTTGAATCGCTGTTTGGCGAACAGACGCCGTCGAAAGAGGCAGTAGCGGGCGCCGACGCAGATTTTCCCGCGACGTTCGACAATCTGGACGTCGTCGCCGCTGCAATTCCCGAGGCCGTCGATCGCAGCTTCAAGCCGGGACGTTTGCCGAGCGCTGCGGATATGGAGCCGGCGACCGCGGACAATCCGCTGCTGCCACCGGAGTGGTCGCTCGAACCGTTGAGCGATGAGGCCACGCCAGGGACTCCTGCAACGGGCCGCGCGTCGTTCGGCATCGACAAGATTTCGGCGAGCGATTTCCTCGCGCCGCACAGCGATTCCGGCGAGGCAGAGGTAACGCAGTTGCCGGTCGACGACGCGCTGTCGCTCGAGTTGATGCCGATGGAAGAAGCGGTCGCGCCGGGTGCGTTCGCCGCGGCGCCGCCTGACTCGGGCGCCCGTGAAATGGATCAGGCCGCGCCGAGGCTCGAGGTCGGCGCCAGCGCTGAATTGCAGCATGTCTTCGTGCTCGGCGCCTCGATTGGCGGTCCCGAGGCGGTGCGCGAGTTTCTTGGCGCCTTGCCGCCGGGATTCCCGGCGCTGTTCGTTCTCGTCCAGCACATGGGCGATGAATTCCTCGAGTTGATGTCCGCACAACTCGCGCGCTGCGTCACCCTGACGGTGCGCACGCCGACGCACGGCGAAATTTTCGGTCACGGCGAGATCGTCATCGTCACGACCAAGCAACGTTTGCAGATCGATGGCGAAGGCGTGGTCACCCTGTCGCCGCTGCCCGAACGCACGGCGTACAGTCCATCGATCGATCTGGTGTTGCGCGACGTCGCCGATCAGTTCGGCAGCAAGGCCGGAGCAATCATCTTCTCGGGCATGGCCCAGGATGCAATTGCCGGCAGCGCGTACCTGAAGGCTCGCGGCGGTGTCGTCTGGACCCAGGATCCGAACACCTGCACGATCAGCACGATGGTGGACGCGGTCACGCAGACCGGCGCCGTGACATTCAGCGGCTCGCCGCAGGAACTCGCGGCAAAAATGATCGCCGATTACGGTGCGGGTTAGGGGAGCAAAGCAAGATGGCCGATAGCAATAACCGCGAAATCCGCGGGCTGATGATCCCGGTGACCGGGACCAAGGTACTTTTGCCGAACGCGACGGTCGCCGAAGTCATCACGTATTCAGTGCCCGAGAAAATCGCCGGCGCGCCGCCGTGGCTGCTGGGCCGACTGTCATGGCGCGGTTGGCGCTTGCCGCTGTTCTCGTTCGCGCAGTTGTCCGGGCGCGCGACCGGCGAGAGCGTCAGCAACGCGAAAGTCGCCGTGCTCAAGGCGCTCAGCGGCAATCCGAAAATGCCGTTCGTGGCGATGCTGGCGCAGGGCTTCCCGCGCCTGACCACGATCACGCCGGACCTGCTGATTCCAACCGGCGACGAAAGCGAGCATCCGCCGGGCGTGCACGCCCAGGTACTCGTGCGCGAAGACCAGGCGGTGATTCCGAATCTTGACCATATCGAGGCGCTGGTTGCGCAAGCACTCGCGGTCTAATCTCGCGTCCCGAGGTAAGCGCGTTCCTTCGCGCAGTCGCGACACCAGACCATCTTTTTCAACGCGGATCGCGCGGATTAAGAGCCGGATTGCCGCGGATAGAAGTATTTCTCAGAAATTGCTTTATCCGCGTTGACCCGCGTTGATCCGCGACAATCCGCGCTAAAAATAGCCGTTACATATCGCCCTGCAACGCCTGCAGCGCGGCGAGCGCCGCGATGCCGGCCGTCTCTGTGCGCAGGATGCGCGGACCCAGGCGCAGTGCTTGAAACCGGCTGTGCTGCAGCATCGCGATATCCTTGTCGGAAAACCCGCCTTCGGGCCCGACGCACAACAGCGCGCCATGCGGCATCGCTGGCAGTTCGCGTGCGCCAACATCGCCGCCGGGAATCAGCGCGAGCCGCAACGCCGCATCATCTTCGAGCGCTGAAAGCCAGCGGTCGAGCCGCTGCGGCGCCTCGAGCTGCGGCAATCGCGTTCTTCCGGATTGCTCACAGGCGCCAGCAATGACCTGGGTCCAGTGCAGCACGCGGCGCTCCGCGCGCTCCTCGTCGAGTTTGACCTCGGTGCGCTCGGTGACGATCGGCACGATGCGCGCCACGCCGAGCTCGGTCGCCTTCTGCAGGATCCAGTCCATCTTCTCGCCGCGCGCGATACCTTGGGCAAGCGTCAGACGCAAAGGTGATTCGCGCTCGATCGCGCGCACCGCGGTCACCTCGGCGGTCACCGCGCGTTTGGCCAGCGAAGCGAGAGTCGCGTCGTACTCGCAGCCATCGCCATTGAACAGGATCAGCGGATGTCCACGCTCCAGACGCAGCACGCGGGCGATATGTTCACCGGACTGCTCCGGCAGCAGGACCTCGTGGCCCGGCCCGAGCGGCTGATCGACATGGACGCGGGGAATGCGCATGGGCTGTATTGTAAGGAGTAAGGCCGGCCGCTGCGCGGCCTCGTGAGGAGTTAGGTCGGCCGTTGTGCGGCTTCATGAGGCGTGAGGTATTGCTACGGGGTTTACCGCACCGCCGCTTCGATCGCATTCGTGGCAACGTCAACCATGAAGTCGATCTCGTCCGCACTGATGACATACGGCGGCATGAAATAGATCACGTCGCCGAGTGGACGCAACAGCAGGCCGCGATCGAGTCCATGCAGGTAGGCGCGCAGGCCGCGACGTTCGGCAGGCGGAAACGGCGTACGCGAGCGTTTGTCGCGGACCAGCTCCACGGCCGCGATCATGCCTGTCTGGCGCACTTCGGCGACATTCGCGTGATCGGCAAGTGGTGCAAGACGCGCGCCCAGACGTGCGGCGAGCGAACGGTTACGCTCGAGCACCGGTTCGTCGCGGAACATGCCGAGGGTCGCCAGCGCCGCGCGGCAGGCAAGCGCGTTGCCGGTGTAGCTGTGCGAGTGAAGGAATGCTTTTCCACTTGTGTACTCGGCCAGGAAAGCGTCGTAGACGGTCGTGGTGGTCAATACCGCGGACAACGGCAGGAAGCCGCCGGTGAGGCCCTTGGACAGGCAGAGGAAATCCGGCGTGATCCCGGCCTGCTCGCACGCGAACAGCGTGCCGGTGCGGCCGAAGCCGACGGCGATCTCGTCGGCGATCAGATGCACTTCGAACTCGTCGCACAATGCGCGCAGCCCGGTCAGGTAGGACGGATCGTACATGCGCATGCCGGCCGCGCATTGCACCAGCGGTTCGACGATCACGGCGCACACATCGCTCGCGTGCCGTTCGAGCGTGCTGCGCATGTCGGCCAGACGGCGCAGCGAATAGTCGCGCCAGGACTCGCCCGGCTCGCGCGCGTAGCAGTCCGGCGAGGCAACGAAGATCGGCTCGGTCAGGAGCGGCGCATAAGTCGCGCGGTACAATGGAACGTCCGTTACCGACAGCGCGCCGAGCGTTTCGCCGTGATAGCTGCCGGTCAGTGCGATGAAACGTTTTTTTTGCTCGCGGCCGCGATTACGCCAGCTGTGAAAGCTCATCTTCAGCGCGACTTCGACCGCGCTCGAGCCGTTGTCCGCATAGAACACGCGGGCCAGGCCCGGCGGCGGCCGCTCTCCGCCATCCATGGCGTTCGCGGCACTCGGGCTCGTGCCCATCGCACTTGGGCTCCTGCCCGGCGGCCTCTCTCGGCCATCCATGGCCTCCGAGGCACTTGGGCTCCTGCCCGGCGCAACACGCAGCAGTTCTTCCGCCAGTTCGATCGCCGGCTCGTGCGTGAAGCCGGCGAAGATGACATGTTCGAGGCGATCGAGCTGGTCCTTGATCGCGGCGGCGATGCGCGGATTGGCGTGACCGAACAGGTTCGTCCACCACGAGCTGATCGCATCGAGATAGCGACGCCCGTCGTGCCCGACCAGCCAGGCTCCGTCGCCACGTGCGACCGGGATCATCGGCACGCGGGGCTGACCGAGCTCGCTGTGATCCTGCATCTGCGTGCACGGATGCCACAGGACCGCAAGGTCGCGCGCCTGCCACGCGGCGGCGGCGCGCGCGTCGTTGCTGTCGGGTGCGGGAACGGCATTCATGCTTTGCTATGATCGGCGGCATTACAGTTCAGCACAAGGCATGCACATGTCGACGGCGATCCGACGTTCGGCCCTCAGCCCTCAGCGCTCAGCCCGCGCTCCCAAAGGCTTCACGCTGATCGAAATCCTGGTCGTGGTCGTCATCCTCGGCATTCTCGCCGCGATTGTCGTGCCGAAGGTCATGGAACATCCGGGCGAGGCGCGTCAGGTGCGCGCGAAGCAGGACATCCAGGCGATCGCGACGGCCTTGAATATGTATAAATTGGACAATTTTACCTATCCCAGCACCGAGCAGGGTCTCGACGCGCTGGTCAGCAAGCCCGGCGGCGCGCCGGAAGCGCCGAATTGGCGCAAGGGTGGGTATCTGGACAAGGCTCCGAAAGATCCGTGGGGCCGTCCGTACCTCTACCTGCATCCGGGCAGCCACGGCGACATCGACGTATTCAGCTACGGCGCCGACGGCAAGCCCGGCGGCGACGGCGAAGATGCGGACGTGGGCAATTGGGAATAGAGCAGGGGCTGGGGACCAGGGACTAGGAAAGCGAAAAAGATGGCACGTCGATACTCGTGGATGACGCCTGCAGAGGACGCCGCCGCTCTTGATCCTCGCTGGCCCCTGGTCCCTGGTCCCTGGCCCCTGCTCTCGACCGGCTTCAGCCTGATCGAGATCCTGGTCGTGACGGTAATTCTTGCCGTCGTTGCGGCGACGGTGACCTTGGCGGTTGCAGGCGCCGGCGGCGAACGCCAGCTGGCGCGCGATGCCGACCGTATCGCCGCGCTGGTCGGTTACGCCTGCGAGCAGGCGGAGCTGAGCGGCCGCGACATCGGCCTTAGCCTCAGTCGCAGCGGCTACCGCTTCAGCCGCAGCGAGCACGCCGACTGGCTGTTGCTGCGCGAAGGCGAGTTGCGGCCGCGCAAATGGAGCATCGCTCCCGTGGTCACCTTGGCGCGCGACGGCAACCGTGTTGGCGTCGGCGAAGAATTCCCCGACAAGCCGCAACTCGCGTGCTTTTCCTCCGGCGAACTGACCGCGTTCCGACTGGAGCTCGCGTTGCCAGACACGGCGGCAGTGTTCCGCGTCGAGGCCGCGCCGAATGGCGAGGTCGTCACCAGCAGCGTCGAAAGTCGTGGCCGCTGATCGGCATGCCGGACGCCGGCGCGCGCGCGGATTCACCTTGCTCGAAGTGCTGATCGGCCTGGTCGTGCTGAGCCTCGCGCTGCTCGCGCTGACGCGTACGGCCGCGCTGCAAGTCGATAGTCTTGGCCAGCTGCGCGATCGCACGATGGCCGGCTGGCTCGCGCAGAACCTGCTCGCCGAGACGCGCATCGCCAGTCCGTTCCCGCCGGTCGGCACAAGCAATGGCACACGACGGTTCGGTCCGGCCGAATGGCGCTGGGAAATCAATGTGCAGCCGACCCAGGTGGCGACGATCCGGCGCATCGATGTGCGCGTGTTCAGCGACGCTGACCGCAAGACACCGCTCGCGCAACTCAGCGGCCTGGCTGGCGAGGACGTGTTGCCATGAAGCCCATGTCGCCGGGAATTCGTCGCCACGGCTTCAGCCTGATCGAACTGCTCGTCGCGCTCGCGGTTTTCGCAACGATGGCGGCGCTCGCTTATGGCGGCCTGGACTCGGTCGCGCGCACGCGTGCGGAACTGGGCCGTCAGCAGGATGCGTTTCGTGACCTCATGCGCGGCGTCGGGCTGATCGAGCGAGACTTGCGGCAGGCGATTGCGCGGCCTGTGCGCGGCAATTACGGCGAACCGTTGCCGGCGCTGATGGGCAACAGCGGACAGATCGAATTCACGCGAACCGGGTTCGCCAATCCGCAGGCAGAGCCGCGCTCGAATCTCGAACGCGTGCTCTACGAATTCGACGACGATGCGCTCAAGCGCGGCGTCTTTCCGGTGCTCGATCGCGCGCCGGCAACCGCGCCGAAACTCGTGACGCTGCGCGGCAACGTCGATACGTTTCGCCTTCGCTATCTCGACGCGAGCAACCGCTGGGGCGACACATGGCCACCGCTGCGGCAGGCCGATGCAGGTGCGCCGGACCTGTTGGCGCAACTTCCGCGCGCGGTCGAGTTCCGAATAGGTACACGCGACTACGGCGAAGTCACCGGCGTCGTCGAGCTGGTTTCCAGCTGGCCGAGCCAGGCGGTGCCATGAGCCGGGCATTGCAAACCGGTCTGCGCCAGCGTGGCGTCGCACTGCTCGTTGCGCTGCTTGTCGTTGCGCTCGCGACCGTGCTGATCGCAAACCTGCTCGATCGCGGTGAACTCGGCCTTGCGCGCACGCGCAACCAACTGTTCGAGGCGCAGGCAGCGGCATACGCGCAAGGCCTCGAAGCCTACGCGGCGCGCGTCCTGCAGCAGGATTGGGCGCTGAACGGCGGTGGCGCCGATTCGAACGGCAGCATGTGGGCCGTGCCATTGCCGACGACGCCGGTGCCGGGCGGCACGATCGCCGCGACGATGCGCGACCGCAACGGCTGCTTCAATCTGAACAATCTCGTCGATGCCGGCGGCGCGCCGAACCCGCCTTGGGTGGAAAAATTCCGCCGGCTGCTGACCGCATTGCGCCTCGATCCGAACCTGGCCGACACGGTCGGTGCATGGCAGGATTCGCGACCCGGCAACGAAGATCCGTACTATCTGGCGCAGCCAGTTGCGTACCGTGCGGCCAAGCGGCAATTTATACATGTATCCGAGTTGCGGTTGGTCAGGGGCGTCAGCGGCGACGTCTATGCCGCCTTGGCGCCGCATGTCTGCGCGCTGCCGCGCGGCACGAAGATCAACGTCAATACGGCCAGCGTGCCGGTGCTGATGACCCTGGCCGGTGTCACGACCGAACAGTTGGCGCAGCGCGTGTGGCAGGAAGGACATGCGAGCTATCCCGATCTCGCCGCGCTGCAGTCGATCGTGCCGGGCATACAGGCAGAGAACCTTTATTACGGCGTCAGCAGCAGTTACTTCCAGGCGCGCGGCGACATCACGCTCGACGGTCAGCCGTTCACGTTCTTCAGCCTGATCGAGCGCCGCCTCGGCAGCGGCGCCGACAGCGGCGTGCGCGTGATTGCACGAGGACGCGGCAGCGATGGGTGAGAATCAGCGCCCAGCCCGCCGTTGCAGGCTGCGGGTCCGCTCGGGCGCGCTGCTACAATGCCGCCGATGCGCGCGCTAGCCGAGACATGTCCGAACGACTGCTGATCCGACTGCAGGCCGATGGCCAGCTGACCTGGCTCGCCCAGGACGCGCAGGGCCGCGCGCTGTCCGGCGCGAATGCCGGCGCTCCGGCTCCGGCCACGATCGCCGGCGCGCGGCAGGTGATCGCGCTGGTGCCGTCCGAGCAAGTTGTCCTGCTGGAAACCGATGCCGTTTCCGCGCGCCGCGCGCAGCTCGCCAAGGCTGTGCCGTTCGCACTCGAGGATCAGCTGGCAAGTCCGGTCGAGGAACTGCATTTCGCTCTCTCCGAACAGGCCGCTGGCGCGCGCCTTGGCGTCGCCGTCGTCGCGCGGACAGTGTTGCGCGACTGGATCCAGACGTTTGAGCAACTGGGCATTCGCGCCGACGCCATCGTTCCCGATGCGTTGGCCGTGCCGGTGCCGAGCGACGCTGCGGCGGTGCTGATCGAGCCGTACCGAACCCTGCTGCGCTGGGGGCAGGCCCATGGCTGCGTTTGCGAGACCGCCGCGATCGGGCAATGGCTCGCCGTGATCGCGCCGGCAAGCGTGCAGGTTCACGACTTCCGTCAGGCGTCACGCCTCGACCTGCCGGTCGACGTTGCGCGCTATCACGAACGCCAGTCCGATCCACTTGCGCTGCTTGCTGCGGCGCTCACGCGCGGACCGGCCATCAATCTGCTGCAGGGTGAATTCGCGCCGAACCATCGCCACATGCCCGTACTGACGTTGTGGCGAAGGGCCGCGATGCTTGCCGTCGCCGGCGTGGTGCTGGCGCTGGCGTATGCCGGTGGCGACTACCTGCGCCTGAAGCGCGAATCGGATCGGCTCGAACTGGCGCAACGCGAAGCGCTGCGCGCAAGCCTGCCCGAATTCGCCGATGTTGCCGGTGACCCGCGCCAGCTCATGCAGAGTGCGTTGACACGCATGCGCGGTGACGGAGCGACAGGAGGCCTGCTGCCGTTGCTCGGCAGGATCGGGCCGGTGCTCGCGGCGACGACGCGTGTCTCGCTCAAGAGCATGGAGTACCGCAATGCGACGCTCGAACTAAGCCTGCGCGCGCCGGACGTGCCGACACTGGATCTGGTGCGCGAGCAACTGGCGAACCTCGGCGGACTGAAGGCCGAAGTCACGGCGGCAACGACGAGCGACAAGGGTGTCGACGGCCGCCTGCGCATCAGCGGAGGCAAGCCGTGATTGCCGCCTGGTGGCAGAAGCAGTCCGAACGCGACCGTCGTGTGCTCGCCTTCGGCGCCGTCCTGGTCGCGTTGCTGCTGGCATGGGCCTTCGTCTGGTACCCGTTGGCGCGCGCGCGAACGCAGCTCGAAACACGCGTGGAACACGAACGCACCGACCTGGCGTGGATGCGCCAGAGCGGCGGTGAATTGCAGGACCTGCGCGCCAAGGGAGCGCGGGGACAGGTCGATCGCCAAGGCAAATCGCTGTTCGCGCTCGCCGACGTGACAGCGCGCGGCGCCGGACTCGCTATTGCGCTCAGGCGCGTCGAGCCGACTGGCCCGAAGAGCGTGCGCGCGAGTTTCGAAGCAGCCAATTTCGATGCGCTGGTCAGTTGGGTCGACGCACTCGCGCGCGACTATTCGGTACAGACCACCGACTTTTCCGCCGATCGCGCCGAGGCAATCGGGACAGTCAACGCGCGCGTCGTGCTGGAGGAGCCGTGACCGCACGATGAAGTTGCTGCGCAGGATTCTTCTGCTCGTGATTGCACTGGCAGCCATCGCCGGTGTTGCCGCGTGGACCTGCCCGGCGGATCTTGCATATCGGTACTTCGGCGATCGCCTCGCGCCACTCGCACTGCGCGAACTCAGCGGGACTGTTTGGCAAGGACGCGCAACAGCTGCCGAACTGTTCGGGCAGAACCTTGGCGCGCTCGAATGGCGGCTGCAGGCGGCGCCATTGCTGCATGGCGACGCGATCGCACAATTGACACTGACCGGCGACGGCATCACCGCGTCCGGTCTGGCCGACCGTGGCGCGGATGGGCAGGTTTCGTTCCGCGATGTCGTCGCGCATATGCCGGCACGGATCGCCGCGCCGGTGCTGGCGACTCCCGCACTCGACCTCCTCGGCACGATCGAGATCGATGTAAACCGGGCGCGTTTGCACGGCGCCTGGCTCGAGGAAGCCAGCGGCGCCGCCTACTGGCGCGACGCCGCCGTTGCCGGCGCGGCACAGGCGCGCTTGAGCGATCTGCAATTGACATTCGCGTCGGCTGCCGGCGGCGCGATATCCGGCGTCGTGCATGATCTCGGCGGACCGCTGCAGGCCGATGGAACGTTCACGGCGAGTCTCGGCCGGTACGATGCGCAGGTCAGGCTCGCCGCGCGCGGCGACGATCCGCGCGTGACAGAGGTCCTGCAATATGTCGGGCAGCCGCAGGCCGACGGCTCGCGTCAGCTCGTGATCGAGGGCCGCCAGCTGGGCCTGTTCTAGGCGCGGCCGGGCCTCGCTCACATGGCAAATTCCAGGAACAATATACAATGCTGACAGATATATTTCTGGACAAAGCGCTGGCCATCGCCCGCGAGGCGGCAGAAGCCGCCGCGGCTGTCATCGCGCGCCACTACCGCACTGCGTTGAACGTCGAAGCGAAAGCCGACCAGACGCCGGTCACCGTGGCTGACCGCGAAGCGGAAGCGGCGATCAGGCAGGTGCTGCGCGGCGCATTTCCGGACCACGCTTTTTACGGCGAGGAAGAAGGCCGCGAAGGCGAAGGCGACTTCCTCTGGCTGATCGACCCGATCGACGGCACCCGCAGTTTCGTGCGCGGCTATCCGATGTTCTCGACCCAGATCGCGCTGATGCATTGCGGCGAACTCGTGCTCGGGGTATCGAACGCGGCACAATTCGGCGAAGTCGCCTGGGCGCGGCGTGGCGCCGGCGCCTTCCTCAACGGCGAGCGCATACGAGCCGCCAGCGCAGGCGAATTCGGCCCAACCACCGCGATTTCGATCGGCAACATAAAGACCCTGTCCCGCGGTCCAGGCTGGAATGCCCTGGCACGGCTGATCCAACGCTGCGGCCGCACGCGCGGCTACGGAGACTTCTATCACTACCACCTGCTCGCACGCGGCAGCCTCGATCTCGTCATCGAGTCGGACGTCAACATTCTGGACATCGCGGCGCTCGCGGTCATCGTGCGCGAGGCGGGTGGCGTGTTCACGGACCTTGCGGGGCGCGAACTTACATTGGATACGACGAGCGTGTTGGCGGGTACGCCAGCGTTGCATGCCGAGGCGTTGACGCTCGAGCTGATCTAGATTCCATGCCCTTGTTCTTGGCTCGTCATTCCGGCGAAAGCCGGAATCCAGCTCTCTGTGCTCTTCTTCTTGGAGGGCAGAGCTTCGTCTCGCCTGCGGCGAGCCGGTTACTTTTTGGCATTGCCCAAAAAGTAACCAAAAGGCTAGGCACCGGACGCGGCGGTCCGATTCGCATCGTGCGAATCGGACTGCCCTGCGCTTCTCGACTTCGCGGGGTCGCTCAGACAGCACAGTCCCTGTGCTGCTTCGCGATCGCGGCGATCCATCGCCGCGCCCCTTCGGGCTGATCCCGCGAAGCCTGCGATGCTCGGCGCCGCGAACGGCGCCGGTT
>Ga0157376_10002371_pt1 | contig 12719 bp, 10 predicted proteins | sample M45metaG_FD_121801 | JGI IMG/M metagenome (GOLD analysis project Ga0157376, IMG submission 121801) | Miscanthus rhizosphere microbial communities from Kellogg Biological Station, Michigan, USA - M4-5 metaG | ecosystem: Host-associated > Plants > Roots > Rhizosphere > Soil | place: USA: Michigan... | reverse complement strand
TCCGCACCCGAAGGAGCTATTGGTCGCGGAGATGGCCGAAGTAGCGACGCCTGTGTCCAAGATACTCGCATCGCCTTGGTGGTTCTGGTCGATACCCAGCAGCGTGTGCAGGCCGACGTTTCGAATATAGTCCACGCTGAACACTGTTCCGGGACGTAGTTCCCGCTGGATTCCGACATTCATCTGGACGGAGTACGGAGACCGGTAGTTAGGCGCGAACATGGAGCCGGTATTCGCCGTGGTGTTGCTGGCGCCAAAATAGGCGCCATTCGCTTGGGCTCCGGCTGAGACGGTAGCCTGCTGGTAGAGTTTCTGTAGATCCGCAATCGCCGTTTGCACGTTTCCAACGGCATTCTGGTCGCCGCAAATTTGCGTGGGGATATACAGGCCGTCGATGGTATCCACGAAGCTTTGATCCGGCAGCGTGATACCACCGTTCACTCCGGTGACCGGCGACTGTTGTGTGCAAACTTCTTGCACCTGATTGAACAGACCCGTCTGCAGGCGTCCCGGCCGGTCAAACAGGATATTGTTAAACACTCCATTCTCGTAATAAATGCCGGCTCCTGCGCGGATTGCGGTCTTGCCGTTTTTCCATGGGTCCCATGCGAGTCCGATGGTGCCACCGAAATTCTTATCCGGCTGGCGAACCGGGTTACCAAGACCTGACTGGAAATCGTTCAATTCTTTCACCGCTGGCAGGTCCGCGTCCGATCGTCCGGTGTCACGGTTGTAGCGGAGTCCATAGAGCAAAGTTAGGTTCTTGCGGACTCGCCAAGTGTCGCCGATATACGCCTGGAATCGAGTATCAAACTGTCCTCCGCAGTCCTGGCCGAATTCTGCAATTTCCGTGAAGCAGCCTTCGCCGTTTCCAACGTCAATGCGGTGAACAGGGTAATTCAACGGATTTGAAGCACCGCCCGGTCCAAACGGATCGCTGGCGGCAAACTCTTCGGTCGAGCCAACGCCAGTTGAAAACGCTGCACGAACCGCCGGGGCGATGCCGAAGAAGCTGGCGAAACCGCCACCGAGGATTCGGTTTACACCCACTCCGAACCGGAGAGTGTGGCTGCTAAAGCTCTTGGTACCGTCGTATTTGAACTGCTTGTTGGATTGATAGGTCTTCTGCGGTGCCAGAATGTTGGGTCCGGAGCAGAACAGATCACCGCCGACGGTGCAGGACGTCGAAACGTTACCGATTGCCAGAGCCAGGCCCGGAGCGGGATTGAAGATGCTCGAACCGGTTACTGCGTCCGTGATGCCGTTGCGGAATTTCAGGTAGCCGATACGGAAGCTATGGGTCCAACTACCGTGGGTGAGATCCACACCGCCGCCATAGGATGGCGTGAAATCAACGTTGGCGAATTCCTGGTAGGTCCCAGGAACGAACGTTGCCGCGTTCAGGTTCTGTTCATATCCGAATTTGAAAAACGCACGAACATTGTTGGTGATGTTGTAGTCCACACGGCCGAGATATTCCTGATCGCGGAAAGGAGCGTTAAAACCGCTGGAAAGCGAATCGAATGGCGCGATTGGCGAGGCGAAGGCGATCAAATCCTGCGTGGTCCGTTCCCAGGAGCCGAATCCGAAAAGTTTATCTTTCCAAAAAGGCCCCCCGAGATTAACGCCGTATTGCTTGCGAGTGAATTGTGCGGCTGGGTCTCCGATGGCCGCGGAAGTGCCGTCGCTGCGGTAGTTGTAAAATCCTTCGCTGTGGAGCGTGTTCGTTCCAGAAATCGTTGTGATATTGACCGTGCCGGAGGAAGTCAATTCGGTGGACAGATCGAGGCTGGACTGGCTTACCTGGAATTCCTTGATCGAGTTAACCGGCACGTTCTGGGTGGTTGTGCCTACCGTTTCATCTGAAATGTCCAGCCCATCGACCTCCACACGGGCGGTGCGGCCGAATCGCCCGCCGAAGGAAATCGAGGAAAAACCCTTCTTGGTGGGGTCAAAGTTTCCGCCGTCCTGAATCTGAACGCCGGGCTCGAGTTGAGCAAGATCCAAAAAGTTGCGACCGTTAATCGGCAGATTCTCAATTTGATCGCTGGTAACTACGCCTTGAATCGTCGCCTGCTCAGTGTTTACGCTTACGGCCGAACCCTCAACCGTGACGACCGTCCCTTCCGAGCCAACCTCTAGCGTCACCGTTCCTTGCGTGATGTTGCCAACCTGGACGATCACGGTCTCCTCAAGCGCCTTGAAGCCGGTGGCCTCCACGCGGATGAGGTACTCACCGGGAACCAAGGGACCGGAGTTATACCCACCGGTGCCGGTTACCTGCGGCGCAGTTCTGGCTCCGGTTCCTTTGCTGGTGATGGACACTTTGGCTTGAGCGATCGACCCGCCATTTGGATCCAGTACCGTTCCCTGAATCGAACCAGTCGAGGTTCCGGCTTGGGCGCTCGCGTTCGGCACAGTCAGCTGACTCACTCCAAGTCCTAGTAATGCAAAAAGTGAGCTGCCGAGAATGAATGAAAGTCTGCGAAGTCGAGACATCAATCCCTCCAATGTGTAGGTTGAACTTGCGAGGATTCAGGTAATACTGCGGCGGCATCCGTGGCGCCGTGCCAGCATCGAATCCGGGCGGACTCGAACACAGCAGAAGCGTTGTGCGGGCCTGAGGCAGGAACTTGCTACCGCAAACGCGAGGATGCCATCCAGCAACACAGAAATATGCAAGCGAGTTGCCACCCTCCTAGCGATATTCAAATCTAACAAAATGTGCAGTTTAGCTAAAGACCATGGAATTTTGCAGGAGACGATATGTAGATATTCAGAGGCAATACAGAATTTAGAAGTCTTTTTGAATGACAGAGTACTGAAACCCTCCCACGAGCCGTTAGTCTTTCTTTGTCTGTCGTAGGCGGTCAGCCAGGGTCCGGGCTCTTTGGCGGGCGATATCGACGAACTTTGGATCGGAGGAGATTTGGTCCAGGAGTGGGATAATCCGTTGGGGCTCGGGCATTAGTCCGCGGTTCAAGTCGGACTCAAACTGCAGCAGCGCATCGTTAATCCCCAGGCGGTCGTACTTCATTCGTCTGGTCAGCAAAGAATAGTGCTCTTGCTGGCGGGCCAGTCCTTCGAAGACTTGCAAAAGTTGGTTGGCGGTAGAGTTTAGGGTGTAGTTGAACTTGGTTTCGTGGCTGACCCCGTCTTGCTCCCATCGAAACGTCTTTTCGCCGAGATTGGCGATTTTGCGGTGGACGTCCAGATCCTGTCCCTGAAAATGCTTGAGCTCCGCAGCCATGGTGAAAATTTTGGCCCGCAAGCCCTCGCTGACTTCAAAGGGTAAAGCGCCGGGATCTTCCTCTAATTGCCGGATCTCGTAAGTCGCGGCGTTCGCATCGTCGCGAACCGAAACTTCGATGAATTCGGGAGTGCTGCCCGGAAAAATGCGACGGAATGTGACTTTGGAGGTTTGCCCGGGATTGGCCGGCGTGGCGAAGCTCGCTTGGGGAGAAATTGCCGACAAGAATAGGATGGCGCAGGTGAGTACCACGGAGCGTAGTAATGGAAGGGGAATGGTCATCTCGCCGATTGGATGCGCGCGACACCCTGATGCGTGACCCTGGGAGCTGCTGCGCGAGCGGAGCGTAACTGGGCGGCTGGCGGCAAGGCGAACCGCGCCCGGAACTGTTCGTTTTGAAGGTGGCAGAGCGCTACTGCCAACGCATCGGCGGCGTCGGCTGGTTCGGGCACTTCCTCCATGTTTAGCAATGCGCGGACCATCATTTGTACCTGGCGTTTATCGGCGTTTCCGTAGCCTGCCACCGAGGATTTGATGAGACGTGGGGCATAACTGTGTACTTCCACTTGGTGTTGGGCGGCAGCTAGCAGCACCACTCCGCGAACTTCGGCCAGTCTTAGAGCCGTTTTCACATTGAGTGCGGAAAAAATCGATTCGACCGCCACCGCATCCGGGGAAAATTCGCGCAGCAGGTCGCAGATCAGGGAATGGACCGCTTCCAAAGCTGCGCCGGCGGATTCTTTGCGCAGCTTGTCGGCTACTTTGAGCGCGCCATAGTGCAGCGTAGTGCATTTGCGGCCGTCAGATTCCACCACGCCAAAGCCGGTAGGGCCGGCAGCGGCCGGGTCAATGCCAAGCACACGAAAGACAGTTAGGCGCGGTCGCGATTTGTTCATCGCAAAAAGTGTAAAGCTCCGCGCGTCTTGGTGCCAGTTGTTTGTAGTGTACGGTGCGGGAAATTCAGTTTGCGCCGACCGCGGCCTGAATTTCGCTTTCGTCGATGTCGAAGTTCGAATATACATGCTGCACATCGTCGTGTTCTTCCAGCGCTTCAATTAGGCGCAGCATCTGCTTGGCTTGGTCGCCGGTCAGCTTCACGTAATTTTGCGGAACCATGCTGACTTCCGCGCTGGCAGGAGGAATATCAGCTTTGGTGAGCGCTTCTTTCACCGCTTCCAGAGCTTCTGGCGGTGTGGTGATGTACCAGCTTGAGCCGTCGTCTTTCAAATCTTCGGCGCCGGCTTCCAACACCAGGTCCAACAACTTGTCTTCGCTGGCTGCTTCCTTGGGAATGCTTATTTCGCCCTTGCGATGGAACATCCAGCCAACCGCTCCAGCTTCGGCCATGTTGCCGTTATTTTTGCCCATTAAGTGGCGCATTTCGCCCACTGCGCGATTGCGGTTGGTAGTTACAACCTGAATCAGCACGCCGACTCCGCCCGGGCCGTAGCCTTCAAACATGACTTCGTCGTACTGTTCGCCTTCCAGTTGGCCCGTGCCACGCAGGATCGCGCGCTCAATATTGTCGTTCGGCATGTTTTCATTTTTTGCGGCCAAAATTGCGGTGCGCAACCGAGGGTTGGAATTTGCGTCGCCGCCGCCAATACGCGCCGCGATGGTCAATTCGCGGATCAGGCGGGTAAATGCCCGGCCGCGCTTAGCGTCGGTGGCCGCCTTCTTGTGCTTGATTGTTGCCCACTTTGAATGCCCAGACATGACAGTTCCTTCGTGTTTCTAGATTTCGTTCAAACCCCGCTGGGCGGGGAGTTGTCTGCGGAGAGCTGCAGTGAACTGCAACTCCTGAGAGTTGCTAAACCTTAATCTCAGGGTTGCAAAAGAACCCTGAACCCAGAGAAGTTTAGCACAGGGCTTTCACCCGCCGAAACCCGTTATACTTCACCTTGACGCGCGATCTAGCATCACCAAAGACAGCGAAAGCCGCGCCACTAAACGAATGATTGCTCCCCGCAAGCCTACTCTGAAGGGCGCTGAACCGCGCGATGCCTGATCGCCGCTACAAAGTATTGGCCGTGGCCACGCACCCTGTTCAATATATGGCGCCAGTATTTCGCCGGATGGCCGCCGAGCCGCAATTCGATCTGCAGGTGGCCTATTGTTCGCTGCGCGGAGCGAACGGCGGTTTTGATCCGGAGTTTGAAACTGAAGTGAAATGGGATATTCCACTGCTCGATGGATATCGGTGGACTGAAATTGCCAACAAGGGGGATGGCAGCGAATCGTTTTGGGGCCGCAATAATCCGGGACTGGAAAATCTCATATGCCACGGCAGGTTCGACGCGGTGCTTTGCTTTGTGGGCTACGTCAGCGCATCTTTCTGGATTGCTCGCCGGGCTGCGAGAGGATCTGGGGCTGCTTTCATTTTCGGTACCGATGCACACAGTCTCGCACCGCGCGACGGGAAAACGTGGAAGGTTTGGTTCAAGAAACTATTTTGGCCGATGTTGTTTCGCCAGGCCGATCACGTGATCGTACCCTCCACTGGCACGTTGGAAATGATCAAGTGTCTGGGGATACCGGCGGAGCGCATCACCATGACCCCTTACTCCGTGGACAATCCGTGGTGGAAATCGCAGTCGGCAAAAGTCGACCGCCGAGCAGTGCGATCGCAATGGGGCGTCAGCGAACAGCAGTCGGTCATCTTATTTTGCGCGAAGTTGCAGCTTTGGAAGCGACCGATGGACTTGCTGCGCGCCTTCGCCGATGCAAAGTTAAGCCAGGCGGTTCTTGTGTTTGCGGGCGATGGTCCGCAGAGGGAGGAGCTGGAAGCCCAAGCAGCGCGGCTGGGCCTGCAGCAGCGCGTACGTTTCCTCGGTTTCGTCAACCAGTCACAATTGCCGGCGATTTATACTTCGGCCGACGTCATGGTGTTGCCATCCATCTATGAACCGTTTGCCGTGGTGGTCAACGAAGCGATGTGTTGCGGATGTCCGGTGATGGTCAGCGATCGTGTGGGCGCGGCGCGAGATCTGGTGGCACCAGTACGCGCCGATTTTGTTTTTCAGGCGGGAGACACGGCAGCGCTGACGCGAACTTTGCGAACCGCACTTGCTGATCCCAAAGCCCTTCGTGAAGCGGGCCGCAGGGGATTCGACTACGTCGAGCGTAATTCCCCGGAGAAAATTGTCGCGGCCACCCTGGAAGCGGTTCGCAAAGGTGTGGAGGTTGCGAATCGTGGTAAGTAGAGTGCGAGATCAGAATTCGCCTGCCGTGCGCAGCGCTCAAATTCCTGGGAGGCCTTCTACTTGCGCGCTGTTTACGCCTTTTTCGCCGGACATCGGCGGAGGATCGGCGCAGTTGCGGAGCCATCTGGCACTACTTCCGTATCTCGACGTGGAGTGGTTCTACCTTTCGAAAACGGAAGCCGGCGGGCCAGGACGCCACTGGCTTGGCGAACCGTTTACGCTTACGCAGTTACTGAGCGATCTTAGCGCCCGCAAGAAATTTCTACCGGGTTCGAGATCTCGGGTGCGCCAACTGGTGCGACAAATGTCCGCTGATTTGTATTGGGTGGTCGCTCACAACGAAGGGATTTCCGTCGCCGCCGAGCTGCTCGAAATGGGAAAGAAAGTGCACCTAACCGTGCATGACGATCCCTTTGGCGCCTGGACCCGCTCGGAACGTTATCGTTTTTTTCGTCCGCTGTTGCGGCCCACATTCCCGGCGGTACTGCGTGGCGCGCAGAGCGTTGATGTCACCAGTTGGGCCATGCGCAATCTCTACCGGCAACAATACGGAGTGCAATGCTTCTCCGTTTACCTGCACATTGCCGCGCTACCCGATCTAATCGCCGTCCCTGATCCCACGCACTTAACGGTTGGCCACATCGGAACTCTGTATGACTCCCAGCCCTTTCGCCAATTTGTGGTCGCCTGCAAGAAAGTTGCGGAGGAGCAGAAGCGCATCTTGCGCATTGTACGAATCGGTACATCGTCTCAAATCGACGAGGTCGCTGCCGGCGATCCCGAATTATTTGTCGCGCATGGCGATTTGATCGAAGGCGAAGCGATTCCGCTACTTGCGGCATGCGATTTTACGTATGCCATGTATCCTGACGGTCCGCGCTATGAGATGTTTCGCCGCACCAGCCTGCCCATCAAATTTTCGACCTATGTCCAGGCGCAGCGTCCGATCTTTGCTCATTCGCCCATTGATAGCACGCTCGCCCGCATTGTCGGGCCCAGCACGGTCGGTGTAGTTTGCCAGAGCAACGTCGAAACCGATCTGGTTCGCGATATTCGAAAAATTCTGGCGATTTCGGTGCCACGGCAAAACTACGATCGCGTGCGGGAGTCATTGATGGGAGTAGCGCAGGTTCAGCAACTCGGTGCGGCACTCCGCGAGGAAGACTGGCGGCACTTTCAGGAAGCAGACTTCCGGGAATAGCAGGCCCGGCCGGGTGCGCCCGCAACCCAATCCCTGTGTTTGCCTGAATTGCCGCCGTAGGCTGAGCTCGCGATTCAGTAGCAGATACAAAATCGAGATATGAGCCGTTTTCTGACACCCGAAGCTGTCAACTCCGCCAGATCCAAATACTGCGCGGGCACCGTCATTTTATCGCCCAATTTGTACTCACCGACGACACTGGAACCTGCTTGGAGTATTTATGATCGGCATCATCGGAACGGTGGTTGCCGTCCGGATTCTCAATAACTGGCGGCACGGCCTATACATTTTATATTGTTGCTAAGGTATTTGCAGAGACCACCTCCACGGGAAGGTGTGCGGTATATTCAAAGGGTGACCAGCGGACAACGAACATTCGTACAGGCAAAGCCGGCCTATCAGTGGAATTCTGGTGACGCCTGAAATGCGCGTTGACGTTATTTCTCCGTTCGTTGATCTACAGCATGGAACCGAGCGCGTTTTGGCCGAGCAGTTGTTGCGATTGCGCGAAGATTTGGCCTTGCGAATCAGGTTATATTCTCAGGCCGTGCAAGGCTTAGCGGTCTCGCCGATGCATGAGCAATCGGAAACCCCTGCGGGCAGCATCGCCTGGCGTCGAGTTGCGGCAATTCCCGGGCCCCATCTACTTCAGTTCATATTCTGGTTTTGGACAAACACCTTTTGCCGGTGGCGCGATCGCCGCGGAAATCGTTCGGAACCTGCTTTGCTTTTTTCTCCTGGCATCAACGCGTTCGATGCCGACGCCATCGCGGTGCATATTGTCTTTCATGAGTTTTACCGACAAGTCGCAGGCCAATTGGGTTTTCGTGGCGCGCCGACGCGCTCCTGGTTCAGGCGGCTGCATCGCCGGCTTTATTACCACTGCATTATGAGCCTGGAGAACCGCATCTATCGGAATCCGGGAGTTCAGCTCACCGCGGTTTCTGGCTTGGTGGCGGAACAACTTCGCGTTCACTTCGGGCGCACCGATGTGCGCGTCATTCCCAATGGCGTGGACACCGCGCAATTTAACGCCGCAAATTGCAACGCGTTGCGCGATCGCTCGCGAGCCGATCTCGCTCTTGCGGCCAACGAGTTTGTCTTGCTGCTGCTCGGCAATGACTGGGTGAAAAAAGGGCTTCCGACCCTGCTTCGTGCTATGGCCTTGCAAACAGATTCGTCGGTAAAACTAATCGTTGCCGGCCGTGACGACAGCAGCTTATTTCAGGCCGACTTGCAAAATCTGGGATTACAGGACCGCGTAAAGTTCAGCACTCCTCGTTCCGACGTCATCCATTACTACGCTGCCGCTGACGCCTATGTCGGCGCTTCACTGGAAGACGCTTATGGACTTCCGATCATTGAAGCGATGGCGTGCGGCCTGCCGGTGGTCGCCAGCGTGCGCGCCGGTGCTAGCGAAGCGATTCATCACGGCCTCAACGGACTGTTGCTGCAGGATCCGAATAATTCCGAAGAGCTTGCCGGCCACATCGCGGCTCTGCGCGGAGATTCGGCACTGTGCAAACGTCTGGGCCATGCCGGACAGATGACCGCGCAAAATTACAGTTGGGACAAGAACGCCGCGCAGTTGAAGGAATTCTTATTAAATGCCGCAGCTGCGAAGCGTTGGCGTTCGCAAAGCTGACCCTAGTTCGGCACGCTACGAGTAGAGTTCGCCTGCATCGTCGCCAGAACAGCTTTGCGTGTCGCTTCCAGAGTGAATGTTAAAGATTCCTTGGGCACCGCGGTAACGAACGGTCCAATCATCCATCCAAGACCGGTTGGAATATCACGGGTCAGCGAAACCACTTCGCTTTGCACGTAAACTCCGGCGTCTTTTTCTTCCATGCGCCACCAGGTCTCCATTCCCCACAAGAAACCATCATCGTCGCCTCGAGGACGCTCTTTCTCGCCGGGCTTGCCGGGTTTGTCCACTTCGCCGATATGTGTTGCGCTGCTGCGGCTGTGTGCCAGAGACGCCGAATCGCGAAAATAAGTTACGTCGTGCTCTGAATTCAGCACCACGGTAATCACTTTTTGCCGGTGGAACCGCAGAAACACGCGGTAGTGATTTCCGTCTTGCGATTCGATCCGCGAACGCTCCACATCGGGCGAATAGTATTCTGCGTGGCGATTGTAGTCTTCCAGCACATGCAGTGCGTCATCGAGCCGCGCGCCGGGAATGAAAATCAATCCTTCCCAGTGATGGATCAGTCCGTCGGGGCAGGGAATTTCGCGGCCATTTTCCCGGGTAGTGCGTTGTTTCAGTTGCGCGCTCCCGTGCGCCAGATCTTCATAAGCTTTCCTCTTGGCCGCTTCCGGCAGCTCGTCGATCCACAGCAGAAGGGTGCCACGCTGCAATTCGGAGGTGTTGCGCGCCTCGGTGGCAAGCACGTACTTGGCGAAAGCTTCGCTGGTTTTCGGTTTCAGCCCGGGCGGCTCCGCCGCGGCTATCCGGCCGACCAATACAAGTAAAATCGAGAGTACGCACCATCGCGGAGGCCTGGTGAAATGCAAACCCAGCAGCTGTCGGTGCGACACCCCACTATTTCGGCTGCGTCCGGCTGCACTCGGCCGCAAGGGACTCACTTTAGTGGAACTTCGCCAACTCACAATGGATCGGATGCATGCGAATTGCCGTTGGTTCTAAAAACGAGAGCGGCCTCTGCAGGCCGCTCTCGCATCGACGCTTGTACTGACCGAAAGGAAAGTCGAACAAAAGCGGGTTGGGTAGCTCGCACACGACCCCTTGCGGAGCCGCTGTCCCCGCGCGGCCCCCAACCCGTTGTATCAAGTTACTGGCAGCACCGATTTCTGTGAATGGGCCGTCCGAGCCAGAGGACAGGGTACGCCGGTCTTAGTACGATGCAACCAGTTACCAATAAGCGGAAAGTGCGTGTAACATCATTAGTATCAATCACATGGAGCTAGTACTACGACTTTTTCCAGAGTCCATTTTTCAGCCAACATTCACTCCACTCAGAAATCCGCCAAGATGCGCGGTTAGGCCCAACAAAAGACAGACGAGGCTCTCTAGAAAGAGCAAAGAACCGGACGATGGCGCTAGACCGAGAGGGTCGCGACGTTTTCGAAGCCAGACCGTCAACCAAAACCCGAGCACCGTGGCGCAAGCGAACAATAGGTGAAGGCGGAGGGTGCCTTTCAGCTTCTGGCCTTCGAGTGCCCACCGCCAGGCGAGCAGTCCGGTAGCAAGGGCCGGAATGCTCATAATCGCAGCAAGGAGAAAGTTCCAGTGGGTCACCGCCAGCAGCCCGGAGTGGCGGAACCTCTTCGCCAGAAAGTCGAACAGTGTAGCGCTCAAATACAACGCAATCGGAAAGTGGATCAACACTACGTGCTGCGCATGCTTGGCGGTGATTGCCGCTCTCAGATCGAATGGATTTAGCATTTTAGTTAGAAGGCTTGGATCACTAGGCGCCTACTTCACCACTACCTGGCCGGTCATTTTTGGATGGACGGAGCAGAAGTAGGGGTAAGTCCCGGGTTTGTCGAAAGTGAACGAAAAGGAGTCGTCGGTATCAAGAACATGCGATTTGAAAACGCCTTCGGTACTGACCACCGTGTGCGGAATATCGTCGCGATTGGTCCACGTAACTTTGGTCCCGGCAGAAATTGAGATGGATTGCGGGCCAAAACTGAAATTATCGATTTTGACGGCGACCATTGCCGGAGCCGCCTGCGCTTCAGCGCGGGGGGTGTTTGCTTTTGCGGAGAAACCGGAGAGTCCCGTGACTAGCGAAACTGACAACAGCGAAATTCTAGTGATGCCCTTCATTTTGTTTTTTCCTTTTCCTTTTTTTTCTAAAGAAGCCCCGCTTAGGCGAGGTTTGAATCCACAACCGCTAATGCGTCCTTGCCGCGAACGAATTGAACGTCGGTAATACCCAGGACTTTGCGCAGTTGCTCCGCCGGAACCTTCATCGGGCCGGGAGAATCGGCGGTCCCAGGTGCCGGCTGCGGGAATGCGGTGGAAGCCGCGGTATGGAAGGTAATGTTGCCTTCCACTTTCTGCATGATCTGGTGAATGTGGCCGTTCAAGACCGTGACCGAACCAAAACCCTTCAGATAGCTGAGTGCTTGCGCGGCGTCGTCGGTGCCCCAGCCCCATTCCGGGTAAACGCTCCACAGTGGAATGTGGGCGAAGACTACGATGGGAGTGCTCTTGCTGTGCGACTGCAAATCTTTTTCAAGCCATTTCAGTTGTTCCGCGCCGAGGGTGCCGAGCCCACCGGCCTTCAAGTTCATCACGTTGACCAGGCCGATGAAGTGCACTCCGCTCTTATCGAAGCTGCGCCAGCCTGCTCCTGGCGAGCCTTTGCCGTAGCGATCGCGGAATTGTTGACCGTCGTCGTTAACCACGTCGTGTTCGCCGGGAACGTAGAAAACCTCTTTGCCGGTGTCTTTGAGAATTTGATCCACGGCGTCGAACTCTTCCGGCTTGGAGAGGTGGCTGATGTCTCCGGTGTGCAGCAGGAATTCCGGAACCGAGGGCAACGCTCTGATTTTGTCGACCGCGACTTTCAAAGTTGCGGTGACGTCGGGATTGGCAGGCTTGTTGAACCCCATGTGGCTGTCGCTGATCTGCACGAAGCGAAGTTCGCCGACGGCAGCCGCGGGATCTATTTCGGACGGACGGCTGAGGCTGAAGGATTTCAGTACGCCGCCTTGCATCACGCACAGCGCTCCGGTGCCGGCCCAGGCCATGCACTTCAAAAAGCCGCGGCGGTCGACGCCATCGTGGTTGTGGTCGACTAACAACAAGTCAGATTTCTTCTTGCTTATCATGGCCCCCCCAGCGCAGGTTCAAGTAGCGCCGACTTGAACATTTATTGCTGTCGAACGCTCTGCACTATGGCTAGACCGAAGCAGGCCTCGTTTTATTCCGTGGTCTACGAAATTAGGAGGCTTTTGAAAATGGTTCCGCCATTAGCTTGGACCGCCCAAAGAAAATTGACGGAACATGGAATAAAGTGGGACGCTGGCTGGTCTTAGTAGAGAGGAGCACCAGAGGTGCTCGTACCGGAAGACCGGGAACGATTCGAGC
>Ga0157376_10002370_pt1 | contig 12719 bp, 11 predicted proteins | sample M45metaG_FD_121801 | JGI IMG/M metagenome (GOLD analysis project Ga0157376, IMG submission 121801) | Miscanthus rhizosphere microbial communities from Kellogg Biological Station, Michigan, USA - M4-5 metaG | ecosystem: Host-associated > Plants > Roots > Rhizosphere > Soil | place: USA: Michigan... | reverse complement strand
TTTTTCAGCACTTTTTTGTTATTGTTCCCGCATATTTACTGCCATATTTCCCAAAAATAAGCGTTGGGGTATAGCTGTTAATATAAATGGTACCAGGTGCAGGAAATAAGTTTGCAATGGCCGCAATGTTTATAAGGCATTGATGGTGCCGCGTTTTCTTTACACTTTTTTGCACTATAAATTCCTGGTTGGCAGGCTGGAAGATAGAATGGCCGGTAATCAACCGTGTTAAAATAAACTAAGCTGCGGGTTTTCAGAGGATGGCTTGGATGGTTTAGCATTGCCAAATACGGTTTTGCCACCATATTTCCATGAATCCGTTCTTTCCTTTTGTATTAGCTGGTCAAAATTTGCATTGGGTATAAAGTCTTTTTCCGAACGGGCCGCCATTTCATGTAGTTTTTTTATGGCAGTTGCTTTATCCGTCATTCCAAGTTTGGCTTTATGAACTGCCTGTTGTAACGTGTCAATGGTTTCGTCATACACTTTTATTGGAACAGGAAAAGGGTGACCGTCTTTTCCGCCATGAGCAAATGAAAACCGGGCGGGGTCGGTAAATCTGGAAGGCGTTCCATGTATGATTTCGCTTACAAGTGCAAGCGATTGTATGGTTCTTGGACCAACTTCCTGAAGCAATAAAAACTCATCAAAATTTTGAGGTTGTTGTTCATGCGCCAGCCATAAGGCGGCGCCCAATCTTTTAAGGTTCACATCTTCCGCCCGCACATCATGATGAGAGGGAAGAAAAATCTTTTGTATTTCTTTTAGTTGCAAATCTGGTCTTTCGTGGCTAAGCTGCAGTATGCTGTCCTTAGTAGCCGCTGCGCCGGAAGCAGTTAGGTTTAGTATTTCTCCCTGATTAGCACCACAAATACCTGTATGAGGTTCCACAGTAAAAGAGGTTAGTCCATCAGAATGCCAGTGATAACGCCGGGCAGTTTTATTGCCCGTGTGCATTCCCTGCTGAATTACCGTCCATTGTCCCGTGTTGCTTACTATAAAATTGTGGGTGTATAGCTGAAAACCATCTTGTATGGCGGTGTTGTCAACTTTTGCGCTTAGTTTGCTGTTTCTCACCAATTCGTCTCCATTCAAACCCGTGCTGTCTGCAATTTTTAAAAGTTCGGAGGGCGTCTCTTTCGAAAATTTGCCCTTGCCGCCACAGACATAAATGCCCAATTCTTTTGAATGGGGATTGATAGCCCTTTTCAATGCGCCCATAACCGAGGTGGTTATGCCGGAGGAATGCCAGTCCATACCCATTACGGCGCCAAAGCTTTGAAACCATAATGGATCTGACAGCTTTCTTAATACGTCTTCTTTTCCATAAGTCGTAATAATGGATTCGGTTATGGCCAACCCCAGACGGGCCATGCGTTCTGCCAGCCATTGCGGCACATAACCATAGTGAAGCGGAAGATCTGCGGCGCCGGAACGTTTCATAATAGATAAAAATAAGAAACAACAGACAGACGGAGAATGTTGTGCAAAGTCAAAATTAACAACCCTTCAACATTTATTAAAGGTTACTACGTTTCAGGTAAAAAAAGCCAGGTTGATTTGCTATTTTTTAAACTGCCAAAATACAAAGCAACCGTTTGTACAGTTACTGCGTACCGGCCATAAAGGCTGCTGCATTGAAATTCCTCGACGAAATAATTACAGGTTGCATTGAGCAAAACCAACGCGATCAAAAAGCGCTTTACGAGCGGTACTATGGATATTGCCTGAAAATTGTTTTCAGGTATATATACAGGTATGATAAAGCGGTGGATGTAGTAAACGACAGCTTTGTAAAGATATTCGGCAAACTGCACACTTTCCATTGCGACCAGGCCACCAAATTGGAGTTTATTATGATGGGGTGGATGAAGACCATTATGATAAATACTGCTATCGACCGGCTGCGCAAAGACGATTTCCTTCCAGAAATTGGGTTAACCAATGAAGGTCTCTGGATAGAAGACAGATCCCAGGCATCCGATCAATCACTTTTGTATGAAGACATCATAAAGGAAATTAAACGGTTGCCACCTGCTTACCGTGTTGTCTTTAATATGTACGTTATTGATGGGTTTACACACCAGGAGATCGCTAACCGGTTAAACATAGCAGTGGGCACTTCCAAATCAAATTTATCGAAGGCCCGCGTCATATTGCAATCTTTCATTAAAAAGGCCGATGAAGCAAAGAAATGCTGCATGTAAATGAAGATAATAATGATGAACTGTTCCGTAAAGCTGCAGAAGATTTCTTTCTAAAGGCGGAAAATCCCGACTGGGAAAATGTAAGCCATAAAATGGAATCAGGTACCGGGCATGAGATGCCTGACCTAAAAAAGAAAGAAAAATATTTATTACCGGTTGTATTTTTCAAGAACTTGTTTAATACAAGCTGGTACAATAAATGGTTCCCTTTCCTTAACCGCTCAGGTAAATCTAAAAAAAAAATTGAACGGGCATTGTATACAATTGGTGGAAACATGCAGTTGTGTAATTGCTATTCTGCACCGCCGGTGCATCTGTTGCTGCAGAAGCGCGGCCTTTACCGCATATTAAACTAAAAGCAAAAACAGGCCATTGAAACAGGTAGTAAAAGATATTTTTATCATTTTGCAGCACAAGGAAAAAAGAAAGCTCTGGTTGCTTGCCCTGATGGATAGCTGTATAAGCCTGCTGGATATTATTTTTCTTATTGGATTGCTCTATGTGGTGAATTTTTATACGCAACCGCTGCATACAATTTCTACGGGGCGTTTTTCATTAAAACTATTTGATGCACACCCGGTGTTACTGATAACTATCTTCTTCCTGCTTTTTGCATTGAAAAATGTAGCCGGCTTTACGGTTTCAAAAATGCAATACCGGTTTGTTTATAGTGTAGCGTCCAGGATATCACGGCAAAACCTGGGTCAATACCTTGCTGGCAGGTTTCACGACTATATAAACACCGACTCTTCAGTAGCGCACAGGCGGATAAGCCAGGAACCCATTGAATTTGCCCATTATGTTTTAAATGGTTTGCAACAATTGTTCAGCCAGATGGTACTGGTGATTATTACTATTGCAGCAGTGCTCATTTTTAATCCTTTATTGTTTCCATTGCTGCTGTTATTACTTGCCCCTCCTGTTTTTTTGGTTTCATTTTTAATGAAGCGCAGGCTTGACGCAACCCGCTGGCAGGTAAAAAAAACGAGTGAGCAAACCATTCAGCATTTACAGGAAGCACTGGCAGGTTTTGTAGAAAGTAATATTTACAGGAAACATGATTTTTTTATCGGCCGGTACCTTCGTTTCCAGGAGCGGCTCAACCAGTATCTTTCAGAAAGGCTGGTCATTCAAAACCTGCCTCCCAGGCTGATTGAAGCATTTGCCGTTTTTGGACTACTTATACTGGTGCTGATAAATTTTTTTACTGAACCTGGTAAATCAATCCCGCTGGTGACAATTGGCGCACTTATGGTGGCGGCGTATAAAATCATACCGGGCATTGTTAAAATTACCAATACGGCAGGCCAGGTAAAAACCTATGCGTTCGCAGCTGCAGATCTGGCAGCGATTGCCTTATTACCGGGGAAACAGCCTTGTAAAGATGAAGCCATTGAATGCTTCGGTTTTGAAAATGTTTGTTTTAGCTATGCTGATACAAACATTTTCAGATCACTCACGTTTACGATAAAGCGGGGAGATTTTGTGGTTGTATCGGGTATATCAGGAAAAGGAAAGACAACACTGATCAATCTGTTGCTTGGATTTTTGACGCAGGATGAGGGTAATATTTGCATTAACGGATGCAAAACAGATGCAGTAACAAGGCAACGTTATTGGCCGGGCATCGCCTATGTAAAACAGCAAAATTTTCTGCTGTATGCTTCTATTATAGAAAACATAACTTTAGAGGAGGATGGGCATGATATCAAAAAAATAGAAGAGATTGCAAGCATAACCGGCATTGATACTTTCACCAGCTTACTGCCTGGGGGTTTACATGCTTTAATAACCGAAAATGGAAAAAATTTTAGTGGTGGACAAAGACAAAGAATCAATTTTGCCCGTGCGCTGTACCGGAATTTTGATCTTCTGATTCTTGACGAGCCGTTTAATGAACTGGATGAGCCATCAGAGCAGCAAATGCTGGCGCAACTCCAAAAAATTGCTGCGCAGGGAAAAATGGTTGTCCTTATTACGCATAATAAAAATGCCCTGTCTTTTTGCAATAAGAAAATTCTGATGGATGCAGGAGAGTAACCAGGCCCTGATCATTCTTACACCCGGATTTCCGGCGAACGAAACGGATAGTACCTGCCTGCCATTTCCCCAGCTATTTGTAAAAACGCTCAGACAGTTATATCCTTCATTACAGATTATTGTACTGGCATTTCAATACCCGTTTGAAAAAAAAGAATACCAGTGGCATGGTGCGCAGGTAGTTGCCTTTGGCGGAATGAATAAAGGCAAGTTTAACCGGTTGATGATATGGAAAGCTGTTTTGAAAAGGGTGCAAAAAATTGTAAAACAACAATCCGTTGTTGGTATATTAAATTTCTGGTTGGGCGAGTGCGGGCTGATTGGCAAATATGCTGCAAAAAAATACCGGCTTCAGCATTATACCTGGTTACTGGGCCAGGATGCAAGGGCAAACAACCGCTATGTTTTTTTTATAAGACCGCATGCGCAACATTTAATAGCCTTGTCGGATGCAGTTGCGGATGAATTTTACAGAAATTATAAAATCATGCCGGCCAATATTGTTCCACCCGGGGTTAATACAAAAGATATTAGGGCAAAAGATCTTGTAAGGAATATTGATCTGCTGGGCGCCGGTTCGCTGATACCACTGAAACAGTATGTTATTTTTATAACTGTGGTGGCAAGACTTGCCGTTACCCGTCCATCAATCAGGGCGGTCTTATGCGGAGATGGTATCCAGCGTGAATTACTGCAAAAATTAATTGATGGAACTGGTTTGTCGGCTAATATTGAGTTATGTGGCGAGTTAAATAATGAGGCAGTAAAAGCGCTTATGCGAAGATCTAAAATTCTGTTGCACCCTTCCTCCTATGAGGGTTTTGCAACAGTGTATACCGAAGCTTTATATGCTGGCGCGCATGTGGTAGGTTTTTGCAAGCCTATGAATGAGGTTTTTAAAAATCAGCATGTAGTAAAAACGCAGGAAGAAATGATTGATGAGGTGGATGCACTGTTGAATGATACAAATCTTAACCACGATAATGTTGTTACATGGCCTATAGAACTTACTTGTGAGAAAATATTAGCCCTTTACGGAATGTAATTGCATACAAAGCGCTGATATGTCCGCTGCAATTTTTTTAAAACTAAGCTGGCCGTTAAAATGTTTTTCTATTTGCTGCCGGTAAGCATCAACGTCAATATTGTTCAGGTTTTTTAATAGTGCCGTCAATCCTTTTATATCTCCTGGTGAATAGAGAAAGCCATACTTTCCATTGTCGGTAATTTTTTCAAATGCCGGAATTCGGGTAACCAGCGAAATGCAACCGCAGGCCATAGCCTCCAGCAAAGCATATCCCGCTGCTTCCCGATGACTACCCGATATAAAAAAATTGGCAGCACTGTACCAATCGGGCAGGTCGCTGTTTTCAACCCGGCCTGTCAATGTCACTGTTTGCTGTAGTATATCGCTCTGCGCTATCATTTTTTTTACACCGGCAAGTAATTGCTCATCCTGGTAAATCATGTATAGTCTTGCATCCGGCTGGCTCTGCGCATAACAACCAAAAGCAGTGAGTACTGTAAAGGGATCTTTGCCAGTGATAAGCCGGCCCACCCACAAAAAATTATTTCTTCCAGACATTTTAGTTGCTGCCTGACTTTTTTCCAGGCATTTCCTGGTGAAATGAGTGGATGCTTCCAGTACTTCAACACATTTGGTAACATCTTTTATAATTTTTGGTATCCATTCAGCAGCATTGTTACGCGAAGTAAAAAGATAAGTATGGATATATTTATCGGCTCTCTGCTGAATAAACCCTTTTATGCCGGTGAGAGGTTTTTCACCATGATGGCGGACAATAAATTTGCAATTTTTACCCAGTAGAAATGTCAACGCAATCAGTTGAAGCGGAAAAAGCAACCCCTCTATTATTATAATATCAGGTTTCTGCTTTTTTATATACCGGTGGGTGGTAAATGGAATCCACCAAAACCTGTTACGGCTTTTAAAAAATGCATACAGCGATCCGTTTATTGTTGTAACCCCTTTGTAATTCAGGTGTTTCACGAACTGAATATCAAGTAGGGATTCTGTAAAAGCGGAAAACCCGAAAGCGGGCCGGTGTTTCTCCAGCATTTTTTCAGGATCTGAAAATTCCTGGTGGTGGTGATATACGATGTCAATAACCTTAATCATTACCTGCAGTTTTAACATAACCAATATCTGCCGGTAAAGCCGCATGTTTGGAATAACTGCTGATGCGTTGCAGCAATGCCGGAAGATCTCCCTGCACATATTTAATTGCGCCGTTAATAGTTACCGCACTAAAGTTTTTTAGATCAATGATTGTTTTGCTTACCTGGCCAAGCATTGATTTGTCAAAAAGACGGATTTCGCCCCGGTGCATTACCATCAGAATCATTGAAGGACTAAGGGAGAAAAAATCATTGAAAGTTGTACAATTACTGGCTGTTTTTGCAAATACAATATCGGCATCCCTGCCAGCTACCATTTCGCCCGTATTCAGGTTCCATAAATGCGCCGGATGGCTGTTAATCATACTGAAAAGTTCTTCGTCATTTACCATTTGTTGTTCTCTCGCCAGCCGCAAATGTTGCCAAATATCCCACCGGCCGGTTAATGTAGAATCGGTACCAAATACCACCATGGTATTTTTTTTTAACTGGTCAATTTGGGCATGCTGGCTTAATAAAAATTTGTTCGATTCCGGGCACCATACAAGCCCTTCAAATTTTTTTGCCTGTTGTTCATTCATGGCTACTCCATGAACACCAATAATTTTTCTTTGCAGCAAATTCCATTGCAGCAGCTCATCAATTTCATTGCAGGATGATTTGTCTGCACCTTCCCCGGTATGTATGACGCAGGTTTTATTTTTGAGCAATGGGTTAGTTAATTTCCATCTCCAGTTTTTTTGAAATCTTACTGAGTGCAGGTTTTGAGTTTCCTGGCAGACAGTGATGAGCGGGTTTTCTATCGTCAATTTGTCTCCATGATTAATTACCGTGGTAACACCAGCCAGCAGGTTTTTATAGATGCCCCATTCGGTTCTTAGTCTCTGTGGAATTTGCAGTACTGAGTTGATTTCGCTTTTATATTCCTTATGAATGTGCTTGCCCCATTCAGTATAGTTGCTGTAGGTTTTTTCTCCCAATGCAGCAAAGCAGTTAAAATCCAGGTGGTCGTGTGAATTAATAAGTCCGGGGAAGGCCATGGCGCCGGCAAAATCAAATTCAATGTTGCATGGGGCGCTCGTATTGTTGTCTTTTGTTATGGCCCTTATTTTACCGGCGGCCACTTCAATATTTATCTGTTGAGTGCCATTGACAAACCTTACATTATTCAGGCGCATTTTCTTTCTTTAAATGAAGTCCGTAAATAATGGGCATCCCTTTAAAACGATTGTATACCGCAATCGCATTTTTCGCTTCATAATAAGGCTTTACGGATTCATCCACTTGTCTTTCGAGGCGCCTGACCAGTACAAATCCATGTTTATTAAGAATGCTGATTACTTTTTTTACTGGATGAACATAGTTGATTACAGACAGCGTAGCACCATTGTGGGCGAAACTTCTTTTGCCTCCTTTAGCCAGCAAGTCCGGGTGGAAATCGGTAATAACCAAGTCGCCATTTTTCTTTGTAACCCTGCTCCATGCCGCAATGGCTTCTTCAATATTTTTTATATGGGCAATGGTGAGCGTGGTAACAACACAATCAGCAAAGGCATCAGGAATTTTATTGAGGAGGTTGTCGGTAATTTGTTCGGTAAGGCCATTGGGAAATTTTTGTTTCAGCGCGGCTAGCATTCCACCAGAAACGTCAAAGCCGATAACGAGATAGGGTTTTAGCGCGTATAATTTTTGCCAATGCCTGCCGGTTCCGCAACCAATATCCGCCACCCGTTTATTAGCCAGGCAGATGTTTTTGATGAGCGCAGTAAACAATTGTTCGTCCAGGTCAAGCATCAGGTTGCCCGGCTGGTGGTCATAGGAATCCGACCATATATCATATGCTTCCACTACCGGTTTTTCCGTTGACGGCGATATTTTCTTTTGCAAGTATTGTTTTATTGAGCCAATCATTTTTATTTCACTAACAAAGCTGGTTATAATAAATACGGGCCGGGCGGAAATTGGTTGTTTTATAGCGTCTTTATTTTGCAGTTAAGGGCAACCATTACAGGGGTTTGCCGTATTTATAACAGGGAACTGATTATTCCTTTGTTAACGACTATGCATAAAATCTTACTGTTCAATCCGCGCAGCGCCAATGCCAAATACAGTATTCCGAACTCCATTTTAAACATCGCTGCATCTGTGGAAGGGAAATATCCCTGGGTAATTGTAGATGGTAACCGGGAGCAGGACTCATTGGGAAAGATACTTGGCTACATTGAAACAGGTGGCTTCAGGTATGTGGGCATTACCGTTATGCCCGGACCGCAGCTAAAAGAAGCAATCCCTGTTTCAAAAGCAATCCGGGAATTATACCCGGAGGTAACCATCATATGGGGTGGTTATTTTGCCAGCAACCAGTACAAAGTAGTGCTAAATGCAGGGTATGTAGATTTTGTAATCAATGGCCCAGGTGATCATTGTTTTCCGAAATTGATAGATGCACTGGAAAATAATCAGCCGTATGAGCTCATTAAAAATCTTATTTACAAATCGGGCGATAACATCATAAAAACAATAAAAGAAGATCTCATTGAGCAGGATGATTTGCCGCCACTGCCGTATGATAAATTAGCTGAGTTTTACCCAATGGAAAAATACCTGGGCAAAACCTACCTGGGACAAAAAACCATTGCCTATCATTCCAGTATTGGTTGCCCTTTTACCTGTTCATTCTGCGCGGTTGTACCCATCTATCAGGCAAGATGGAAAGCAAAATCCGCCCAAACCATTTACAGGGACATTAAATACATAAAAGATAAATGGGGAGGAGATGCTATTGAGTTTCACGATAATAATTTTTTTGTCTCCGAGAAGCGTGCAATAGAATTTGCCAACCTAATTATGCCGGAAAAAATGACATGGTGGGGAATGGCAAGGATTGATACCATGACAAAGTTTAAAGACACTACGCTGGCACTGATTCGTGAAGCGGGTTGCAAAATAATTTTCTTTGGTGCGGAAAGCGGCAACGACGCCATACTTAAACAAATGGATAAAGGCGGAACACAGTCGGGTGAGCAGATTGCAGCTTTCGCAGCGCGGATGAAGAAGTTTGACATTATTCCGGAATATTCTTTTGTGTTGGGTACTCCCGCACCTACACCCGCAGAAGTGGAAGCACAAATTGATTTTGATATAAAATTTATTAAACGGATAAAGTCCATCAATCCCGGAACAGAAATAGTGTTATATACTTACAGTCCTGTGCCTACAGATGGCTCAGAATTATTTAAACAGGCCACGGATAAAGGATTTTCATTTCCGCAAAAGCTGGAAGACTGGATAAGCCCCGCCTGGGAAAATTTTGATTTGCGTAAGAACCCACTCACACCCTGGCTCACACCCCAAATGATAGATAAGATTAGAAATTTTGAAACAGTACTGAATGGGTACTATCCAACAGTGACAGACATACGCTTAAATAATTTCAAAAGAAAGGCCATGCACGCACTGGCAGGTATACGTTACAGGATCAACCTGCATCGCTATCCGTATGAAATAAAATTGCTGCAACGGATATGGAAATACAGACAGCCGGAGATACAGGGCTTCTGAGTTTTTTTTGGTAGGTGTTTCAATTTGAAGAAATGAATAATTTAACCACGGAGACACGGAGGACACAGGGTTTCACGGAGGGCTTTATACTGATTAGAAAACAACTGGCATTTCCAGCACACTGGACTGTAAACGGTCTCTGGCCCCTCTGTGTTTCCGCCTTGAATGGATTAAAAAAATCTCAGTGCTGCTCTGTGCCCCCTGTGTTTCCCGTGGTTAGAATTGGTGAGAGGTTAATAACAGTAAATGATGATTCAATCACTATACCGTACTTATAACAGGTACCGTACGCTGCAGACCGATATAATAAGCAGTTTGCCCATTGTTATCTTAATGCCCCACAGCGCCTGTAATTGCCGCTGTGTGATGTGCGATATCTGGAAAGGTAATCAGCATCTTAAGCAATTGGATGAAACAGCTATCAGCGGCTTGCTCGGAGCGTTAAAAAAATTCCAGACACAACAGGTGGTGATGTCGGGTGGAGAAGCGCTGCTCAATCCTAATTTCTTCAGGTTTTGTGAAATATTAAAGGCACAAAACATTAAAATCAGTTTGCTTTCTACGGGATTAACCATAAAGAAAAATGCCGATCAACTGGTGAAATGGGTGGATGAGGTTATTGTGTCAGTAGACGGAGATGGCGCCCTGCACGACGATATCAGGAATATTCCCGACGCTTATACCAAACTGAAAGAGGGCGTTGCGGCACTGAAATCCATTCGGCCGGGTTTCCGGGTTACGGGAAGAACGGTCATTCACCGGCTTAATTTCAGGCGCTGGCCTGCTATTATAGACAGCGCAAAAGAGATAGGGCTTAACAGGATAAGTTTTCTTCCGGCAGACGTGAGCAGTCATGCTTTTAACAGGGAGATGGCCTGGGATGATCAACGGCAGCATGAAATACTGCCCGAAGAAGCTGAGTTGGATGAATTGCAGGCAATCATTCACAAACTGGTGACCGGGTACAGCAATGATTTTACTACAAGGTTTATTGCAGAATCTCCTGATAAATTACAAAAGATACACGACTACTACGCGGCTTTCTATGATCACTGTGAGTTTCCCTATAAAAAATGCAATGCACCCTGGGTGTCCGCAGTAATAGAGGCAGACGGAACTGTGAGGCCGTGTTTTTTTCATGAATCCATTGGTAATATAAAGACAGCACCGCTGGATGCAATTGTAAATAGTGCTACCGCAATTGCATTCAGAAAAAACCTTGATATAAATGAAAATGAAACTTGTAAAAAATGTGTTTGTTACCTGAATTTATTGCCCGGAAGCAATCCGGGCTGATGAATACCTGTATTTTAACAACGGATTATGGCAGTAAAAAAACAATCATCGCCATCCCAAAAAATTGGTATAGCAATTATTTATTGCATGGTGATTTTTTGCGCAACAGCCTGGTCAATAAAAAAACCTGCCTACAATTGGGATACATTAGCCTATATGGGTGTTGTACTGTCTTATGAAAATGCCGGTGCAAAGGCCATTCACAACACAGTGTATAGTATTGCGAAACAACAAATTCCTGCCGTTTATTATGGCCGGTTAATTGATCCTTCCAATGTATACCGGAATGGCATGGCACAAAATCCCGAACGGTTTTATTCACAGTTTCCTTTTTATATTGTGAAACCTATGTACACAAGGCTGGCATGGGTTTTTTATAAGATGGGCATGGGTCTGGTTATGGCAACAGTGTGGCCTTCTGCGGTGGCTTATTTTTTTACCGGCTTATTATTGTTCGCATGGCTTAACAAATATTGGCCGGGCTGGCATGCAGGTATTGCCAGTACTTTAATCATGTTGTCGCCGCCCATACTCACAGTGGCGGCGCTTTCCACGCCGGATGCGCTTTCAGGACTCTTATTATTTGCTGCTGTATTTTTTTTAACTGAAATGAAATCGCTCACGGCGGCATTTGTATGCCTGATTTTGTCTGTGTTTGCCCGCCTGGATAATATACTACCGGCAATATGCCTGTTGTCTGTCATTTTTTTTACAAACAAATGGCCACATAAAATACCAGTCTACGGCATGTTGTTTTTGTATGGCAGTTTACTCCTTGCATATTTCGTGGTGTCTCTAAGTGTGCGCTCTTTTGGCTGGAACGTGTTATTCTATCCGGCCTTCATAAGACAATTAAATTTATCTTATACCGCTGCTACTGCGTTTGACTTTGCAGCATACGCAGCGCTGGTAAAATCGCAATTAACCACCGGGCTGTATTTCTCTTTTGTAGTTTTCTTTTGTTTCCTGGTACTGCTATTGCTGCGAAGCGATGCGCCATTGGCTTTTAGCAGACTTTCAACGGAACAAATACTGGCCATTGTGTTTGTATTGATTATGGCATTGCGGTTTTTGTTGCAGCCGCTTATAGCAGACAGGTTGTATACAGCTTATTACCTGGCCATTATGGCTTTTTTGGTTAAAAAGAATTCATTGACTGTAAGCCTTCAACAAGCATAAAATGAAAAAAATATTATTTACACATTCTTATTTCCTGTGCTTCGATCCAAAGCAATTTGCTACCGGACAACCCTATGCGCCGTTAGGCACTTTGTATGCAACGGCTTTGCTGCGCCAGCATCAGTATGCCGTTTCTTTTTTTGATACCATGTTTGCCAAAGGACCCGAAGATATTATTCCAGCCATAAAAAAAGAACAGCCGGATATATTTGTTATTTACGATGACGGCTTTAATTATCTCACCAAGATGTGTCTGGAAAATATGCGTGAGGCGGCATTTAAAATGATAAAATATGC
>Ga0157376_10002368_pt1 | contig 12723 bp, 12 predicted proteins | sample M45metaG_FD_121801 | JGI IMG/M metagenome (GOLD analysis project Ga0157376, IMG submission 121801) | Miscanthus rhizosphere microbial communities from Kellogg Biological Station, Michigan, USA - M4-5 metaG | ecosystem: Host-associated > Plants > Roots > Rhizosphere > Soil | place: USA: Michigan... | reverse complement strand
TGCCAGGAGACTTAATAAGGAAGGCGCCAATATCATACTTCAACGTTCCGCAAATGGTCAAAGCTATCAGCTGATGTCCAATAGTGCAAAATGGGTATGGCCAGTGCCAGACGACGTTCTTTCATTCAACCCCGGCATGGCGCAAAATCCACGATAATTCTTAACCATTATTATTTTAATAACTCATATATGTTTAGTAAAATTATTTACAGCCTTATATTATTATTGTCGTTCAACTTTTCAACGATAACGCTTCCTGCTTGCTACGGGCAACTGGCGCAGGCGGCAGCTAAAGACAAATCTGTTTTAATCGGCAATGCTCCTCCGGAATTTACCTTCAACGCGGACAACATTGGTCTCCGCAATGCCAGGCTTTCTGATTACAGGGGTAAATTAGTCATTCTTGATTTCTGGAATATCTGGTGCCCTTCATGCATCACGGCAATGCCGAAAATGCAATCATTACAAAAACAATTTGCTGATAGCATTGTCGTATTGCTGGTAACCGCCAATACAGCAGAACAGGTTGAAAAACTAAGATCACGTACTAAGATTCTGCAAAGCATCCGGCTTCCTATTATTACCGGAGACACTGTATTATCAGCATTTTTTAAACCAGTTGGTTTCCCATTGCACGTTTGGATAGATAGCACCGGAATGATTTGCCAGATGACCAGCGATTATAACACCACCGCCGCCTCAATTAAAAACTGGCTGAGTGGAAACACCAAAAGACTAGCGGTTAGGAAAGACCTGGCAGATTTTAATATCAATACACCGTTATGGGAGGAGGGAAACGGCAGGCAAAGGGAATACCTGAAATTATATTCTTTAATAAGTTCTCATATTGATTATAAAGATTGTCGCGGCAGTATTAAAACGGATTCAGTCACCGGTAAATTAGTCTGGTTCCACCTTATAAACTATCCCATTTACAGTCTTTACCAGAATGCTTTCTGCCAGGAAAATAACATTCCGTATACTCAATTTAAAAAGCGATGCAGCGTTTTATCAAAACGAATTGATAAAATAATGTTGCCGTCTTCGGTTGAGGAACAAGACGATTGGGCAGAAGAAAATACCTGGTGTTATGAAATGCTGGTTCCTCCGGAAAAATCAGCCGATATGTATAAAATTATGCGGCAGGATATTGACCGGTATTTTAGCCTGAAAAGCGTTATTAAAACAAGATTGGTTACTTGCCTTATCCTGAAAAAAATTACCCTTGAGGATAAACTCAACGCAAAGAACAGTGGCGATCTTGAAACTTTATCTGAAGATTCCTCCAGGTATATAATCAGTAACAGAAATATAGCATCCAGCTTGCTGATGTATTTACAAGGCACACACCCTAACGATATTGTTGTTGACGAAACGGGTTATAAAAAACCCATCAACATGATTTTGCCACGCGATATAACTAATTATGCATCAGTAAAAAAAACCCTCAGGCAATACGGTCTTGATTTAATTAAAGCAAAAAGAAAAATCAGCTTTTTAGAAATAAATGACCGCTGACTTAATTAAAAAAAGGATAATTGCGTTACAGTGGCAACCGCAATTATCCTTTTTTTTACGCTATTTTTAATTGCGCCTGCTCAATGTGCTGGGTTGATCAGTCCCTGTAGGCGAAATCCTGTATCCTCCGGAAACTGCAGTAGCCGAAAAATTCGTATTGGCTTCCTCGCATGGATCCCCTACCCCAAGACAATCCAGTTGTGGCGAAGTGTAAGCCATGTTGTTTGATTTAATATACGGTTGCAATACACCGGTTGCATCTGTTGGAAAATAATAAACGGTAAATGCACGGTGTTCTTTTGGTTTTGTAAATGCAACAGATGCTGTTGCAAGCACAACGGCGATGATGCCAAAAACATACTTTTTCATTTTGCTGTATTTTAATGTGGAAAATATATGCTTACTCATTTTTTACAGGACTTTTGGCTACCAACCTGATTATTGCAATAATGATTTCATTTTTTTAAGTAATTAAACCACCGGGATATGTTGTATTTTTTATCTTCTCCCTTTGTTTGATTCCGGCGATGCACAGCGCAATAAAAAAAAGATTAAACACCAAATGCTGCTTCCAGGTCATTTTTCTTAAGACACCGCCGCATGAGCAGGGCAAATGCTGTGATTGAAATACCAGGATATACAGCAGGTATCCGGTAAAAAGCAGCAAAAGCACCAATGAGGCATACAACCCTGCCAATTTCCAACCTGGCGCTAATAATAAAGCGGTTACAATTAATTCCGAAACAGGTAAAACCCATACTACAATAACACTATACCTGCCTATGAGCGGAGATCTTTCCAACATGCCTCTGAAAGAATCAAAGTCGGAAAGCTTGCTGAGCGCCGTGTATAAAAAAAGCAAAACAAGCAAGGCGCAAATAATCTCAGTATAAACAGATGGCTTCATTGCAATGAATTTTTATAAAGAAAAAGCTGAATTTCTATTTTTGCCGGTAATTATTGTTCAGAAAGACCTGGGTGCGCGCGTTGTTTGCTTTAATGATTACCAAATATAAAATGAAGCTGTTGGCAGCCCGCTGAACAAAAAGCAATAAAAAGTCAGCGTTTATCTTTTCCTTCTCATCCGGCTAATGGTATGCACTTCCAAATCAATAAAGGAAGCCAGGTATTTGAGCGGAACCCGCTGTAACAATTCAGGAAAATGTTCTTCCAGGTAATGGTAACGATCAACTGATTTACGGAGCGCAATGGCATGCAGTCTCTTTTCCAGCAATGCATAGTATTGTTCTGCAGTTTTGCGGCCAATTACCTGCGCTTCCGGGAAATGACGGTAAATGTATTCCAGCGAGGGATAATCAATCAACCATGTGCTGCAATCCTCCATTGCCTGTATAGACTGGTTACTGCGACCCTGCTGATATAGGCTGCTGATAGCCAATACCATATTGTTTTGCGAAATAAAACATTGGGAGATTTCCTGCTGGCCCAGGCGATAATAAAAACGCACAAACCCTTTCCTTAACCACCAGACATTTCTGCATACGGTGCCTTCGCGCAGTAAAAAACTGCCTTTTTTATACTCCGCCGGTTGCATGGCACCAATTAAATAATCGTTGAATGGCTGGCTCAAAGGCGCAATCGAATCAAGACAAGTAAATAATGTATGGATACCAGCCATGCTGCGAAATTGGAAGCAACAGCCTATAGCCAGTTACCCTATGCGGATTATAACTTATGTTAAACGGATAAATTTCATCCCCATTTGCGCATATAACCGGGCGTACAAAGAAAATGCTTCCTGAAAGCCTTATTGAAACAGGGCACATTTTTATACCCGCATTGAAACGCAATATCCGCAAAAGGCAATTTAGTGTCTTTAACCAGCATCCCGGCTTTTATCATTCGGGCTTCTATCAGATACACATGCACCGGTTTACCATAGGTATACTTAAAATATTTTTTTAATTTAAAGTCATTGGTTCCCACTTTGCGGGAAAGCCCCGTAAGGGAATGAGGATTTTCCAGGTTAGCCATAATGATGGATTCTGCTTCATATATCCGCTCTAAATCATCGGCCCTTGGCTTTAGCAGCATGGCAGATTGCAGCGACAAAACCTTTAGCGCAAGGATCAATAGTTCGATGGCCTTGGATTCAAGATAAAACAACTGTGTGATGCCGGTGAAATCATTGCACAACATGCTCCTGATAATGCCAATTATTTCTGAGGTGGCTTTTTGTTTACCGGAACTGTATTGCGATGCCCGGTTATTGATAATATTGTTAAGAAAATTGTCAATTGCAGGATAGGAGCCTGCAAAATTGCAGAGGTAACTGATATCAAAATGGATATCGAAACTAGCATACCTGGCGCATTTCCGAAGGGTGGATCTATTTTCTATATAGGGAAGATAGGTAATATTAAATTCGTTTTCAGCCGTTGCAATATTGCCCAATTCCGTCAATCTGTATTCTATCTGATTGGCAAGCATAAAATGCAGTTCAAGACTGGGCTCATTCATGGCAAAATAGAACGCGGCGTCCCGTTCCAGTTGGTATTGACTATAATAAATCGTAAAAGGTCCCGCCTGTATATGCTGCACCAGTATAGTTCCAAAATCACCTTTCACTGTAGATAAGCCTGCTTCCGGCAACCAGGGTAAATTAGCAGAAGAGGATTCCAAAAAAATCAACTGCTCCTCCCGGTCAGAAATCAATCTCAGTTCCATATTATCCCTTTTAGATAATTAACAATCCGTTTAGCATAAGTCCAAAGAAAGCAATCAAAATTATCTTAGTTATACGCCAAAATTAAACGCCCGGGCATTGATGCAGAACGTAAAATCTATACGTCAATGTACGAAATTGCCTTTAACAATTAATTTAAATTTAACATATTAGAGCAGATGCCTATACGTTTATCACCCCACCCTCATTAAACCATTACTCAATGACAATCACAAAAGACTCACCCAGCATCCGTGAATTATTAAAGGATGCTTTTTTACCACCCTTCAAACCTGGTGTTATCAATAACCCCGGGATACGCTGGGAATGGCTGGAACTCTGCAGCCATATGCCGATAATCTTTAATTGGGTACAGCTTCCTTATGCAAAAAAATTCTGGCAAATGGATCATTTGTCTTTCGACCAATTGCATGCGCACTATGCACAGGTACTGCAATCCGGCCACAATGATTCACTGATTGGCTATTTTAATGGAGCACCCGTATGTCAGGTTGAAGTGTATTACTGCCTGCACGATGAAATCAGTCACCATTATACCGCCAGTCTGGGAGATCTTGGTATTCATTTTCTGATGGCGCCCATATCAGGAAAAAAAATTGATAACCTCTCAGTCACTATGATGCAATCAATCATCCGGCTGTTGTTTGCTTCTGCCGGTGTTGACAAAATAATGGGAGAGCCGGATATACATAATCAAAAAGCCAACACACTCGTGAAAAAGGCCGGCTTTGTATTTAAAAAGAAAATCAGTATGTCTTATAAGCAAGCCAATTTATATGAATGCACAAGAACAAGCGCTGCCGTCTGCGTCTAAAAAAAGGTATCCTGAAATAGATTTGGCCAGAGGCCTTACCGTGTTTTTAATGCCGGCCGTTCATGTAACCATGCTATATGGTAATGAAGCGGTCTACCATTCCTGGTTGGGTATTGCCATGAACTGGATAGCTGAATTTCCAGGTGCGCAATTGTTTATGTTGCTGATGGGCATGACACTTGGTTTTTCTGATGGCAGGGATATGAAAAAAACTTTTTTCAAAGCCTTAAAATGGATGCTGGCCGGCTACCTTCTGAACGGTTGCAAATTTCTTGTACCCGCCTTTGCCGGATGGCTTCCAACCGGCTTTTACCAATACCTTTCAATTACGCCCGGTTTCCATGGTTGGTTAACACTCTTTCTATTGGGTGATATTCTTCAGTTTGCCGCGTTGAGTATTATGATTATGCACCTGGCCGATAAATACCTGCCTGGCAAATGGGCAATTTTATTGCTGCTTGTTTTTATTATTATATGCTCACCGGTTGTGTGGAGATTACAAATTGGCAGCGGCTGGGTCAATGAACTCATTTCATTGGTAACGGGCAACGATCCACTTGTATTCTTTCCCGTTTTTCCGTGGTTGTTATATCCGCTTACAGGATCAGTGATAGGAAAAATGTTAAGGAGGAGACAACTCAATTATGTCTGGCTGGCCGCAGCTGGTTTTTTACTCATGTGTCCGGGTATCTTTCTTGATCATATGAACTTAATTGCCAACAATGAAAATCTCTACCGCAGTTTTCCGCTTCAAACGCTGTTTCATGCAGGGTTTTGTTTTTTGTGGCTAAGCGGATGCTTTGTAATTAGTAAAATTACCAGTCAGTTTATTTTTTTTAAAATTCTATCGTGGTGCAGTGCACATATCACACTCATTTATTGTATACAATGGGTAATCATTTTTTGGTGCATCGACTTTATCCCTTATCGCGGATTGAATACATACGATACAATGCTTTATTGTTATGTATTATCCATCATTGTATTAATAACCGCCCGTGCATGGCAGCAAATTTTACAACATAGCAACAGATTAACACCCGATGGAACAAATTATTTATGATATACTCGGTATCGGCCTGGGCCCTTTCAATCTTGGCCTGGCTGCATTGTGCCAAAGCCTTGAACTCAACAGTCTTTTCATGGAAAAGGCAGACTCCTTCAACTGGCACCCCGGATTGCTGTTAGACGATGCGCGGTTGCAGGTTCCGTTTTATGCTGACCTTGTAACACCGGCCGATCCCTGTAGTAAATTCAGCTATATAGCTTTCCTGCATGCCAGGCAACGACTGTTCCGCTTCGTCATCAGAAACAACCTCTATATTAAAAGACAGGATTACAATGATTATTGCAGATGGGTGATTGGCCAGTTATCAAATATCCGTTTTAGCTACAAGTGTGAAAACATTGAATTTGACGACGCAAAAAAATATTACCGCGTTTATTCAAACAACGAAGTATATCACGCAAAACACATTGTTATTGGCGTAGGAACAGTACCGTGTATACCTGGTTTTGTAAAAAATTGGCTGCAAGGACCCGTTTTGCATTCAGCCGACTATCTCCCAAAAAAAGATATGTTATTGCAGCAACCCGATATCTCTATAATTGGTTCTGGCCAGAGTGCCGCCGAAATTATTTTTGATTTGCTAAAATGTTACAAAGGCAAACTAAACTGGTTTAGCAAGGCCGATAGTTTTTTCCCTATGGACAATTCAAAATTTTCACTGGAGAAAACATCACCTGATTATGTCGATTATTTTTATTCACTTCCGGAAATTTCAAAAAAAGACATTCTTTCGCGGCAAACAAACCTGTATAAAGGGATCAATGAGGGGCTGATCGATTCAATTTATGGTATGCTGGATGATGCCGCTGTTCCATCCACCAGGCTTTATCCGGGTTGTGAATTGCAAAGCATACAAAATGGTTATACACTGGGTTTTCAGCACCTGGGTTTTCAGCAGCATTTCGACCATTTAGCCAGTGCAGTAATTTTGGCCACCGGTTATCACCAATTGCTGCCCTCCTTTATTGGGCCCATCAGTCATCACATTCAATGGCATACACAACAGCGTTACAAGGTCAACAGGAATTATTCTATCGATAATAACAACAGCATTTTTGTTCAGAATGCAGATCTCCACTCACATGGATTCAATGCCGCGGATCTGGGACTTGGCGTTTACCGGAATGCCACCATCATTAACACCATTCTTGGATACACACATTTTAAAATGGAACAGGATATTGCCTTCCAACAATTTGGAATGCCTTAGAAGCTCTCTGGCTTCACTTTAAATACTCGTTGAAAAAATCAATCGTACGTTTCCAGGCCAGTTCGGCGGCTGGTTTATCATACCGCGGTGTAGTGTCGTTATGAAAGCCATGGTTTACATTTGGGTATATATAAGCCGTGTATGGCTTGCCATTTGCTTTTAAAGCCGCTTCATATGCCGGCCAACCCTCATTTACACGGGTATCCAGCCCTGCATAATGCAGCAGCAGCGGCGCTTTTATTTTACTCACATCTTCGGCTGGTGGCTGACCACCATAAAATGGTACCGCGGCTGCCAGATCCGGTATGCGTACCGCCATCAGATTGGCAATACCGCCGCCAAAGCAAAAACCTACCACGCCTACTTTACCGTTGCAGTCTTTATTTTTTTTGAGATAGTCGTATGCGGCAATAAAATCTTCCAGCATCTCATCGCGGTTGCGTTTGCTTTGCATTTCGCGGCCTTTCTCATCATCGCCGGGATAGCCGCCCAATGGCGTTAAAGCATCGGGGGCAATAGAAATAAATCCCGCCAGGGCAGCCCTTCTTGCCACATCTTCAATATGTGGATTTAGTCCGCGGTTTTCATGCACCACCACAATACCACCCAATTTCTTATTGGCATCTGCGGGCATAGACAATAATGCCTTAATAGTACCACCGCCTTTTGGTGATGGGTAATTGATATACTCAGATTTTATACGGGGATCGTCTGCCTTTATTTGGATAGCACCCTGGTAATCGGGCATCAGAAAACTCATAAGCGCTGTTACGGTAAGACCGCCTACTGCATAAGCAGATAATTTTTGCACAAACTCGCGTCTGTTTACACGGTTGTGCGCATAATCGTCGTACAAATCAAACACTTCCTGTTTGATGTCCTCTTTTTTTATGGTATCCATATTATAACAGGTTGAAGTTTTTTGAAGTTACATAATTACAGGTCAAACAGGCATTAAAAACCGGTGAAGCGGCCCCACAGATTTTCCCTTGCCCAACCGCTGCTAAATGCATGCCGAACCGCTATGTACGCTAGCAGGAGTTAGCCCTCAAATGTTCCAAACATGTTCTGTAGGAACATCTGGTGGGTAGAAATTTGAAACAGACGAGTAGCGTGCCGTAGGTTCGCTTCGTGCTATTGCGGGTCAGGCGCATTCCCGCGAGCGTGCGGCATTCTTACAGAACATGTTTCGAACACTTGCACAGTTATCCCATCAACACGCTGCGTTTCATTTATTCCATCCAGCTTTTTACGTAATCGGGATTTTCAATAGAAAGGGCCTGCACAGTGAGTTCTAGCGGGTGAAAAGTATCTATCATCACCGCCAGCTCCTTTGTTTCTTTTGCACCAATACTTTTTTCTACGGTTCCCGGATGAGGACCATGCGGTATACCCGACGGATGCAGGGTTATCATACCACGGGTTACATTCTTGCGGCTCATAAAATCTCCGTCAACATAATACAACACTTCATCGCTGTCAATATTGCTGTGGTTATAGGGTGCAGGTATTGCAGCAGGATGATAATCATACAACCTGGGCACAAAAGAACATATTACAAAATTATTTCCTTCAAACGTCTGGTGTACAGGTGGCGGCTGGTGAACCCTCCCGGTTATAGGTTCAAAATCGTGAATGGAAAATATAAAGGGCCAGGCACATCCATCCCACCCCACTACATCAAACGGATGAAATGCATAATGAAGCGTATACAACAACCCCTGCTTCTTTATACGAATAATAAAATCACCTTTTTCCTCACGTGGCTGCACAAAGACTGGTTTACGTATATCCCGTTCACAATACGGCGAATTCTCAAGCAATTGCCCGTTTTTACTGATATATTTTTTTGGAAACTTTACGGGAGAGAAACTCTCGGTAATCAACAACCTGTTTTCTGGCGTATCAAAATGAATTTGATAAATGGTGCCCCGCGGAACAACGATATAATCGCCATAACTAAAACTAAGTTCGCCATATTGCGTTAGCAATTTGCCGCTGCCTTCATGAACAAAAATAATTTCATCTGCATCTGCATTCTTGTAAAAATAATCAAGGATACTTTGTTGCGGAGATGCCAGTACAATATGACAATCGCGGTTAACCAGCACCGGCTGACGGCTCATAATAAAATCTGCCACTGGTATAATCTGGAATCCTTCGAATGCGCGGTGGTGCAGCGATGGCAATGTTGCCAATTTAGGTCTCAGATCAATATGACCTTCTGTCTGCGTTATAACAGTGGGGGGATGCAGGTGATACAACAAAGAATAATCATTGCTAAAGCCTTCTGTAGAAAACAACTGTTCGGAATAGAGATGGCCTTTCTTATCGCGAAATTGAGTGTGACGCTTGTGCGGAATAGAACCTGCACTGGTATAGTAGGGCATGATAAAATTAGTTTGAATATAAAAATACATCAACAACAAAGTAAAACAGCGCCCGGCTGTCAGGCCGCCGAAGACATATCAAGTGCCGACTGGAGGAAGGAAAATTTCCAGCGTCGTTTATCAATCCAGTAAATAAAATTTCTATAAAACAGCATATTTCAAAATTATCACTATTTTTGTTCTAATTAAAAATTTCCATTGAGACCCGATTATCCAGCAAAATATTTCAATGATCGGCGCAACAACTACGCGCTGCTGATGATGGTTCTCGCCACCGGTTCACAGCCCTGGTAACTTTCTGTTTTTCGGCATTATTTTCTTCTGGTCCGTTATTAATTATTATAAGCTATTTGTTATGGAAAACATAGATTTTCTTCCACTGGAAGGCACCGACTATATAGAATTTTATGTCGGCAACGCCAAACAGGCCGCGCACTATTATAAAACAGCTTTTGGCTTTCAATCCCTGGCCTATGCAGGCCCCGAAACGGGGCAAAAATTTTTTGCCAGCTATGCGGTTCGCCAGCAGCAACTGACTTTTGTGTTTACCACGCCCCTGCGCGCCGGCGAGAAGGCGCAACATATTTACAAACACGGAGATGGCGTAAAGGCCATTGCGTTGCGCGTGCCCGATGCCACCCGTGCCTGGCAGGAAACTACTGCCCGCGGTGCAAAAAGCTTTCTTGAACCCATTACCACCAGCGACGACGATGGAACGCTTGTTATGAGTGGCATCCATATTTACGGAGATACCGTTCACCTGTTTATTGAAAGAAAAAATTATAAAGGTGTGTTTATGCCCGGATACCGCAAATGGAAATCGGTTTATAATCCGCCGCCAACTGGATTACTGCATGTTGATCACTGTGTTGGAAATGTGGGCTGGAACCAGATGGACCGCTGGGTAAAATTTTATGAAGAGGTGATGGGCTTCAGAAATATACTGAGTTTCGACGATAAGGATATCTCTACTGAATATTCTGCCCTTATGAGTAAAGTAATGAGCAATAGCAATGGCTTTGTCAAATTTCCTATCAACGAACCGGCAGAAGGTAAAAAGAAATCGCAGGTAGAAGAATACCTTGATTTTAATAACGGTGAGGGTGTACAGCATGTGGCACTGGCTACCAGCAATATTATAGAAACGGTTAGTGATCTTCGCAGCCGGGGCATAGAATTTCTACAGGTGCCTTCTTCCTATTACGATAATTTACTGGACCGTGTGGGCCATATTGATGAGGATCTGGCGCCCCTGAAAGACCTGGGCGTGCTTATTGATAAGGATGATGAAGGTTATTTACTGCAAATTTTCAGCAAGCCTGTTGAGGACAGACCCACCTTGTTTTTTGAGATTATACAACGCAAGGGCGCAAAGAGTTTTGGAAAAGGAAATTTTAAAGCCTTGTTTGAAGCCATTGAGCGGGAACAGGCAGAAAGGGGCAACTTATGAAACTGGTAAGCTTCTATTGGGATAATAAAGAAACAGCAGGTGTCCTTATTGACTCACATGTTTTTGAAATTGCACAATTAGGTCCGGCATGGCCGGTAACCATGCAGGAACTATTAAATCGCTGGAACGATTGTTATCCGCGTTTGCAAAAAATTGTTGCAGATCTAACAAGTGGAAGCGAGAGACATCTTCCTTATCATAAAATAGCAGATCTGCATTTGCTTTCGCCTCTTCCCAAACCCGTTTCCTGCAGAGATGGATATGCTTTCAGACAACATGTTGAAGCAGCGAGACGTAACAGGGGTGTGGCTATGATTGCGGAATATGATCAATTTCCGGTTTTTTATTTTACCAATCACTGCAGCATTCAAGGCCCGGGGCCGGTTGTTTGTATGACCGATCATTTTAATCAGCTCGACTTTGAACTTGAAGCGGCCATTGTTATTGGTAAACAGGGTAGAAATATCCCAGCGTCGCATGCCGGTGAATATATAGCGGGGCTAACCGTCATGAATGATATAAGTGCCCGCAGCCTGCAGATGGATGAGATGAAACTCAACCTGGGGCCAGCCAAAGGCAAAGACTTCAGTACCGTAATTGGTCCTGCACTGGTTACCCTTGATGAACTGGCACCGTTTGAAACAGCTTGCCAGAAAGGTCATACCGGCCAATCATGGAACCTGTCAATGAAAGCACATATAAATGGCATAGAGGTCAGCAGTGGAAATCTAAGCGACATGCAATGGACCTTTGCAGAAATCATTGAACGTGCTTCTTATGGTGTAACGCTGTATCCCGGCGAAATTATTGGCAGCGGCACAGTCGGCACCGGTTGTTTTCTGGAGTTAAACGGCACGGCCAGGCTAACAGACCCCTCGCATCCTAATCAATGGTTAAAAGAAAATGATCGTATGGATCTCTCTATTGAACAACTGGGAGTGTTAAGCAATACAATTGTGAAGGATGCACTGCCCTATTCATTACCAAACCATCGTTTATGACCCTTGATATTTCCGCAATGCCAGTTACCGCGCGGCAATACTGGTTGCAGTGCGCAATTGCCCCAAGACCCATTGGATTGATATCTACCGTTAATAAAAAACTGCTGCCCAATCTGGCGCCCTTCAGTTTTTTTAATCTTTTTTCTGCTAATCCGCCATTGGCAATTTTTTCGCCCGCCAGAAGGATCAGGGACAATACCCGAAAACATTCTTTTACAAATTTATACGAAGTACCAGAGGCAGTTATCAATATTGTTGACTATTCCATGATCCACCGTGTTAACCTGGCATCTGCTGAATATGCGGAAGATGTTAATGAATTTATTAAATGCGGTTTCACCATGGAGCCCGCCACGTTGGTTCGGCCGCCCATGGTAAAGGAAAGTAAAATTAAATTCGAATGCAGGGTAAATGAGCTGAAACCGCTGGGAAAAAATGGCGGTGCCGGCAATCTTGTTTTTTGCGAAATATTAAACATGCACATTGATGATACTGTTATCAGCTCCAATGGCATGGTTGACCAGCATAAACTTGATCTGGTAGGGCGCCTGGGAACAGATTGGT
>Ga0157376_10002366_pt1 | contig 12726 bp, 15 predicted proteins | sample M45metaG_FD_121801 | JGI IMG/M metagenome (GOLD analysis project Ga0157376, IMG submission 121801) | Miscanthus rhizosphere microbial communities from Kellogg Biological Station, Michigan, USA - M4-5 metaG | ecosystem: Host-associated > Plants > Roots > Rhizosphere > Soil | place: USA: Michigan... | reverse complement strand
CTGTATAGCAAATGCAATGATAGAAAAGATAGCAACGATTAATATTTTCTTCACAACTTTGTCGTTTAATCTATTAACGTAAATTTAGACAAAAATACTCCACGAACTGATTATTTAACATTTTTATCAAACCATGACTGCAACAATTATATACACCGGCCAATTGCGCTGCAATGCCACCCATCAACAAAGCGGAACAATTATAGAAACTGATGCGCCAACTGATAACCGCGGAAAGGGTGAACGTTTTTCACCTACGGATTTGCTTTGTGTTTCGTTGGGTACATGTATCATCACCACTATGGGTATCAGGGCCACCGATATGGGCATTGACTTAACCGGAACAACATTGCAAATTCAGAAACATATGCTGGGCGAGCCCCGGCGCGTTGGCAAAGTTGACGTGATACTTGAATTTCCAGGCACCCTTAAACTGGATGAAAAAGACAAAACCCTGTTACAGCGTATTGGTGACAATTGTCCCGTTCAAAAAAGCATACATCCCGATATTATCACCAATATACAGTACAACTGGGGTGCCTGATTGGGGATCTACCAATGGTCAGGTTGATGTCGTTTGCTCTGCCTTCGGGATCCGTCTCACTACGAAATCACAGAAGGCCAAAGAAACACCAGGGGATGCCCTATAATATCCAGTGACACTGCGATAAAGTCTGCGTCGATGACTACATAGGGGCGCTTAGTTATTAATGGCCAACTGTTCGCTTTGAATAGCAGCCGTTTCACGATGGCTGTTTTTCAGGTATTCGTCCCTTACCTGTTTGGCAGTCTTGTGTTCGCCGGTATGGCTCCAGCCGGGTGGCATAAATACGTAAAGGAATTTATTTTTAAGACCGGGCGCATGCCATACATCGCGGCACAATGCGGCCAGTTCACCAAAATAAACATCTGCAAAATTTTGGGCGTTCATCTTACGGGTAATGCCGTAGATGGGCCGTTCTTCCTCCTGCTCATACTGAAAAGTTTTAAATACCCTGTCCCATATATTCAAAAGATTGCAAAAATTGGTGTCCATGTACAATGGGTTTTTGGCATGATGCACCCGGTGATGAGAAGGCGTAAGAATAATTTTATTCAGGAAACCAAGTCTACCGTCTTTGATAATATTTTCGCCCACGTGTATAAAAGCACCCCAGGTGCCGTCTATAAACATAATAAAAAACAGCAGCGGCGGATTAATGCCCATTAAAATGCAAATGGTAGTGCGGATAACATCTGCATAGGGCGCTTCCAGGAAAAAATGCGCGAATGTTACAGACAGGTTCATCTGCTCCGGTGCGTGATGGGTAGAATGCAGGCACCAGAACAAACGCACTTTATGTCCAAAATAATGATAAATAAAGTGCGCAAATTCCCACACAACATAGCCGTAAATAAACCAATACCAGGTAAAAGTGGTTTTGACAATAGCAAATTTGCTAAAAAAACCTATGCAAAATCCAACTGCTGCTATTGAAATAAACCTGGATATAAAACGGTTGAATACAAAAATCAGGAACGGGATTTTATATTCTTCAATTTTAAACTTTTTATATAATAGTGCACGACTTATTTCTATAATCAGTATCAGCGGAATCAATGGACCGATGGCTGAAACCACTCCATTAAAAGTAAAAAGGCTGCTATAATCGTTTGTCTGGTACATTTTCAACCAGTGCCTTACACCAAAAAAACCAGTTAATTCGTCCCGTAAAATTTGTAGTATATCCATATGGTCAGCAAGTTTAAAAGAATGATATAAAATTACATTTTATTCACGCAAATAATATCTAAATAACCCATTAATTTTGCGCTCCCTAACCCTTTCAACATGCACATTTCAAAAGCAACAATTGCAGATATTCCTTCAATGGTAATATTAATAAACAGCGCTTATCGGGGCGAGTCTTCAAAAAAAGGCTGGACAACGGAGGCTGATTTACTAGGTGGCGTTCGTACAACGGAAAAATCGCTGGAAGAGACGATGAGCAAACCCGGCGCTATTATCCTTATTAACCGTAATGACCACGGCGAAATTACCGCATGTGTATACCTTCAAAAGGAACCCGGCACATTTTATCTGGGAATGCTTACAGTGTCTCCTTTGCTGCAAACGGGTGGTATCGGCGGCAGGTTATTAAAAGCCGCAGAAGAATTCGTAAAAAAAGAAAATGGTAACAATATCACTATGACAGTCATATCTGTACGCACCGAACTGATTGCATGGTATGAAAGACGTGGTTATACCAAAACCGGCGAAACAAAACCTTTTCCAACAGACCCGGCATTTGGAATACCTAAACAAACACTGGAGTTTGTGGTAATGAAAAAAATGCTGCCTGTATAGTCTTGCTGTAGCTATCCTTTATCAGGCATTAACCACCAGATAGCCTAAACATTCTTCTTCAGCAATGCATTACCCACAGCGCAATCCAGACATCTTCTTTTATCGCAGTATTGCGTTTTTAATTCAATAAGCGCCTGGCTCTGATACGCATCTTTGCCGGCAATACCCAATTGCTGCCAGCCGTTGACAATACTATTTTTTTCTGCTGCCGTTTCACTCAACCATTGCAACGCCTTATCAATTAATTTTTGTTCTTTATGATAAAGCCCATAACAAAACAATACCGGCACTACAGTATTAATAACAATATTGTTCAGCATACTGTTGCCCAGGTTTTTTATTTTATAGTCAGATATAACACCGGGCCGGTAATGATAATGCCAGTAGTCATTGGCAGTAATATTCAATAATTTTATTATTTCGTTCAGACTAGTGGCTTCTTTAATGACTGCAAAAAAATGAGTTGACCGGTGTACCAGCATTGCCAGTTGCGCCAGCCGGATACTGGGAAATGCAGCGGGCCGCATGCGAAGAAAGTACACCGTAACAGCGGGTTTTACCAATGCATATTTATGTTGAAGAAACCGGTATTCTCTTTGCAGCAGTTGGGCATAGTCGTCAGTAAATGAATCTTCCAACAAACCCGCCTGGCCCAGCAGCAGCGCTTCCAGCACTATGACCTGGTTTTTATGTTTGGCAAGAAGGGATATTGGAAGAGACCGGGCAATGCTTTCAAACGCCTCTGCATTTACGTGCATACCGAAATTCCTTGCCAGTAATTGCCAGCAGGTTTCTTCCCAGTGGCTGTTACCGGCATTCAGCAACTGCAATATGTAATCGCTTTTGCGCTGCAATCTTTCAGCCAGTAATCTTTCTGTCCAGGCCAACCATACCAAAGTGCCGGCATCTTTCACCGTTACTGCACAGGGTATAAACAACGATTGCTGCATCCATTCTTCATATTGGTTCAGCAAAAGTGCAGATACCCGGCTTTGCAAATCCAATAAAGGAACAGATGGTGGCTGGTCAGCGCCATCATGCAGCCACACTACATGCAGTATTACATTTTTATAATTATCATCCGATTGATGTCCATGTTTATTCCAGTCGGAGGTATTTATATGCAGTTCAATACTGCCCACCAGTATAGTCGTATCAATTTTAATACTGGCCTCAAGAAAGTCGGGCCCCTGGTTGGTATTGTATTTTCCGGGATGAATAATTTGCAGTACAGCACCATCGCTCACAGACAGATCATGCCTGTTAAAATACTGAAACTGCCAGATGTACTGGAGAAGCCGTTCAGTCATTGGGATAAGGTTTAAGAAGCTGTTAGCTATAAGCCCTTTGCTATAAGCTTTCAGCGTCGATGTCAAAATATAAAATATGGAACCTGCGGCCAATTATGTACGACCACATTGTTACATCATTACCTGGTAATGACGACACCGAGTCAAAAAAGGTTGTTGAAAGGATTTTAAATATCCAGGCTGGCAGTTAAAGGCTGGTCTCTATTTTATTCAGTTCCTGCACTACCCTGCTCACGGGCAGTCCCATCACATTATAAAAGTCTCCTTTTACAGATTTGATGCCCGTAACGCCGATCCATTCCTGTATGGCATAAGCTCCTGCCTTATCATAAGGTTTGTATTTATCAACATAAAAAACAATCTGTTCGTCGGTTAAATCATGAAACCAGACTTCAGTAATATCGGCAAAAGATATCTCCATCTCAGCGGTCAAAATCATCACCCCGGTTATTACTTTATGCCGCTGGCCGGACAGTGCATGTAAAATTTCAATGGCATTGTTGCGATCTTTTGGCTTACCGATAATCTGGTCATTTAATACCACCACAGTGTCTGCCGCCAGTATAATTCGTTCATGGCTCAATTCCTGTTTTACTGCCAGGGCCTTATTTCTTGCTATATACACCGGCACCTCTTCTACTGTTAAATCAGCAGGATACAGCTCATCTGTTTCCTTAATCACCACATCAAATGGTATTTCCGCCCATTCAAGCAATTGCTTTCTGCGGGGCGATTGCGATGCCAGTACAATTCTTTCCATTATATATGCCATTTAAAAAAAACCATAGAAACGATACCAGTTAGCATGACCAGTTTAATAAGGGTACTGATGGTATGAAATTGGCTGACAGTAACGGCTCTGTACAATTTACGCAAAATCATCACCAGTGGTATTACCACCAGCACCATAACAAATGAAGCGGCTATAAACCGGCCTTTTAGCAAAGCATAAACAAATAATACCAGTACTGCCAGTATCAGTACTATCAACCAGACACCGGCAAATACTTTTGAAGCCGGTATGCCCCATACGATTGGCATGGTACGGCAGCCAAATTTTTCATCGCCCCTGATATCTTCCATGTCCTTGATGACTTCTCTTATCAATGAAATAATAAAAGCGAATCCACCATACAGGACGGCAAATTTAAAAATCTCGGTCACAGCAAACTGGTAACTTTTCACCCGGGTAAACATTACAAGATCCAGTTCACTGATATATAAAACAAAAACCACCCAGGCAGTGAGTAAAGAAATAATAAGGTTGCCAATAAGAAATTTCTTCTTAAAGGTGGTAGAATAAAATAATAATAATAATACAGTTGCCAGGTTAGCCGGCCCTGTTATCCAGTTGCCAATCTTCCAGCTAACTACAAAAGTAATCAGCACACCCACCAGCGAAAGTCCCATATGCCAGAAAATAGCCCAGCGCCGCTTAATAAGTTTTTGCACAATAATACCATCTGGTTTATTGATTTGGTCTATATCAAGATCAAAATAATCATTAATAATATAGCCTGCTGCTGCAATTAGTACAGACGATGCCACCAGCCACCAGAATAAGGGCCATGATAAAAACCATGCGCCGGTAATATTTTGTCTGCTATACGCAGGAAGAATGATACAACTGTAGAAAAGGAACTGTGTAAGTACAATAAAGAAAAGATTTTGCCAGCGTATTAACCGGAAAAATGCGGCTATTAATTTCATGGAATCGGTTATTCTTTGTACAAGTTAGTCATAGATGACAAAATTAAAGAGCGTTTTATTGGCTGGCAACCGATGTATCAAGGCCCCAGTGACCATTTAACTTTAACACCTTCTCAATTACTTCCCGTACACAGCCTTTGCCGCCCTTCAGACTGGCAATATATTTTGAAATGCTTTTGATTTCTGGCGCTGCATCTGCGGGGCAACAAGGCAATCCAACCTCCTTCATCGCCAGGTAATCGGGTATATCGTCTCCCATAAACAACACTTGTGCCGGTGAAATGTTATTCGCCTGCAGAAATGTATCCAGCACCTGCTTTTTATTGGCTGCCCCGAAATGAACTTCTGCAATGCCCAGCTTATTGAGCCGCATCCTTGCACCGTCTGCACCACCTCCGGAAATTACAATTATCAGGTAACCTTTTTTTATTGCTAACTGTAATGCATAGCCATCTTTTGTATTCATGCTTCGGGCCATTTGTCCGTCATCCAGCAACAGCAGCGACCCGTCTGTCAAAACGCCATCTACATCAAAAGCAAAACATTTTATCTGCTTAAAGTGGTTCAGCAAACTCATTATAACTGCGGATTGATTTTGTTATTATTGTTCTTTACCGGGAAGCGAAGATACCTTTTCGGTCTTTAAAAACATATTCCCTGCATATAAGATTTTGACCCCTCCCAAACCATCAATCGCTTATCATGAGATCAAAACTTCGTATCAGCTAAAATACCAATTCCATTTTCACATCGGCCGTTTCAAAAGGGGAATCTTCTACAGGTATGTCCTTAAATCCAAATTGTCTGTATAAATGAATGGCGGTTTCCAATTGGTGATTTGAAAATAAAACAAGTCGTTTTGCCCCCAGCGCTTTTGCTTCGTCCAAACAACGTGTCATTAATAATTTGCTGATGCCCCTGCCCCGAAACCCGGGGGCCACAGTCATTTTTGCCAACTCATAGACACCGTCATGTTCCTTCATTAACGCAGCAGTTCCTGCAATGGTGTTATCTTCTTTTGCAAGAAATATACAACCACCGCGGTCGATTATTGTGCCACGCGGATCATTCACTACATGCAGATCGTGGCTTTCTGCCAGGTTATATTTATACAACCATTCAAGGTTTAATTCTTTAAAGTCGGTTGCGTATTGATCCTCAAAATTTATTATTTCCATAAACGGGGCTCATTTTAAATAAAATCCTGGTCTGCGCGGGCATATTCATCCAGCTCTTCCATCATGTTTACACTGCCGATAAACAAAGGGGAGCGCTGGTGCAATTCGGTTGGCTGTATGTCAAGTATGCGTTCTTTACCATTGGTGGCCCTGCCTCCTGCCACTTCTGCTATAAATGCAAAAGGATTGCACTCATACATTAAACGCAGCTTGCCTTTTGGTTTTTCTACCGTACCCGGGTACATAAAAATGCCCCCTTTAATAAGGTTGCGGTGCACATCAGACACCATGCTGCCAATATAACGCTGCGTATAGGGGCCGCCGGTAGAAGCCTCTTTTTTCTGACAGGCGTTGATGTACTGTTGTATCCCTTTGTGATACCGGAAAAAATTGCCGTGATTTACAGAATAGATTTTACCCGATGGCGGGCATTTGATATTTGGATGGCTCATACAATACTCGCCGATAGACGGATCAAGCGTAAAACCATTAACGCCCCTGCGCGTAGCATACACCAGCATGGTAGATGAACCATATACTACATAACCTGCCGCCACCTGGTTTTTTCCCGACTGTAAAAAATCTGCTTTTGTTACCGGTGTTCCCTTAGGGGAGACACGCCGGTAAACGCCAAATATAGTACCGATAGAAATGTTGACGTCAATATTGCCGCTGCCATCCAACGGGTCAAACATACATACGTATTTTGAATTATTGCTGATATCGTCATCAAAAGCCACAAAATCGTCCAGTTCTTCGCTGGCAATACCGGCACAACTGATCCCTTGCTGTAATACACGGATAAACTGGTTATTGGCAAAAAGATCCAGTTTTTTTACTTCTTCTCCCTGTACGTTTACCGAACCGGCATCGCCAAGAATATCTACCAGTCCTGCTTTATTAACTTCTACGTTTACTCTTTTTGCGGCCAGTCCAATATTGCGCAACAATCCGCTGAGTTCTCCTGTTGCATTGGGGAACTCCCGTAATTGCTGAATGGTAAACTCGTCCAGGGTAACTACGGTTCTGTTAGTATTGCTCATAAGGTTTGTTTTAGGTTGAAAAGCTAAACAAAAGTAAGTGTTTAAGACAGCTTTTTTTAAAGGATATAACAGGATGCCTTTTAATTTTACTTAACGCGGCATGAACCGGATTCCGGCTATTGATAACAGGTGTGCCGCATCCCGGGTAAGACAACATCATTATATGGTCCGGCCGGTTCAGACCGGTTTCCGTTACATTTGCAGGAAAGCATTTTCATTGAATACAACAACGCATTATACAATTATTATCATTGGCGGAGGACCTATCGGACTGGCCTGTGCGCTGGAAGCAAAAAAAGCGGGACTTGACTATGTTATTCTTGAAAAAGGAAGCCTGGTCAATTCATTGTACAATTACCCTTCCAATATGACCTTTTTTTCCACTTCAGAGCGACTGGAAATAGGTGGCGTGCCATTTGTTTCCAACAATCCTAAACCTACCCGGCCCGAAGCACTGGAATATTACCGCAGGGTTACTACGGCCAATCATCTCGCGATTCATTTATTTGAAGAAGTAAAATCTGTTGTTTCTTCAACCAGCAACAATAAAATATTTACTGTTACCAGCAGTAAAAATGTGTACACGGCAAGTAATATTATTATTGCTACTGGCTTTTATGACATCCCCTATCTTTTAAATGTGCCCGGCGAAGATCTGCCAAAAGTAACACATTACTATAAAGAGCCTCATCCCTATGCTTTTCAGAAAGTGGTAGTGGTGGGCGCACAAAATTCATCTGTGGATGCCGCTCTGGAGACATGGCGCAAAGGCGCTGAAGTAACCATGGTTATAAGAAAAAGTGAAGTTGGCAGCCGTGTAAAATACTGGGTAAGACCAGATATTATTAACCGCATACAGGAGGGATCGATAAAAGCATATTATAATTCCACTGTTAAGGAAATCAGGACGCATGAAGTGGATATACAAACACCGGAAGGCCTGGTTACGCTACCCAACGACCGGGTAATTGCCACCACCGGCTACCAGCCCAATTTGCAGTTTCTGCGCAGTATGGGCATACAATTATCTGATGATGAAATACTTTGCCCGGCCATTAATGAAGATACTCATGAAACCAATGTAAAAAACATTTACCTGGCCGGTGTTATTTGCGGCGGCATGAATACCCACCGGTTATTTATTGAGAATTCCAGGGAACATGCAGAGAAGATAATCAGGCATATCTCTTCAACAATCACCGCCTCCCAACAACCAGACTGACAAAAGGAAAAAGATATTTTTAAAGGTTTTGAGCTTTTGTCACGGCTCTATTACAGATTTGTATTTTTAATGACAACGGCAGGCAAAACGAACTGTGCCAAATATCTAAAATAAAAATGCGTTTTTCTTTTAACGGAATTGTAATTTCATTGCATGACGCTTCATGAACCAGCCGTAGCATACAGCAGGCAAAAAATGACGGTGGAGGAATACCTTGCTTTTGAAAATGAATCTTCAGAAAAGCATGAATACTACCAGGGCGAAGTATTTAATATGAGCGGTGCGAAGGTCACCCACAACGAAATAGTTGGAAATGCATTTGGCGATATCAGAAACTTTTTATTGAATAAGCCCTTTAAACCATACAATAGTGATCAACGGATTTATGTAGAAAAAAACTCCTTATTTACCTATCCGGATATATCCATTTTTGGCGATGGTATTACTACATTGAATAACGACGAAATGAACGCGGTAAACCCTTCTGTTATAATTGAAGTGTTGTCTCCGGGCACCAAAGACTATGACAGGGGGTTAAAATTTAAATTATACAGGGATATCCCATCTTTAAAGGAATACATTCTTATTGATTCCGAAACAGTCAACGTTGAAGCTTTTGTTATCAATGAAAAAGGATACTGGGAACTAAGAGAATACAAAACAATTGCCGAAAAACTGCGTCTGCCAGCTATACAACTGGATATTCCCCTGCAGGCAATCTATGCAGGTACCAAATTGCTGAAATAATATCAAATTTCTTTCTTCATCAGCCAGTCAGTTTGTACATCATTACCCAGTACAAAATCGTGTTCCCCAAATTTTTCAAACCCAAATTTTGTATAAAAAGAAATGGCCCGGTGGTTGTGTTCCCATACGCCCAGCCAGACACACTGCTTGTTTTTTTCCGTGGCTAGTGCTATACATTTTTCCATTAATGCTTTGCCTACGCCTTTGCCGATTGTTTTTTGGTCGGCATAGATACGGCCTATTTCTATGGCAGCCATATCTCCCAATTCGGGCGGGTTGGCACTTGCAGTCAGTTTTGCATAACCCACCAGTTCATCTTCCATAAATGCAGCAAGAAAGATGTTTTCTGGTGCTGATGTTTCTTTTATTAATGCTTCCATGCCAAAAGATTCACTCATGAATTTATCAATATCCTCCTTTGTATTGAATTCGGCAAACGTATCGTAAAAAGTCTTTCTGCTCAATAATGCAATTTTCTCCGCATCATCAGCAATTGCATATTTTATTGTAATACCCATACCGCAAGCTAATAATTCCGATTTACAAATAAAAACGCCCGCCAAACGGCGGGCGTTGTATGATAAACCAATGCTACTGCTTCTGATTAATGACGGCGGTTATGCCTTGCTATCTGGCGATCTGCCCGGCGAACAGGATGTTTTATACCATCTGCCTTTGCATCTTTTGCATCGGCTTTGATGTCTTTTTTATCCGCCCTGATATCTTTGGTTTCTGCTTTTGCTGCTGCGGCGTCACCTGATTTTATAGCTGCTTTTCTTTCACGCTTGTCCTTTCTTTCGTCGCGTATGTCCTTGCGCAAATCTTTCATATCTGCTTTTTTATCTGCTGCAGTTGCAGTGGTGGGTGTCTGGGCAAAAGCGCCTGCCGTTAGCAATGCGCCCAGAATAAACAAAGCAATCTTTTTCATAATGGTGATTTTTTTTAGGTAAAAATATTGTTGCTAATAACAATAGTTAAGAGCGATTTTGATATAACGGGTTTAAACAAAGCATAGCCGTTAACCGGTCATTAACCAAAAAAGATAAACGCTCTTGTGGGAGCGTTTATAACTTATTTTAATCAGTAGTATGTTAATCGGTTAAGATATTACCGCAACAGCATTTTAAAAACTAGAAATTAAATGCTGCACCTGCGCTGAAGATGTTTGCTTTTACATCATTAAGGCCTTTCATATACTGAAACCTTACTTCTATATTGTGTGAGCCACTGCCTACACCAAAACGCATACCCGCATTACCAACAGGTCCAACGGTGCTAAGTTTATGAACCGTATAACTGTCTCCATCTATGTTCAGCGCATCAGATAAGTTAAAAGTGCCGTAGTGGTATCCAACTCCACCGCCCACAAAATAACCAAACCTGCTTTCGGCTTCTTTGGTTGAGCCCGCGCCCATGTTAAGATTAATAATTAAAGGCACATTGGCCATAAAACTGAACGAGCTGGAAGAACTGCTTCCACTATAACTATTGTATTCTGAATTGTAGCTGAACGATGCACCAAGCGTAAAGGGGACACCTACAGACACCGACATGTCTTCCTGTTCTATAAAATTGAACCGCGGAGAATAACTGAGACCTTCATTTACTGCTGCTTTACCGCCAGGGGCCGTGGCAACAATAATGTTAAGGCCGGCACCATGCATAAAACTTTGGCAGAAAGCACCAGATACAGCGAATACACATAGAAAAAGAGCAAGTAAATTTCTTTTCATAATAAAGGGTGGGGTTTAAGAATTAATTAGGAGCCAAATATATACGCTTGGTATAAAACCTGCAAGTACTTGCGCGCACATATTTATTGTACAAAGACGCCATTAAAATTTTTACCTGTGCTTAACAAGCCGCCAAAAAAAAGAGCTGTCCATGATACTATACAAAATGAGCGGACAACTTTTTTTGCAAAAGCCTGATTTATACAAGTCTAACTATCAGGAAATACAGTACAACCAACAAGCCCGCAACAAAATATCTTCGCTAGAGAAAACTGAAGCATAGTCCATCCCACACTGCATTTAACCCGGTCCGGCATCAACCAATCTTTCAATAAATAGATTAAAATGACATTAAAAAAATTTTATTATTAGGTATTAAATAACGTACCTTCAGATTGCAACCAGCCGGGTAGCCTTATTTAAAAGTGTCGCGTCTCCTTACCTCTTTTGTCATATACCTGGGCAGTCCTCCACTTATCGTATATGTGTTCTTATTGAGTCAACCCCTATGAATGGTGCCAGGCGAGCCAGGCGAGTGTGAGTTACCGCTGCCAGTCTTCTGTTCTGTGCCCTTATTTTATTGGATACCGCTCTCCACGTGAAAGAGATTTTTCAGCGTGCCTGTTGGCTATTGCCATCAAGGCTGGTATAAAACCACCCATCTTTTCAAATGACCGCAATTTTTAAACCCTTAAACAATTACACATGAAAGCAACCAACGACCTTGCCGTAAAATTTGTCAGAGGCATTTTTGCACTCGCTTTTATTCTTGCACCTCAGCTAAAATTAATTGCGCAGGCGCCCCCCAACAGCGTTACAGCCTATCAATACAGGCATGTACCGGACGACAAAATTGATGAATTTGTAAAACGCGAAACCACGTACTGGAGCCAGGTAGCCCAAAAAGCAATTGACAACAAAAAAATGACATTTTGGGCGCTACTGGAAAAAGTAGGCGGCTATGATCTGCCCAATTCTTCCAATTTTTTATTCGTCAATACTTTTACCGATATAGACGCTGTGTACAGGGGCGAAGTATTTGATGCAGCTGCTATCTTTCCCGGTGTACAAATGAACCTGATGGAGACCAATTCCATGAGTACTACCACCAGCACGTTTTTTTTGCATGATGAATCCTGGGAACAGGCTGCCAAAGCCAATCCCGAAAAAGACTTCAATTATGTGGTCATGTATTATCACAACTCATCGCGCCCCGACAGTTTTATTTCGCTTGAAAGAAAATACTGGCAACCTTTTATAAAAAATGCGATGGATAAAAACCTTACCAAACAACTTGCCTGGGGCAATGCTGTGGTACTCTCACCAGCAGGCGATAACATTAAGTTTAATACCGTCTCTTACGATTTATACTCCAGCCTGGGTAACGCATTATTAACCCCATGGGATGCCAAAGCTGTTTTTCCTGTAAAAGGACT
>Ga0157376_10002363_pt1 | contig 12736 bp, 9 predicted proteins | sample M45metaG_FD_121801 | JGI IMG/M metagenome (GOLD analysis project Ga0157376, IMG submission 121801) | Miscanthus rhizosphere microbial communities from Kellogg Biological Station, Michigan, USA - M4-5 metaG | ecosystem: Host-associated > Plants > Roots > Rhizosphere > Soil | place: USA: Michigan... | reverse complement strand
GGCTGCGGACGCGGTTACTCTGTCGCCGAAGTGCTCAATGCCTGCCGCACGAATGCAGCGGCAGGCCCGAAGCGCAATTCGTGGAGCGCCGTCCGGGCGACCCGCCCAGCCTCGTGGCCAGCAGCGTTGCGGCCGCATCTGCGCTTGGCTGGAAGCCGAGTCGCGACCTCGCCGATTGCGTCGCGACTGCGCTTGCATGGCACCGGAAGTGAGTAGTGGGATTGCGTCGCGCTTGCTCTTCGCCGGCCCACCGTCGCAGGCGTAACTGAATCGGCCGACGTGACTGGCTGCTTCGTCAGGACGACGCAAGTTCGCGGTATGATCGAAGGTACTGCGCAACGCCAAATAATCGCCGCCGCGCACGTTGCCGAATTCTTCGTCTTTTTCCAGGGGGAAAAATGAAGATCCAGATCCGTGCCTGTTTCGTCGCAATGACTCTCGCTGTATCGAGCCTCGCATGGTCCGCAGGCCATCCGGCGCGTCTGTCCGGAGCACCGGTGAACCTCGGCGACGGTCCGGTTGCCAGCTATGCCGAGTTCGACGCCGCGGGCAAACCGAAGGCGATCGGCGTAGCGTTCTCGCGCGCAGCGCTGGCGAGCCTGCCGAAGGCATTGTCCGACGGGCACCGCTGCTTCGATGCCAATGGCGATGGCGTGATCGATCCGGCAACCGAATGCTCGGCGTGGCACGAGCGCGTGTTGCCGCTTCCGTCCGAAGCGGCGCGACGCGCCGACCTGCCTTTCAAGTGGGCCCTGATCAACTGGAACCCGGCCGGACACATGCCACCCGGCGTATTCGACAAGCCGCACTTCGACGTTCACTTCTATCTCGAACCGATCGAAAACGTCTTCGCCATCGAACGCGGAAAGTGCGGCTCCGAACTGGTGCGCTGCGATCAGTACGCCATCGCGCGCAAGCCGATTCCGAGCAACTACTTGCCGGCGAACTATCTGGATCTCGGCATCGTGGCCCCGGCGATGGGCAACCACTACATCGATCCCGCGGACCACAATTTTCACGGCGAGATGTTCAAGCGTCATTGGGTCTACGGCGTCTACGACGGTCGCGTGATTTTCTACGAGGAGATGCTCACACTCGCCTACATGCAGTCCAAGCCCGATACCTGCTACCCGATCGCGACAGCCGAAGCGGTTGCCGTTGCCGGCTACTACCCGACGCAATCGTGTATCCGCTATTCGTCGACCAAAGACGAAGTCACCGTTTCACTCGAGGGATTCGTGTCGCGCACAGCGGCACCGCCGGGCCCGTTGCGGGAGGCGGCAAAAGACGCGCCGTAAGCGGCGGACGAGGGTGGTCTGCCACGGGGCGGAGGTGGTGGGCACGAGATTTCCTGCGGTCCAACCGAGGCGCTCGAGCGTCGCCGTTCGGACCCATAGCGGACCTTCGCGAGCGGCCGCTCTTCGGCGGTATTTACTTTCGATCGACGACAGGTGGCGCCCGATCGCCGTCGTGCTGATGCCCATACTAAAGCGGCTGAAGATGGTGTCGCTCCAGCCAGCCACTTCACGTATTGCCTTACAAGGACCTCCGGCGTGGGCGTTCAAGCGGCAACTTTTGGAGCGAACTCGTGAGCAAAGACAACCGCAACAAATTCCAATGGTTCGGTGTGTTGGTCGCATTGTTTTCCCTTCCGATTGCCCATGGAACGACATGCACGGTCAACAGCAACCTCGATGATCCGAACGACGCGAGCGCCAAGGTCACGGCGGTGCCGCCCGGTGCATGGAGCGGCGCCAGCGCAAGCGTCGTGACGCTCCGCGACTGCATCGTTGCGGCAAACCTGATGACCGGCTCGAGTGGCGTACCGAATGGCTCGATGAGCATCGACGCGACTGCGATCGCGGGGCAGACGATTACGTTGCAGGATAACCTGCCTTTGCTGTTCAACAACGCGGCGATCAGCGGTGGTTCCGGGGCTGCTGTGCGGATCGACGGCGCTGGCGCGCATCGCATCTTCTTGATTTCCGGATTGCCGGACATTGGCGCTCAATTTTTAGATGCGGATGGCTCGCAGGCCACGGCAGTGGCGATGACAAATCTCGTTCTGCAACATGGAAACGCAACCGGGGGGAGCAGTGGCATTGGCGGCGCGGGAATGGGTGCAGGCGGCGCGCTCTTCGTCAACAAGGCCGCGGTCGTCACGCTGGTTGACGTGAGTTTCGATGGCAGCGCCGCGAGGGGCGGAACAAGCGGTATCGGAGAAGTGGGCGGCGTGGGAGCGACGGGCCAAGCGGGCGGCGGAGGGATGGGCAGTGGCGCGTCGCCATTGTCCGGCGGCGGCGGTTTGAATGGTCCCGCGAGCGGAAATCCGGGGGGCGGGATCGGTACGCCAGGCACGTCAAGCAATCCCGGTGGGTTTGGAGGCAGCGGCATCGGAGCGCTGAGCGTGAACCAGGCGTTTACCGCCACGGATTTCGGCGTTGACACGGGCACTGGGACATCGGGATCGCTCATCGGCGATGGCGGTATGAGCGGTGGGGGCGGACCTGGCGGTTTTGGCGGCGGCGGCGGAAGTGATTACGATGATTCCGTGGGCGGAACCGGCGGTTTCGGCGGTGGCGGCGGCGGTATCACCAACAATGGCGGCCTCGGTGGACCTGGTGGCTTCGGAGGCGGCGGTGGCGGGGCACTATTCAACAACAGCGGCCGAGGAGGCTTTGGCGGCGGTGGCGGTGGCGTTAACTTCGGCCAGCCGCAGAGCGGCGGAATCGGCGGCGGCGCAGGCTCCAAAGGATCGGGCGGTGGAGGAGCCGGCTTTGGCGGCGCGATGTTCGTCCGCAGCGGCGGCGTACTGAACGTGCTGAGCACGGGCAGTACCGGCATGGCGCACAACAGCGTGTTGGCGGGCCCGAGTGATCATGCCGGTGCTGCCGCAGGCTCTGGCATCTTTCTGATGAGTGGCGCTAGCGCTGTGTTTGACATCGCTGGCCGCTACACGATCACCGACGAAGTCGCTGATGACAGCGCCTACACCCTGCCGCCCGGCGGTAGCTATCAAGCCGGTAACGGTGCGGGCGCAGACGTCACCAAGCAGGGCAGCGGCATGCTGGTTCTGTCCGGCACGGACAGCCGCGGAGGCACGATGCACGTGAATGCCGGTTCTCTGGCCGGCACCGGCACCATCCTTGGGGAGGTGACGCTCGCCAGCGGGGCACGAATCGCGCCGGGCGACCCTGCCGCCGGTGGCGGCGTCGGCACGCTGTGGATGGGTTCGCTGACCTGGGATGGCGGCAGTTCAATGAATTTCCAGCTCGGAGCGACGACCGTCGCCAGCGACCTGCTCCAAGTGTTTTCCGGTCCGCTGGCAAAAGGCCTCGGTGGCAGTTTCGTATTTCACTTTGGCATGGGGGCACAGCCACCGCAGCCTGGAACTTTGTATACACTAATACAAAGCAAATCTATTGGCGGGTTTGCGGCAACTGACTTCTCGTTCGATTTCGACGGCACGTACGCCGCATTGGACGGCTCTTTCGCGATCAATGCATGCGGGGTTGGTTGCGTCAAAGTTCAATTTCTGGTCAGCTCGGTCACGGCGGATAGAATTTTCGCCGCGGATTTCGATTGAGCGTCAGCGCAGACTGGAAGCCAGTTCCACAAGAAATGTCCAGCAACCAGGCCTTGGGCGGGCGATGACATCCGCAAGCGCAATCACGCCGGTACGCATCTGGCGACGACCGAGCTTGCGACCACTGCTGCGATCGCCTCCGCGAGGTGTTCGAACGGCCGCTATGGTTAGACCCACCGAGCCGACCGAATGGCCGCTTCGGGCTGCGGATTCAACCGGTGGATGCAACACTCCTCCAGCTCAAGCAGTTAGTGTGTTGCATCCACCGGTTGAATCCGCAACCCAAAGCGAACATTGGGCAATGTCCGCTTTCGGGAAGCCGAAGGATGATCGTCCGTGCGCTGTTGTGGTCGACCTCGCAGCGCCAGCACCATTCCCTGGCTTACTCCTGCAAGAGGCAGACTACGTCGGCTTAATCGATCGGTTGCTCGCCTCGGCAGGTGCTGCGCCTTCGATGCGCGATACGGCCCCAGCGGGGCGCTATGGCTCGAGGTCAACGTCGAGTCATTCGCCAACTTCCAGGCGACATAGGCGTACGCTTTCGAAGTCGCCCCCAGGACGTTCGGGTCGTTGTTGTCGATGTTGTCGCCCCACAGGAACGCTCGATCGACGAAGCCGCCGTCGAAACTCGGAATGTGGCCTTCGTAGTTGCCAGGATAGCCGCCGAAATAATCGGCTTCCCACTGGGCCTTGCAGCAATCCTGCCCGGTCAGGATGCCGCTGTTCGGGACGCCGATCCAACTGAACGACCAGGAATCAGTACCGTCGTTGCTATTCCAGGCATAAGGCAGCGTATTGCCTTCGAAATACTCGACAAAATAATTGTTGCCGACCTGCGACCCCGGCACGACGTTGGCGGGAAAATCCGCCGCATTGCTGGAATTGGCCGGATCCGCGATCACGTTGTCGAAGTTCGGCGTCGCCGTCACGTCGGAATCCAAGTCGAAGACGATCTTCTGAGCATCCTGCGCCGTCAGCGTTTGAGTGTAGTACTGCGACCCGTATAGACCGAGTTCCTCGCCTCCGAACCAGATATAACGCAACTGGTTCGTAGTTGGCGTATGCGCCATCTTCAGGGCCACCTCGAGGATCGTCGTGGACCCGGACGCATTGTCGAGAATGCCGGCGCCATAAATTGCGTCGAGGTGGGCGTCGAGGACAACAACACGGTTCGGATCGCCAAACGGCGAATCGGCAATCAGGTTGTAGTCGGTGCGAGCCACATCGTAGACAGTCGAAATGGCCAGATGCACGACGGGATTTCCACTTTGCGCCTGCGAGTACAGATTGGAACCGACCGCATAGGAACTCAACGCGACCGGGATCGATGGCGGATTGTACGCATCGAGGTAAACCCATTCCTGCGTCGCGGTGCGGCCCGGGTTTCCTTCGTTGAAGATAATCACGCCGACCGCACCGGCAGCCTGCGCATTGGCAACCTTGGTCGTTGCATCGCATGTTCCGCGCTGGATCAGAGCGATGTTGCCAGCCGTGAAGCCGGCAAAATCGCCTGATGTACAGCCGCTGGCCGAACTCGGATCCGGCGTCGCAGGAATGACGATGCCACCAGCGGGTTGCACCGTGGCAGTCACGTCCCCGCTGCCGCTGTAGGTCGCCGGATTCCAGTCGGTCTTCAACACATACGAGCCAGCCGCTGGTGAGACTTCGCCGAACGACGGCGTAGCCGTGAAGTTGAAGTACGGAAACGTGTATTGCTGGACGGTGACGTTGTAGCCGGCTGCGGTCATCAATCCGGCGACGTAATTCACGGAGGCGAGATACCCCGGTTCGCCGAGAGTCCGCGAAGGATGGCCATCCGGACCCGGGTTTGCGTCGGCAATCTGCTGGAACGTGACCATGTGCCGCCACAGATAGTAATTCCGGATGCATTCGACGAGCTTGCTCGTGGAATCATTCGCCCGTGCTTCGCAACCCGTATTCGCGGGTGTCGTCCCCTCAAAGCTGTCCAGGAAAATGGCGCCACCACCGCAGGTGACGGAACTGACGACAACGTCTCCTTCGCCCGTGTCTGGACCGGTGAGATGAAGGTGCAATGCATTGACCGTCCGACTGCCGTCGGCATTGGAGATCTGTTCGTTCAATGTCAACACGCCTATCTGCCCGATGCCGGGTTTGGAGACGGGAATGGTGGTATTCATCGCCGGGTGGTTGGCCACCGTGCCCAGAGATCCGAAAGAGGCCTCGGTAAAGGTCGCACTGCCAGTGATCGCGCCTGAGGTTGCACTGCATGATGCTTGTATGTTCAGCGCAGTCACCGCGCCGAGCGTGGAGAGCACTGGCAACGTCACATTCGTCGATGAGGCCGACGCCGTATCCGAACCGGCATTCAGGTCGGCAACGGTAATGAGCGCGCCAGCCGTAAGAATCCCTGGGACGGTGGTCGCCGACGACACTGTCGCCGCCGTCGGACCCGTCGTGTTCGAAGGCGCGAGAGGGCCAACATTGCTGGGCGGCTGTCCGACCAGAGTCATCGCGACCTGCGCGCCATACGCCGACCCGGAAGGTTCCGAGGCAGAGGCGAGTGTGCTCCCAATACAACCCAAAAAAATCGGTAGCATCCAAATTCGATCGCGACGCCGTACTGACATGCCGTTGCTCCTATGGGGTTGGCTCAAAGTTGCCGAAATAGATCCGGTTGGGTGAAATCATCGGCACCATGTCACACGACCGCTGCCGGCGCCGATCGCTGGGTTGGCTGGATCGAGCTTGGGTCGATTTCGGTCCGCCGTTGTTCGCCAGAAGACCGAGGCCGGGTGCGTCGCTGAAGAGGTCGCGGTTGGACGCGCTGTTGAAACGCCGGGACGCCCGCCACTTGCGCAACTAGGCACGAGCCGACGAGATACAACCCGCCTCGCGAATGACGTTACAACGCCGAAGTTCGGCGTAAAAAATTGCGACTCATTTCCTCCCCCTGTCGCAGGTGGCCCGGCGACTCGTTCAGTGTCGGGGATTTGCGGTCAGGGCGCAAGGAGCGCGTCGCATTTCGCGCAAGGACTGGCACCGTAACCCAACGCCGCTGTCGGAATCGTAGCCGCAACGTCCGCTTTTCGGCGCCGAACCCGCAGGGGGAAGGTCCGCAGCCGGAAGCAGACCGAAAGCCGTTCCAACTCGCGCGACGGCTGCATTCAACCGAGGCGCTTCCCATGATCGTCAGCTGGTGATCGGCGTCATTAGCGATTCACTCCGCCGCTCTGCCGTCCGCCGCCAGGCAGATCCGAAAGTGGTAGATGCCGGCCAGGAAGCACAGCATCATCGGATACTGCGCGATCAGCTTTCCATCGCACTTGAAGTGCGTGTGGTAGACGACAGAGTTAATGTCGAAGCAAAATTACGCCGCCAAGTCGAATACCAGCACTTCGGCATCCTTTCCGTTCGTCAGCGTGATCCGGCTTTCGCCTTCCAGCAATACGGCATCGCCGGAATCGAGCTGCAGACCGTTGACGTCGAGCGAGCCCCGCACGAGATGTACATAACTCTTGCGCGCCGGGTCCAAGGCAATCTCCGCCGACTCGCGTCCGTCGAACAGACCCGCATAGAGCGCCGCATCAGCGTGAATCGTCACTGACCCTTGTGCTCCATCGGGCGACGCCACGAGCCGCAGGACACCCCGCTTCTGATCCGCGGGTACGGTCTTCTGTTCATAGCTCGGCGCAATGCCGGTCACGTTCGGTACGATCCAGATCTGCAGAAAGTGCGTTGTCTCGCCTTCGGCGTGGTTGAACTCGCTGTGCATCACGCCGGTTCCAGCGCTCATGCGCTGAACGTCGCCAGGCGGAATGCCCTTGATGTTGCCCATGTTGTCCTGATGGGCCAGTTCGCCCGAGAGCACGTAGCTGATGATCTCCATGTCGCGGTGGCCGTGCTTGCCGAAACCCATGCCCGGCGCCACGCGATCTTCGTTGATCACGCGCAGGTTGCCCCAGCCCATGTGCGCCGGATCGTGGTAGCCGGCGAACGAGAACGAGTGGTAGCTCTTGAGCCAGCCGTGGTCCGCGTAGCCGCGGTCCTGGGATTTTCGAACAGTGAGCATTGCTGCGCCTTCTTGTCGTTGAAGTGAATTGAATGCTGTGCTTGCTGATGGGATCAAAGTCCTATTGAGCAGCCAAGCTGGCCGGCCCATCATCGAGGCGAACAGCCATCTGCCAATCAGGAGGCATGCATGATACTCGTGACTGGCAGCACCGCCCCGACCGTTGTCGAATTCGTAGGAGCATGCCTCCGTCCTCGGCGGTTGAGAAGGCTGGTCGTCGCACCAAGGAGAGACCCATGACCAAGTACAAAGTCGGATATTTCGTCGGCAGCCTTTCATCAAAGTCGATCAATCGTCTCCTCGCCACTGCTCTGGCGCGGCTCGCGCCGCCTGAGTTGGTGTTGTCCGAGATTCCGATCAGAGACCTGCCGCTCTACAGCCAGGATTTCGATGCCGACTTCCCGCCGGTGGCGCGTGCATTCAAGCAATCCATTGCCGATGTCGACGCGGTGTTGTTCGTTACGCCGGAATACAACCGCTCGATTCCCGGTGGCCTGAAGAACGCCATCGACTGGGCCAGCCGGCCATGGGGGAAGAATTCGTTCACGCGCAAGCCATCGGCTGTGATCGGCACCTCGCCGGGTCCTATCGGCACCGCACTGGCGCAGCAGAGCCTGCGCGGCGTGCTGTGTTTCTGCAATTCGCCGCTGATGAACATGGTCGAGGCCTACATTCACTTCAAGCCCGGCCTCATCACCGCCGACGGCGAGGTAGCCGACGAAGGCACCCAGGAATTCCTGCGCAATTACATGAAGGAACTGCACGGCTTCATCGTGCGCGTGCTGAGCGTGGTGCCGCGCGATGCCTGAAAAGGCATGCGTAAACAAATATAGCGGTAGTGGCGGCCCCGACACGATTCGAACGTGCGACCTTCCCCTTAGGAGGGGGACGCTCTATCCAGCTGAGCTACGGGGCCGGCGCCAGGATTTTCGCATAGAACCGAATCCGGCTCACCCTGCCGGCCAGCCGCACTGTTCAGAGGCTTCTTGCGCGCCACGTGCGGCGACGAGTTCTCGTTGCCGGATTCTGCAGCGATCCGCGGCGGGCGACTTGATTTCGAAAGCTTTGGCTCGATGTGTTGGTCCCATCGGCGTCGGTTCGCGTCGAATCGTCATCCGCCTCCAGGAGTTCTCATGCAAATCTCGATGTACGACACCCTTGTTCCGACCGCCAATCGCATGCTCGGCAACCTCTCGAATTTCCTCGACAAGGCCGCGGCTTTCGCCGAAGCAAAGAAGTTCGACGTGGCGGTTTTGCTGAACGCCCGCCTGGCGCCTGACATGTTCACCTTGACGCGCCAGGTGCAGATTGCCTGCGACATGGTCAAGGGTGCGGCAGCACGCCTGAGCGGCACCGAAATCCCGAAGTTCGAAGACAACGAGACGACGGTCGCCGAACTCAAGGCGCGCATCGCCAAGACGCTGGCATTCGTCAACGGCATCGATGCGGCCCAATTCACCGGCAGCGAGGATCGCGACATCGTGTTGCAGGCGCGCGCCGGAGAATTGCGTTTGAAGGGTCTGAACTACTTGCGCGACTACGTGCTGCCGAACGTGTATTTCCACATTACGACAACGTACGCAATCCTGCGCCACAACGGTGTCGAGCTCGGCAAGCCCGACTTCATCGGCGCGCACTGACGTAGGGGTAACACCGGCCGCCTGATGCCCCGCGCAAGGACGCGGCGATGTGCAATCCGGAGCACGAATCCGGCCGCAAGGCAGGGTTTCGTCACAGTCCTGAAATCACAATATAACTTTAGCTGGCGCTCAAGTTATATATCGTGATATATCGACATGACGGCGGATTTCATGCGCCGGGGGTGGGAACTTCTTTCAGGGGGAAGGCCATGTTGTTTTCAACTTTGCGCGTGCTCGCGCTGGGTGTGTTGCTATCTGTCTTTGACGTCGCGGTCGCGGCAGCGCCACAGACCCTCGGTTACCAGGGGCATCTCGCCGATTCCGGCGGTAACCCGATCACTGGCGATCTTTCGATCACGTTTCGGCTCTATGACGCCGCGAGTGGCGGGTCCTTGTTGTGGAGCGAAGTCCAGCCGGCAGTGCAGGTCGACGGCGGCAACATGGCCGTGGAACTCGGCAAGGTCACACCGTTGCCGCTGAGCATCTGGGGCAAGCAGCTGTATCTTGGCATCCAGATCTCCGGTGACACCGAGATGCTGCCGCGACCGCCGCTGACGGCGGCGCCTTACGCGCTGCGTGCGGCCCGAACGATGAAGAACACGATCATGGTCTCGGCCGAAGGCACGCCAGCGGAAAACGGCACTGCGCTGATCGCCGCGGTAGCCGGCATCAGCGGTCCTTCAGCCAGCCAGCCGGTGGCGGTCGAGATCGACGCCGGCACGTATGATCTGGGTACCGCGCGATTGGATATCCCGCAATACGTTTCCTTAACGGGCCGCGGGCAGGACGTCAGCCTGATTACATCGGCAAACACGCAGGGCACGGTCCTGTTCGCGTCGAACACGCAGGCGCGGCGTTTCACTGCGCGCAACACCGGACTGCCGCCGGACGACAACAACTCGACCTTCGGCATCGGCGCTGCGACCGCCGCGCTCGACAGCACGACGGTCAGCAACGTGAGGTTCGAGAGCATCACTGGTGAAAGCGTCGGGGTAAGCGCGCTAGGCGGCCGCTGGGGCATCTACTTCTGCGCGAGCAACAGTTTTCTGGCCAACTCCTTCGGCAGCGCCAAGAGCGGTGACTATGGCATAGGGCTGCGCGCAGACTGCAAGACCGCCGACAGCATGCTCATCGACGGCGTGACGCTGACCGCGAGCGACAGCGTCGGCGGCGTGCGCGGCGCATTTCTCGCCGGCGGGGGTGCATGGAGCAACATCAAGGTGTTTCTGGACCAGAGTCTGACGACCGGCGCGGCCGGCAGCTATGGCCTGCGGGTATTTGCGAACACTATCGATGTCGGAGCCGCGATCCTTAACGCGGTAATCAGTATCGAAGGCAACAATCCCGGTGGCCTTACGACGATCCCAAATATCGACGGACTGCGCATCGAGATCGGTGCCGACGTCGACGTCAAGGGACTGTTCGTCGAAATCAACAAGGTCAAGGCGATGGCCATCAGCGGCGTGCGGTTGCTAGCAGACAACACCTCGACGCATATCGTTCACATCAGCGATGCGGACATCCACGTTACCGGAGTTCAGGACGCCGCCCAGGGTCCCGGCGGCGGCATCTTCGGCGTCAGGGCGCAGGGTTCTGCGCCACAACTCGCGCGCGTGAAAATCAAGGTGGAGTGCCTGCCGAACGGGTACAACTTCTGCGGCGGCGTGACGCAGCAACCCCAGCCCCCCATGACCGGTCCCGGCATGCAGGCCGGCACACTCACGCTCGATCAGGTCACGATTGAAACCGGGCACGATGCGCCGGCCGACACTTCGGCACAATCGGTCGCATTTCTCGGGGGGCTGACTCCGGCACGCATCGATCACTCGACGCTGCGCGTCCTGCGCAGCGCGTCGGAGGAATTGCAGTCGGGCGTCAACATTGCGCAAGGCGGCGCGTCCTTGGTGCGGGTGCACAACTCCTCGGTTGAGATCGAGAGCGTCAACGCCAATCACGCGGCTGGCAAAGAGAACTGCGTGGCCGCAAATGGCGCTAGCGGCAGCATTGAGCTCTATGGCGGGTATGTCGATGGTGTGAGTTGCACACCGCCGGGGCCGACCTACGTTTGCGCTGGCGTGACCAAGCGCGGCGCCGGACTTCTGGCAGGTTGCCCGTGAGGCGCGTCATGAAAAGACAGCTTCGCTTCACACCTCGGAGCGTTCGACGCCTTTGCGTCGCGGTCGTGATGCTGGCGCTCGGCGGCGTGAATTCCGCCGGTGCCGGCTCCGGCGATGCGCGCAGCAACACTCATCGCATGATCGCAGGCAGCGCGGCCAGCGTAGCCGGCAGCGCCGCGACTGCCACGCATCAGGCTTACGTCGTGGGAGGCAGCGGTGCAGCGGTCGGAATTGCCGCCAGCGCCAACGCCAGTGTCGTTGCCGGCAATAGCACGGTTGATCCGACGGTGCGGATTTTCAGCGGCAATTTCGAAACCTACTAGGACGCGCCATTGGGACGGCGGCGATCGCTGCTGGCCGCACATCTTCTTGCGAAGGGTCAGCGAGCGGAAATTGCTGGGCGCACGCTGCCGGCGTTCCGGATCCCTACTTGTTGCCGGGTTTGCTCCGGGTTTGCTTGATCTGATCGCGCCGCCGCGTCGAAAGCGCGGCGGCGTACTGATCGACGGCCTTGCCGAGGGTCGCGACGTCTTCATTCTTGCGCAGCCCGCGTTTCGTCAAGGCCTTGCGCATGCGCTTGATCAGGTCGAAGTCGTGTTCGTCGCGATACGGTTTCAGATCGAGATCTTCCGGCACCTTGGTCAGGCGTTCATCGCCGATGTGCTTGACATACTTCTGCATGAACCGGTCATAGTCGCGCCACAGGATGCCGTCGGCGCGAACCGCGGCTTCCTCGGCGCGCGTGGCGATCTGGTGCGCGTGCAGGTAATGCAGGCCGAGCTGGTCGATCAGCGTCTTCTCGACTTCCTCGTGCATGACCAGGTAACGGTCGACCTCGATCTTGCGGCCCTTGTAGGCCATCGTGCGTGGCAAGTGGCGGTCGATGTAGATCGTCTTGCCGTCCTGGCTGTAGCCGGCCAGGTAGGGAACGTCGTGCGTGCGGTCGAGCTTGCCGACGCGGCGCAGGATCGCATCCAGCGCCCGGTCGAGCATCAGGCTCGAGACATACCAGTCGGGGATGTGGAGCTTCTTGTGGGCAGCGACGGGGTGACAGCCTTGGGCGGGCATGGGGGACTCCAGGTGGCTAAAGTTGTTCGAACTTCGGACCCGGATTATGTACCTTGGTCACACGGCTGCCGTGCAAGAATCGCTTGAGACCGCCAGAAATGGACCGGTCGAAGTTATCGTGCAGTGCAACATGAATAGACCTTCTTGCGGTCTTCACAAATATCGTACTTTTGTAAATTTTGAGTTATAGTTGGTTCACTGTGTCTGCACGGTCGCTTGTGAATTGTGACCCGATAGCGCTGGTCTTCGATCCGCTCCATCGTCACCCACGTTT
>Ga0157376_10002362_pt1 | contig 12743 bp, 4 predicted proteins | sample M45metaG_FD_121801 | JGI IMG/M metagenome (GOLD analysis project Ga0157376, IMG submission 121801) | Miscanthus rhizosphere microbial communities from Kellogg Biological Station, Michigan, USA - M4-5 metaG | ecosystem: Host-associated > Plants > Roots > Rhizosphere > Soil | place: USA: Michigan... | reverse complement strand
TGCTTCAATGAACTGGATATACTCATCCATCAGCTTATTATTCAGGTAATAGCGCACATTCCGGCCTTCCTTATCAGAAGTAACCAGTTCACTTTCAAGCAATAATTTAAGGTGATGGGCAATGGACGGCTGGGCCAGATTAATCTTTTCGTTCAGGTCCACGCAATAGAGACATTGTTTACTCTTCTTGATTTCTTTCAGGATGGTTAACCGATTAGGGTCAGCCAGGGCCTTCGAGATCTTTTCCGCTTTTTTCGCATCCATAAAAATGAATTACGGTACAAATATAATAATTTATTTATTGAAATACTTCAATAAATGAAAAACACTAACATTTTTTTATGACCTCATTTTTCTGCTCATTGATCGACGAATGCAACTAGTCGATAAAATCATATCATTCAACGTTTAATTTCTTAAACGGGCAGTAATTGTGAAGATTTCAGTAAATTCAGTTTACTGTTTTGGACAATTCATGTTCGAAATATGGTAACAACCCTTAGCAATTGCGTCAGCCTTCAGGTAAGAAACGGGAAATTCATTTGACTCTGATTCTTTTCCTGTTCCTGCAACTTCAAACCAGCTTTGCGCAAAAAAATCCCATAACTTTTTATGATCTGGATAGCATAAATGGTTCACCGCTGGGTAAAATCACCGGTATCACTCAGGATCCAAACGGATATATGTGGTTTTGCGGACAGGGACAGACCCGACTATATCGTTATGATGGCAGCAGTATCACCAGTTATAAACATGACAACAAAAACGAGAACTCTCTTGGATTCAATTTTCTGTTATCGTTGTATGCGGACGATGAAGGAAACATCTGGATAGGAGGCGGAGGGCTGGACCGGTTCAATCCGGTGACCGGAACCTTTACTCACTATCGTCACAATGTCAATGACAGCTGCAGCCTGCTTACTGATTTTGTATATGTGATTTTGAAGGATCATAAAGGATTTATCTGGGTTGGTACTTCGGAAGGACTCGACCGGCTTGATCCGAATACAGGTAAGTTTACCCATTACCGGAATGATTACGGAAATCCGAAAAGCCTCAGTAATAATACAATCACTTCATTGTATGAAGACAGGAAGGGAGTGCTTTGGGTAGGAACAGGAAGTCCTTTTATTGAAGAAAGCAATCCCGCCACTTGGGAAGAGGGCGGCTTAAACCGGATGGAAGCCGACGGCACATTTACCCGTTACCGGCATGATCCGAAAAATCCACATTCCCTCATAAATAATCAAATTGGAGCCATCTTTGAAGACAGCAGGGGAAATTTCTGGATTGGGACAGCCGGTGACGGTCTTCAAACCATGGATCGTGAAAGGGGATTATTTGAACGGCACCTTTTTGATCCTTTACATCCCGAACAGTTAAGCCGTCCTGAAATTAAACAGGGTGATCTTTGGGATCATATCACATTTATTTGTGAGGATAGCATGCATAATATCTGGATTGGTACTTATAATCAGGGGATTTCCCGTTATGATCCGCTTACAAAAAAAATCAGCCGCTATAAGTCCGGCAATGGATTTCCGGACAGTACAACCTGGACAGGAATGATTTCCAGGGATAATAATCTATGGGTAGGTACAGAAGGAAGTCATAAACTATTCCGGGCAGATCCCGGTTCAAAACCAATTCCTTTTGTAAAATCAGGTAATGTGCATGGGTTCTTGGACGACAGGCATGGATCGATCTGGGTTGGTACTGATGGTGGTCTTTTACAATACGATGAAAATAACAACCTCGTTCATCAATTCACAAATTCATCCGTCGATACTAACAGTATATTATGTGACACAATTTTTTGTCTGTACAAAAATCCCAGAGAGGATACGATCTGGTTAGGTACTAAACACGGGGTGTGTATTTTTAATGTATCGACAAAAAAATTTTCCAGGCTTGAATACAAGGGAAAAGAACCTGGATGGTTCGATTATAGAATTATCCAAATCACAGAAGACTGGCGGGGTGTGCTATGGATTGGTGCAATAGACGGGGGACTCCTGACCTATGATATGAAAAAGGGTCAGTCGAAGCAATGGATTTCCGATCCAAAAGATTCCACTTCTATTGGTTCAAGCCTTATTGTAAATGTTTTTGAAGATAGGGAAAAGAATATCTGGGTGGGTACCATCGCAGGACCGGGTGGCATCTGCAAACTGGACAGCAAAACAGGAAAATTCAAACAATACCTGCCAGGTGTTGCGGGAGTTTATTTGTATGAAGATCAGGAGGGAGATCTATGGGCAGGCATGGAGACCAGTTTGTTTCGTTATAATAGAAAAGAAGACTCATTTTCACCATTTTTTGATTCACAGTCTGAAATCAGTAGCAAAAGGATATATGGGATAACCGAAGATGCAGATAGAAATTTATGGCTGAGTTCCCCTTCAGCCATTGTAAAAATAGAAGCCGGGAGGAAGGGATTTTTTATCTATGATAACCGGTTTGGGATTGTCCCGGAAACTATAAATCCGAAATCTTTTTGTAAAACTTCCAGGGGTCAGATTCTGGTCGGAAGTGCCACCGGATTTTATGCGTTTTTCCCACAGGAACTCATTTCCGCCGTAAAGCCTTTGAAGCTCCTTGTTACAGAAGTCTTTTTTAACAGGGCTGCCCATAATGCCGGGGAAGACAGCAGCTTATTAAGATCTATCCAGATAGAAAACAGCCTGTCGCTGGTTTATAATCAAAATAGTGTCGGGTTTAAATTTATCGCATTTGATTACAGTTCAACGAAAGCTATCAGATATTATACCATGCTGGAAAATTTTGATCCCGACTGGCATGAAACAGGAATAGAAAAATCCGTCTATTATTTTAATCTCGCCCCGGGTGATTATGTATTACATATTAAAGCGTATAGCAGCAATGAGTCAAAAGGGGAAAGACAAATTAAGATTCACATCAGCCCGCCCTGGTGGAAGACCTGGTGGGCATATAGTTTATACGGGTTATTGGTATTGGCTGGTCTCTTTATGATTATTCGTATACAAAAGCGCCGGGTGATCGAGGCGGAAAGGCAAAGGACACAGGCGAAAGAACTTGCCCAGGCAAAAGAAATTGAAAAAGCCTATACCGAACTGAAAGCAACCCAGGCACAGCTTATACAATCCGAAAAAATGGCTTCGCTCGGAGAACTTACTGCCGGTATTGCACACGAGATACAAAACCCGTTGAATTTCGTAAATAATTTTTCGGAAGTAAATATGGAACTTACAACAGAACTGAAAGGCGAACTGGTTCAAATGGATTTGAAAACAGAGGACAAAAATCTAATTGAAGATTATTTAGATAACCTGACCCAGAATGAAGAAAAAATAAACCACCACGGCAGGAGGGCAGATGCGATCGTGAAGGGGATGTTGCAGCATTCCCGGGTAAGTTCTGGTCTTAAGGAGTCTGTTGATATTAATCAGTTGGTCGATGAATACTTAAGACTTGCCTATCATGGTCTGCGGGCAAAAGACAAATCCTTTAATACAACCATGAAAACAAATTATGAAACAAATATTGGAACAGTAAATATTGTGCCACAGGATATCGGAAGAGTGTTACTGAATTTGTACAATAATGCCTTCTATGCAGTCGGGGAGAAAGATAAGCAACAAGGAAAAGACTATGAACCGGTAGTCGAAGTGAATACGAAGAGAAACGGGAAAAATATTGAAATCAAAATAGCAGATAACGGGAACGGGATTCCGAAGAAAGTGTTGGATAAAATCTTTCAGCCATTCTTCACAACAAAGCCTACGGGGCAGGGTACGGGTTTGGGTCTGTCACTCAGCTTTGATATTGTAAAGGCGCATGGAGGGGAAATAAAAGTGGATACGGTGGAAGGACATTATACTGCATTTGTTATTTGTTTGCCGGCATAGAAAATTCTCGTAATCGGGTCATTAACAATTACCTGATTGATAATTTATGACTAGTAAAATAAGGATTGTTTTTTTTATTTTCTTTCAAATTGCGGGTTATTCAGTTGATGCGCAAAGCAATATTCCATTTTATAAACTGGACAGCTTAAACGGAACGCAATTAGGAAGGATAACGGGAATTACACAGGACCCGGGTGGTACCATGTGGTTCTCAGGTGCGGATCAGCACTGTTTTTACCGTTACGATGGAAACATACTAACCAGTTTCCGACGCGATGCTAAGAACCCCAATTCATTTGGATTGGATTTCCCGGAGACGATTTATGCTGATGATCAGGGATTAATCTGGATTGGAGCTGACGGTTTAGACCAGTATAATCCGGGTACAGGGGTGTTTAAGCATTTTAAACATGATGACAAAGACAATAGTAGTATAACGAATGGTACCGTATTCGCAATTTTAAGAGATCATACAGGCAACATTTGGGTTGGCACTGATAAAGGACTTGACCGCCTGGATGAAAGAACTGGGAAATTTATTCACTACCGATATGATTCCTCCAATCAGAAAAGCCTTAGCAATAATATGGTCGAAGCGATTTACGAAGACAAAAAAGGGGTGCTTTGGGTTGGAACCGGCTTTCCCTGGACCGGAATTAATGGGGATGGCGGGTTGAACCGGATGAACCCGGACGGCAGTTTTACTCGTTATGTACACGATCCTAAAAATCCGAACAGTCTTTTAAGTAACAAAGTCAGGGCGATTTTTGAAGACAGCAGGGGCAATTTCTGGGTCGGAACGAACGGCGACGGACTCCACACCATGGACCGGGAAAGAGGAACATTTGAACGGCATTTGTATAATCCAACACATCCAAACCAATTGAGCGGCCCGCTTTTGCACCCTGGTCCCAGGGCAGGGGCAGGGGGAATTGCTTATATCTATGAAGATAAAATCGGTGCTATCTGGATTGGTAGTTATCTGGAAGGTCTTAGTCGTTATGACCCGGTCACAAAGCAAATGACCCGTTACAAAATGGGGAATGGATTTCCAGATAGCATAACTTATAAAGGTTTTATTAGTAAAGATGGCACTTTATGGGTCGCTGCGGACGATAGCAAATTATTATACAGAGCTGATCCCGGGTCAAAAACAATTACTCATGTCAATACGGGGTATTGGGTATGGGGAATACTTGAGGATAATGGACAAATCTGGGCTGCCACCTGGGGAGGGCTATATCAATATGATGAAAACAAAAACCTCATTCACCGGTTCAAACATGATCCCAAAGATCCATCGAGCATTCCAAACGATTCGGTCTTTCGACTGTCAAAATTTTCGCGGGATTCTTTCTGGGTAAATACGATTCATGGTTATACTTTATTAAATATTATTTCTGGTAAATTTTCCAAATTATCCTTTGGGAAAAATATAGACTCCTTAGGCAACCCCGTGATTATTATTCAGGATGTAAAAAGAGATTTTTGGATTGGAATACAAGATGGACTTATTTATTACAACCACAGTAATGGTTCTGTAAGAAAATGGGTAAAGGACCCGAATGATTCAACCAGTATCGGCTCCAGTTTTTTTTCATTTATATTTTTAGACAAAGAACAGAATTTGTGGCTGGGAACATGGAATGAGAAACCGGGGATCTGGAAGTTAAACAGTAAGACAGGAAAATTCCGATGGTATCTTCACGGAATAGCTGGTAGATCCTTATATGAAGATCGGGAAGGGGACCTTTGGGCGGGTACTGCGAACGGGTTATATCGGTACAATAAAAAAGAAGATAATTTTTTTACGTTTTTTGATGCGGAGTCAAAAATTTGTAATGAACCTACATCTGGTATTGTAGAAGATGATAAAGGAAATTTATGGCTTTGTACCAGTAATGGCATTGTAAAAGTAAACCGTGAAAGAGATCGTTTTTTTGTATTTGGAAAAAAGTTTGGCATTTCACGTCAGGAAGAAATGCTTACTGGGTATGTGACCAAGACTACTAAGGGACAGATCCTGGTTGGTAATGAGAGCGGTTTTTATGCATTTTTTCCTAAAGAACTGGATGTCGACATGAAACCATTGAAATTAGTCATTACTGATTTCTTTTTCAATAAAGGTTCTGGTTTGACCGGAAATGATAGTTTCCTGCTGAGATCAGTGGAAAATAAAAATGAAATTTCCCTGGCACATAACCAGAATAATTTTGGTTTTAAGTTTACGGTAAATGATTACCGGTCTCCCGAAGCGATAAGATTTTATACCATGCTGGAAAATTATGATCCGGTGTGGCGACAGTCGGGAACGGATAAAACCGTTTATTACTTTAATCTTGCTCCTGGTGATTATATATTTAGGGTAAAGGCCTATAATAGCGATGAAACGAAGGGGGAAAGGCAGATTCGGATTCATATCAGTCCGCCCTGGTGGAAAACGGGCTGGGCATACGCCGCTTATGGATTGCTGCTGATTATTGCGATATTAACGATTGCCAGAATACAGAAACAGAGGATTATTCGGGTTGAAAGAGAAAAACGGCAAACTTTCGAACTTGCCCAGGCCAGGGAAATTGAAAAAGCTTATACAGAACTGAAAGCTACACAGGCCCAGCTGATTCAATCAGAGAAAATGGCATCTCTGGGAGAGCTGACAGCAGGTATTGCGCACGAGATTCAGAATCCATTGAATTTTGTAAATAACTTTTCTGAAATTAATACTGAGCTCATGGAAGAGCTGAAAACTGAAATGAATGGAGGCAACCTGGCAGAGGCCAATGCAATTGCCAACAATATTGTGGAGAATGATCAAAAAATCCTGACTCATGGCAAAAGGGCGGATGCAATCGTAAAAGGCATGCTTATGCATTCCAGGACCAGTGCAGGTTTGAAAGAACCAACGAATATCAATGATCAGGCCGATGAGTACCTGCGGCTGGCTTATCACGGCTTGCGCGCCAAGGACAAATCCTTCAATGTTACTATGAATACGGATTTTGATCGGTCCATTGAAAAAATAAATATAGTACCGCAAGACATCGGCCGGGTATTGTTGAATTTATATAATAATGCTTTTTATGCAGTAACGGAGAAAAAGAAATTGCTGGGTGAGACATTTGAACCGATTGTTGACGTAAGCACAAGAAGAGTTGACAATAAAATAGAATTAAGAGTAAGGGACAATGGAAATGGAATTCCCAAAAAAGTATTAGATAAGATATTCCAACCTTTCTTTACCACCAAACCAACAGGCCAGGGAACTGGACTGGGACTGTCTCTCAGCTTTGATTCTGTGAAAGCGCATGGCGGGGAGATAAAGGTAGATACGAAGGAAGGACAATACACAACTTTCGTTGTTATTTTACCAACTTGAATTTTTTTTATACCTCGGGATTATGAAAGGAATCATTCAGTTTTCTTTATTTGTTTTCTTCCAGATAACCCTTCATACGGTCATCGCACAAAATAACTCCATTCTATTTAGCAAGCTTGACAGCATTAACGGAGCCCGTATTAAAAAGGTAACTGGGATTACGCAGGACCCAAAGGGTAATATGTGGTTTTGTGATCAGCGTCAAAACTGCATTTACCGTTACGACGGAAACATTCTAACTGACTTCAGACGGGATAATAAAAATCCGAATTCGCTGGGATTGAACAGTCTGGAGACGATTTATGCAGATGATCAGGGTTTGATCTGGATAGGAGGAAATAGTTTAGATCAGTACAATCCTGAAACAGGCGTCTTTACACATTTCAGGCATGAGGACAGTGATAACGGTAGTTTTAGCAAGGATGGGGTAAGCGTAATTTTCAAAGATCATAAAGGCAATCTATGGGTGGGCACCGGTGGACTTGACCGCCTGGATAAAAAAACAGGGAAATTTATTCACTACCGCCATGATCCTGGCAATCCGAAAAGCTTGAGCAATAATGTGGTCAAAGTGATTTACGAAGACAAAAAAGGGGTGCTTTGGATTGGGACAGGCGATCCATGGACTGGACCGAAAGGTGAAGGTGGGTTGAACCGAATGAACCCGGACGGAAGTTTCACCCGCTATTTAAGTGATCCAAAGAATCCGAACAGTCTTTTAAATAATAAAATCAAAGCGATTTTTGAAGACAGCCGGGGCAATTTCTGGGTTGGCACCTCTGGGGATGGTCTTCATACCATGAATCGTGAAACCGGGACATTTGAAAGACATTTATATGATCCAAAACAACCAACAGGGTTGAGTGGCCTTCCATCAAATCCAGTAAATAAATTTGACGGCATTACTTTTATCTATGAAGACAAAACCGGAGCCATTTGGATAGGTAGTTATTTACAAGGTCTTAGCCGATATGATCCGCTCACAAAACAAATGACCCGTTTCAAAAATGGAAATGGATTTCCTGATAGTACCACTTTTAAAGGTTTTGTTAGTGGTGATGGTACTTTATGGGTTGCAACCGAATTCAGCGAAGTAATATACAGGGCTGACCCTGGTTCAAAAATAATTGCAAATATAAATACCGGGAAACTGCCATCCAGTATACTTGCAAACAATGGGCAGATCTGGGTTGCCACTGGGGGTAACGGTTTATTGCAATATGACGGAAATATAAACTTAATTCATCAGTTCAAACATGATCCCAAAGATTCATCCAGCGTTCCAAGTGATTCTGTCTATACACTATTCATAAATCCACAGGAAGAAGCGATCTGGGTTGGAACAGAGCATGGTGTTGGTATTTTGAATACACGGTCCAAAAAATTTTCAAGATTCACTTTCGGAAAAAACGTGGAATCCTTTAATTATATTGTCATTGCCATTCTTGGAGACAGAAGAGCCAATCTTTGGATGGGAACAGCTGGTAATGGACTTTTTCGATATAACCTGAATGATGGTTCTGTTAAACAATTTCTTCCGGACTCTAAAGACTCAGGCAGCATCGGTTCTCAATTTGTATTTCCTGTTTTTGAGGATAAAGATCAGAATATTTGGGTAGGAACATTTAGCGGGAAAGAAGGGTTATGGAAGTTAAATGGCCAGACAGGGAAATTCCGAAATTATCTACCCGGAATAACTGGCAGATGTATGTATGAAGATCAGGATGGAGAGCTTTGGGCCGGTACCAATCTTGGTTTGTACCGTTACAATAAAAAAGAAGACAACTTTTTTGCATTCTTTGATTCACAGTCAGAAATCAGTAATGAAACAACGACTGGTATCGTGGAAGATCAGAAAAAAAACATATGGCTGAGTACTCCATCGGCCATTGTAAGAATCAATCGGGAAAGAAATGTTTTTTTTGTATTTGGAAAAAAGTTTGGTATTTCACCAAATCGAGACTTTTTCCTGGGACCCATTTGCAAAACTTCGAATGAACAGATCCTGGTTGGTAACATGAATGGTTTTTATACTTTTTTTCCGGAGGAACTTGCCGTTGATATGAAACCATTAAAATTAGTCATTACAGATTTCTTTTTCAATGCCACATCCGGATTGACCGGGAAGGACAGTTCCTTTTTAAATTCTGCTGAAAATAAGAGTGAGGTTTCCTTAGCGCATAACCAGAATAATTTCGGTTTTAAATTTACTGTTAATGATTACCGGTCTGCTGAAAATATAAGATATTACACCATGCTGGAAAATTATGATCAGGTATGGCATCAGTCCGGTATAGATAAAACTGTTTATTATTTTAATCTCGCTCCGGGCGATTATATGTTTAAGTTAATAGCTTATAATAGTAATGAAACGAAAGGGGAAAGGCAAATTAGGGTTCATATCAGTCCGCCCTGGTGGAAAACGGGCTGGGCATACGCCGTTTATGGATTGCTGCTGATATTAGCGATTTTAACAATTGCTAGAACTCAAAAACAAAGGATCATTCGTGAAGAAAGACAAAAAACACAGGCAAAAGAATTGGAACAAGCAAAAGAAATAGAAAAAGCCTATACAGAACTGAAATCTACTCAAGCTCAATTAATTCAGTCTGAAAAAATGGCTTCCCTTGGAGAACTTACTGCCGGTATTGCACATGAAATACAAAATCCGCTGAATTTTGTAAACAATTTTTCGGAGGTGAATATGGAATTGACAGCTGAGTTGAAAGAAAGCCTCGCAAAACTAAATGTAGACGATCAGGAGAAGAGGGAATTGGAAGAAATAGCGAACAGTATCAACGAGAATGAAGAAAAAATAAGTCACCATGGTAAACGGGCCGATGCGATCGTAAAAGGAATGTTACAGCATTCCCGCATCAGCTCAGGCCTTAAGGAGCCCACAAATATTAATCAGCTGGCAGATGAATATTTTAGGCTTGCCTATCATGGCCTTCGTGCGAAGGAAAAATCTTTCAATACCGCCATGAAAACGGACTTTGACCAACAAATTGAAAAAATAAATATTGTGCCCCAGGATTTAGGAAGGGTGTTGCTGAATTTATATAATAATGCATTCTATGCGGTAACAGAAAAAAAACAACAGCAGGATGCGGCTTATGAACCAACCGTTGAACTAAGTACAAAAAAAACCGGCAAAAATATTGAAATCACCGTGCGAGATAATGGGAACGGCATTCCAAAAAAAGTTTTAGAAAAGATCTTTCATCCATTCTTCACCACCAAACCTGCCGGACAGGGAACAGGATTGGGTCTGTCTTTAAGTTTTGATATTGTGAAAGCTCATGGTGGCGAATTAAAAGTGGATACGAAAGAAGGGCAATATGCCATGTTCACCGTTACATTACCAGCCTGATTAAATTTTAGTAACCAGGATTTTAAACCTTGAATTTATTACTAAATGTTTGGTTCACCAGATTTTCATTTACTGATAACCAGGGTTCTGTTGTAAATACGGATTGACGGCTAATTGTTGATTTGGGATAGGAAATATAAGATAGTGTGGGTCGCTTTGGTAAGCCTTCTCCTGAAAGGGATTCAGAAATTTACCAAACCGGATCATATCCTGCCTTCGCCAATTCTCCCACCACAATTCTCTTCCTCTTTCATCAAATAGGCTATCGGCGTTTAACGAAGTAAACGCGGATACACCCCTGGACGGATTGGTGCGTATCGCGTTCACAATTGACAGGGCCGTTGAACCGTAAGATCCCACATTGGTCCCGGTGCCGCCGCGAAAAATTGCTTCGGCTTTCATCAGCAGCACATCGGCGAAACGCAAATAGACAAACTCATTCTCAGCCGGACCTTGAAAAGGAAAAAAATTCATAAAGTCTGGTGGATATTTCAATGGCCTGATACCAGGGTTGAGCAGGTCGGGCCCTGGTAATGTGTTTTCAACTTCCGGTGTAAAAATGACCGGGCCCGCTACATATAAAGGATCATCAGACCATAAGTCATATTGCTGTCCGATTAAAAAACCCACGTTGACCCGGCGACCAGGATTGGGAGGAGCGTTCGCATAGTCATATACGGCCTGCCGGCGCTTGTCTGTTGAATCAAACCTGTCGTAGAAGTCTGACAGGGTAGTAAAACCATTGGCTCCCCCCTGTGCATAGCTGTACGGCGCAACCCATGCCAGGAACACACCGTAGTTACCACTGTGACTGCTTCTTTGCGTAAAAATATTTTCCGTGCTGACAGACTTGTTCTCCGGTGAAAAATTATCAAAATAATTTGGAGAGAAGGAAAACTGTCCGCTGCTGATGATCTCGTCTGCCAGGCTGATAACCTGGTTCATATCGGCAGGATCAAACACCGGGTTGGCACGATTTGCATAAACGCCCTTGTTCAAAAAACATTTCATCAGCAGTCCACGCACAGCATTCTGATTGGCGACGTCCGCAGGTCCAATCGGCAGGTCTTTTTGGATCACATTCAATTCGCTGATAATATAATTCAGGGCATCCATTCCCGTGAGCACTTTAGCGGGATTTACCACGCTATCCCCGGGATTGCGATAAGGCACCTGGTTGAACAGATCCAGGAACCAGTACATGGCCCATGCTCTCAAAAATCTGGCTTCGGCCTTTTGCTGCGTGTTCGCATGATATTGAAGTACATCCGTGGCGGCAAAAACAATTCCTCCCAGGCTATTAAAAGTCAGGTTTATCCGGTCGTTGTTTGCGTCCCATTTCTGTTGATGTAATACCCTCCATATACCATTATCGTCCCAATTATTTGCACGGGTAGGTGCGATGGCTTCATCAGTGGTCAGTTCAGACAATGCAAATACCTGCAGGAAATCTGTATAGGCAATCTCCATAGAGCCATAGACACCATTCATCAACGAATTAACACTGGAATCCGCAGCCACCTGGGAGGGCGTCAGGTTTCCCCCCAGACCCTCATTGAGCTTTGTACATCCGTATATACTTACTGTGAACAGAACAAAACTGAATAAAACGATCTTTTTTTTCATCGCTGATCCTTTTTCATTATAAAGAAAAGTTTATTCCTAACAGGAAAGTTTTGGCAGTAGGGTAACGGGAATTGTCAATACCCAGGGACGGAACTCCATTGATATTTGCATCCTTATTCACTTCCGGATCAAAACCGGGGTAGCTGGTAATTAGTATGAGATTTTGCGCTGTGATATAGACATTGAATCCTTTAAAGGAATTCCCGATATTACCAATGTTGTAGGACAAAGTCAGATTAGACATCCTTAGATAGTCCCCTTTTTGAACATACCTGGAAGATGGTGACTGCGCAGGATTGGCAAGGGATTCTTTGATTGGACTCTGGTAAACAGACAAAGCCATATTACCTCCCTGAATTCCGGTGACGTTGAGCGCGCTCATCAGTGTGGCGTTGTACAGATCCTGTCCAAAACTTCCATACCAGTTTGTAACCAGGAAAAATTTCTTGTACCTGAAATTGGAGCCGAATCCCAGGAG
>Ga0157376_10002360_pt1 | contig 12755 bp, 9 predicted proteins | sample M45metaG_FD_121801 | JGI IMG/M metagenome (GOLD analysis project Ga0157376, IMG submission 121801) | Miscanthus rhizosphere microbial communities from Kellogg Biological Station, Michigan, USA - M4-5 metaG | ecosystem: Host-associated > Plants > Roots > Rhizosphere > Soil | place: USA: Michigan... | reverse complement strand
GTTGCACTCGGCTTCGGACTCATCGGGCTCGTGCTTTACGCCGCATACCTGCACTTTCACGACGCGCGGCTCATGTTCGTCGCGCTCAAGCTCGGCACCTTTGGGTTGCTTCTGCCGATCTTCGTCACGGTCGCGCATCGGATGTTCCCATTCTTCGCCGGCGTTGCGGTCATCGGGCATGCCGGATGGCGCTCCATGCCATGGCTCGCCGCTTTCTGGGCACTCGCGTTGTGCCACCTCGGGCTCGAGACGCGCCATATCTACGAGTGGCTGTGGTGGCCGGATCTTGGGCTGGCGGCGCTCACCGGAATTTGGCTGTGGCGGAATTGGCCACGGGCCGCAATGCCGCCGCTGCTACGTGTGCTGTTTGCCGGCTATGCGTGGCTGCCGATCGCAATGGCGCTGTTCGCGGGGCAAAGCGCGTGGTACGCCGCGACCGGAACCTTCTTGCTGGGGCGCGCGCCTGCGCACGCGCTGTTCATCGGATTCTTCGGAAGCCTGTTGGTGGCGATGGTGACGCGCGTGACACAGGGCCATTCCGGTCGGCCGCTCGTGCTCGGGCGCGCGGCGGGGTTCGCCTTTGTCGCGATCCAATGTGTCGCCGTGCTTCGGGTCGCCGCGGAATTGCTTCCCGATGCACAGGCATGGCAGGCCGTCGCTGCCGCAGGCTGGCTGCTCGCATTCGCACCGTGGGCACTATCCTCGGCGCGGATCTACCTCTCTCCTCGCGCGGACGGCAAGGCCGGGTGAGCCGATGCTTGCGTTCTATGGGCAGATCAAGGCCATCCACGTGGCCGCCGTGCTGCTGAGCGGTGCGCTCTTCCTGACGCGTGGATTGCTGGTGCAGGCCGGAGAGCGGCGCGTTGCGATGTCGGGACTCGCTCGCTATGCGAGCTACACCATCGACACCGTACTGCTGACCGCCGCGCTGATGCTTGTGACGATTCTACCCGCTGGAATGTTCGCGAATCACTGGCTGACATTCAAGCTCGCGTTACTCCTTGCATACGTGGTGCTTGGAAGCATGGCCCTCAAGCGGGCGCGGACGCCCCTGGCGCGCGCGCTTTTCTTCGTCGCGGCACTTGTCGTCTACACGGCGATGCTCGGCATCGCGCGCGCTCATCATCCGCTGGGGTGGCTCGCGTGGACCGCCTGATACGCGCGTCCTCTTGACGCAGATCATCGCGATCGCCGCCGCGGCGGCGCACTGTCGGGTATCCACTCAGGACAGGAAGTCGCCATGAAACGTCTGGTCTCGTTGCTGCCGTTCGTCTTCGTCTTCGTTCTCGCCGGCTGCGATCGCGCGCAGCGTGCGCCTGACGCCGGCGCCGCAATTCCCGCCCAGGTCACGACCGGCGGCTCGAAGGGCGGCGATTTCGGCCCGCCCCAAGGCGAGCCAGTCAAGGCCGTGCTGACCAGCCCGCCCTTCGTACCTCCTGCGACCGGACGGACGCAGCCCGCAAAGGTGATCGTCGAACTCGAAGTGATCGAGAAGGAAATGGCGATCTCCGAAGGCGTCAGGTACATGTTCTGGACGTTCGGCGGCACCGTTCCTGGCAGTTTCATTCGGGTGCGTCAAGGCGATACGGTGGAGTTCCACCTGAAGAACGCGCCGGATTCGAAGATGCCGCACAACATCGACCTGCATGGGGTGACCGGCCCGGGCGGCGGCGCCGCGTCGAGCTTCACGGCGCCTGGGCACGCCTCGCGTTTCACCTTCAAGGCGCTCAACGCCGGACTTTATGTCTATCACTGCGCCACGGCACCGGTCGGCATGCACGTCGCCAACGGCATGTACGGTCTCATCCTGATCGAGCCGCCGCAGGGCCTGTCGAAGGTGGACCGCGAGTACTACGTGATGCAGGGGGACTTCTATACCGTCGGCAAGTACCGCGAAAAGGGACTGCAGGGATTCAGCATGGAAAAGGCCATCGACGAGCACCCGACCTACGTCCTCTTCAACGGCGGTGAAGGTGCGCTGACCGGTGAAAAGGCGCTCACCGCGAAAACGGGCGAGAGCGTGCGTCTCTACGTCGGCAATGGCGGCCCGAATCTGGTGTCGAGCTTTCACGTTATCGGCGAGATCTTCGACAAGGTGTGGTACGAGGGTGGCACGCACTTCCAGGAAAATGTGCAGACGACGCTGATTCCAGCAGGAGGCGCAGCGATGATGGAGTTCCACGTGGAGGTGCCGGGCAGCTACGTGCTCGTCGACCACAGCATCTTCCGCGCCTTCAACAAGGGAGCGGTTGCGATCCTCAAGGCCGAAGGTCCCGAGGTGGCCGCGATCTACTCGGGGAAGGAAGTCGACGAGATGTACTTGGGGGACCGCGCCCAGCCGAATCTCGCCGCCGTTGCGAATGCCGCGCGTTCCGCTAAGGCGGGCGCGCTTACCCTCGATGAGCAGATCAAGGCCGGGCAGGCTCTTTTCGCGGGCACCTGCTCGACTTGTCACCAGGGAAACGGACAGGGACTTCCCGGTGTGTTTCCTCCTCTCGCGAAGTCGGATTATTTCGCGAAGGACCCTACGCGTATCGTGGACGTCGTGCTGCGCGGGCTATCCGGGACGGTCAAGGTGAACGGCCAGGCGTACGACTCGGTGATGCCGCCGATGAGCCAGCTCACCGACGACGAGGCCGCGAACATCGCGACCTACGTTCTCAATAGCTGGGGGAATCCCGGTGGTCGTGTCAGCAGCGACGAAGTCGCCAAGCGTCGCAAGGAAGCGCCCGTCGCCGCTGCCGCACCGCATTGAGGGGAGCGAGATGCGTGCGCTACTCGTCATCTGCCTGCTACCCCTGGTCGCATCCGCGGGCGAGGTGACGGGGTACGCGCGTATCGCAGGCGGCGATTTCATCACCGCGCTCAAGTACGAGGATGCGCGTGGGCCGACGAAGGTCGCGCCGTTCGACATCATGCGACGGCCGGTCACCAACGCCGAGTTCCTCGCCTTCGTGACGCGGAACCCTGCCTGGCGCCGCGACCGTGTCGCGCCGGTTTTCGCGGGGCCCGACTACCTCGCCCACTGGCCGGCTCCGGCGCGTTTGTCGCCTGACGGGCTGGGCGGACAACCCGTTACGCGCGTCAGCTGGTATGCGGCGAATGCCTACTGCGAAGAGCAAGGCGCGCGGCTTCCCCGGTGGTTCGAATGGGAGTATGTGGCTGCCGCGGACGAGACACGTCGCGACGCCCGCCGGGATCCGGCGTGGCGCGAGCGAATCCTCGGGTGGTACGCGCGTCCTTCGTCGCGCTCGCTGCCGCGCTCCGGCGCACAGGCAGCGAACGCCTACGGCGTGCGCGACCTGCATGGCGTCGTCTGGGAATGGACGGATGACTATTCCGCACTGCTGGTCTCGGGCGACAACCGTAACCAAGGCGATCCCGATCGTACCCAGTTCTGCGGGGCGGGTGCTCTCTCGATCGACGATCGCGAGAACTACGCCGTACTGATGCGTGTGGCGATGCTGTCGTCCCTCGGTGGCAGCGACACTACGATGAATCTTGGTTTTCGCTGTGTCCGGGAGGTCCGATGAAACGTTTAATGTTGCTGCTGTCCTTTGTCGCTGCGTTTGCGGCGCCCGCGGCAGCGGAGTCGACGAAGCCTCCCTTGCCGCGTGACTCCGTGTACCAGTTGGCAGCGTACTTCACCGACGCGCAGTCGCGGCGATTCGCCTGGAATGCGAAACGCGGGCAGCCGCAGCTCGTCTCGATGTTCTACACGTCGTGCAAGTTCGTCTGCCCGATGATCGTCGATGGGGGCAAGGCGATCGAGCAGAGCTTGAGCGCCGCTGAGCGCGAGCGGCTTGGCGTGACGCTGATCAGCCTCGATCCTGCGCGCGACACGCCGGCGGTGTTGTTGCGCATGCGCCAGGACCGAGATCTCGACCCCGTGCGCTGGACGCTGGCCCGGCCCCAACCGCAGGATGTGCGCGCCATCGCCGGATTGCTCGGCATCCGCTATCGGGCATTGGCCGATGGCGAGTTCAATCACACGACCGTCTTGGTACTCCTCGATGCGGACGGACGCGTGATCGCCCGAACCGAGCATGTCGGCGGATTGCCTGACCCCGTGTTTCTTGCGGCTGTGCGGCGAACGCTGGTCCCGTAGCTGCCGACAGTTGGCCGTTTCCGCCGATTCGACGGGTTGAATCCGGCCATTCCGGCCTCAGTTATCCTCTCGCGTGCCGTGGTGTGGCGCATTCTGCGCACCCGCGGCGTGGCGGAAGGAGTTTCATGAAGACATTCGGCAGGCGACCTGAGGGCCTGCGCCTCGAGCGCATCAAAGCGTCGCCGCTTTGGGCAGGCGATGCGTTTCGCAACGTTCACCCGGTACTTCGGGAGTTGCGTGATGAAACTGTACGTCCACCGACGATCACGGATTTTCTCTGCGGCGGCGAGCGACGCGTCCCACGCGGGCCGCTTCCTTCAGTGAACCCGATGTCGGCATGGACCAAGGCACCCGGAACCGGACTTCGCGCTACCTGGCTCGGCCATTCCACCGTTCTGATCGAGATCGATGGTCTGCGCGTCCTGACTGACCCGGTGTGGGGGCCGCGCGCCTCGCCATCGCGGATTGCCGGTCCGAAGCGCTTCCAGCCCGTTCCCATATCGTTGCACGCGTTGCCTACCGTGGACGTGGTGGTCATCTCCCACGATCACTACGATCACCTCGACTACCCTACGATCCGCGAACTGGCGCGCCGCGACGTGCCGTTCGTCACTTCGCTCGGCGTCGGCGCGCATCTCGAGGCCTGGGGTGTGCCGGCAGAGCGCATCACCGAGCTCGACTGGTGGCAATCGCACACGCTGCCCGATGCCGACCTGACGATCACGGCGACGCCGTCGCAGCACTTCTCCGGTCGCGGCCTGAAAGACCGCAACGCGACGTTGTGGTCGTCGCTGGTCATCAAGTCGCGCCGGCATTCGGTGTTCTTCAGTGGCGACACCGGTTTGACGACGGAATACGCAGCCATTCGCGAGCGCCTCGGTCCGTTCGATCTGGTGATGCTGGAAGTCGGCGCGTATCACCCTTCCTGGGGCCACATTCACCTGGGTCCCGAGAACGCGCTCAAGGCATTGGAACTGTTGGGTGGCGGCGCGTTTCTGCCCGTGCATTGGGGTACGTTCAGCTTGGCGATGCACGCGTGGGACGACCCTGCCGAGACGCTGATGGCATTGGCGCCGAAGCAAGGAGTCCAACTCGTCATGCCTCGTTTGGGTGAGCCCGTCGAACCGGAGCATGTCGACCGGGTTACACCTTGGTGGCGTGCCGCCGACGCGCCACGATCTGGTACGGCGCCGCCCGAGACGCGGGCGTTGACGCTGCCCAAATCGATTCCCTGGCCGCTCGACTGAGCACGCCGCGCTGACGCATCAGTCCTTCGCGGTCCCCGCGAATGCGTCGCACTTCTCGATCGCTACCTTGTAATCGCGTCACGGTTCTCGCCAGGTGCGCTAGCGTACAGACACCAACCCGTGTACCCGGGAATATCACCCGTGGTCTCTTGCGGTGTCCCGCAAGTTCGTCTCCACCATCGACCCTGAAGGAAATACTCATGAACCGTATCGTTTACCTCGTAGGCGCCGTCGTCATCATCGTCTTTCTGCTGGGGTTTCTGGGATTGAGGTAAGCCGGCAGTCTCGCCGTCCACCTTGCTCTCGATGAAGCGCGCACCGCGAGACCACGAATCCATGCTGCGATAATCGATTATCATATTCGCTGACGCTCGCGAATCTCTCCTCGTCCGGCCGCCCCGCTCTCCTGACCTGTCATGTCGCTCAACCTGTTCAGCCGCCTGATGCCGCGCGAGGAGAGCTTCACCGCGCTTTTCGTCGAGCAGGCGCAGCGCATTCTCGAGGCCGCCCGGGAACTCCGGCAGATGATCGTGAACAACGTCGGCACGGAGCAGCACGTCGTGGCCATCCGCGCCATCGAAATGGCCGCCGACGAAGTGGCGAAGCGGGTGTTCATCGCCGCCAACCGCGCGTTCAATGCGCCGATTGATCGCGAAGACATCCTCGTGCTCGCGCACATCCTTGACGACGCAGTGGACCTCATCGAGGACACGGCCAAGGGGATTCAGCGTTACGAGGTGCACGAATTTCCGCCGGAAATGTGGTCGATGGCCGACGCCATCGTGGAAAGCGCCGAGCTTTTGTGCCAGGTCATGCCGTTCCTCGACTCGGTCGCCCGCGACCACAAGGCCATCTTCGCGCTGTGCGAAAAGATTGGCCAAATCGAGGGACGCGCCGACGAGTCCTTCGATCACGCGCTTGCGCAGCTGCGTACACAGTTGCGCACGGGTGCCGTGGACACCGTGGGCTACATCGATCGCAAGGAGCTCTACGAACTCATCGAGGACGTCGTCGACAAGTGCGACGATATCGCCAACTCCATTCAAGGCATCACGGCCAAGCACGTTTGATCGCGGTGCTGACCCGGCGCGGGTCGGATTGCCATGGACCCCTCCGCTCTCGGCCTTCCCCTCCTGATCGGCCTGATCGCCGTCGCGCTTCTGTTCGATTTCCTGAACGGGCTGCACGACGCGGCGAATTCGATCGCCACCGTGGTCGCGACACGCGTGCTGCGTCCGCAATTGGCGGTCGTGTGGGCTGCATTTTTCAACTTCATCGCGTTCGCCGTGTTCGGGCTGCACGTGGCACAGACGGTCGGGACAGGCATCGTCAACGCCGGTGTCGTGGACGGAAGCGTGATCCTCGGCGCGCTGACGGGCGCGATCGTGTGGAACGTCGTCACCTGTTGGCTGGGCATTCCGTCGAGCAGCAGCCACGCGCTGATCGGCGGACTCGCCGGCGCCGGCATTGCGAAAGCGGGCATGGCCGCGGTCGTGTTCAGCGGCCTCGCGGTCACGGCCCTGGGCATTGTGTTGTCGCCGCTGCTCGGATTTGCGCTCGCGCAGCTGCTCGTGCTGATCGTCAGCTGGACCAACCGGCGGGCGACCCCTTACGCCGTCGATCGCCGGTTCCGCATCCTGCAGCTGTTTTCCGCGTCCATGTATTCGCTCGGCCACGGCGGCAACGACGCGCAGAAGACCATGGGCATCATTGCGGTGCTGCTCTACTCGCAGGGGATGCTCGGCACGCAATTCCATGTGCCGTTCTGGGTGGTGCTGAGCTGCCAGGCCGCCATGGGACTTGGCACGCTGTTCGGCGGGTGGCGGATCGTGCACACGATGGGGTCGCGCATCACGCAACTGAAGCCCATCCAGGGGTTCTGCGCGGAGACCGGAGGCGCGATCACGCTGTTCATCGCGACAGGACTGGGCGTGCCGGTGTCCACCACGCACACGATCACGGGTGCGATCGTCGGCGTGGGCGCGGCGCGCCGTGCAACGGCGGTGCGCTGGAGCGTGGCGCAGCGGATTGTCGTCGCGTGGGTGATCACGATGCCCGCGGCGGGCGCCGTCGGCGCCGCGACCTATTGGCTCGTGCACCGGCTATAACCCGCATTGCCTGCGGCCGACAAACCCGCAACGCGGAGCAACGCGCGAACAGGCGCCCAACTGCGCGGCAAGAGCGAACTGCGCCGTGCGCTGACACGGCCTTGGGCCGCGTCGTCGAATACCCGTACCCCGCGCTCAGTCAGAGGCAGCGCGCGGGCCCTCGTGCCGCGACGCTGATGAGCGCCTGCATCAGCGCATCGACACGAATGGGCTTGGTTACGTAATCGTCCATGCCGGCGGCCAGGCACGCTTCGCGGTCGCCCTGCATCGCGTTGGCCGTCATCGCCACGATGCGCGGCCGCTGCCCGACCGGCCATTGCGCCGTGATTCGGCGTGAGGCCTCGAGACCGTCCATTTCGGGCATCTGCACGTCCATCAGCACCACGTCGTAGGCCTCTCGTCCGATGCGCTCGATGGCCTCGATGCCGTTGACAGCGAGGTCGGCGTGGTAGCCCATCTGGTTTAGCAGGCGCATCGCGAGCTTCTGATTCACGGCATTGTCTTCGGCCAACAGGATGCGCAGCGGGTGGCGTGCAGCCAGCTCCGGATCGATCCTGGCCTTGGCGGGTCCCGCTACTGCGGCCACGGCCGCCTCCGCAGCGGGGGCCCGCACGTGGAAGCCGAAGGTGCTGCCGTGGCCTCGGCCGGCACTCGTCGCGTTCATCGCCCCGCCCATGAGCTCCGCCAGCCTCTTGCTGATCACTAGCCCTAAGCCCGTGCCGCCGTACTTGCGTGTGGTGTCACTATCGGCCTGGCTGAAGCTCCGGAACAGCTTGCCCATGCCCTCGGGGGTCAGGCCAATGCCGCTGTCCTTGACGGCGAAGTTCAGCTCGTTGTGTTCGCCTATGCTGACGGTGAGCAGCACCTCGCCGGCTTCGGTGAACTTGAGAGCGTTGGAGAGCAGGTTCAGCAGGATTTGCCGCAGTCGGGTGCTGTCGCCGTTCACGGTATGCGGCACGTCGTCGGCGATGACCACCATGAGGCTCAGCTTCTTTTCGGTGGCGCGGTGGCGCACCAGCTCCAGCGCCGAGGCCACGCAATCGCGCAACACGAAGGGTTGCAGCTCCACATCGAGCTTGCCGGCCTCGATCTTGGAGAAATCGAGGATGTCGTTGATGATGGCCAGCAGGCTCTCGCCGCTGTCGCGAATCATTCGCGCGATCTCGCGTTGGTCGTCGTTGAGTTGGGTGTCCAGCAGCACGCCGCTCATGCCGATCACGCCATTCATCGGCGTGCGGATCTCGTGGCTCATCGTCGCCAGAAAGCTGCTCTTCGCTTGGTTGGCGGCCTCAGCGGCCGCACGCGCTTGCTTGGCCTCGTTGAAGAGCCGCACATTCTGGATGGCGATGACAGCCTGATCGGCGAAGGTTTGCACGAGGTCCACCTCCGCCGGGGTGAACGGGCGGACCTCCGTGCGCATCAGCGAGATCACGCCCAGCGCCTCGCCCTCGCACATCAGCGGCACGTTGAGCGCGGAACGGAATCCGAGGCGCGCCTGCAGCGCTCGAATCGCCGGAAATTCGGTGTCGATGAGCGGAAGCGCGTCATCGAGGTTGATGCATCGGCGCTCGAGAACCGCCCGCCCGGCGATCGATTCCCTGGAGATCGGCAGGAACTCAGCGTCGCGACTGACCGCGAACGCAGGGCCATAGGTCGTCATCGCCTTGAGATGCCCGTCGACGACGAGCCAGACACGGCCGCCTTCGGCCCGGCTCAGCACGCCAGCGCGCTCGGCGACTGCATCGAACACCGGCTGCACGTCGGTCGGCGATTCGCTGATCACCTTGAGCACTTCGGCTGTCGCCGTCTGCCGCGCGAGTGCTTGCTGAGTCTCGTTGAAATGCCGCGCGTTCTCCAGCGCCACGGCCATGCTGGCCGCCAGCGTTTCGAGCAGGCGTACGTCGGCTTCGGTGAAGGCGTTCTCGTTGTCCAGGTTTTGCACTGTGATGCCGCCCAGTGGCTGCCCCTGCGCGCGCAGAGGCACCCAGATGACCGACTTGGGCGTCTCGCCGCGCCGCGTGACTTCACCGAACTCCGCCATGCGTTCGGCCATGCCTGAGTTGATAAGCAGGGGCTTGCCGGTCTTCCGCACGTGCGCGGCAAAGCCGCTGTCATAGCGCGGCTGCAGGCCTTCAACGACGATGCGCCGGCCGCGCTCGATGACGTAGGGAATCCGTATCATCCCGCTGTCACGCTCGATGATGCCGATGCCCACGACCTGGGCCTTGAAGGTCTCGCGGATCGTTTCGCCCACCAGGTCGTAGATGGCCTGCATCTCCAACTGGGCAGCCAGGGCGGTCTGCACGCCGTTGACGATAGCCAGCTCGGCCGCACGCTGCTCGGCCTGAGACCTGGACGCTGCGAGCTGCGCGCGCAGGTCGAGGAGTTCCGCCGCCTCCGCGATGCCGGCGCCCGGGGCCTTACCTTTCGTCATTTCAAGCGGTCCCCTAGAGCGCTCATCCGCGTCAGCGCCTGCACCATCGCACGATACGGCAGTGCTGGCACGGCAGCAACCGTCGCGAAGCGACGCGTGAATAGTCGATGGGAAGGCGACTTGTGACGCGACGGCTGCGGCGGGCGCTACCTGAGGTTCTCCGCCTTCCAGCGCATCGCGGCAAGAATGCGGTTATATCCGCTCGGGTGGTCGAAGAGGAGGAATTCTTCGATTGGGCCGGGTTCCAGCTTGCGGTAATCGGCAAGCTTCAGGATCGCCTCCGCAAAACCGTCCGGTTCGCGCGAGGCATTCAGGCCGAACATGTCCGCTTCGGTTTCGGCAGTGCGAATGATCGTGTTGAGGACTGGCGTTGCAAGGAACATGTAGACGGAAAACAGCGCGGCGAGCAACGGCAGGCCGGCAGGATCGGCGATATCACGAACGCCGTGCGGAACGGCGAAGCGCGGCGCGGCCCAGTCCCAGCTGAATTTCATGAAGAGCATGCCGCCCAGCAGCAACAGGCTGAACGCCACGGTGTGCTTGATGCCGTGGTTGAGGACGTAATGACCCATCTCGTGCGCCATCACCGCGCGTATTTCCGCGGGCGACGTACCGTTGAGCAGGTTGTCGTTGAGCGAAATTCGGGTCGTGCCGAAAAGACCGCTCACGTTGGCGCTCACACGCTTCGTCTGCTTGGACGCGTCGAAATAGTAGACGTTGTCGGCGGGAATGCCATTGGCGCGTGCCAGCGAAAGTACGTCGTCGCGAATCGGACCGTCGGGCACCGGCTTGTAGGTATTGAACAGCGGTGAGATGAACACCGGCCCAATCATGAATACAAATATCATGAATACGGTTCCGGCAATCGTTCCCCATGCCCACCACGTCCGCGGAACTCGGCGCAGGATCGCGTACAAGCCGGTGATTGCGATTCCCCCCGTCACCATGCCGACGCCGAGGCCGATGCCCGTTTCCCCCAGCCAATCCACGAACGCGAGATTGGAAAGTCCGTATTGGTGCTCGCGGTAGAACCCCTCGTAGTACGTCATCGGCAGGGTCAGCAGCGCCGTCAGGGGCACGTAGACGAGCGCATAGATAAGTACGCGAAGGTTCCTGCTCGGCGTGCGGCGTTCGGCGAAATCACGGATGCGCATGGATATCCTGCGCGACAGCAACAGCCACGCGACCGCCAGCCCATACAGCAGGTCCCACAACAGCAGCCAGTAGCCGCCTTCCGAATAGGCGTCCGATTTCACTCGCGCCTCGCCTTGCACGCGGTCCATGAACTTTCGGGTCGCGGCCACCGGGTCCAGGGGAAGCGCGGCGGCGGCCTGACTTGCAGCGACGGGCGCAGGTGGCGCCGCCGCATCAGGAGCAGCCTGAGCGCGCGCCGTGCAGCAAACCAGCGCCAGCGCGCAAGCAGCCAACAGCTTGGTCATGCCGGACTCTCCAGAGGCCGTCCAACATTAGACACCCTTGCGCTGATCGCCGGAGTGTTCGACGGGCGAGCGTCAGGCGTCCGGCCGCGTCATTGCCTCGGGATCGATCCAGCGGTCGAAGTCCTTCGCCGACACTAACTCCAGCTTCAATGCAGCCTCGCGCAGCGTGGTGCCATGGCGGTGAGCGTACAGGGCGATCTTGGCCGAGTTCTCGTAGCCGATATGCGGATTGAGCGCCGTGACCAGCATCAGCGAACCCTCGACGTGCTCGCGGATACGTTCGAGGTCGGGCGCGATACCCCGTGCGCAGCGGACGTCGAACGAAAGCATGCCGTCGGCGAGCAACTCGATCGATTCCAGCACGTTGTGCAGAATGATCGGCTTGAAAACGTTGAGCTGGAAATTGCCCTGCGCACCGGCGAACGCAACCGCAGCGTCGTTGCCGAAGACCTGCACGGCGATCATTGTCAGCGCCTCGCACTGCGTCGGGTTGATCTTGCCCGGCATGATCGACGATCCCGGCTCGTTGTCGGGAATCGTCAGCTCGCCCAACCCGGCGCGCGGGCCGCTTGCATACCAGCGTACGTCGTTAGCGATCTTCATCAGCACGCCGCCGAGCGTGCGCAGCGACGCGCTGACATTGACCATTGCATCGTGCGCCGACAGCGCGGAGAATTTGTTCGGCGCCGTGACGAAGGGCTTCGACGTGGCCAGCGAGATCTGCCGCGCGACGGCTTCGCCGAACGCCGCCGGCGAATTGATTCCGGTCCCGACGGCGGTGCCTCCCAATGCCAGCGGATACAGCCCTTCACGCGCCGAGCGCACATAGCCCAGCGCGTCATCGAGTTGCGCGACCCAGCCGCCGATGACCTGCCCGAGCGTGACCGGCGTCGCATCCTGCAAGTGTGTGCGTCCCAGCATCACGACGCCGGCGAATTCGCGTGCCTTGGCGTCGAGCGTCGCGCGCAAGCCCGCGAGTGCGGGCAGCAGTGCGCGGTCGATTTCCTCCAGCGTCGCGATGTGCATCACCGCTGGGAAAACGTCGTTCGATGACTGGCTGCGATTGACGTCGTCGTTGGGATGAATCGGCTGTTTCGACCCGATCGTGCCGCCACTGATCTGTATCGCGCGATTGGCGATCACTTCGTTGGCGTTCATGTTCGACTGCGTGCCGGAGCCGGTCTGGAACACGACCAACGGGAATTCGCCATCCCAGCGGCCATCGATGACTTCCTGCGCTGCGCGGACGATCAGCTGCGCCTTGTCCGGCGAGATCTGGCCCAGATCGACATTGGCCCGTGCCGCGCACTGCTTCACCAGCCCGAACGCGCGGATGACCGGCCGTCCCCAGGCAAAGCGGCCGACGCCGATCGGGAAATTGTCGATGGAGCGCTGCGTTTGCGCACCCCACAGCTTCGC
>Ga0157376_10002359_pt1 | contig 12755 bp, 10 predicted proteins | sample M45metaG_FD_121801 | JGI IMG/M metagenome (GOLD analysis project Ga0157376, IMG submission 121801) | Miscanthus rhizosphere microbial communities from Kellogg Biological Station, Michigan, USA - M4-5 metaG | ecosystem: Host-associated > Plants > Roots > Rhizosphere > Soil | place: USA: Michigan... | reverse complement strand
CGCGGATTCGTCAATGGCCGGCGGTTTGTAACCAGGCGCTGGAGCCGGAATGCGCGGCTTTACCGCGGTAGCTGTCGACCAGACAAATGCACGCGGCTTCCGCTCAGCGCAGCCCTGCAGCAGCAAAACGACGGCTGCCATGGCCGCAAAATGCGAAACGTGATTCAAGAATCCGAGACTTCGTGGCACTGACAAATAGGTCCTTTTCATGCGGCCAGTGGCAATTCGATGCGAAACGTGGTGCCGCGCCCGGTTTCCGATTGGAAGTCAATCGAACCATTGTGTAGCTGAACAATACGAAATGTCGTCGCGAGCCCGATACCGCTGCCTCCCGGACGCGTGGTGTAGAAAAGCTGGAAAATGTTTTGCTGGTTCTCCAATGCGATGCCTCTTCCGGTGTCCGCGACGCTGATCTCGGCCATTTCCCCGCGACGCATCAATTCGACTCGCAATTCGCCGCCGGCGGGCATGGCTTCGACCGCATTCAACACCAGATTCAACACCGCTTGTTTCAATAGGTCGCGGTCCGCCCAAACTTCGGGCACGCCGTTGCCCAGCAATTCTTCCAGCTCCACACCGGCCTTTTGCATTTGAGGTTGCGCGACGTTGACGACGTCTTTCAATAGCTCTGCAAGGTTGGTGGCTTCGAGTTTCAATTCCACTGGACGCGTGAAATCCAGGAATCGTTTCACGACCGCATCGAGGCGGTCGATCTCTTTATCCAGCACCTGCACGGCCTGTTGGGCGCCAGCGTCCTGATCCGGAGGCAAAGATTCCTTTAGATTTTCCAGCCACAGGCGCATGGAATTGAGCGGATTCTTCACTTCATGCGCGACGCCCGCAGTAATGCGGCCGAGTGCGGCCAGGCGTTCGCTTACCTGCAGTTGAGTATTGATGCTCTCGAGCGAATCGAGGTCGCGCAGCGTGACTAATGCGCCCATCTGCTCGCCGTTTTCTTGAATCCCCTGAACGCTTACGCCCACCCGGCGTAGTCCACTGGCCGTTTGCAACTCGGTTTCGGAGGCGGTTTCGCGGAGCTCGTCGCCTTCCAGGCGAAGTGCCTGGCGCAACGGGTGTCCGTCCGGGAAAATGTCGGTTACTCGGCGTCCTAAGAAATGGCCGGCGGGTGCGCCCAGGAATTTTTCCGCCGCGGGACTCACCATTACGGCTCGGGCATCGCGGGTGAAGAGCAATAAACCGTCTTCCAGGCCCGCCATCACCGAATTTAGATTTTCGCGCAGGGTGCTGAAAATTTCGTGCACTCCTCGCAGTTGCTGCCCGACCTGAGAAATTTTTCGGCTCACCAGGCCAAGTTCATCGGCACCTCCGCCGAAGCTGCCAAATCCAGAAAAGACCGCGAAGCTTTTAGGGGCCGAGGGTGGCGCATCGTACTGCCCGGCGGAGATGCGGTCCAGTTGCGCGGAAATATCACGAAGTGGAGCTAGCGTCGCGCCGCTGACCACCATCGCTAGTCCCGTGGAGATCAGCAGTGCGACCAGCGCAATCGCACCGGAAGTCCGTAAGCTGGGCATGATGGCGTCACGCAGCAGCGGAATCGAGATTCCAACGCGCACTTCTCCAAACGGCGCTCCGCTCATGGTAAATGCGTAGGAGGATTCAAACACTCGCTGCGGCCCGAAGAGGACTTTCATCTGCTGAAAAAAATTTCCGCGGTCAATCTGCACAAATGGGGGACGCGCCGGCGTTACCTTGCGCATCATTTTGGGGTCGCTGGAGACCAGCACCAGCCCGTCATGGTCGACGATGGAAACGTCATAGATCCAGGGATTCGAACCGAGCGGTGATTGCAGCGCGGATTGCAGGCCGTCGCTGGTTTCAAATGCTTCTTTCACGTACTCATGGCGGTCTTCGGGGCTATTAGAGTTGGGGCGCTCACCGGCCTGCTTTGCGTCTTCCAGCGCGTGCTTCGCCTGTTCGAACATCTGTTGCGCCAGTTCGTTGGCCCGAGTGTTGGTTTCGTGAATCACCTGGCTGGTAAGCCGCGCAACAAAAACTGCCGACAAAACGACTACTACCAAAAACACCAATCCCGTCATCACCAGCGTCAGCTTGGTACGAAGGCCGAGCTGCATGTTTGCGGTTTACTCCCCTTCGGCTCGTTCGCCGCCATACTCTTTCAACTTGTTATGCAATGTTTTCAAACTGATTCCCAAAAGTTCGGCGGCTCGAGTTTTGTTATTCCCAGTCGCGGACAGCGTTTGCAGAATAAGTTCGCGTTCCATGGCGTCCACGGTAGTGCCGATCGGGAACTTGATAGCTCCCAAATCGCTTGGACTCTTTGCCGCGGACTTGCCGAATTCTCCGGGCAGGCATGCGCGGGTAATCAGATCTTTTTCGCACATTATAGTCGAGCGTTCCAACACATTGCGCAATTCGCGTATGTTGCCGGGCCAGGTATGGCTCATGAAAATGTCCATTACTTCCGCGCCCACACCCTTTACGTTCTTGCCGTGCTTCAAATTGATGTCGCGGAGAATGTATTCGGTAAGAAGTGGAATATCGTCTTTGTGTTCGCGTAGCGGCGGCAACTGGATGTGAAAAACATTCAGCCGGAAGTAGAGATCCTGCCGCAATTGCCCGTTGGATACCGCTAGCTCCGGATCTTTGTTGGTTGCGGCGACCACTCGAACATCCACCGGCGTTTCCATTTTGCTGCCGAGCCGCCGCACTTTGCGATCTTCCAGCACCCGCAGCAGTTTGGCCTGCGTTGGCGCAGGCATTTCGCCGATCTCATCCAGCAGCAACGTACCGCCATCGGCAAGTTCGAAGCAGCCGATACGGCGTTCGGCCGCGCCGGTAAAGGCGCCGCGCTCGTGTCCAAATATCTCACTTTCCATCAGCGATTCAGGAATTGCCGAGCAGTTGATGGCCACGAATGGGCCGCCAGCCCTCGGCGAAAGCTTATGCACTGTTCGCGCCACGATTTCTTTACCAGAACCCGTCTCGCCGGTGATTAGCACCGAAGCCGAACTCGGCGCGGCCATCTCCACGATGCGCATCACGTCCTGCATAGGCTTAGATGCGCCTACCAGGTCGCCAATGCGCCCGGCCTCGCGCAATTGTCGCTGCAGCACCACCAGCTGCCGCGTATCTCTGGCCTTGCTTAGCGCTCGATCCAGCAACGCGCGCAGCACCGGACCTTTGAGTGGCTTCTCGATGTACCAGAATGCTCCAGCTTCAATCGCGGCCACCGCTCGCTCTTCACTACCTTTTCCAGTAATGATAATCGCCGGGACGTCGGTCAACTCCGGGCCGAGCTGCTTCAACAGATCCAGGCCATTCATGCCTGGCAATTCGACGTCGGCAATTACGGTATCGGGCTGAAAGCTTCCGAATTTGGCTAACGCATCCTCGGCCGCGCCTACGCCAAGCACTTCGTAGCCCCATCGTTGCAACAGCTGTTCGTATCCTCGGCGGGCGTTTTCTTCGTCCTCGACGATCAATACCCGGTCTTTTCGCTCCGCAAAATCCATTGCCAGCGCCCCTGCCTTTTTCTCATCAAACATTCGCCCAACCTTTCTCCTGGAGCTCGCCAAATTTTCAAAGAAGTGTCTTTTGGCTGGACGACTTCAATCTACCAGTCATTGTTCGTCGCTGCAAAGAGGGATAACAGTTGAGGGGATGAACAACGTGGACACACTCCTGAGTCAGCGAATCAAAATTAGCCGCGGACTCCGGGATTTATATGCTGAATCACTTCGAAGAGTCTTTTCAGTGTAAACGGCTTTTACAACAGTATTGTATTCCGCTCCAGCATACCGTACTGCACCAAGGCGCTTTCCGTGTAAAGGGACATCACTTTCATTCGCAGATGCGGTATTCGCAACTTTGTCGCCAATTCCGGGCCCTACAACTTGGGCCACATAGTCTCGCGCCGCGGATGTAAATCGCGAGAAATACACCAGCAAGAGCAAAGCCGTCACGATGCACACAAACATAAACACCATGAACTGGAGTTTAGACCGTTGTTCGTCGCCAGCTAGTTACGAATTTTCGGCTGATGTGGCTGGACGAAGCTTTGATTTTGTGGGCTTGTTACTCTCTCAAGAGGTACAAGGTCCGCTCCAGTTCGATTTCCAGTTTTGCTCCCTTTGCCAGTGCCAGTTCGTGACCGCGCCCGGCTTCCATCAGGTACGCCGCGAGGGCCGCTTCAGCCGCTCCCTCCGCTGCTTCCTTAGCATTTTTATCTTTAATCCCGTGCAGTGCACCCATGCCCGCACCTTCTGCGGCGGCCTGGCCCGCCGCCTTTTGGGTGCTGGTTTTGCCTTCGATAACTCCATCTTTTTCCGGGCTGGATCGGACGCTGTGATCTCCCGGGACGCCTACGACGCTTGCCACGATCGGCAACGGTCCAAATTTGGTGCGAATCTCATCGAATACTAGCCAGATTTTCGCGCGACCGGAGATTCCTGCAGGCTCTATTCGGCTAACGTGCCCTCGAATCTCCGCCCCCGATGGCAGGTAGATCCCGCTGCCCGCAGCCATTGGTTCCAACGTCGTAGCGCCAAATCGTTTGCCCTCTTTGGTTTCTCCGGTCTTCAGTTCATTGCCGAGCCGCACCAGCACCCGTGTCCCGGGAACCACGGCGTATGCTTCCACGGGCAATCCATTGCGGCGAATGCCATCGGCAGGGTGCAGCATCTCCGGTTGGAGGGGCTGAGGTTGTACTGATTCCTGCTGAGCCGCTTGCGAGCGAGCCGGCCCCCCGTCATCGCCGGACGCCGCAACATTTGGGCGCTCTTGCCCCGTGGCAATTGTACCCAGAGCAAGGAAGGGTCCCAATAGACCGATTGCAACCGCTAATTTCCCGATTTTCAGCTTGTCAGTGATTCCAACCATAAATGCCCTCCCCAGAGTGATCCTCGTGTAAGCAAGGCACTCCGCGTACCGAACGAATTTACGGTCGAATGGGTTTGGCGTGTGTTTTCAATTGGTTGGAACGCTGGTTGGAGTGCTGCTCACTGCCGCATCGCCGCTCTGACATCCGTGCCTGTCAGGCCTGGCGGCAAAATCTTGCATTATAAAACTTGGGTGGAGTTGTGTGGAAGGTTACGGTGACGCTAGAAGCTTGCGAATCCTTTGCAAGACCTTTGCGTACATTACCGCTGTGACTCGACCAGTCTGGGTGTTTTGCTGGCTGGGATGGTAAACCCCTACCAGCATAGGCGAGTCGTCTGGTAATTCCAGTTCGGCTCCATGTGCGAATACGAATTTTGCGCGGGATTCGATCACGCCGTGGCTCTTTAAGATTTCCAAGTATGCGTCCCAGGCGATTTTTCCCAGCGCCAAAACTATCTTCGGTTTCAGGAGCGATAATTCCTGCTCCAAATAGCTCCGGCAGTTCAACAATTCAGATGGAAACGGTTTGTTTGCCGGAGGGGCGCAGCGTACGGCCGCCGCGATGTAGGCGTTCCTCAGCTGTAACCCGTCGTCGCGGTTGAGGGAAGCGGGCTGATTCGCGAAACCGGTTTTGTGCAGTGCCGCATACAAAAAATCGCCGGAGCGATCCCCGGTGAAAACGCGTCCGGTGCGATTCGCTCCATGCGCCGCCGGAGCTAGACCCAAGATAAAAAGTTTCGCATTTGGATCGCCGAATCCTGCAACCGGGCGTCCCCAATACGTCCAATCCCTAAATGCTCGGCGCCTTTCCTTCGCTACTTTTTCGCGATAGTCCACCAGGCGCGGACACTTCCGGCAGTCAATGATTTCATCGGCCAGGATTCGTAGAAATCCTTCAGGGTCGCCATTGGCATCAGCTGTTGCGTCGCGCAAGTATACATGCCGGTGGTGCTCTTCACGTTTTGCGTGCAGCATGTGCGTTACGATGTGCGTCCCAGAAGACGATTCACTTCCGAGTAGGGAACTGCGTTGTTTAATAATCCAGAGTGGTCGCCGTATTGCAGAAGCTCTTTCGCAAAGTTTCGTGCCGTTCCCATCGCCGCACGCATCATTCCCGAGCCGATGCTTGCCCGCGCGACGCCAAGTTTCTCCAACTCAGCCACATTTGGCCCTCCAGGCTGCAGTAAAACATTTAGCGGCGCGCCCACTGCTTTGACGAGTTTGCCAATCGTTTCGCGGTCGCGAATGCCCGGTGCGAACAGACAGTCCGCGCCCGCTTTCCGATAGGCCCGCAACCGTTCCACTGTTCTTTCGAATCGTGTTTCTTCGGGCCCGATCGGCTGCAAATAAATATCCGTCCGCGCGTTGATCACCAGCGAAACCCCCGCAGCTGCCGAGGCCTCACGAATCGCGGCAATCTTTTCGAGTTGTAAGTCCATTTCGACGTGGCTAGTTTCATCGTCGCCGGTAATATCTTCCAGATTAAGTCCTACTGCACCAGCTCTTACCAGTTCGCGCGCCATATCGACCATTTCTTCGGCGGTGGTCCCGTAACCTGCTTCCATATCCGCGGTAACTGGCACCTGTACTACTCGCGCGATCCGCGCCACTGCCTCGATCATCTCTTTGCGCGGAACGCGTTGCCCATCAGGATAGCCAAGTGCCGCGGCAACTCCAGCGCTGGTCGTGGCCACCGCCGGAAAGCCCAAATCTTCCACGATCCGCGCGCTGAACACATCCCATGTATTCGCCAACACTAGAATCCGGCTATCCGAATGCAATTTCCGTAGCTGCTCTGCTTTTTTCGCCTGTGCCAAAATGTCCATAACGTTCTCCACTTTTAACCAACAAAACGAGACGCAGTTCAGACTACGCGCGCGCTGCTGCTCAGCCAGCGCCAATTTGGTCACCGAATTATTCCATCGGGGATGGTGATTTTCTAGCGGCCGCTTTCTGAAGCGGACGTCATGCCACTATCGCAAAACGTTCAGCGTCTCGTCATGAATCTTCCCATTCGTACTCAACAAACTGTTTTCATATATCGTCGCATGCCCATTCAGCGAAGTCGATTTTCCGCCGGCTTCCTGCACCATCAAAATCAGAGGCGCCAAATCCCACGGTTTGGAAGTCCAATCCAGAGCCGCTTCGATCGCGCCTTCGGCAACCAGCATATGCTGCCAGAATCCGCCGAACGACCGGCTGTTTCGGGCGCCGTCCAGATATTTCCGTATGCGCAACTGGTCGGAAGAATCCTTGCTTGGCCCGGTGCCCGTGGAAAACACCATCGAATCCTTCAACTTTTCCACGCTCGATACTTGCAGCTTTCTTCCGTCACGATACGCGCCTTCGCCCTTGTATGCCTGCCACCTCGAATGAAGACCGGGAGCACTGGCCATCGCCGCCACAATCTCGCCGTCGCGTTCGATTCCCATCAAAGTTCCAAACGTAGGAATCCCGCGCGAAAATTCTTCTGTTCCATCGATAGGATCGATGATCATCCGCGGCCGCGCTCCCGGCCCTGGAGCCGCCGCGCTTCCGCCGCCCAGCTCTTCACCTAACACACCCAATTCCAACCCGCTCGCCGCCACGCGCGCCCTTGCCATCTCTTCCACCGCGCGGTCCGCCTGAGTCACTGCCGTGCCATCGTTTTTTCGCTCCACGCGCAATTCCACTGCGCGAAAATATTTCAGCGCAATCTGGTCCGCCAGCTGCGCAATTTCCTCCAGCAATTTCCCGTACTCAGCCTGGTATCGCATGCAATTCATCGCTCCATTCGCATTGCAACTCTTCAACCACGCACGTTGACTCTCACTTCCACACCTCCTAGCATACTATTTCGCTCTCATGCAGACCCCTACTCCCACCGGAACCGTGCTTGACCGCATTCTCGAAGCCCGCTTTCGGGAAGTCGAACATCGCAAACAAGTCTTGCCGGAAGCCGCGCTCAAGTACGGCGTGAAAGCCGCAACTCCTCTGCGCGATTTTCCTGAGGCATTGCTGAAGTTCGGAATCAATGTAATCGCCGAACTGAAACCCGCTTCTCCCTCGCGAGGAATCATTCGTGATCCCTTCGATCCTACGGTGCTCGGTTCGTCACTTGAGGCTGCTGGCGCCGCGGCGCTCTCCGTGCTCACCGAAGGAGAATTTTTCCGCGGATCGCTGAAAAATCTGCGCGATGCGCGTAAGAATGTTCAGATTCCGGTTCTTCGCAAAGACTTCATATTCGATCCGTGGCAGGTTTGGGAAACGCGAGCCAATGACGCTGACAGTTTTCTGCTGATTGTTGCCGCGTTGCGTGACCCGCAACTGGCTGAGCTGATCTTTCTCGGCAGGGAACTCGGCATGGAACCGCTGGTGGAAGTTCACACCAGCGAAGAACTCTCCCGCGCGATTGCAGCCGGAGCAAAGATCATCGGCGTTAACAATCGCAATCTCAAAACGCTCGCCGTGCGCGTGGAAACGTCATTCGAATTGATCGATCAGATTCCCGACGATTGCATCGCGGTCAGTGAATCCGGTATTCGCACGTCCGGCGAACTTTCCAAACTGCGCGAATCGGGCTTTGACGCTTTCTTGGTGGGTACTCGCCTGATGATTGCATCCGATCCCGCCGCGGCGCTCACCGAACTGTTGGGCACCAAGCCGCAGGCAGGCTAACAACTAATGTTCCGCGTCAAGATTTGCGGCATCACTCGAGTGGAGGACGCGCTCCTGGCCGTCGAACTCGGCGCCCATGCTATCGGCTTCAATTTCTATGAAAAAAGTCCGCGATGCATCGCTCCTGCCAAAGCCTGGAAAATCCTCCGCGAACTCCCCGCGCTCTTGGGAACCGTCGGCGTTTTTGTCAACTGGGATGCCCCCTCGGTCATCGCGCTAGCGAAATCGCTCCACCTTAGCGCCGTCCAACTCCACGGCGACGAGTCTGCCGAAATTACTACGGCCTGCTACCGCCACGTCCCGGTCATCAAGGCATTTCGCACAGGCCCAAATTTTTCTCTCGCACTGTTTCGAGCATTCAGCTCGGCGTCCTCTTTTCTACTCGACGCCGCGCCCGTAGGCAAAAATACAGCGTTGTTCGGCGGAACGGGCCGTCTCGCCGACTGGAAACTCGCCAAGCGTGCCGCCACAAAGTATCCAATCTTGCTTGCCGGCGGCCTCACGCCCGTAAACGTAGCCGAAGCCATCCTGGCGGTCCGCCCCTATGCTGTGGACGTCGCCAGCGGCGTCGAATCCCGCCCAGGTATCAAAGATCCCGACAAGCTCCGCGCCTTCTTCGCCGAAGTCGCCCGCGCCAACTCAACTCTCGCTTCGTCATTGTAGGGGCACTGCACGCGGCGCACTTTCTGCGACCGACGCAATCCTTGAACGCCGGTCGCGCAGCGCGTTAGTTCAGGCATTTTTCACCGCTGGCGACTCTATGAGACACTATTCCTTCCATGGCCTTGCAACTCACCATCCCCACCACCGTTCCCGGACGCTTCGGCCCCTACGGCGGTCGCTACGTTCCCGAAACGCTGATGGTCCCGCTGCTCGAACTGGAGCGCGTTTACGAACAAGCCAAATCCGATGCCGCCTTCCAGGCCAAGTTCCAGGATTTGCTCAAAAATTTTGCTGGACGCCCCACCCCGTTGCAATTCGCCGAGCGCCTTACCAATCACCTCAACGGCCCCAAGATTTATCTCAAGCGCGAAGACCTGCTTCACACCGGCGCGCACAAAATTAACAATGCCATCGGCCAGGGCTTGCTGGCAGTGCAAATGAAAAAGCCTCGCGTCATCGCCGAAACCGGAGCTGGCCAGCACGGCGTAGCCACCGCGACTGTCGCCGCGCATGTTGGTCTCGAATGTGTCGTTTACATGGGCACCGAAGACATGGCCCGCCAGGCGCTCAACGTTTCCCGCATGCGCATGCTCGGTGCTGAAGTCGTCGGCGTCAATTCCGGCAGCTGCACTTTGAAAGACGCCATCAACGAAGCCATGCGCGACTGGGTCACAAATGTCAGAACAACACACTACCTGCTTGGGTCGGTGCTCGGCGCACATCCTTACCCGACAATGGTGCGCGATTTTCATTCCTGCATCGGCCGCGAATCCCGCGCACAAATTCTCGCGGCGGAAAAGCGTTTGCCCACGCATCTGTTCGCCTGCGTCGGCGGCGGCTCCAACGCCATCGGCCTGTTCCACGAATTCCTGAACGATGAATCGGTTAAGATGGTGGGCATTGAAGCCGGCGGCCGCGGTAATGCGCTCGGCGAACACGCTGCTCGCCTAGCGGCGGCTCAAGGCTTCACTGGAGCGCGCCCCGGCGTCTTGCAGGGCACCTACTCCTATGTTTTACAGACGGAGGACGGCCAGATCGCCACCACTCACTCTGTCTCCGCTGGACTCGACTATCCCGCCGTCGGTCCCGAACACGCTTGGCTCGCCGATCAGCGCCGCGCCGAATATACCGCGGTCACCGACGCCGCCGCGCTGGACGCCGCCCGTCTCCTCGCGCGAACCGAAGGCATCATCCCCGCGCTGGAGTCTGCCCATGCATTTGCCGGCCTAATCGAGCGTGTGCAGTCTCGCGGGAACGCCGCATCGCAACTCACCGCCAACGACCTCGTCATCGTCAACCTATCCGGCCGCGGCGACAAGGACATGGCCACTTACTCCCGTTTCATCGAAAGCAGATGAGAGCCGGTTTTCGTTTGATCGCTGTCGCTTCAGCACTCGGCACGATGTGCCTCTTATCAGCCGCCAACAGCAACGCAAAAAGACAGGACTGTCGACTCGTCACAGCTAGAGATCTTCGGCAAGCTGACGACCTCGGAGCGATTAAACGGGGTTGACTCGAAGTTGGCAATTTGCTTGCGCCTACCGACAGCAATAAATGACACAAGTATTCCGCTATAAGAAAAAGCAAACTCTTAGTCGTGCTGGGTGCCCGATGAATGGTCGCGGGAGGAGCCTTCTATTACCTGGTCGAATACCAGCGCCTCGTTTTTAATTCACTGGACCTTGGCTAAGGAAAACTGTGACTAAGAAAACTGCTTTGTTGTCTCCGGCACTCTGTGTCAACAGACACTGCAACCCGCAAAGGGTTCCAAGTTAGACTACCGATCTCCCAACGCCGCACTAACCCGCCTCAATCCTTCTTCCACTTCATCATTCGAATTTCCAATCCCAATCCGCACCCGCTCTGGCGTCCCAAAGAATCTTCCCGGCACTGCGGAAGTCTCATACTTCTCTCGCAAATGTTTGCAAAACGCATCGCCGTCGCCGCCAGGAACTCTCGGAAAAATAATCGTGCCACCCAACGGTCGCGTCACATCCAGTTCCGGATGCGCCAAAAGAAAAGCGTCCAGTAGGGTCCAATTTCGCTCCATCAAACTTCGCGCTCTCGCCGCGATCGTCTCCATATGATCCAAAGCCACCACGCTCAGCCGCTCCGTAATGTGCGCCGGAATATTTCCAAACAAATCGTTCTGATGCCACATTCTTTCTGCCAGCTCTGGGGCCGCCAAAATCCACCCGCAGCGCAATCCCGAAAGGCCGTAAGCCTTGGTTAAACTGCTGGTCATCAGAAAATGTTCGCCCAAATGAAATGCCGACCGCTGCGGCCGGTCAAACAGCAATTCCAGGTACACCTCATCCACCAATATCCGCGCGCCAACGCTTTTTGCAATTTCTCCAATCGCGTGCAGCGTATCCTCTTCCAGCAGAACGCCAGTAGGATTGTGCAAATTGGTTAGCGCAATCAGCCGCGTCTTCGGCGAAACAACGCGCTGCAAGTCCTCCACACGAATCTGAAATCCATTTTCTGGACGCCGCGCCACCCTTTTCACCATTGCGCCAAGATATTCGGCGGCCCCCAGCATCGGGTCGTAGGCTGGATCCTCGATCACCACTTCATCGCCAGGCTCTACCACCGCCGACATCGCCAGATAATTCGCCATCGAAGTACCAATCGCCGACACCACATTCGTCGTCGATACACCGTAGCGCTTCGCCAGCCGCTCCAGCAGCGGCGGATAACCATAGGTCCCCGGCGCCGACAATTCCAGCTCCGAAAGTTTAACCGGCAATTGGTTCAGCGGCATTCCCTGCACGCCGCTAGCCGCCAAATTGAATCGTGCCGACGCACACAACTTTGCCCATTCAATATATTCAGACCGAGCTTCCGTCCTCTTATAACTCATGGGCCTCCAGCCTCAGCTGCCACCCGATTTCTCTGGCCCTGCTGCTTCCAATAAAAATACAGCGGCACACCCGCCAGCAAAATCACCAACACCAACAACGCATTGGCACGATAGCGGTACAAAGAATTCGCCACCACCAACCAGTATGCGGCAATAAATATGATCGTTGTCCAAGGATGTCCAGGATTTCGAAACGTATCTTCACTTGGCTCCATCGACAGTCGCCGCCGAAAAACAAACAGCGTCACCGCGGTCAGCCCCATAAACAATCCGTCGATCGACTCCACGTACACGAGAATCGCATCGTAATGCCCGGCCACCACCACAGCCACGGTCAGCAAACTTGCCACCAGAATCGCTACGACCGGCACTTGCGTTCGTGCGTGAACCCGCGAAACTCCCGCGGGAAAAAGTCCGTCCTCGGCCATCGCAAAAAACACTCGCGGGTAAGTCAGCACCGACTGGCTCAAAAATCCCAGCGTCGAAATGGTGATCCCTACCGCCATTAGGGCCGCGCCTCTTGTACCCAGCACTCGCAGCATTACGTCGGAAGCCGGAGTCGAAGTCGCCGCCAACCCCGCGGGTCCCAGCACTGCCAGGCATGCAAAGGTCACGCCGACATACAACGCCACCACGCCCAGCGTTCCCACCAGCAGTGCTCGCGGCAGATTTTTTCGGGGGTCGCGCATCTCCGCCGCTAGAAAATTTCCGG
>Ga0157376_10002358_pt1 | contig 12760 bp, 7 predicted proteins | sample M45metaG_FD_121801 | JGI IMG/M metagenome (GOLD analysis project Ga0157376, IMG submission 121801) | Miscanthus rhizosphere microbial communities from Kellogg Biological Station, Michigan, USA - M4-5 metaG | ecosystem: Host-associated > Plants > Roots > Rhizosphere > Soil | place: USA: Michigan... | reverse complement strand
CGCTTCAACGGGTTTTTGTGGTATTCTTCATATTCGCTGCGCTTTTTAATAATTTCCACGCATGCAAAAACCGCTGCTAAAAAAGACGACGCATCTGCTTTATTTTTACCTGCAATGTCAAATGCGGTACCATGGTCGGGCGAAGTTCTTATGCCGCTTAGACCCGCTGTATAGTTTACGCCTTCACCCAATGCCAGCGATTTAAAAGGTATCAGCCCCTGGTCGTGGTACATAGCCAGTACGGCATCAAATTTTTCATGCTGCCCGCGTGCAAAAAAGGCATCAGCGCTATACGGTCCAAATACAATTACATTACCGTTGCTTTGTTTAAAATCCTTAATGGCGGGCTTTATGATTTCTTCTTCTTCTTTGCCTACCAGGCCATCATCGCCTGCATGCGGATTTAAGCCCAGCACTGCAATCTTTGGTTTGTCAATACCAAAATCTTTTTGCAAACTGTCTTTTAAAATAGCCAGTTTGGAAATGATGGCTTCCCTGGTAATATTTTTTGCCACTTCGCTTACCGGTACATGTTCGGTTACAAGTCCCACTCTCATATTATCTGCTACCATTAGCATCAGCACATCTTTTGCGCTGAACAGATTTTTTAGGTAGGGAGTATGACCCGTATAATTGAATTCGGCTGTTTGTGAATTTTTTTTGTGAATGGGTGCAGTTACCAGCCCATCAATTTTTTTTTCTTTTAAGGCATTGCCTGCGGCGATGAGCGACTTAATAGCGTAGACACCGCCGGTATCATTGAGCGTGCCGGGATTGATGGCGATCTCTTCCTCCCAGCAATTGAGCACCGTTACCTGTTTTGGGCTGACACGGCTCAGCTCTTTTGTATTCTGGTAATTAAAATTAAACTCTGGTATTGATTTGCGATAAAAGTTGATGACTTTATTGGATCCAAAGACTACCGGTGTGCATAGTTCAAGCAGGCGGCTGTCTGTCAGGGATTTTATGATAAGTTCAATGCCGATGCCATTTATGTCGCCACAGGAAATGCCAATTACAGGTCTTGTATGTGATGGAACTGGTTGTTGCATAATTGTGTTGTTTTGCAAAGTGGGTAAAGTTACGATAAGCTAAGAGAACAAGGAGAAAAAGAGCGGCTAAGATTTGGCTAAGAGGGAAAAAGAGAAAAAGAACGGATAAACGCTTTTTTTGTGCAGGGGTATCTTTTTTTTATCCTTTTTTCATTGTTCTCCCGGCTCAATGAACACCACTGGTATCGGTGAGCGTAAGCAGGAATGCTTTTAGTGCTGTCTTTTCTGTTTTTGTGAGGCCTAATTTATCGGCGGGCAATGTTTGGTTGGGTACCGTCAGTCCCAGCCCCTGGCCACCTCCACGGTCATAAAAATCAATTACTTCTTCCAGTGTTTTATAAACACCATTGTGCATATAGGGTGGTGTGAGCGCTATATTGCGCAGCGTGGGAGTTTTAAATGCGTGTTCAAAAAAATCAACATGTAAAAATGCAATCCTGCCCGGGTCACTGTCAATAACAGGATGAAGGGTATCAGTGCTGGCGGGTACACCCAGCACTTCAGACTCCTGGTAATAGTAGGTGGGCGGTTTTGAACCATTAAAAAGGGGTGCGTAATGACAAGTGCCGCATTTGGCCTTGCCCATAAACAGGTTAAACCCGTTTATTTCAGTGACAGTCATTTTGTCTTTTTGTCCGCGCATGTAGTTATCAAACCTGGAATTATAGCTGACCAGTGTTCTTATATACGTGGCAAGGGCGTTGATTATTTTTTTATCTGTCATTGCGCTGTCCGCAAAGGGGTAGGCTTTCCGGTATAAAACCTGGTAGTCATTTTGCTGTTTTATTTTTTCAATGGCATTGCCGGCGCCCTTGTTCATTTCTTTGTCGTTGCCCAATACTTCCATTATTAAATGATCAAGTGAAGTCTGGCGGCTATCATAAAATAAATTTCTCTGCAGGGCGGCATTCCATAAAACAGGCGTATTGCGCGGCAGTGTACTATGCTCGTCAAGTTGCATGGCTTTGGGCAAACCATCTGTAAACGCTTTAGCAGGCTGATGGCATCCGGCGCAGGATCGCCGCCCATTGGCCGAAAGCAGCGGTTCGAAAAATAGTTTTTTCCCCAATGCTATTCTGGCTTCCGTTAGCGTATCATCCCCCATATAAATATTGCGCCGCAAGCTGTGCTCATTAAAAAGATTGGCTGTTTTTTTTATCAGCGTATACCTGGCCGGATTTTCTTTGTATCCCATTTTTTCTTTGGTGCTGCCCAGCCAGTTGCAAATGGGGTTCATAAAACGAACAATAAACTCCATCCTGTTGAAGTGATTAAAATTATTATGGGCCAGGATGAACTGGCGGGCGTCTTGCAGTAATTGAAGGGTGTTGTAATACCCGGCTATTTTTTTTGCCGCAATTACCGATTGGTAAGATTGCAGTATAAACTGTACACTGGTAAGGGCAGCCGCTGATTCAGGTAATGAAGTTTGCGCAATAGGAGAATCAAAGCCGGTGATGCCCAAGGCAATTATCCTGTATAATTCTTCGGTGGTGGCATCCAAAATGTAATTATCAGGAATAAAAACTGCGTCATTATTTTTTAGACCCGCGGCAAGCGCTGACAGTTTATCTGCATACAGCAGCAATTCTTTTTTTTTGCCCGTATCATAATGCGGGTAAATAAGAGATTCAATTACCTGGAAACCCTGCGGCTCCTGTAATGCATCGGGATCTTCTTCTTCAATAAATTTAGTGGGCAACCCGTTAAATTTTGGTGCATCCAGTTCCAGGTAATATTCAATAAACAGTTCTACATGTTTATAACAAAGCTTCGCCTGTAAAAAACTTTCCTGTATGATTTTTTCACCTTTATCCTGCTCCACGGCAGTTTTCAGCACCGATAATTTTTCAGAAAGACGTGTAAATTGGTTGAGATAATATTCTTTTATTTTTTCTTCAGGCGACTGGTTGCGGCTTGTAAAAAAAGATGATAGCAAACCGGTTAATATAATAACAGATATAATAAGCAGCTTTTGTTGCATAACAACCAGTTACATCTTTTTTCAAAGATACTGCTACTGCCGGCAAAAACACCGTCTGTGATGCGCTTTCAATTATGTATCATTTTGTAACTGTACCTGTCTCCTTACTGCTTGTGCCCGATGTGCGGGATTGAGTGTTGGTAACAGACTGCACAGCGGCAATTTTTTTGTCACCATTTTTATCAGTTGCCTGTAACCGGTAGTAGCTCATGCCGGGTAGCGGGTTGTTGTCTGTAAATTCATAATTGGTCGCTTCATTGGAATCGCCTTTGCCCTGTATCACCATCGCTATTTCATAATCTGTTCCATTAGCAGATCTTTCAACGGTGTAATAATCGCTGTTTAATTCCTGCGGTGTTGTCCAATGCACCACCACCCCGTTATTGTGTAAGGTAACATTGTATTTACTAACGGCAGCGGCCATTGCAGAAGTAACCTGCACGGTAAAAGTATCCACCATGCATTTTTTCAGTGCGCTGATGCTGTCACAAACATAATACGTAAAGTTGCCTGTTGCTGCCGGTTTAACGGACAGGGTACGCGCATTGCCCTTCACGGATATTGAGGCAGATGGCGTTGTGTACCAATTATACGCACCCACCCAGGACGCGGTAAGTGTAGCAGCTGTATTAACCGTTGCTTTAACAGCGATGTTTTTATTTACGCCTTTCATAATGGTAAACTGGTCGTGCACCGCGCCGCTGCGGCCTACAAATTTTGCATCCAGCCTGTTGTCCTGTATTTCAAGATAAAGAGCACCCGCTTCACCACCGGTGCTTCCACTGTAATTTTTATAGTAAAATGCGGGAAATATTTTGTTGGTGCCACCGCCAATCTGGCCTGCAGAGCCCGCTACAATGTATACGGTGCCGTGGCTATCTGCCGAATCAATGGTGAAATAGGGGCAGGAAGAAGTGGCGGCGTTGAAATCTGCGGAAGCAGCATTGCCCGCACTGCCATCGTAACGGGCGCTTGAACTGTTTACCATACTGCTGCTCATAAACGATGCGGCATCACCGGTGTGGTCTTTTATAAGAAAACTTCTTTCATAAACGTGGCTATGTCCTGTCAACACAACATCAACTCCATAACGGTCAAGTATAGGTGTAATGTATTTTCGCAGCGCTACAAGATCCTGTTCGCCATCTGAAGTAAATCCGGAGGCATGTGTGCCATTGGTATAGGGCGGATGATGCATACATGCAATGGTCCATTTGTGCTTGCCCGCATTGACTGCCAGATCCTGTTTTAGCCATTTAGCCTGTGCATTATTGCTGGTGTCATCAAAAATGCGTGTATATTTTGTATAGTCCGAAGGATTGGTAGGATCAGGCGAATAGCCATATGAATCCAGCATAATAAAATGAATATTGCCATAATCTGCTGAATAATACTGTTCCGTTCCGGAAGCAACACCACCTGATTCCCCCGCTGTTGGCAATGTGAAGATATCATAGTAGGGTATCAGATGGGTATAACGAAGATTGGTAGCAAGTGTGGTGCTGCGATCATTGGCATATTCATGATTACCCGGTACCGGCATCACTACGTGATTATCAAAAATATTATTGTCATAAATATCAAAAAAGTTCAACTGGTGTTCGCCCTGAAGACCGGCATTGTAGGCATTATCTCCCAGCATAATGGCCAGTTCCGACTTGTTGTTACCGCCTTTATATTTGATATAGCCATCGCGTGTTCCTTTTTGAACGGTGTTGCCGGTACCTGGGTCTCCAAACACACCTATGCGGATTTTTCTTTTTGTGCTATCGGGCGGTGCAGTGGTAAAATAATTTCTGTAGCTGCCTTTTATAACAGACAAAGCAGATCCAATGGCATAATAATATTTGGTATCAGGCGCAAGACCCGTTAGGCGCATTTCATGATCTGTAACCATTTTATTGTCTGTCATCACACTGTTCAATGCATTTTCACTGGTTCCATATTTTATTCTTGATGTAGTAGCGGTGGCGCTCGTCCATTTTATTGTAATTGCATTGCCAGTCAGCATTTGCAGCATGGGGCCCCTGGTAACAACAGGTTCGTTGGTAACAGCCACTAATTCCATATCAAAGCTACAATTGGCACTGCCGGCACTGGCCTGGTGCACTTCCACTGCTATAACATTGGAGCCTTTGCTGAAACTGGTAACCGGGATATCAAAACTTGTAACGGTATTGCTGTTATCAGTTGTATTAGTAGCCAGTGCAGTATATGCAGGTTTGCCCGCTATATTGACGCGTGCTGCTTCCTTACCATTTATATAGATAATTGCGCCATCATCAATATAAGCGTTCAGACGGATGGTTGTATATATGCCGGCATTGGGTATCTTAACCATATGCCTGAAATAGGTTGTAATGTATTTTTTAGATGGATCGCTGCCGTAATTAATGGTTGTTCGCTCCTTGTTTTCTCCATAGCCCAGTTCAGCCGGACCGGTCTTCCATGTGGCATCATTGAAAGCCTTATTGCGCCAGTCTGCCGCGCCGGTTCCGGCAGGCGCAGCAATGCCCTTATCCAGGTATTTCCATGCAGCGCCAAATTTAACATAGGTAGTGTCTGCCCGTAAAGAATTGCTGGCCGAAAGAGAAATCAATAAGATTAAAAAACTGGTATAAACAACACCTGCACGCATGTAATGATTTTAAAATGGTATAAATTGATAACCGGCTTAAAAATATAGAACCCCGGTAAATTTATATATTATATTATTATTGCCAATTTCATTGCAGCAATGGGTCATTTATTAAAAATAACTCGTTGCCATTACAATATACATCCTGCACCCATTTTAATAACACACCGAATGAAAGATACCGGGTAAATTAATGGGTAAGCGAAAAATGGTTGAGTTGGGTATTTGCTTTAGCTGACAGGTAAAGTATTACCTATATTTGCCCCACAAACCAATTTAACTGAAGCAGTTATCTCTAATAGCATTTTTAATCATCTTCCTGTACAGCCAACTGGGATATTATATTTCCTGTAAAATAACCCGGTTAAGATTGCAGGTAGCAGCCAGGGAAAGAATGTTTTCTGAAGCGCCCGACAGTATTTTTGAAGCCATTTCATTAGCTGCTAACAAAAAAGATATTGAGTGGGAAGAAGCGGGGAAGGAATTTTCTTTCAAAGGGCAGATGTATGATGTGGTGAGAACAAGGCTGGTTAACGGGCAAACCATCCTTATCTGCAGCAATGATGAAAAAGAAGATCAGCTGCTGGAACGGATGAATGATATTACGAAATCCAACCACCGGGATACGGGCAACAAAAACCGTCCTCCAGATAGTAAACTGCTGTACGATTTTGCAGATACCGGTTATTTGCAGGATATACTGTTTTCACTCCGTCCGGCGCCTGCCGGCATATATTACGATGTTGCTTTACCCGGGCAGTATGCCGTAACGCTGGTGCCACCTCCGCGGGCATGATAGATTACTCCGCAAAAAAATTGATACATACCGCCGTTTTGTAACCGGCCGGTATTGCTATTTCATCATTTTATTTTAAAAACACAAACAGGAATGAAACATATCATTACTATTGGTTTGCATATTTTTATTTTATCGGCCACGGCCTTCGCACAAAAAAACCTGCGGGGAAAAGTATTTGATGCCGCGACCAAAAGCCCGCTGGCAGGTGCAACTATAACGGCTCCGGGTAACCGGATTACCACCACCGACAAGGATGGCGTTTTTACTATTGAATGCGGAAAGATCAATTATGTTACCATATCTTTTGTTGGCTACGAAACCCATAAAGAAGCTATTAAGAATTGTGATGAAGAGTTAAGTGTTGGGCTTATCGCCGCCAGCAAAAGCCTGAACGAAGTTGAAATAACCGCTACATCAAACCACAATAGATCCATTTTATACCAGCCATCGGCTATTACAAAACTAACACCTGCAGAAATAAAACGCGGCCAGGGTTTGTTTCTGGATGATGCCATCAATGCCAATGTGCCGGGTGTAACCATGCAGAGACGCGCCGTATCCTCGGGCCAGCAGTTTAACATTAGAGGATATGGCAATGGAAGTGGTGGTACTGGAAGAATAAACAGCAATTTTGACGGACAGGGTTACAAGGTATATTTGAATGGAATTCCCATTACGGACGCAGAAGGTATTACGCTAATGGACGATATTGATTTTAGTTCAGTGGGTAATGTGGAAGTTACAAAAGGACCGGCGGGCACCTTGTATGGACTTGCTGTTGCTGGTGTAGTTAACCTTAGCACGCTGCAGGCGGAGAAGGGAAAAACATCTATTGGGCAGGACGTGCTTTTTGGCAGCTATGGGTTGCAGCGGTATACAACTCATTTTCAAACAGGTGGTGAACATTCTTCTTTGTTGATTAATTATGGTCATCAGAAAACAGATGGCTATACCATACACAACGCATCTAAAAAAGATTTTGTTAGCATTGCCGGTAATTTCAGGCCCAATGAAAAACAAACAGTAAATGTTTATTTTGGCTATAGTAAAAGTTATGACGAAAGAAGCGGTGAACTAACCATTGCCCAATACAATGCCAAAGATTATTCAGGCAATATTGAATACATAAAAAGAAACGGTCATTCGGAAATCACCAGTTTCAGAGCTGGCATCAGCAACAATTACGCTTTTACAAAAAATATTTCCAATACTACCATCGTATTTGGGTCGGGGGTAAGCAATAATTCCAGCTCAGCCGCCGGATGGACAGACAAGTTGCCGGTTAATTATGGATTCAGATCCACACTGGATATGAATTTTTCGCTTAAAAACGGAATTACCCTCAGTGGAATAACAGGCGTTGAAACACAACGTCAGAATGCGCAGACAATTGGGTACGGAATGATAGATCCGCAAGGTACATCACATGTGTGGCAACTGGGTGACCCTTACTTTATTATTGGCAGCACGGCTGCAGGTTCCAACGGCATTACTTCAGATAAATATTCGCTTACCGGCACTTTATCTGCGTTTACAGAATGGACACTGTCTTTACCACATGATTTTTCTGTTACCGCAGGTGTTGGTATCAGTTATATGCGTATTAACCTGAAAGACAGGTATTATGTGGCTGCAACAAATCCCATGCAGTTTGATACAACGTATAAGTCTATGGTATCGCCGCATTTTGCCATTAATAAGGTGTTCAATAAAAACTTTTCTGCTTATTTTTCTTACAGCAAGGGTTACAAAGCACCGGTTAGCTCCTATTTTTATATCCCTTTTGTGGCTGCTTCGCCTGGCAATACAGGTCTTATCAACCAGGGCTTGAAGCCAGAGGTGGGCAACCAGTTTGAAATAGGAACAAAGGGCACACTGGTAAATAACAGGCTCATTTATCAGTTCGCTGTTTTTGATGCTGTCTTTTCAAATAAAATGACAGCAATAAACGTACTGAACGCGGCTGGTACAAGTACATTGTATACCTATGTTGCCAACAGCGGCAAACAAAACAATAAGGGCATTGAAGGATTGGTTAAATACACGGTTTACCAGTCTGACAAAGGTTTTATAGGATCGGTTACCCCATTTGGCAATTTTGCTTATTCTGATTTTAAGTACAAAGATTACAGCTTTCATTATAAAGGAACCGTGCTGAAAGACTCTGTTGTTAATTATGACGGAAAGGCGGTAGCCGGTGTTGCTAAATTTACAGGCAACCTGGGCATAGATGTTTTTGCCAACTGCGGTTTGTATGCCAATATGGTGTATTCTTATAAAGATGGGTTTCCCATCAGTTCAGATGGGTTGAATAACACAAGCAGTTATAGTTTGCTGAATGCTAAAATTGGTTTTCAGCATGATCTGGGGAGAAAATTAAGGATGGATCTGTATTTTGGTATTAACAACATCACCAATACACAATATCCTATAATGGTTTTTATAAACCAGTTACCGGATGCTTACATGGCCGGTCCGGCAAAAGCTAATTATTATGGTGGATTAAATCTTGCATACAATTTTTAAAACAACCGGGAGCAATTGTACCGGTTGCTCCCCGTTTAAAAAAACAACATGAATAAATTATCAGTCCTGCTAATACTGTTTGCCCTGGCAACTGCCTCTTGCGGAAGATTTGCCAATAAGGAAACCGATGGTAAAAAAGATATACGCATTGTTTGCATTTCCAAACATTTAACGGAAATGGTTTTTGCCCTGGGCAAGGGCCATGATATTGTTGCTGTTGATCTGAGCAGTACCTACCCGGATAGCGCCAAATTATTGAAAACAGTAGGCTATCACCGGGCATTAAGTCCCGAAAGTATTATAGCCATGAACCCCGACCTGGTTATACACAGCAATGATATAGGACCAGATAATGTATTACCGCAGATAACCAAAGCCGGCCTGAATATTAAAGCATTTGGCGGCGCTAATACCATTGACAGTGCAGAATTATTGCTAAAAGATCTGGGCGTTTTTTTTGGAGAAGAACGCAAAGCTGATTCGATAATTAAAAAGATGAATGATGAAATTAGCAAGGCGGCAGATACATTAAAAGTGTTGCAGTTAGAAGACTCTTTAAAAGTAATGATCATTCATTTTGGTTTGCGAAACAACAACTATTTTGTAATGAGCGGAAGAAATGGCGTAGGGGATAAGATGATCAGACTGGCCGGATGTGTACCTGCCACTTATGATGGAAAAGGGGCACGCGAAATGAGTCCGGAAGCGGTAGCGTTGGCCAATCCTGATATTATTATAGCCACTGATTTTGGTTACGACCGCATGGGCAGCATGGATAAATTTATCAGCAGTGTGCCAGGTGTAGCATTAACCAATGCAGGAAAAAATAAACGGATTGTGCGTTTTGAGGAACATGATATTGTTTACTTTGGCCCGCGCAGCGGCGAAAACATTATTAAATTAATCCACCTTCTTCATTCATCTGCCAGTGCTGAGAAATAATAAATTCTTTTTTCCGGCATTGCTTGTACTGCTGGTAATAGTATTGCTTTGCGCCATTGCCTTTGGCGCAGTGCCTATTCTGCCTGCAGATATGTTTTCGGCATTGCTGCATTTTTTTAAGGGTCTGCCTCCTGCAAATATCTACGAAGCTGTATTTCTGCAGTTGCGTTTGCCCCGCGTATTATTATGTGCCATTACGGGCGCTATTCTGGCTGTTAGCGGTGTGTTGATGCAGGGTTTGTTTCGAAACCCAATTGTTGAACCCGGCCTCGTGGGAACCAGTTCTGGCGCTGCATTGGGTGCATCTGTGGTATTTGTGCTGGCTGGCCAGTTCAGTCCCCAACTAAAAAGCCTGGCCGGGCCTTTGCTGGTTCCGGCAATGGCTTTCTGCGGTGCATTATTGGCCACTTATACAGTATATACACTGGCTAAAAATGCAAAACGCGTTTCTATTATGTCTTTGCTGCTGATTGGCATCGCTATTAATGCCCTGTGTTTAAGTGGAACTGGTTTTATGAGTTATATAGCCAGAGACCCGCAAGCCAGAAGCATTACTTTCTGGAACCTGGGTACTTTTTCTGGCGCATCGTGGTCGCAGGTTTTTATATTGGCCTTAGTAGCCCTGGTTATTTTTATTGCCGTGCAGCGTTACTCAAAAGAATTAAATGCCTTATTGCTGGGAGAAGAAGAAGCGGCTTACCTGGGAGTGGATATCAACAAAATGAAAAGACGGGTTATGTTGCTGAACACGGGTATGGTTTCTATTGCTACAGCATTCGCAGGTGTGATCAGTTTTATGGGATTGATAGTACCGCACGTATTAAGGTTATTAATAGGAAGCGATAATAAGCGGCTGCTACCAGCCGCCATGATTACGGGCGCCATGCTGCTTACCCTTGCTGATATGTGTGCAAGATTGATATTGGCGCCGGCAGAAGTGCCCATTGGTATTATTACCTCATTGGTAGGGGCGCCGGTGTTTATTATTTTACTTAAGAAATTTAACGTACTGCAACAAAAAGGCGGGTACAATGCTTAAAACAGAAAACATACAATATAAGATTGGGAAAAAGCAAATATTAAAGGATATCAGCGCTGTCTTTTATCCCGGCCGGGTTACCGTTATATTGGGACCGAATGGATCGGGTAAGTCCAGTTTTCTTAAAATAGCCTGTGGTGAAACCAATGATTTTACAGGGATTGTTTTTTACGATAACAGAAGCAGTAAAAATTTTCAAAAGAGTGAACTGGCAAAGACCCGGGCGGTAATGAGCCAGCAAACAGAATTAAACTTTCCTTTGCTGGTAAGTGAAGTAGTGATGATGGGGCGCTATCCTCATTTCGCATTTAATCCGGGTAGCAGGGATATAGCTATTTGCGAAGAAATAATGCGCCGCATGGATTTGCAGGCGTTTAAAGACCGGAATTACCTTACGCTGAGCGGAGGTGAAAAACAACGGGTGCAATTTGCCAGGGTATTGGCGCAAATATGGGAAGCGCCCACTACAGGCAACCGGTATTTATTCCTCGATGAACCCATCACCAGTCTAGATATTCATTATCAGCACCAGTTTTTGCAAACAACAAAAATGCTGGCCGCCGAAAACATCGTTGTAATTGCTGTACTGCACGATATTAACCTGGCCATGCAATACGGAGACGATATTATTTTTATGAAGGATGGCGAAATAGTAAAAAAAGGCGCTCCAGCCGATGTAATTACAGCCGATCTTATCCACGATGTATTTAATATTCCGGTTAAAATTGTTGAATTTGATGGTGCAGAGAAGCCAGTTGTTGTTTATCATCATGCCCGGTAACGTTCTGTTTGTTTTACTTTCATTTTGCGGCCCACCTTAAAAAAATCGATCTAACCCGCAGCGTAATTACAAAAAGCTGAATAAATATGCAGCGCACTTATTACAACGGGCCTGCATACTATAGGATGTAAAAGCAAAATTTTTTAAATGCTCCTCTAATACAAGCACTTATTATCCGTTAAGTGTTTTAGTGTACTACTTTATCATTTACCCGAACAATTCTGCCAGTTATTCCCGTTTCCCAAAAAGAAATCCCACTGAGAGACAAACAGTGGTTTTTGCTTAGCCGGGATATTTCTTTCTCTTTCAAAAATCGAAAAAATGTAAGTTTAATGTATTGACAATCAAACTTAATCTGGTTTTCTATGCATAACCATCGCCGGTTTATTGCCAGTCCCTGTGCCCCAGGCTTTCATGGCATATGTGTTGTTGCATATGTATGAATTATTAGACCCTAATCCGTATTTTATGAAAAACATCCTGCCAGCAGATACAATTCCGGGTTCAGTAACAGGTACTACAGCAAATAAGTGGTTACATATATTTATTAGAGATAATAATATTTATATAATATGCGTTAACTATCTAGTTGGTTCTAATCGCAATATCTATGATCCTAAACCCATAAATCTTATGAATCAGTGGAATTCGTTTCACCCGCCCTATTCAGGGCGTGAAACATCACGCAGAATATTTGCGCTGGCATATATTCTATTGTGTTTTCTTGCGCCCGCGTGCATACAGGCGCAATGTCCGGTTGGTGCTTCTACAGCAGCCGTGAAATGGGATAACCGGGATTATATTCAAACCTCTGCTTCGCCCTACTATTCTCCCTATGTGACCCCTGCCATGATGAAAAGTCAAAACTTTGCTATTGGGAAAAACAGGGTTAATATTGACATAAATACCGGAAGTATCACCACTGCCGGTGCAAATTCTACTAATACTGCTACAGCGGGTTCTTACGGTTCGGGAGACGCTGTTTCATATAATGGCAGT
>Ga0157376_10002357_pt1 | contig 12763 bp, 8 predicted proteins | sample M45metaG_FD_121801 | JGI IMG/M metagenome (GOLD analysis project Ga0157376, IMG submission 121801) | Miscanthus rhizosphere microbial communities from Kellogg Biological Station, Michigan, USA - M4-5 metaG | ecosystem: Host-associated > Plants > Roots > Rhizosphere > Soil | place: USA: Michigan... | reverse complement strand
AAGCATTACGCACCTTGGGTGCGCGAGCGGCAGAAGCAAGCAGAGGCAGATGTAAAGCGCACTTGGGCACACGATCCGATTGCGCTCCTCGAGACGAAGGGGACGCCAGAGGTACACGAAAAACGCAGCCGTGCGAACTGATTGAGAACAAAAGAGAAAAAATGGCGGAGAGGGTGGGATTCGAACCCACGGTAGGGGTTAACCTACACACGCTTTCCAAGCGTGCGCCTTAAACCGCTCGGCCACCTCTCCATCGCTGTCGTTACCGACGGGAATCAGCCACAACCGCAATTTTCCCAGTTTAGCAGAATCACGTTGCTTTCGCATTTCCCACTCCGCTGCATTTTTCCAATTGTAGCGACTCCGCTCCATCGCGCTCTCAAAATAAACCTTACATTCACCGTACTGTAAAAACCAAACCGCCGATCTCCTCTAAATTGACTCAGCGCTGCCGAACCCCGATCCCGGTCAGGCAAGCCATCGTAAATTGACGGAGGAACTTTGGCATGAATAGGGCACGTTTGATTCGCATGCGAAATAACGTTCGTGCGTTGGCAACCCCAGCGAGACTTTATCTGGCCATGATTGCGTTGCTATTCGTTGCCACAACTTCCTTAGTGGCCGCGGTTCCAGCTTCAGGCGGCGACGAGAAGGACGATGACCCTGACCGCGGTGCATACGCTATCGGACTCTGGGGCGACCTTCCCTACTCCGACGTGCAAGCCACCGTCGGCGTGCCCAACATGATTGCCGACATGAATTCCCAGCAACTCGCCTTCACCGCCCACGACGGCGACCTAAAAGCCGGCAGCGGCATTCCAGGATCAAAGACGATCACAACTTGTGCGGACGGTTTGTATGCACAAGGTCTTGCGTTTTTCCAGTCGCTCAATGCACCCGCCGTCTTCACGCCGGGTGACAACGACTGGACCGATTGCGATCGCCCAGCCAATGGCGGCTTCAATTCTCGCGAACGCCTCGACTACGAACGCAAACTTTTCTTCAGCACCCCTTTTTCGCTGGGACAACATCGTCTCCGCCAGGAAGTGCAAACTGATGCGCTCTGCCTCGGCGTTAACGGCAACGTCCCCTGCGTCGAAAATCGCCGCTGGACATTAAAAGGCGTTATGTACCTAACTCTGAATATCCAGGGCTCCTGCAACAATCTATGCGATACCGCCCCCGATCCCGCTGAATTCGCCGCTCGCAACGCCGCCGATATCAGCTGGATGCACGACACTTTTGCCGAAGCCAAGCGTCGCCACGCAGCTGCGATCATGATTATTTCCCAGGCCGACCCCGGCTTCGACCTTTCCGACGCCACTCGCGCGCCGATTCGCGATCCGCTCACGCTCGCGGAAACCGACGGCCAGCCCGACGGTTTCCAGGTTTTCCTGGAAGCCTTGCGCACCGAAGTTATCGCCTTCGAACGCCCCGTCGCTTATGTTCACGGCGATTCTCACTATTTCCGTGTGGACAAGCCGTTTCTCGACAGCAAGGGACGTCGCCTGGAAAATTTCACGCGCGTCGAAACCTTCGGCGACAACACCTTTAAGAACGATCCAGCTAGCGATACCAACAACGTTCACTGGCTAAAAGTTTTTGTGGACGCCGACAGCCGCGAAGTCTTTTCGTACCAGCCGCAAATCGTCCCGGCCAACCGCATCGCCGTTCCGGCTCCCTGATTCGGCGCTTCAGAGACAAAAGTCGGTGCGGACAAGCGATTCTGCCCTCACCGACTTTTGGTTATGGAACCTGCTTTCGCTCGCGACTGGAAACATTTCCGCCCCGATGCAATTGACCCTTCCGCGTTCCTTACGGCATCATGTTAGATGACAGTCCGCATCCATTCCGGGATCGTCTAATCGGTAGGACATCAGCCTTTGAAGCTGAGTATCCTGGTTCGAGTCCAGGTCCCGGAACCATTCTGTCTCTGGCTAGATTTCGCCACGTTTCATTTGGCCCATCAGGTAGTCGCACGACCGTACGCACAACGTCATGATCGTCAACGTCGGATTCTGGCACGGGTTCGAAGTGAATCCCGAAGCATCCATCACAAATAAATTTTTCACGTCATGCGTCTGTTGAAATTGATTTAGTATCGATTTTTTCGGATCGACGCCCATTCGTGCCGTTCCGGCCTCATGCAACGCCCATCGCGGCGCTGATGGATGCGCATACGTTCGAATATTTCTCGCGCCCGCCGCCTCCAGCATCTCTCCCGCTGAGTCGCCCATATCCTTGATCATCGCTTGCTCGTTCTCACTGTCCTTCATGAAAATCTTCAGCACCGGAATGCCGTAAATGTCTTTTATCTCGGGATCAATCTCCACCCGGTTTTCAAACCGCGGCAGAACTTCGCCAAATCCCGTTAGATCAAAATCCACAACTGGATCGCGCAGGGCATTCTTGTACGCCTGGCCAAATCCCGCGGCGCGCCAGTTAAAACCAACGCTTGACCCCCCTTCATATCCAAATCCGCGCAAATAGTTCTTGTTTGCAGCTTGCCCTTTCAAATTTCGGAATCGAGCCACGTAAATTCCCACCGGCTTGTTCGGCCCGCCCATCGTCGGCTTTTCATCAAACGCCGGAACGTCTCCGTTTGCACCACCGCTCCGCACGTGCGCCGTCAAATAGTGCCCCAGCACGGCGCTCGAATTCGCCAACCCGATCGGAAACTCCTTCGTCGCAGAATTCAGCAAGAGCCGCGTGCTCTCCTGCGTCTGCGCGCACAAGATCACCACTCTCGCATGCAGCTCCGCTGTTTTCTTCGTGTTTCTATCAACATACAAAACGCCCGCGGCGCGATTGGTCTTTTCATCCATCAACACTTTGTGCGCCATCGCATTTGAAATCAGCGTACAATTCCCCGTTTTCAGCGCGTCCGGCACTGTCGTAAACGCCGAATTGAAATACGAATGCGTCAGGCACCCGCGTTCACACGGACCGCAATAGTGGCACGGCCCGCGACCATTTTGCGGACGCGTCAAGTTCGCCGAACGCGCCAGCGTCACTGTTCTTCCGAATTTTTCTTTCACTCGATTGCGAACCAGCGTTTCCTGACAAGTCAATGGCATGGGCGGCTGAAATTGCCCATCCGGCAAGTGTTCCAGTCCTTCCGCCATTCCGGTGATCCCAACGTATTTCTCCACCAGGTCGTAATACGGTTCCAAATCCTTATAGCTAAGTGGCCAATCCTCACCAAATCCGTCCTGCGAAGCCGCCTTCAAATCCCATTCGCTGAATCGCAAACTTACCCGGCCCCACACATTCGTCCGCCCGCCGGTCACCCGCAATCGCCCCATCCACAAGAACGGCTGATCTTTCGGCGTGGTATACGGCTCCTCATGATCATTCACGAACCAATCCTGATTGAATTCGTCGCAGGCCATAATCGATTGCACTGGCCGCGTCTTTCTCAGCAGCTCCCTGGCTCCATTCCGATACTTCAGCGCAAACTCCGGCTTATGCTCGGTGAAGTTCGCATCCGATTGCGGCTTGCCGGCTTCCAGCAGCGCCACTTTCAGCCCCGCTTCAGCCAGCCGCTTGCAAGCCCACCCACCCGAAGCTCCGGAACCCACCACAATCACGTCGTAAACACTCTTTCCGCTGCCAACCCCTGCAACCATCGCTAGTTCCTTCCTTGTCGCTGTCGAACCGTGATGGTAACATCGCCCGCGTCAAATCGAATGAGGGCGTTTTCACCGCGTGGAAAATCGCACACCCCCGGTTCTCGATTCGCCAGATCAGTCCGCGAAAATCTCTCGCCGAGAAATCGCTAAGATGTTGCTTGCTGCCGCTCCCGCCCTTGCTTTGCCTGCCGGAATTTCTGCACATCCCATCTGGCAGCACCTCGCCAATCACGAAGTTCTGGATGCCGCCGACGCTCAACTCGATTCCGCAAATTGGAAACCGCTTTTCCTAACGGCTGCGCAGGAGCAATCCTTGCGTGCCCTCGCCGAAATTGTCGTTCCTGGCTCCACCCAAGCCCACGTCAGCCGTTTCATTGATCTCTTGCTCAGCGTGGATCGTACGGTTGCACAGCAGAAATTCCTGGGCTCACTTACCACATTTGACGAAGAAGCCACCAAACAATTCGGCAAACCGTTCGGCCGACTCGATCAAAATCAAGCCATCGAACTGGTCACTCGTTTTGCGAATGCTCCGCGCTCCGGTGGTCTGGAAGCCATTTTGCGCGGGCACCTCGAAGATCTGAAGGAATGGATTTCCGGTGCCTACTATTCCTCCGAAATTGGAATGCGCGAACTCGGCTGGACTCCCGATCGCGTTTTCGCTACTTTTCCCGTTTGTTCCCATCCGGACGGACATGTTTGATACTTTTTATTTCAGGAGAGCACTGTGAACAATCCCGCAAATCGCCGCGACTTCCTTAAAACTGCCGCACTCGCCGGAGCAGCCATCTCGCTTCCCAAGGCGTTGCCGTTTCCCTCTTCCAAAAGGTTGTTGGTGTTCACCAAGTCTTCCGGCTTTGAACATCAGGTCGTGAAGCGCACTGACGGCAAACTCAGCATCTGTGAAAACGCTGTCACCGAACTCGGCAAAAAGCACGGCTTCGCCGTGGAGTGCTCCAAAGACGGTCGCATTTTCGATTCCGCAGAACTCAGTTCCTTCCAGGCTGCGCTTTTTTTTACCACCGGCGATCTCACCGAAGTCGGCACCGACAAAAATCCGGCGATGTCACCCGCCGGCAAACAGAAATTGCTCGGCGCCATTCACGGTGGAATGGGTTTTTCCGGTGTCCACGCTGCCAGCGACACTTTTCACACTCAGCCCGATACTAAGGATCTCTCCAGCCGCTACGTCGCTTACGGTGAAAAATCCGATCCCTATCTGCGCATGCTCGGCGGCGAATTCATCATTCACGGCAGCGACCCGCGCCTGCAGACCACCAATCTCGTCGTCAACGATCCGAAATTCCCCGGCCTCGAAGGAGTCACTTCGCCCATCGAGTTCACCGAAGAGTGGTACTCCCTGAAGGATTTCGCACCGGACCTGCACGTCATCCTCACCATCGACACCAGTAAACTCAAAGGTGAGTGCTATCAGCGCCATTCCTATCCCGGAACCTGGGCGCGCATGCACGGAAAAGGCCGGGTCTTCTTCACCGCTCTGGGCGATCGCCCCGAAAACTGGGAACTTCCCTTTTTCCTTAACCTACTAGCAGGCGGAACTCGCTGGGCCCTAGGCGAAGCAAACGCCGACATCCCCACCAACATTTCCAAGGTTACTCCCGGTTACGCCGACATCCCCCCTCAAAACACCAAAAAATAACCATCCTTCTCTGTAGTAGCGGCTTTACCCGGCCGTTTTTGATTTGCATCGGCCCGCGTTCATCGCATTTGCCTTGTACCGGCCCCCACCCGCTCGGGCCGTTTTTCCTCAGCTTTTCTAGGGCCGTCCTTTCTTGCCGTGGTAATGCGGGGCTTGGGCCCCGCTCCTTCTCTATCTTTTCGCGAGCCACTTTCTCCCTCTCCAACGCCTACTCACCCGCAACACAACGCCGCCCCACCCGCAATCCCCGCATTCTCCCCATAAAGCGCAGGTACCAACGGAATCTCCGCGTACTGCGCATTCACGCACCAATTTTTCATCCTCGCCTGAATCTCGCCAAAATGCGGCCGGAACATTTCCGCCACACCGCCACCCAAGATCATCACTTCCGGCTCCAGCAAATCCACAATATTCCCCAGCCATACCGCCACAAACTCCATCGTCTCTGCCAAAATTTCCTGCGCCAGCAAATCTCCAGCAATCGCGGCGGCCCCGATCATCTCACTACGAATTGCAGCCACATCGCCCCCAGCCATCGCCAACAAACCCGCGCCGCGCTTCGCATCTCCGGCCACTGCTTCACGCGCACGACGCGCAATTGCCGTACCCGACGCCAGCGCCTCAATACAGCCGCGCTTCCCGCAATTGCACCGCGGACCGCGCCAATCAATACTCACATGACCGCCTTCGGCCGCCGATCCGGTCCGTCCATGAAAAATCTTGCCGTCCACAATTATTCCCGTGCCAATTCCTGTCCCGATGCACGAATAAAAAACATTGCCGTACCCCTTCCCCGCGCCCCACAACGTTTCCGCCAACGCCGCCGCATTCGCGTCGTTATCCACCCTGGGTTTCACTCCGTAGCGCGCCAAAATTTCGTCCGCCAAACGAAAATTCCGCCAGCACGGCACATTCGGCGGATTCAGCACCACGCCAGTCCGAGGATCTAGCGGCCCCGGCGCGCATATCCCCATCAGCAATTCCGCCTCTTTGCCAACTAAGTGCATTCGCAATAATTCGTCCAGCGCCGAAGTCACCGCTGCAAATCCCTCATCGGCTGTTCCGCGCGGATTCATCGGTACCCGCAAATGTTCCGCCATTTCGCCGCGATCATTTACCATTCCGGCGGCCACTTTCGTGCCGCCGACGTCTACGCCAATCATCCAGCGAGCTGCTTCCCGCCCATGGGTCATAAATCGATTTTCACCGTGAGGTTTGTAAAGCCGCTACGCAGGAACCACCGGCCGCGATCCGCGAAATGCGTAGTACGCAATGTATAGGTAGCAGATCACCGGCAAAATAAACGCGTGGTGAATCCCAATGCGGTCAGCGATCCACCCTTGTACTACCGGCAGAATCGCTCCGCCCACAATCGCCATAATCAAGAGTCCGGAACCATCTCCGGTCAGCGGTCCCAGTTTCGCAATCCCCAGCGTAAAAATGCTCGGGAACATAATCGAATTGAAAAGTCCCACCAGGATCACGCTCCACATGGCGATCGTTCCGCTGGTCAGCATCGTTGTGCAAACCAGCAGCCCCGCGGCCAGTCCGAAAATTCCAAGTAGCGTCCCTGTTCTTATCTTCTGGAGCAAAGCCGACCCGATGAACCGCCCAATCATCGCCCCGCCCCAGTAGTACGCCACGTATTTCGCTGCCATCACTTCCGTCATATTTCCGATTTCCGGCTGGCTCAAATAGTTAATCAGAAAGCTGCCAATCGAAACTTCCGCTCCCACATACACAAAAATTCCGACCATCCCCAGCACCAGATGCGTGTACTTCCAGATGCTCGGCCCCGATCCCTGTTGTGCACTCTTCTGTGCTTCCGGAATGGACGGCAGCTTGAACATTCCAATCAACGCGGCAAACGCGATCAGCGCAAATCCGATCACCGTATACGGCAACTTCACCGAAGACGCTTCGTGAATCCGGTACGCCTGCAGCGCAGCAGCGGACAATTTGTTCAGCGAATCCTGCGAGGTCGCATTCGCGTTCAAAATAAACAATCCGCCCAGATACGGTCCGATGGTCGTGCCAAAAGAGTTGAAAGCTTGTGCCAGATTCAGTCTGCTCGAAGCCGTCTCCGGCGGCCCCAATACGGAAACGTACGCGTTCGCAGCCACTTGCAACGCCGTTATTCCGGCCGCCAATACCATCAACGCGCCAAGAAACAGTGGGTACGATGGCGCGCTCGCCGCCGGAATGAACAGAAACGCCCCGATCCCCATCGTTACCAGTCCACCCACCATCGTCTTCTTGTAGCCGATCGAATCAATCACCTTCGATGCCGGAATCGAAAAAATAAAATATGCCGAGAAAAACGCAAACTGAATGAACATCACTCGCGTGTAGTTCAGATCGAAAATCGCTTTAAGGTGCGGCACCAGAATGTCGTTTAGCACCGTCACAAATCCCCAGAAGAAAAACAGCGTGGTCACCATCGCCAGCGCCGCCCGGTAGGTCTGTCCGTCCGAACTTCCGCTCGCCGCCGGCGCATTCCCCGTAGTCGCTATCGCCATATTCAGCTCTCTCCCGTAATAACTAAACGCTTTTTTTCAGGAACGACTCCGCCCCGCCTACCCTACCGCAAAATCGACTCAGAGTATCCCAAGAATGCATCCGCCCGTCACTCTTCCCATAGAGATCGTTTGGGCAGTCCCTTTCGGCCCTTCGTGGTGGTATAACTCTTTCCCGGATTCATTGAATTTCCTTGAGGCTAACGTACTAATGCGTATCCGCCGCTTACTCCTTTGCCTATCTTTTTTCGCCGCGATGCTCGCAATTTCAGCACCTGCTCGTGCTCAGGAATTCTCTGCTACCGTCGTTGTTCAAGAACCATCCTTCCCCTCCGCGGACACTGCTTCCCCAGCCAATCTTGTCTGGAACAAGATTTTACCCGGTGCACAAATTTCTACAGCCGACCAGCTTTCCGGTTTTCTGCAAAATCCCGTCACCAAGCTTCTCGTCCTTCCGTATGGCTCCGCATTCCCGGAAGCCGCGTGGTCATACATCCACGAATTCCTTCGCCGCGGTGGCAATCTCCTCGTCTTTGGCGGTCGCCCCTTCACCCGCTCCGCGTATCAGGAGAACGGTGAGTGGCATCTTCGCGACTACAACGTCCGCTTCATCCGCCAGCTTTCGATCGACCAATATCAGAATGTTCCCGGCTCCAGCGGCCTGACCTTCGTGTCCAATCCAGATATTCCGCTCCAAATTCCCGCTTTCGCCTGGAAAGGAGCTTTCTCTCCGGTCATCCGCCTCAGCCAGGTTGATCTCTACAATCGTGGTGGTGCCGCTGGCTCGATCGATGCTCGTCTCGACCCGCTCGCATGGGGCCGCAAAGGAGATCGCCGTCTCGCCGCACCCATACTGCAAATCGATCATTTTCAAAACGGCTTCGACGGTGCCCGCTGGATCTTCGTAAGCGCCGATCTCGCAGCCGACGCTTTGACTTCGGAGTCTGGCGCCGGTCTCATCCGCAAACTCACCCAACAAGCTCTGCGCGGGGCCGAACAATTCACCGCGCGCCCGACCGTTCCGCTCTATTTGCCCGGTGAACCCATCCAATTGCAATTGAACTGGTACGCCAATTCGGCCAACGCGGCGCCGGTCACTGTCCGCATCTCGTCTTTTCTCGAAGATCAGCCCGCAAAGGCTTTCACCACCACCGCCACCCTTCCAACATCAGAACTCGTCACTCTTCCCGCTCCCCCGGAAAAAGGCTTCCATATCATTCAATCCGAGCTGCTCGAAGGCAACACGGTTCGAGCTATTTACCGCTCCGGTTTCTGGATTCGCGATCTTGACTTTCTTCGCTCCGGCCCACGCCTCTCCGTCAACCGTGATTTTTTCGAACTCAACGGCCAGCCGCTCGCCGTCGTCGGCACCACTTACATGTCCAGCGAAGTTCAGCGCCTCTACTTCGAACATCCCAACGCCTACGTTTGGGATCAGGATCTCGCTCAAATCCAGTCCGCCGGACTCAACATGATTCGCTCCGGCTGGTGGACCGGCTGGGACAAATTTTGCGATGAAAATGGCCAGCCTTACGACCGTTCTCTCCGCACCCTGGAAGCTTTTCTAATGACCGCTCGCAAACACAACCTGCCGGTGCAATTTAACCTTTTTGCATTCCTGCCGGAAGTGCTCGGCGGCGTCAATTCCTATCTCGATCCGCAAGCCGTTCGCAAACAGCAAACCCTCGTGTCCGCAGTGGTCTCCCATTTCCACGATGCTCCGTTTCTCGCCTGGGACCTCATCAACGAGCCCAGTTTCTCCAAACGTTTGTGGACCATGCGCCCCAACGGTGACGGAATCGAACTCACCCGTTGGAACGATTGGCTCACCAAGCGTTACCCGGATCGCGCCGTACTCGCTGCCGCGTGGAACGTCCCGTCCGCTTCAATCCAATCAACGATTCCAATTCCCGAAGAGATCGAATTCAGCGAACGCGGCATGTACATTGGCCACAATTCTCTGAAAGTTTTTGATTTTTCCGTTTTTGCTCAGGAAAGTTTTGCCGGCTGGGTCAAGCAAATGCGCGATGTCATCCGCGCTGCCGGCGCTCTGCAACCGATTACCGTTGGTCAGGACGAAGGTGGCTACATGGACCGTCCCACGCCCGCTTTCTTCCTCCCCTTCGTCGACTTCACCACCAATCATTCTTGGTGGCAGAACGACGCTTTGCTCTGGGATTCTCTGGTCGCCAAACAACCCGGTAAAGCCATGCTGATTCAAGAAACCGGCTTGCAACGCGAACTCAATCTTGACGAAACCGCGCGTTTCACCACCGCACAGGAAGGCGCCCTTTTCGAACGCAAATTCGCGCTCTCCTTCGCACAAGGCTCCGGCGCCATCGAGTGGCTCTGGAATTCAAATTCCTACATGACCGAAGGCAACGAAACTCCTATCGGCGCCGTCCGCCCCGACGGCTCCGAAAAGGAAGAAGCCACCGTCCTTCGCGGCTTCGCCGAATTCGCCAAAGCGCTTTCGCCGCACCTCAAAAATCCGCGCCAACCTTCGATCGCCATCATCACTTCGCAGGCCGCGCAATATTCCACGCTCTCGCAATTGCAAATCTCCGCGCAGCGTAACGCCGTTCGAACCCTCGCTTACAACCTTCATCTCATGCCGTATGTCATCACCGAAAATCGCGTTACGGATCTTGGCTCGCCGAAGCTGGCGATTCTTCCGTCGCCGCAATCACTCACTGAAGCCGCATGGCAGGCTCTTCTCTCCTACGTTCGCGCCGGTGGAAATCTTCTGGTAACCGGTCCGGTCTCCCGCGATGAGCACATGCACCCCGTCAATCGGACAGCGCCGCTCGATCTCGACGCCACGACCGAGCCCCTCATTTCTCATAACGCTCAAATCCGTCTCGACAATTCCGCCATCAATGTTTCCTTCGATCAGCAAAAACAATTCACGCTCGAAGTTCTCCGTTTCCGCGACGCAAGCGGTCTGCACGAAATCTCGCTTGGCAAAGGCCGCATTTTTTGGGCCGCCTATCCTGTCGAACTCGCGGAAAACCCCGATTCCCCCGCACAACTTTATTCTTACGTCGTTGGCAAACTCGGACTCGCTCCGCAGTTCGAACTTCGCTCCCCGCTTCCTTCCGGAGTTCTCGTCCATGTCGCCGAGCTCGAAGACTCTGTCCTCTACATCTTCGAAAACGAATCTTTTAACGACTCGTCCATTGATCTACGCGACTCCGTCACCGGCGCGGAACTCAAACTTTCCGTCTCCGCCAATCACGCAGCCATCGCCGTACTCGACAAAAAGACAAAATCCATCATCGCCAAATATGGCTTCTAGTCAGCAATGCGCGGAGCGCGCTTCACTAACCGCTTAATTGAGACTCTCACCGAATAACTTGCGTATCTAGACGCGACTGACACGTTGTACACTGCCCTCTCTTTGCTAACTCGGAGGATGCGTCCATGAACCTTTCCATGAAATGGCTAGCCGGACTTTTTCTGGTGTGGTGCGCTCCGGCGCTGGCGTTTGCGCAAGGAAGTCACACGCCGACGCTGGAAGAAATGATCAGTCTGAAGCGCCTTGACTCGCCAAGGATTTCTCCGGACGGAAAGTTCATCGCTTATCGCGCGCGGCAAGCCAATTGGAAAGACAACGAATTCGTCTCGCAACTCTGGCTGGCGAACGCCGCCACTGGAGTAAGTTTTCAGCTGACGCGCGGAAGAAAATCCTCCGGCCAGCAGCTATGGTCTCCGGACGGTCACTGGCTGGCTTTCGTCACCGAGCGTGAAGTCTCGGCCATCGAACCGCCGAGTCCAGAGAAAAAAGAAGAAAAAACCGACGAATCTGCAAAAGAGAAGCCGTCTGAATCCGGCGGCAAGGCTGCCGCTCGGCAAATCTGGCTGATTTCTCCGGAAGGCGGCGAAGCCTGGCAACTCACCAAATCTGAAACCGACATCGACGGCTTCCAGTGGTCCAAAGACAGCAAGAGCATTGCGTTCACGGCCAACGTTCCGGAACCCAAATCCAGCAAAGACCGCAAAGAGAAATTCAGCGACTACGACGTATACGAAAAGGACTACTCGCAGGCACAGTTGTGGCTGCTGGACGTTTCTGCAGCTGCAAAAGATTATTTGCCGGTCTCAGCAAAACGGCTGACCTCCGATTTCAATTTGAACATCAATTCTTTTTCGTGGTCGCCCGATTCCGTGCGCATCGCTTTCAGTGCCGCGAACAATCCATTACCGGCATTCAGTGGTGAAGAGGATATTTATCTGCTCGACCTCACCCAAAACAATTCCGTCAAGAAAATCGTCGCGCTCCCCGGGCCGGACCGTTCGCCGATTTTTTCTCCTGACGGCAAGCAGCTAGCGTTTTCCACGGCTCTGGCACAGCCTTACTACTATTACGTCAACGGCCATATCGCGGTGGTGGATGTTGCGGCCGTGCTCACCAAAACCGCCACCACTCCCGTCGACGTTCGCGATCTCACCACAAAATTTGACGAAGATCCCGACGTACTCGATTGGGGCCCTGACGGCATCTATTTCGCTGCGCTGCAGAAAACCAACGGGCATCTCTTCCGCGTGAACCCGACAACTTCTGAAATTCGCCGGATCTCCACTCCCGATACCGTTCTGCTGGAAGATATTTCGCTGAGCGCCGATTTCAAATCCGCGGCAATTATCACCGAAGATGCAACGCACATGGCCGAGCTTTCGGTTACCGCGCTGGAGCCGTTTGTTCCGCGGAAGCTGACCGACCTTACTTCGCAGGTGAAGGATTGGAAGCTTGGCAGCGCAGAAGTAGTCGGCTGGGAAGGCCACGACGGCGGCACCATCGAAGGGGTGCTGCACAAACCCGCCGACTTCGATCCCTCGCGCAAATATCCGCTGCTGGTCATTGTTCACGGTGGACCGACGGGAATTTCCCGCCCCAGTCTTTCTCCCGACAAGTACGCCTATCCGATGCAGATATTTCTCTCGCGCGGCGCGTT
>Ga0157376_10002354_pt1 | contig 12763 bp, 9 predicted proteins | sample M45metaG_FD_121801 | JGI IMG/M metagenome (GOLD analysis project Ga0157376, IMG submission 121801) | Miscanthus rhizosphere microbial communities from Kellogg Biological Station, Michigan, USA - M4-5 metaG | ecosystem: Host-associated > Plants > Roots > Rhizosphere > Soil | place: USA: Michigan... | reverse complement strand
CGATGGCCCGCTGCTGGAGTAGCATTCTTCCATTGCTGTCGAAAATGAAAATCGAGAAAGCCCGATGAAGAACGCCTTGCCGATGGGCTTCCAATTTGTCCATGACCCCGATCTCCCGGTCATTCTCATCTACCAATACTACTTTGTTCCTTTCCATTTGAAAGGGTAAATTAGTCGATTCCCCTTAGCAGCCATTTACCTGTTCAAGTAGTAAACCGCCTTCTCCGCAAAACATTGGACAAATCATCTCCGTATTCCTGTCGGCCAGTACCCAGGTGATCATCAGGTCCTTGGAGAGCCAATGTCTAGAGATTAGCGGACAAAATTTTGTATTCCGAGCATTATCGCTATCTTTGGTATCTCTTATCATTGCAACGGATTTATCGTCTTTCGCTTTTTGACCGTTGTACAAGTCAGTTTCTGTATTTTATTGGTGACGGGTATTTTCGCATTTTCAACGTTATTTGTTCAGAGTAAGGTTTTTAGTAAATAATTTAAAACGTCAACTGTTTAAAATTTTAACTATGAGACTTTCCGATTTTATCTTAATGAACGAGGACGAAAAAAAATTCACTGTTCTGCACCGAGGGGTGCTTATTGCTAAGAAAAGCTATGTTGGCGGCAAGATATTCCTATTTCAACTGGAGAATTACTATGTCGAAGCATTGTGTAATGAAGACAGCAAGGAGATAGAAGAATACCGGATGTTTGAAAACACCGATTTGTTACAGCCTTATTTAGAAGCCATCCCGATAGATCATCTTCTCAATTGAGCCGACTCGTTTAACCGGGAAAGGTATTTGCGCACGGTATTACGGTCGATGCCTACCCGTCGGGCTATTGAATACAAAGTCCAGCCCCTAAACTGCTAATTGTGCTAGCAGGCTTAGGGCATGTATCATCTTTCCCACCACCGGCGGATTGATCTTTTCATACCCTTTCCTTGACCGGTGGTATCGAACCATGCCTTCTGAAACGAGTCTGAACTGATCATGCTATTATAGATGGAACTTCCTTACGCAAACCCTGGTGTTCATGCAAAAAAGCTTTCAGCGTGTCCTCCCGGTGCCGTCTCTTCGCGTAATTAAACATCCGGGAATAATTGACCTCATATTTAGATAACGATGCTTCGAATATCTTAACCAGTTGTTGACCCTGATAGGCGAAATACAATTCGGGGTCGCAAAACAGATCTACCAATATTTTTTCCAGTGTAGGGAAGGGCATCCCATTGACGTCCATGAGGGGCGCCCTGCTGATCATCGGGGCGACAATAATAGATTGCGGCAACTCGGATATATAATGCTCGATCATCTTTCCGTCCGGGTTGATAAACAGGTTTGAAAAAAACCTGGAATCTTTTAATGAAAAAAATACCTGTTCCACTGACGCCTTGTCGACTTCCAGGATATAGAGAAATGAAGTGGCCTGCAATTCTATAAATTCATTCAGCCAAGCCGTCGACCAAATGTTATAACCCTGATGGTTCCCTACATTGTCCAGAACAGAAGTTATCTCTTTCATCAAGGCATCTGCCTCTGGCTTGAACGGCTGCTTTTGTTCCAGTGTATAGACGCCCTTACCCACTTCTTTAATAAGGTGCCTTCTTTTGAGATCAAAAATCCGCCAAGTGAAAGTGCTTTCCTTCAATTCTGGATCCAGCTTCCGCAAATAGGCAAACAGTTCCTCCCTGGAAAAGGCATCCCTCCGGGAAAAATGCTTCGTCAGCTTAGTCTCTGTGTGCTTTTTTGTAAACACGAATGCTAATATAAGCCATTTTTTGTATAAAGTGGCTTATATTAGAACTTTGATCGATGCCGAGTTTTATATGTGTAGTAATGTCATCCCTTTATTTCACTTCCGAGCAGCCTCAACGCCCGATGAACGTCCTCATACGGCCTTTTCCTGGGCCGTCTTTTTAATGCTGAAAAGTTCCTCGTACGGATTTAGCTGTAATTCCTCCCCCAGGATATTTTTGATACAGACGATCATCGACAAATGCACCCTGATGTCCGGTTCTGCAGGTACATCCAGGCCATTACCACCCCACATCAACCGTCAGGCATTTGCCAAAAGGGTTGTCGCCATAGGTGGAAGGCAAAGCCTTCTCGAAAAAGGAAAGATGTCGATCCAATTCTTCAAACATCACCTTGCCCTCAGAACTCAATGAAACCATAAACAAAAAGAGGGTGTCTCAGTTACTTCTGAGACACCCTCTTTTTTTCATCTTCCGTCAAGTAAAGATTTTAATAGCCAGGGTTCTGATAGGCTTTTTTCGCCGCGTCGCTCATCTGCATCGCGTCGATCTGTCCCTGGGGGATCGGCTGCAGGTAGAGTTGAGGCGTTATCGTCCGGGTATTGGTTACAGGTGTATGGTTATTATAGGCCACTCCGCCGATGCTATATGTGCCGTAGTTGTATCCTTCCACATTGTCCTGGCCGAAGCGTTGGGTGCGTACGAGGTCGTAGAAGCGTTGGCCTTCCCCATAGTATTCGCGGGAGCGTTCGGCGAGGATATAACCGACAGTGATGGTTGCGGGAGTGGCCGCCACCATTTGGGCACTGTTGTCCGCCAGATAGGCTGCCCGGTTGGCGTTGCTGTATTTCCATTTTCCGGCGCGCGCGCGGATCACATTGATCAATGAGACGGCGTCAAATCCTGCCTGAGTCGCCGCGCCTTTCACGGCGGCCTCCGCGGCGATGAAATAGAGTTCGGAAAATTTGGCACCGGTGTAAGGGCGTGTACTGCCAGCATTGGGATTGCCGAGGCCGCCGTTGTTGTCGGTGCGATAGGGGCCGAGTTTCCAGAGTCCGGGGTAGACGATGCGATTGAAAGCGCCCGGAGCGATGACAAAGTCCGCGCGCCCGGGCAAGACTCCGGCCCCAATGCTGCTCTTGTAGACCGTGTTGGAGTAATCGATGCCGGCAGTATCGTTGCTCAGGAAGGTTAATACTGGGTCACCTTCACCGACGGGCATCTTGTTAGCATTGTACAATGTGGAATACGGCAAACCCGCTTCTTTCATATTGCAACGGTAAACGGTTGTGAACGTGCCGTCGTAGCGGGAATCGTTCGTCTTGTCGGCAAAGGTCTTTGTAAACACCTCAATCGGCGGTGCGTTGCGTACCCAGGGTCGACCGCCCCATTGTTCAGACGCCCGCTGAACCGAGTAGACGCCGCTCCAGGAGGAGGAGGAGCTGGAGCTCGTGATGGACGGGTAGGACCAGGTCTGGAACCAGCCGGACCAGTTGTCGGGCGTACCGCCGGCTCCGTAGGTCAGACTGCTGACGTTGTATTGTGTGCTTTGCTGGGTGTGATCGGAGTACAGCATGCATTCGTTGTTATAGTCGTTGGTAGCCACGTTCACGTCATAGAAAGTGGGTTGGAGGCCGTAGACGCCCGGATTCTGGATCGCGTCCAGCGCCGTGTTATAGGCCTGTTGGAAATAGTAGGCGGGGTCATGGCCGCCAGGGTCCGTGCGGGGGCTTCCGTTCTCCACTGGATAGGATGGGATATTATTCGGGTTTTGAAGCCACCAGCCATATGTGAGATAAGCCTTTGCCAGAAAGAGCTCTGCCACCTGTTTGGTGACAGCGCCCAATACCCGGCGGGTGGAAGGCAGGTTAGCAACGGCCGCCTGGAGGTCGGGGAAGATCGCCTTGGTGTAGACGATAGATACGGAGTCCCTTACCGAGCCCCTGGCGGTGGAAGTGTTGAATTTCAGCCGGCCCGATCCGAGGTCCAGCGGTACGCCGCCGAAGGTTTGTACCAGCAGAAAATAGTCGAATGCCCGGAAGAACTGTGCCTCGGCGATATAGGCGGCCGAAACCCCCGCCGCCGCTCCATATTGTATAACCCCACTGGCTGTATTGATATATGGAAAGGTATTTCCCCAAAGCTGGCCTGCATCACTAAGGGTGGGAATGGGGTGGACTCCCGGTACACTGTAATCCTGAGCCTGGAAATTGCTGCCGCTACCGCCGCTCTGTCCCCAGGTTGTCTCATCGGTGCCGCATTGGCACATGTTCCAATAATACGCGTTTCCATAGATGTTCCGCAGGTGGGCATATAAGGCGGTGAGTCCCCCCATCACCCCGTTTGACGTTTGAAAATATTGCGGAGTGAAGGAACTGCGAGGGGTTTCTTTCAGAACTTTATTACATCCGGATGAGAGTAATAGCGATCCCGCGATCGCGCTTATCGATATATTTTTAAGAAATTGTTTCATATTGGCAAATTTTTAGAAGGTTACGTTTAAACCCAGTACATAATTGCGGGTGGAGGGAGTGTTCGTTCCAATGGTGAGGATCCGGTGCTGCGTTGCCTGTACCGCGGAGTTCTGGTCGCCATAAGAGTTCGTCTCGGGGTCCATGTGGGAGAATTTCTCGTAGGGCGAGAAGAGAACGAAAGGATTCTCGAGGGTTACATATACCCGCATTCTTTGAAGACCTGTCGGTTTCAGCCATTTGTCGGCAAAATTGTACCCCAGGGTCATAGTACGGATCTTCAGGTAAGAGGCGCTGAAATAGCCCATTGTGCTGCCGTAGGCTGGGTTGTCGCCGCCAACCCCTCCGGGCCGGGGTGCGAACGTATTGAAATCCTGACTATGGCTATTGGTCGGCGTCCAGTATGGTACGCGAACGTTATTGCCGGAACGGGTATTCAGGTTGTTGAGATAGCCGGCCGAAGAATACAGCGTGCTTACAAGGGTTCCTCCATTCTTAAAAATGCCGGTGATACCCAGCTCGAATCCTTTATAAGCGACGCGGGTGTTGAAGCCTCCTTCGAATTCGGGCTGCATATCGTAAATCTGCCGGTCGTCGTTGTCGAGGACTGTTCCTGCCTGGTTCTTCCGATTGGGAACGCCTTTGTCGAAGTGAAGGGAAGTGTCTTTACCATTATAAGCTACTTTAATCATCCCTACGTTGCCGCCGGGATAGGCCGCTTTTAGATAGCCGCTGGCGCTGTCTGCGTAGCTGATAAGCCCGATGCGTTTGTAATCGTAAACCACATCGATCGGATGGCCTGGGAACCAGAGGTTGCCCTTATCATAGGGTTGGCCGGAGTAAAGGCTCACCAGTCTGTTGCGGTTGCGGTACACGTTCACGCCGACCTCCCAGGTCCAACCATGGTAATCGTTGAGGATAACACCATTGAGTGAAAGCTCGATGCCTTTGTTTTGGGTAGCGCCGATGTTGGCCGTGTAGCTGCTTACTCCGGAGGTAGTCGGCAGGCCGACGCTCAGCAGAACATTGCTGGTGTTGACCGTGTAGTATTCTATAGTGCCGCTCAGCCGGTTGTTAAACAGCCCGAAGTCCACCCCATAGTTCCAGGTTTTTGAGAATTCCCAGCCGAGGGAAGGGTTGGGCAGTTGGGTTACATAGTAGCCCATCGCAAATCCGGAGGGGCCGAAGTTATAGGGGCTTGTTTTCAATGCGCCGAGGGTTTGATAAGGATTGATCGCCTGGTTGGAGGTTTGGCCATAACCGACCCGGATCTTGAGGGCGTCGATGAGCGAAACGTTTTGCAGGAAATTCTCGTTTTTCATGTTCCAGCCGGTGGAAATGGCGGGATAGGAATGATATTGATGGCCGGGCGCAAGCACCGAGGAGGCATCCGAACGGAAGGCGGCGCTGAGCATATAGCGGTCGTTATAGGTGTACAATATCCGGCCCATATAGGATAATAGCCCATATTGCGCGTAGGTGCCGTTACCAACAGTGGAGGTACCGCTCTGGTCAGCCAGCACATAGGAAAGGTTATAGAATTGGAACGCGTCAGCAGGCAAGTGGCTGGCCGATGCGGATGATGTCCACTTCGTATTTTGCTCCACGGAATACAAGGCTACCGCGCTGATGGCATGTTTTCCAAAGGTGCGGTCATAGGTCAGCAGATGTTCGAGGGTGTAATCGATTTGTTTTGTGTTGCTGATGTTTGCACTGGAGGCAGTCGTCGGCGTGCCGCTGAAGACACCGGTTCCTGTATAGCTGCCGTAGTCATCCTGGTGGAAGTAGAGACCCAGGTTTGCGCGGTATTTGAGGCCACGGACTCCGGGGATGTTGATTTCGCCGAATACCGAGTTGTTGGTGGTGAAGGCGCGGTCGAGGTCGATATATCCGTCGCCGAGGTTTTTGAGAGCGTGTGACGTGTACGCCCATTGCGGTCCCGAGGTGTTGATATTCACGATGGGCTTCCAACTGCCGTCGGGGTTACGCGGATTGATGATCGGGGTGAGATTGAGGGTTGAATAGGGCGACAGGTTCTGATCGTGGTTGTTGACATAGTAGTTGTTGGTTGTCAGGCCGACACGGAAGAGGTTGCCGATGCGTTGTTCGAGTGAGGTGCGAATGCTGTAACGTTCGTAGTACTGCAGGGGAATAACCGCCTGGTCTTTGAAATAATTGAATCCTATGCTGTAATTGCCGCGTTCGGAGCCGCCGGAGATGCTCAGGTCGTGGTTGTTGACATAACCGTTCTGGAACAGCAATTTTTGCCAATCAGTGTTAACGCTGTCATTTTCGTCGAGTGTATTCGTGTGGATCGAGGCACCCGGGGTTTCATTGTTCGCCTTGCGGAGGGCCACGAATTCCGGTCCGTTCATCATCGGATATTCACCCCAGACCTTTTTGATCCCGGCGTACCCATTGTAGGAGAGATGGGCTTTTTGCCCGGGCATGCCTTTATTGGTAGTGATCAGGATCACCCCGTTTGCGCCGCGTGAGCCGTAGATGGCGGTTGCCGAAGCATCTTTGAGGATATCGATGCTTTTGATCTCACTTGGGCTGATATCGTTCAAGGTGCCGATAAAGGGGATACCATCAAGCACGATCAGGGGGTCGTTGGTGGCGTTCAGCGAGCGGGTGCCGCGGATGCGGATCTGCATTCCGGCGCCGGGTTTGGAGGAGGTTTGCGCCATTTCGACCCCGGCCAGCCGTCCTTGCAGGGCGCGGGAGATGTCAACGGCAGGGACTTCGTTTACCTTATCGCCGCTGATGGTGGCGACGGAACCGGTGACATCTTTCCTGCGTTGAGTTCCATAGCCGATGACCACCACTTCGTCCAGCTTATTGGTGCCCGGCTGGAGAGTAATGTTTGTCGTGCTGGAACTGGCCTTTATCTCCTTTGGGCTGTAACCGACAAAGGAGATGATAAGAATGGAACCCTGGGGAACGGAAATGGAAAAGTCGCCATTGGCGTCCGTTGTAACCCCATTATGAGTGGATTTGGCCATCACCGAGGCACCCGCGATGGGGGCATTTTTTTCACTGAGGACCCGTCCTTTCACGGTAATCGCGGTTTGCGCCAAAAGAAGGAGGGGGCAAAGGATAAAAAGCGGGATCAGGAGAAGGCCGGCTTTTCTCCAACAGAGAAGTTGATTCTCACATGTAGCAATCGTCATAAGCGGTAGTTTTTAAGATTTACCCGGACAAAGCTATTTGCAATCGGTTACAGCGTCTTGCTAAAATTGAGCAAACAGTAGCACAAATTCGTCAAAAATGGGCTTAATTGATTTAATTGCGATTTGATAATCAGATGATTATGGGCGTAAAGTCGGATGAGGCGGCTGGGGTGGCCGATGGGGTCGGAGGTGTGAAAGAGATGCGCCGGTGGATCGGGATCGAAGGCGTTTCAGCCCACCCGCCGCCGTTTTTGAGCAACGTATTCCGAAGGGGAGCAATTGAATTTTGCTTTGAATGCCCTGGTGAAATAATTGGGGGTGGCGAAACCAACGGCATATCCTATTTCGGATATCTTCATCTCGGTCCGTTCCAACAGGTCTGCTGCCTTGTTCAATCTTACCGATCGGATGAATTCTACCGGGGTCTCGCCAGTCAGGTCGGCGATCTTCCGATATAAGGAAGCGTGGCTCATATAGACGTGTTTGGAAAGTTCTTCCACCGACAGGTCCGGGCTATCAAGGTTGGCCTCAATATATTGTGAAACTTTCAGGAGCAGCTTCTCGTCTTCCGATTCCACCTCGGCTATCGGAGTTTCGACGTTCAATCTGCGGCTGTAAGTTTCTTTTAACCGTCTGTTGAGCAATACCATGTTCCTGATCTTGATATTCAGGATCTCGAAGGAGAAGGGCTTGGTCAGGTAATCACTGGCGCCCGTCTCCAACCCTCTCAGTTGATAGGTCCCTTCGGTAAGGGCGGTCAGCAGGATGATGGGTAAATGGCTGACCCTCTTATCCGATCGGATCTTCCGGCTCAGCTCGATGCCATCCATGTTGGGCATGCTGATATCGCTTACAACGATGTCCGGGTTCCCCGACAGGATCTTTTGCCATCCTTCTTTTCCGTCGGCGGCCTCTATGATCTTATAGAACGGTTGCAGGCTTTCCTTCAGGTAACAGCGGAAATCCTCGTTGTCTTCCACAAGGAGTACGGTGAGCTTATCGATACCGGCAACGGGAACGGCGATGATATTTGCCTGTTCCTGTTGCCTTTCGGTGCCGACAGCGGGAATCGGGCCTTTCTCCACCGTATGCGAAATAACTTCTAAGGGAAGGCTGATGGTAAAGATGCTGCCTTTGCCTGGTTCGCTTTCCACTTCGATGGTACCGCCATGCAGCCGGACAAATTCCTTTGTGATGGATAACCCGATACCGCTGCCCTGATTCATTATGCCGGCACCCGTATTGGCCTGGAAAAAGCGATCGAAAATGTGTTGCCGCTCTTCCGCTGACATGCCAATGCCGGTATCGGCAATGATGATCTCCAGGTGCTGCGAAAAATAAGCCTGTCGCAATTCCAGCGTTACCCTACCCTCCTTTCCGGTGAATTTGAACGCGTTTCCCAGCAGGTTGAACAATACCCGTTCGATCTTATCGCGGTCGAAAAAAGTGTAGAATTCCTGCAGGTGGGTTTTGAAATCAAAGTGGATCTGCTTGCGATCAGCGATGTCCCGGAAGGCCTCCGCCGCTTCTTGCAGGAAGGGGACGATATCCCCTTCCGTGCAATCGAGTCTTTGTTCATGCTCTTCCAGTTTGCGAAAATCGAGCAATTGATTGACGAGATTCAGGAGCCTGCGAGCGTTCCGTTGGACCATGGTCAGTTGGCGCTGTTTGTCCGGGTCGCTTTCTTTTTCGCCCAACCTTTCAATGGGACCCATGATCAGGGATATCGGCGTCCGAAATTCGTGACTGAGGTTAGTCAGAAACTTTATTTTCAATTGATCGAACTCATGCAATCGTTCGGCCTCCAGCCGTTCCTGCTCGATCATCTGCTTCATCCGGAGTCTTTCCTGTTCAATGGCAAATTTGTTCTTTAGTCTTCGGACACCGCGGTACCGAATGGCCCAAAGGATGAGGCCGGCCAGCAGGAAATAGGTGGCGTATGCATACCCAGTCAGCCAGAATGGCGGGCGTACGACTATTTTGATCGTTGCTGCAGGAGATGTCCAGGCCGCATTTGAGTTCTTTGCCCGAACCTCCAGGTGATAGGATCCAGGATAGAGATTCGTGAACACCGCGGTTCGGGACGCACCCAATTCTGTCCAGGACCTGTCCAGGCCGACCAGTCGGTAAAGATACCGGTTGTCCTGAGGAGTGGTAAAGTCCAGCGCGGTAAAATCCACCGAAAAATTCTGTTTGTAGTCCAGGCTAATCTCGCGGGCGACGGAAATGTGTTCTTTTATAGCAGCATCCTTATCGGGAACGACGGAGTGGCCACCAATCTTCAGGTCGGTGAATACGACGGCGGGCACATTCCTATTGTCCGCTATTTCGCCCGGTAAGAAATAGTTGAGCCCTTCAGTGCCGCCGAAGAACAATTCCCCGGCGCGCGTTTTCAATCCAGCTCCCAGGTAGAAGGAGCTTTGCTGCAATCCGTTGTGGGCAGTGTAATTCTTAAATGTCTTTTTATCAGGGTCAAAGCAACTGATGCCCTTGTTGGTGCTAACCCAAATCTTGCCTGCGTCATCTTCCAATATTTTGTAAATAACCGCGTTGGCGAGTCCCTGGCGCTCCGAATAATTAACGAACCGGCGGGTGGAGGGCTCCAGCCGGCAAAGCCCACCATTAGGAGTACCTGCCCATATTATCCCTTTGCTGTTCAAATGGAGAGTTGTCGCTTCATCCAGCGGGAGACCCGTGTTGGCACGGTTCAGCAAGTGGCCGGAATTATGTGCCGGGTCAAAAACGACAACGCCAGATCCGACGGTGCCGATGACGATGTTTCCCGCGTCATCCTCTTCGATCGCGCGGATAAATCCGTTGGAGATCGACCTGTTTTCGGCTCCATCGATGACAACGGGGCCAAATCGTTGAAAGACACCTGTCCGTGGATCATATCGAAGCACACCTTTGCCATTGCTTCCGAGCCACATGTTGCCTTGCCTGTCTTTTCTCAGGCAAAAGATATCGTCGCTCGAAAGATCCTGCGGCCTGTTCCCCCGGGAATAATGCCGGACGCAATTGGACCGTGTGTCCAGCACGTATACACCTCGCTGAAAAGTTGCTATCCAAAGTTCGTTCCCCAGGCGCTCGAGCGCGAGAATAGCCAGATCTGTCTCTTTGCCGCCGTAACCAAGTGACAGATGTTGTACCAGCCCGGTATTGCGGTGATAAAGGTTCAATCCGCCTCCATCCGTGCCGATGTAGATGTCCCCCTTCTCATTTTCGGCGAAGGAGGTCACTTTGGGAGAACTTAGCCCCAAGGGATCGAAGGGATTATATTGGACGAGGTTGAAAAAGGGAAGGTTCCTGTCGTATTTATTGACGCCGCCCTGGTAAGTGCCTACCCAGTAAATGCCATGTTTGTCAATAAATATAGCCCGGACGGCTCTTCCTTTGAGGCTGTATTTGTTCCGGTTGTCGCCGTAGACGCGACGGACGGCGCCTGTCTGAGGGTCAAAAATATCCAGCCCCTCTTCGGTTCCTATCCAAAGGCTCCCGGAACCGTCAGGCGTCATTGCATAGACGCGATTGCTGCTGAGGGAGCGCGGATCCGTCCCGGCGCTCCTGAAACGTCGAAAATGGCGTCCATCCTGTTCGAGTCTGTTCAGTCCGCCGTAGGCCGTGCCGAACCAAAGACGTCCGGAGCTGTCCTCAGCGATGGCTTTGATCACGTTGTCGCTGATGGATTTCGGATCGGCAGGGTTACTGGTAAATCGGGTAAAATTATCGGTGGCCGGATGATAAAGGTAGAGGCCGCTGTTTCCACCTATCCAGAGTCGGTTAAGGCGATCGATATAAAGGCAGGTTATGGTATTGGATTGAAGCCGATCCGGTTTCGCCGTGTCTGCCTTGTAATATTTGATCTTTTGGCCGGAGGGATCGAAGAGGATCAGCCCGGCATAGCCGCCTATCCACAGTCGACCGGAGTTATCCGGGCAGATGCAGCGGACGGCTGTTCCATTGGCGATGTTATAATTGCGGAAACAGTCCTTCCGCCGGTCATAAAGGGAGAGCGTTCTGTTCGTGCCTACCCATAAATTCCCCTGGCGGTCCCCGCATATCGTTTGGATCTGGTTGGTGGCGATGGTTGTGGAGTCCAGTTCGTTGTGATTGTACACGGTGAAGCCGGCGCCGTCGAATTTATTCAACCCATCTTCGGTGGCAAACCACATATATCCAAGCCGGTCTTTGTAAATGGCGTTGACCGTATTTGAAGAAAGTCCGTTGTTGCTGCTGAAATTGATGAAATTCATCGGGGGCTGGCCACTCGTCATCAGTACCGGCGAGATCAGCAACCCTATAATGATAAGTCTCCGCACAATCGTTAGTATTAATCCGATTCACCATAAAGTATCTTCAGAAAACAAAGACCGGGCAATGGCTGAAGCCGGGTGTTACTTTAATAAAGGTACAAAATACATTAATTTCCCGTATCCCATCGGAACCGTCTCTTTTCGATTGCGTTATGAATACGTGCTTATTTTTGTCTTCGCAGCAGGGTTTTGTTTGGGCACTTCATTTCTGAAGAAGAAAAAGGAGGTATGGAACTGGCTGCCGAAGGAGATACGGAGATCGGAGGCCGACACTGTTATATTATCCGGCTGAAGCCGAAGCCGGAGGCCAACGGACAATTGGCAACGAAAAGACTGTCACCCTGGGCATTTTTTCCAAAGTATTACCCGCTATAGCGGTCATTGCGCCAGGGGTAGGCGGTATTGGAGTATCCGCGCTCTTCCCAAAAGCCCAATTTGTTGTGAGTAAGGAATTCAATGTGGCTAATCCATTTCGACCCTTTCCAGGCGTAGAGCTGCGGTGTAATCATCCGCACCGGTCCGCCATGCTCCTTTGGCAGCGGCTTGCCTTCGACGGTATGTACCAGCAATACATCGGGTTTCAATGCCTCTTCGAGCGCTATATTGGTCGTATAGTCATCATACCCATAACACAGGATATGAGTCGCAGCCTCCACTGGCGAAACCAATGCCGCCAGATCCATGAAACGCACTCCTTTCCAGTTCATATTCAGTTTGGACCAGGTCGTCACACAATGAAAATCAGAGGTATCCTCTGTTTGCGGCAATCCTGTGAAATCAGCCCAGGAAAGCGTCACCGGATGCTCCACCGCCCCGTCGACCTTCAGCCGCCATTCTTCAAGGGGAATGTCCGGTTCGATCCCCAGGTCGAGCACCGGCCATTTCAGCGTCTGCACCTGACCCACCGGTAACACCGGCATACCGTGCCGGTTGAGGTCACCGGTGCCTTGCGGACGGTCATCCGCCATCGATGGCGATTGCCGCATTTTCTCCTCGAACCGGGCTTTTAGCTTCATGCGGGCATCCACCACCCTGTTTAATTTATCAAAT
>Ga0157376_10002352_pt1 | contig 12767 bp, 11 predicted proteins | sample M45metaG_FD_121801 | JGI IMG/M metagenome (GOLD analysis project Ga0157376, IMG submission 121801) | Miscanthus rhizosphere microbial communities from Kellogg Biological Station, Michigan, USA - M4-5 metaG | ecosystem: Host-associated > Plants > Roots > Rhizosphere > Soil | place: USA: Michigan... | reverse complement strand
TGGCCAATGGAGATGTGGTCGTTGGACTTGCCGAGGAAATCGGCCAGGATGGATCCTTGCGCGTCCGGCCGCAGGCGACTCAACCTGGATCGGGAACGCCGGAGGTGGTGCACTTGCGCGTGGCGGACATCATCCACGTAAGAACCTAGCAGGATGCTGAAAAAGTCCTCCAGCTTTCTGGAAGGTTAAAGCTAATGTCAAGGACGAGAAAAAGTCTGATTTTCACTCAACCTCGACCTCAGCCTACCCTAGCCTGCTGGCCAAACCACCCAACCAAAACGTACAATATCTCCTATGCTTCTCGTCGTTGATATTGGCAACACCAACATTGTCTGGGGCGTCTATGACGGCAGCACCCTGGCAGCCCATTGGCGGTTGGCTACGGACGTGAAAAAAACCTCGGACGAGTACGGCATCCTCTTTGCCAATCTTCTCACGGCAGCAGGAATTCCCTCTCAACGCCTCTCCGGCGCCATTATCTCCAGCGTCGTGCCTGCGCTCACCGGGACCGTCGAGAACATGATCAACGAATATTTTCATCAGCATCCCCTTATCGTCACCTCGGATACGGACACGGGGCTCACACTGTGTTACGCCAACCCAAAAGAAATCGGCAGCGACCGGCTGGTGAATGCCGCCGCTGCGTACCATAAATATCGCCGAGATCTCATCGTCGTCGATTTCGGCACCGCCACAACCTTTTGCGCCATTACGGCAGAGGGCCACTACCTCGGAGGGGTCATCTCCCCAGGCCTCGGAATCTCGGCGGAAGCCCTGTTCGCACGCGCCGCCAAACTGGCCAAGGTGGAATTGATCCGTCCTAAGACGGTAATTGGAACCGACACTGCCGGCAGTATTCAAGCTGGCCTATTATTCGGGTATGCAGGAATGGTTGATACCGTCGTCCGGCGAATGGAACAGGAACTTGGACGCTCAGCCTACGTTATCGGCACCGGAGGACTCAGTTCCATCCTGGCAGCCGAAACCACTTCTATTCAAAAAATCGAACCGTTCCTGACGTTAGAAGGTCTTGAGCTTCTCTACCGGCGAGCCCAGGGATCTCCCCCTCCCATCATGCAAGTCTGACAGGATGCTGAAAAAGTCCGCCAGCGGCGTTCTCGCTTCGCTCAGAAGCTCAACGTACCGAAACGTACGCCTTCGCCTCTTCGCTCGCTGCGGCCTTGCTGGACAGCGTTTTTGAGCATCCTGCGCGGTATTCTCCTGTTGTCCTAGATATTCTGGCATTGAATTTCCACCGTGCCACAATAGTTTTTCCGTAGCCTGCTAACCCGCATCATTCACAAAGGCTTCTACGGCAACTGCCGATGTCTGACTCAAGCGAGACTCGCGAGACGGGCAGGAAAAGCGCGATTGGCAGGGACAGGGCTCACACGTCTCGCAAGTCTCGCTCCTCGCGCTTGTCGCGCGCCACACCGTGGTACCTACACAAGTAATTAATTTTTCTGGCCCGGTTGACTTTATGGGCCCTGTGGCTATCTCCAGACGAACAAAGGAGTCTTTCATGGCTGAGGAACACCAGAATGCGAATACAATCGAGAACTTGGATGCCTTATCGCAAGATACATCCTCAGCCACAGAGGAAGCCAGCTTAGTCGCAGAACTTCAGCAGGCCCTCGTGGCAAAGGCGGAAGAGGTTAAGAGCTTAAACGACAAGTATCTTCGGCTCGCCGCCGAGTTTGATAACTATAAGCGATTGATTCAGCGGGACCAGCGCGACCAGATCCGATTCGGCAATGAGTCATTGCTGAAGGAGCTCTTGCCAGTCGTCGATAATCTCGAACGGGCCATCAAGTCCTCACGAGAGGGAGGAAACACCGACGTCCTCATCCAGGGCGTGGAGCTCACGCTCAAGCAATTGACTGGAGCCTTGACGAGATTTCATGTCACGCCCATCCAGACGATCGGCCAGTTATTTGATCCCGCCACGCATCAATCCGTCACCTCCGTCGCGTCCAAGAAGGTTCCGGAGCAACACGTGGTAGAGGAGTTTCAGCGAGGATATCTCCTGCATGATCGTATCTTACGGGCGGCCATGGTAAGCGTATCGACGGGACGGGCCAACGGCGCACCGGGAACAGACGACACGATCAGTTCATCGTAACAACATCATCTAAGACAGACCTAGTGAGGAAGGAGTAGGCACATGGGCAAAGTGATCGGCATCGACCTTGGAACCACGAATTCTTGCGTTTCCATCATGAGCGGCGGCGAGCCTGTTGTGATCGCCAATGCAGAAGGGGCCCGTACGACACCGTCCGTCGTCGCCATCACAGAAAAGGGCGAGCGCCTCGTCGGACAGATTGCGAAGCGCCAGGCGATTACGAATCCGGAGAACACGATTTTCTCAGTGAAGCGCCTCATGGGCCGCAAATTCCGTAGCCAGCAGGTGACCGACGCCGCCAAGCGGCTGCCCTACAAGGTGACCGAGGGAGACAACGGCGATGCGCACGTCGAATTACGCGGCAAGCGCTACAGCCCCCCGGAAATTTCCGCCATGATTCTGCAAAAGATGCGGCAGACCGCGGAGGATTATCTCGGCGAGAAAGTTACTGAAGCGGTCATAACCGTTCCGGCCTACTTCGACGACAGCCAGCGCCAAGCCACCAAAGATGCGGGCCAGATCGCAGGCTTGAACGTCCTCCGGATCATCAACGAGCCGACCGCCGCGTCCCTCGCCTACGGTCTGGACAAGAAAAAAGACGAACGAATTGTCGTCTATGACTTGGGCGGCGGTACGTTCGACGTCTCCATCCTTGAGATCGGCGACGGCGTCTTCGAGGTCAAGTCGACCAACGGCGATACGTATCTCGGCGGCGATGACTTCGATCAGCGCGTCATGGACTGGTTGGTCGATGAGTTCAAAAAGGATCAAGGCATCGATCTTCGAAAGGATCGCATGGCCCTCCAACGCCTGAAAGAGGCGGCGGAACGCGCCAAGATCGAACTTTCTTCGTCGCAGGAAACCGAAATCAATCTGCCCTTTATCACCGCAGACGCCAACGGACCGAAACATCTGGTCGTGAAGCTGACCCGCGCGAAACTTGAACAGTTGGTCGACGACCTGATTAAACGATCCATCGAGCCCTGCAAGAAGGCGCTCTCCGACGCCGGTGTATCCGCAGGCGACATCAAGGAAGTCGTCCTCGTCGGCGGCATGACTCGTATGCCGAAAGTCATTCAGGCCGTCAAAGACTTTTTCGGCAAAGAGCCACACCGGGGCGTGAATCCGGACGAAGTCGTCGCCATCGGCGCCGCCATTCAAGGTGGCGTACTCAAGGGCGAAGTGAAGGACGTGCTGCTCCTCGACGTGACGCCGCTGTCTCTGGGCATCGAAACTCTCGGCGGTGTCTTCACGAAATTGATCGAACGGAACACGACGGTTCCGACGAAAAAGAGCCAGGTCTTCTCGACGGCTGCCGACAATCAAACAGCGGTGACCATTCGAGTCTTCCAGGGCGAACGCGAGATGGCGAACGACAACAAGCTTCTTGGCCAGTTCGACTTGGTCGGGATTCCTCCCGCGCCACGCGGGATGCCGCAAGTCGAAGTGACGTTCGACATCGACGCCAACGGCATCGTCCATGTCTCGGCCAAAGACTTGGCGACACAAAAGGAACAGTCTATCAAGATCACGGCGTCCAGCGGCTTGAGCAAGGAAGAAGTCGAAAAGCTGGTGAAGGATGCACAGGCCCATACCGACGAAGATAAGAAGCGGCGAAAGACCGCCGAAGCCAAGAACCAGGCCGACAGCCTGATCTACCAGACGGAAAAGAACCTGAGCGAGCATGGCGACAAGATCGCTGCGGAAGATAAGACCAAGATCGAGGAAGCTATTGCTGCGCTGAAGAAAGCGATGGAGGGAACGGACCCCGAGGCGATCGAGTCCGCCACCCAAACGTTGACGACTGCGTCCCACAAATTGGCCGAGGAAATGTACAAGAAGGCCTCGGCGTCGACTGCATCCGGTAATGGTGCCGACACAACAGGCGGAGGCGGAGCCGGAGCCGGCGAGACCAAGACGGATGAAAAGGTCGTTGATGCAGAATTCGAAGAAGTAGACAAAGACAAGAAGTAAGTTAGAATACCTTCAGCAGACCGAGCTTCGCCGATACAGGGGGCTCGGTCTTGCTGCTCTATCACCCTGAGAAATGCGTCCGTGTCCAAACGCGACTACTACGAAACCTTAGGCGTCGATCGAACCGCGTCTGACGATGACCTCAAGAAGGCCTATCGAAAGATGGCCCGTCAACACCATCCCGATCTCCAGACCGGAGAGGCCCAGAAGAAAGCATCAGAAGAAAAGTTCAAAGAAGTCAATGAAGCCTACGAGACGCTGAGCGATCAGGATAAACGCAAACGCTACGACATGTTCGGCCACGCAGGGACCCAGCAGGGTGGTGGTCCTGATGGCTTCGGATTTGGCGGGAGCGGCTTCGGCGACGCCTTCAATGACATCTTCGAGGATTTTTTCGGGGGCCAGCGAGGCGGTACTCGGGCGGAACGCGGCAACGACCTCCAATACAATCTCGATCTGACCTTCGAAGAGGCCGTCTACGGGAAAGAAGCCAAACTCAAAATCCCGCGATGGGAAGTGTGCGGCGACTGCAAAGGAAGCGGCGCCAAGAGCGCGGCATCGGTCAAGACGTGCCCCAGTTGCAAAGGGGCCGGACAGATGCGGTTCCAGCAAGGGTTCTTCAGCATCACCCGTCCCTGCGGCCAATGCGAAGGAACGGGACGAATCGTCACAGAACCCTGTCCTGCCTGTCAGGGCCGTCAACGCACCTATCGGGAACGGACCATCGCCGTGCACATCCCGGCCGGCATCGAGTCAGGTATGCGCCTGCGCCTCTCGAACGAAGGGGAGCACGGCCTCAATGGAGGCCCGCCAGGCGATCTCTATGTGGCGATTACCGTCAAGCCCCACGCGATCTTCCAGCGCCAAGGGCACGATATCCTCTGTGACGTCCCGATTCAGTTCGTCACAGCCGTCCTCGGAGGAAAGATCGAGGTCCCCACGCTGAAAGGCAACACGGTCATCAAGATTCCCGCCGGCACGCAGCAGGATAAGATCCTGCGCCTCAAAGGCCTGGGCATTCCCAGCCTCAAGAACAACGGTACCGGCGACCAATTGTTTGTCATCAAGATTCAGATCCCCACCAAACTGACCGCTCGGCAGAAAGAATTGCTCCAAGAATTTGCCAAAGAGAGCGGCATGTCGATGGAAGAAGACAGCGACGGCTTCTTCGACAAGATGAAGACCTTCTTCGAATAGCGCCGGCGGTTATCGCCCGGACACTCGCACTATGCCCACGTTCTTCGTCGACCCTGGCGCCATCACTCCCCCTACGATCCACATAACCGGCAACCTGCTCCATCATCTTCGTGATAGTCTTCGATTGCGCCCAGGGGACTCCCTCGGCCTCAATGACGGGTGCGGAACCCGCTATCGCGTGGAAGTGACCCATGTGACCTCACAGGCCATCGACAGCCGTATCATCGATCGACAGACCGAGCCGACGCATCATAAGACCTCACCGATCGTACTCGGACAGTCGTTGATCAAAGGCGACAAGATGGACTGGGTTATTCAGAAGGCCACAGAACTCGGGGTCGCTGCCATTGCGCCCATTCACAGCACGCACAGCGTCATCAAGCCCAACCCGGAACGTCTGGAACATCAACGATCCAGATGGGAGCGCATTGCGCGGGACGCGGCACAACAGTCAGAACGATGGACCATTCCCACCATCGCCGACCCGGTAGACCTCGCAGGGATTTGTCGGCAATATGCCTCAGCGCCTCTGAAAGGTATGCTCGTGGAACGCTCCAACGGCCCTTCGCTCGGTGCCATACCGTTGCCGTCGGATCGTCAGCGTCCGATTCTCTTGTTGATAGGACCGGAAGGGGGATGGGCACCGGAAGAGCAGTGCCTTGCACAGGAGCAAGGTTTCCTCCCGCTCGCTCTCGGACCACGAATCTTGCGGGCCGAGACTGCAGCGATCGCAGCGCTCAGCATTCTCCAATCAAGACTCGATGAGATGGGATAGGACCAGCTGTTAACGGCCCAGGGTCAGGCGAACGATCGTGCCGTTTTCTCCACTGGCCCATCCCTGTGTTCCATCAGGAAACGAGAGGCCGAACAGCGAGACCTTCGCAATCGCACCCTGTTCTGTCCAGGTAAAACCACTATCGGTGGTCCGGTAAACCATACCTCGTTCCCCTGCAATCCATCCGGTCTGTGGATCGGTAAAGCGCACACGCAAGAGGTCGGTCAGCTTCGTGCAGGTGCGCGTACAGGGTAGCGTGCGATCGATCCATTGATGACCGCCGTCGGTCGTTTGGAAGATGGCGCCGGCGTTCCCGACCACCCACCCGGTCGAGGCATCGGAAAAGTACACATCGAACAGCGTGACAGCTCCCTGCATCTCTTGCGGGGTCCAGGTGATCCCGCCATCGTCCGTCATCAAGACGGTCCCCACCGCCCCAACAGACGTCCCGTGCTGTGCGGTGAGAAATTGTACGCCATAGAGGGCCGCACTCGTCTTGCTCGCTTGATCGACCCAATGGGTCCCGCCGTCCTTCGTATGAAGAATAGTTCCGTTACCACCGACCACCCACCCCTCGCTGGGCGACACAAACGAGAGACCGTAGAGGGCCACCTGGGTATCGACGAGCTGCTGATTCCAGGTATTCCCTCCGTCTTGGCTCCGGCGTATTGTTCCATTGGCCCCGACGGCCCATCCCTGCTTTTCGTCGAAAAAGAAGACAGCCGAGAGGCTCGCCGCGGTGCCACTGACAACCTTCTTCCACTTCTTCCCCCCATCGACCGTCTTCAGAATGGTGCCGCCGGACCCTACTGCCCAACCCAGCTGAGCTGTATGAAAATACAGCCCCAGCAGGACGGCTTCGGTATGGGTCACTTGAGAGGTGACCGTGAGATGGGAGTCGGCCGTCCACGAGGGAGACGCGCAGATCAGCGTCGCCAGCACCACCACGGCAAGGCATCTAACGCGGGACAGAGAAAACCCCCACCATGATCCTGGCAATCCGTATCTCACTGGCTGGTATCGGCGTCAGGGCGGCTGTTATTGAAGTAGCCTGGATCGGGCATACCCTTGGCTAGAATGGTGAAGGTACCCACTTCCAACGTCAGCCACTTCTTTGGAGTACAACAGGTATCGTCGGGCTGCACGTCCCAGGAGCCGCGCCGAACGATCAGCGGCCCAGTAGCGAGGTTGTTGAAAAACTCATTGCGTTTTCCCACACCATAGAGATTCCGATGAGGCACTCGCACGACGATCTCCGTGTCCGTCCAGGACATCACCTGCGCCGCGACATTGCTGAACAGCACTTCCGTACGCGAGACGTTCTCGTCCAACTCCATATATTCTTGTCGCTTGTAGGCCCCCTGGTTGAGGCCTAAATAGGCATGCTCGGCAGTTTTCAAGAAGGAGCCGAACCCCGACCCTTTGATCGTGATCAAATCATCGAGTCCGCCTGATTGCGGACTGTAGGAGTCAACTTTCGGCGTGACCAACGTGAAGACTCCCGCCTCAATTTTCAGAGTCTCCTTCGTCGCACAACAGAGGCCGTCGGAATTGGGCTTCGTTGCTCCTCGATAGACCACAACCGGCCCGCTCTTCGCACTGAAGGGCACCCACACATCGATACGATCGTCTTGCCAGCGATAGATGATGGCACGGACCCCGCCGATATCGACTCGATTCTCCCCAGTATTGAAATCGGTAAACGCATAGGGGGACGCTCCACTTTCCGAATAGAATCCAAAATGTTCCCCGCTGATTCTGAGCAGCGTACCGATTGGGGCAGCCGGAGGGGTCAAGGCGATCACTTTTGGCACGTGAACGGTAAAGGTCCCGACAGTTCGCTCACGCCCCTGCATGGTCAGAACGATGGGTCCAGTCTCCGCATCCATCGGGAGATGCACAACGATGGCGCTGTCGGACCACTGAGCGATGGTGGCGAGATGTCCGCCGAACGTCACCTTGTCACCGGCCCCCTTCGCGGCTCCAAAACCCTGGCCGAAAAAGACCACCTTTGTTCCAACCGGCCAGCTCACGGGATCGACGCGAATGCTCGGAACCAGCTTCAGAGGAACGGCATTACTCACTTTGTACTGGACCGGAGCGCAACAAGAACCATCCGGCAAGGGATCGGACGAAGCCAATCGAACCACCACATCGCCCGACACAGCATTCGTGGGAACCTCGACTTCGATGACATCGTCTTTCCAGCGGCGCGGCCTGACGATTACGCTCCCGATCATCACATCGTTGACCCCGAACATCGTATTGGGGTCGCGCGGACCGGCCGTGAGACCGAAATGTGCGCCGATTACCTGCACCGTGTGGCCCGGTTCGATCTCTGCCGGCGTCACTGCGGTAATCGTCGGATGCATTATTATTAATGTCCCGGCAGCCATCTTCTTCTTCCCGGCCATGATCTCAACCGAGCCGGATTGAGCGTGGAAGGGAACCTTCACCTCAATCACGTCGGATTCCCATCGTTGAATCAACGCAAGAACTCCACCGACGGTCACCCGATTGACATGCACAGATCGAAATGCGCCGAACCCCTTCCCGCCTATCGTTATAGTAGCGCCCGGAACTGCCGTTGATGGATACAGCTCGAGCGGGGAAGGAGCGGCCGCAACCACACCAGCGCCCAGACCGGCCCACAACGTCGTCGCACACACACCGGTTACGAACACATTCATGAAGAAACTCCTGTCAGGTAAGCAAAAGTTCTGTCTGGTTCATCTGGTTAATCTGGTTCAACCAAATAAACAAGAGAAACCAAATAAACGAGACCGATCGAACTATAGCAAGCGGTTTTTTCGAGAGTCAATCCGGTGAGGGCGCACCCTGTTAACGTTTAGAGCCAGTTAGCATGCTGAGGAGAAACGCTGTGGGCAGACCAGAACTTCACCGGCCCGCACGTTTGGGAAAACAGGAGAACGCTCGGCAGGATGCTCAAAAAGGCCAGACTTCTCACCCGCGCCAACCCTGGCGCACCGAGACGCGCCTTGTCCCTAGCAAGGCCGCAGGGAGTGAAGAGGCGAGGCGTGCGCTTCGGTACGTTGAGCCTCTGAGGAATGCGAGAACGCCGCTGGCGGACTTTTTCAGCATCCTGATTAGAGAGCCCGATCAGGAGACGGAAAAAATCACTTCAATTTCGACGGGAGCCCCGCGAGGCAACTCAGCAGCCCCTACAGCCACACGTGCATGACGACCAACTTCTCCAAAGATCTCAACCAGGAGGTCCGAAGCTCCGTTGAGAACTTGGGGCTGTTGCACAAAACCTTCAGCCGACGCCACATACCCGACGACCTTCACGACGCGCGTAATTCGGTCCAACGTCCCGAGTTCCTGCTTGGCGATCGCCAGTGCATTCAGGAGAGCGAGCTTGGCCGCCTCCATCCCCTCTTCGACCGTCAGATCACGTCCAAGCTTACCGGAAAACGCCAACTGCCCGTCTCGCATGGGCAGGACACCGGACAAAAACAAGAAAACTCCGGTCTGGATCGCAGGAACATAGGTCGCCAACGGTTGCGGCGGTGGAGGCAACTCTAGACGCAGTTCCTTTAGTTTGCGTTCGTAAGACATCCCGATGACCCGTGTATTCCCTTCACCGCTTACGATTCACGTTTCAAGTTGTATGACTCTCGCGCTACCCTGCGCGGAGCGCATCGAGAAAACTTTCACCCACAGGAAGTTGGCCCCCTTGCAAGGCTTCTACGATGGTATGTCCCAGATCAGCAGCAGAAGCTCTGATACCGAGATCCACCCCATATGCCAACTTCGGCCCGGTGGACAGGAGCGGGACATATTCTCGCGTCGGGACCTGATCCGCCTTCGTGATATCGCGTCCATGATCGCCGGTCAAGACAAGCAAGTCGCCTGGGCGAAGCCGTTCCAGCAAGCCGGGAAGTCGTCGATCAAAATCATGGAGGGCCGTGGCCGACTGTGCCGCATCCGATTCCAGCACATCAAGTCCGGCAAAAATCAATCCGCGGGGAACCTTACTCAACATCCCCGTGATCTCATCGAATAACGCCGTCCAGTGCCCAACGGGAACGGAACGAGTGAGCCCGCGACTGCTGAAAAGGTCGCCGACCTTCCCCACCCCGATCAGGATCTGGCTCGCACGATTCAATACATCGAACATAGTCGGCCCGGGCGGTTCAAGGACAAATGCACGGGGTTGCGGGCTGAACTCTACTGCACCGGCATCACCCAAGAGAGGATGAGCCGAAACACGCACAATTCCCCATGGGCCCTTGAGTAATTTTCTCGCGGCCCGGCAGCGCTGAAAGAATTCGTCCCGACGCATGGCACTCTCATGCGCCGCTACATGGCAGGTTCGTCGTCCATCCGTCCAGATAATCAATGCGCCCGACGACAGATGTTCAGCCTCACACTCACGCAGCATCACCGTTCCTGAGGCGCGGCGATTGCCGACGATCTTGCGGCCAAAGGCCTGTTCGAGGACCGCGACCATGTCAGAAGGAAATCCATTGGGATACAGCGGCCCGGCAGAGTCCGTCAGACAGCCGGCCATTTCCCAATAGCCGGCTATGGAATCCACGCCCTTCGAAAGAAATCCAAGACGGCCGAAACAACCCTCCGGCTGCCCCATCGTCCGCACACCTTTGATTTCTGTAATGTGGCCGAGGCCGAGTGCTTCCATCGTGGGGAGAGTCAGTCCTCCAACGGCATCGGCCAGATGAGACAAGGTATGGGAACCGGCGTCGCCGTATTCCGCCGCATCGGGCATGGCCCCAACACCGAGTCCATCGATCACCAACACAATGACACGAGTAATCATGGGCGCACTATAGCAGAAGCGAGACGCATCGGATATGGTGGAGTGACGCGCGACAAGCCCGAGGAGCGAGACTGGCGAGAAAAGCGGGACGCGTGAGGCGGTCTCAAGGTTGAAGACTGCGGGCTAGGAAGGAGATTGTCGATACCGTTGCCACTCGGCGAGGATCGCAAGACTTGCACTCGTGCCGATCCGATCTGCACCCGCTTCAAGCATCGCGAGTGCAGTCTTCCAATCTCTAATACCCCCCGAAGCCTTCACCTTGGCGTGACCAGCCACAGCTTCCTTCATCAGCCTGACATCTGCGACCGTCGCACCAGCGGGGCCGAAACCAGTCGAAGTCTTGACGTAGTCGGCTCCCGCCTCCACAACCAGCTGACAGGCCGTACGCTTTTCCTGCGGCGTCAGATAACAGGTTTCGAGTATGACTTTGTGTTCGACGCCCGGTGTGGCATTCACCACTTCAGCAATGTCTTTTCGCACATATTCACGATCCCCTGACTTTAGTCGGCTTACATTGATGACCATATCCAGCACTTGCCCGCCGCGCGAGACCGCTTCAACGGCCTCGGCGACTTTGGTTTTCGTCGTGTGACCACCCAGGGGGAACCCAATAGGAATGCCCACACGAATCGCGGCGCCTGCGACAGCTGTCACCGCCTCATCCACATAGCAAGGGGGGACAAAAATTACGGTGAATCGATGCTCCTTCGCTTCCTGGCACAGCCGCAGAACATCAACCCTTGTGGCATCCGGCCGGAGCACCGTGTGGTCGATGAGGCTCGGCAAATTCCATTGAGACATCACTCAGGACACTCCTTCTTTGTGAGCTTGAGCCCCCTCCCTGGGGACGATTGACGTCTGGGAATGGGTCCCGCGACGAAAGGGCCGCTTCTGATATTTCTCCACCGCCTTGTTGTGCTCGATCAGCGTCGCAGAGAACTGATGTGTTCCATCGTTCCGGGAGACAAAATACAGCGAGCGAGAATCGGAAGGATAGAGTGTCGCGCGAATCGCTTGAATGCCTGGGTTGGCAATCGGTCCTGGCGGGAGTCCCTGCACGCGATAGGTATTGTAGGGACTGGGACTCGACAGGTCTTTCTTATGCAAATTCCCGTCGAATGCCGGCAAGCCATAAATGACAGTTGGATCGCTCTGCAATGGAATGTGCTTTTTGAGCCGGTTGTGAAACACTGCGGAAATTTCCGGCCGCTCGTCGCCCGACCCGGTTTCTTTTTCGATAATGGAGGCGAGGGTCAGCACTTCGTGCATCGTCATCTTGAGTTCCTGCATCCGAGCAAGGAGATCCGGTCCGACCTCCTGCCGTAGCTGCTCGACCATAGCCACCAACACCTCCCGAGCCTTGACCGGGCGAGGAAACTTATACGTGTCGGGATAGAGATACCCTTCGAGCGTCTCGGCCTTGATCTCAAGAGACCCAATGAACTCTCGATCCTTCGCAAGCCGGAGGAACTCCGCGCGATCCGTGAGACCGTCCTGAGAGGCCAAGTCGGCAATTTGAACGAAAGTGAGCCCTTCGGGAACAGTCAACGAATGGAGCAGCACTTGGCCGCTGCGCAACATCGAGAGAATCTCCGCCGGAGTCATGCCGGGATTCAGCTCATACTCACCCGCATGAACTTTCCGGTCGGCAGATTGGGACTTCCCAAAAATGACAAAGGCGAAACTGCTCTTGATCAATCGTTCGCGCTCAAGGAGTTCGGCGACATGTTGGAATGTCGAGCCATCTGGGATGACGATGACTTTCGAAGGGGGACGCTGTTCTGTTGGAACAGCCGGGCCTTCAGCCCAGCGAATCGTCTGATAGGCGACGACGCCAAGTGCGACTATTACGACCAGTAGACATCCGAGAATGATCCGTAGGCTCATGAGGTGGTTCT